>ERZ773065.36-NODE-36-length-92679-cov-27.189011_pt1 | contig 92679 bp, 103 predicted proteins | sample MGYA00580623_ERZ773065 | MGnify/ENA primary metagenome ERZ773065 (study PRJEB29015, sample SAMEA2738017) | human oral metagenome | biome: human oral; feature: human-associated habitat; material: dental | place: China | collected 2047 ... | reverse complement strand
ATTCTCTATCGATGAGTATCTCGGTTAAGTCTGCCCAACTACTTGCTTGACCATAGTCAACTAAATAACTCGATACACCATGGGCGTAGGCTCTAACCTCCCACCAGAAGTGATCTTGCTGCACGTCGACAGAGGCAATCAGTAATGGTGCATGCTGAGGTACAATGCCGCGAGGAACTTCTGATTGGGTAAACTCCATATTTTGCGTACTTTTCGTTTTAGAACTTTTCCAAGGTTCAGCTAGCCACGAATTAATGAAGTTCATCAATGTAGCTGGCGTGCCTTTGGAATTCTTAAACTCATAAGCAACGTCTCCGAATGTGACCCACGGCGAATATATCGACGATAAGTGATACGATACCGAGCGGACTTTACTTTGCGATTCGTTTACCGCTCGCCATTCACCACGTCTTAACATTTCCATTTTGTGCCTATCGTAAATATGTTCACCGCAATGTTCACATTCGTAGTACGCTGTATCACGTATCATGTCCACATTATTGTTGTGTTCGTCCGGCCATTTTATCTGCTTAAACTTGAGGACCTGCGACACGCCACAATGCGGGCAGGGCACGTAATATTGCCGGCGCTCATTTGCACTCATGAACGCCTGCCAAATATTACCCGACTCGACCGTAGGGGTAGACACCATTACGATTTTTTTATCGACAAACGTCTTAGTACGTTCTGTCGCCAGTTTGATTGGGTCTGCCTCCTTACCTGCAAAGGCGGGATATTTGTCAATTTCGTCAAAGAATAGATATTTGATTGATCGACTCGATAGGCTACTCGGAGAGTTAGCCCCGACGAGTACCATGTAATTGCCGTTGTTGAAATCTAACTCCAGTAATTTACTGTTCTCGTCGAACTTATCATTAATTGCTTTAACCGATTTAATCATGGGTTGTACCCGCTTATCGCTGGCAAATTTAGCGATAGCATCGGTTGGATACACCATCATGACCGGAGATGCTGTCTGGTCTAACGCATAACCTATCATATTGAGCTCGGTTTCAGTCTTACCAATTTGTGCGCCGAAGCACAGTATAATTTTTTCAATCAAAGGGTCAGTAAATCTATCCATTGGCTCTTTGAGATATGGAGTTTTATGCGTTCTCCATCTCCCTGGCTCAGCGGATATATTAGTTAATACCCTGAAATTGTCGGCCCATTCGGATACAGTGTATTTCTCAGGTGGTTTAAACGCGTCGAGTTCTTCAGGGAACCAATCAATTTTTGGCTCGGCCTTTACTGATTTTGACTTCCGGCGTGTACTCGCCTTTACGCGCGTAACTTTCGAGGTAGTCTTCGGCAACTTCACTCACCACCCTTTCCACTGTTGCTCGTTCCTCGGGATCAGTAAATTCACTTCCTACTCTCTTACCGAGTTTAATAAGTGAGGATTTTAACTCCAACACACGAGCGGACCATTCCTTGGCCACATCTGCACGAGATACGTATTCACCATTTAACACATCAAGCATCTTCTTTTCACGTGCAGCCCTGGACTCTTTGTAATCGGCTTCAGCTATCAGTTTTCTAGTTGCCGCTGACTGGTCTTTAGATTTATCTGCTTTCGCTTGTCCGAGATATACAAGTACTTCTCGAAGATTCCACCAACCTGTTGCAGCTTTCGGCATTCCTGCTTTGTGGTGTCTCGAAATGATTTCCGGTGTAACTCGAAGAAGGTCACAAAGCTGCGCACTTGATACGAGCAAATCGCCTGCGGTATTGAATTTGACTCTCGGTTTCGTGTCGGCCATTGCGAACCTCCTTTCTGTCTTTTACCAATCTACTTTCAACAGCAAAATTTCTCTTACACAGAGACACCTATCGCGCGGGCCCGACCAGCGGCGGTTTTTGCTCTAGGAAGTACCTTTTTATTCTCATTTAAAACCCGCAATGAGAATATTGAGTTTATAACTAATATTTATCATGACTAATTGTAATCATTAATACCAACTCATATTAATTACTCATAACTTATACACTATATAGATATATACTTATCCACAGTACTATATATAGTGTTGTGGATAAGTTAATAATTTGACATTGCAAGAATGTGTGGTATATTGAAGATGAACTTTTGATATGGTCAGCTCATGGAGGATTACAAGTTTTCGCGAAACTTGTCAACACAAAGAAAACACCCTGTTGTCTTTTGTGCCCCTTGTGCTTGCTGAGAAAAAAGCCGTAGTGTAAAATCTACGGCTTTTTTCTTTTTTCATTATGATTTCATGAGACCATTATGATATAATTTAATTTGTGCGGGGCCCCGCCATAAAATTTTTATGGAAGGAGGGCTGATCAATGAAAAATCAAAAGTTCAAAAATGCTGTTATTTTCCGGCCTTATCGCATCGATAAGAAAACAGGCAAAAAGATTTGGGCGCGTGACTACGGGTACAAAGCTTGGCCGATCCCAGTTTCGGAATTAAAACAGTAATTGCACAGCCTCCGCGGTAAACGCACAAGCATGAACTCGCGATTCATGCAAAAAAAGAGCCTTATGTAATATAGGGCTCTTTTTTATTTTAAAATATCTTTATTCTGTTTATATTTACCACGTTCTTTATGGACTTTTGCTGTTTTAGTTTTAATCAAAGAATGTGAGGGCGCATACGATTTACACATATGATCAATGTGAATGCCGTTCGCTTTGCACCAACCCTTAACATTGTTTAAGCATCTTCTCTTTTCACAGTACACATCAGTCATATGCTATCACCTCTATTCTTTTATATGTTATATGTTATAGTCCTACAATTAATCCTCTCCAGTTCATGGCTCTATATTTCATAAATTTACCAATAGAAAAGGACATCATTAATAGATGTCCTAAATTATTGATTATGCTATGATATTTTTGAGGGCGTAGAAAGGTAAACTTATGAATGATTCTAAAAAAACTACTTCAAAGCCTTTAAATGAAAGTACTAATAGAGTTGAAATTAGAGGAGGTAACACGCAAAACACACAAAAACCTCCAACATCTGCAAATCAAACTTTAAGCTCTTTGGCTTCTACTATCAAAGATACTAAAAAATAAGACTATGAATCTATCGGAACATTTGGAAAATCATACTCTTTTATTAGAATTCCACTCGGTCCATCATAATATATTTTCTTGTATCTTGGATACTCCATCTCTAAAGCATCCATTACTTCAATAATACCTTCTTCACAAGGTTCAATTCCTAATTCTTTGTATTTTTCTACATTACTGTTTAAACGCCCTCTACATAGAAATTTATCATCTTTATAAATTTCTACAAAATGTTGGTATTGTCCATCATTAAAATATGCATCAAATATACTCTGGTTTAATACTACTGGTGTTTTTTTAGGTGATCGCACTTTATTTACTAAATATGTATACCATGTATTCAGTTGAAATGTTATCAACCCCAATACGATTGCCATAATTATCACTAAGCAAATATATTTTGCTATATATTCTATACTATTTGCATATTCTCGCAAATTTTTAATTTGTAATGTTGAATAATCAAAATTTATACCATGAATTGATATCAGCATAAACATTAAAGCTATTAGTGCTATAGCCCCACTAAACATTAGACAATATAATGTTTCCTCAAAGGTATTCAAATCATCTCGCACATCATTAGTATGTTTATAAATTTTTCTAGCAATATAACCAGGCACAATCAATAACAATATGGCTAATTGATTTTCCATATAATCACCTCTTCTTTCTCTACTATACCAAGTTTTTATATGGGCCGCATCATTATGTTATCCATATATCCCTATAATATAAATCAGGTCTAAACGTGGTACAAAGAAATTTGTTGCATACGTAACAGCCCCTAAGTCTGGTAAACGCCGTTGTGCTCGTGACTACGGTAAACGCGCGTTTGTTATTTACGTTTATTATATAACTTGCCATTAACTTGCATCCTGTTGCAATCGCACTACCTTATAGGATTAGCTACCCTATAGCAAAAAGTCCTTGCCGAAGCAGGGACTTTTTTTTTTGCATTAGTGTTCTATGTATTCACTTTGTCGAGAGAGATTAATTTGTTTCCCTATTAACTCACACTATCATTATAAATTGTCAAGAATGACATGTCTATGACAGTTTTATGACAATTTTGTATTAAGCCCTATCACGCCCCATAGAAGTACAGATAGTTCTTCTATTCCCCTTGCAATATATCTATGGATAGTACGTACATCCGGCTTTTCAGGGAATGATTCAGCAATCTCTTCTAATGTTTCACCATCAATATAATAACGTCGCACACATTCACAGTACTTAAACTGTTTCTCACTGCACTTCTCAGCATAGATGTCTAGCATATTATTCACATGGCGCATCATAAGCGCTGTTTTTTCTTTACTTTTAACAATCGCATTTACCCTAACAATACTATTATCGTCAAACATATCTGCCAATAGTTCGTTGAGCCATATGTCCTCAGCTTGTGTCGAATCCGAGATAGCATTGTCTACGTATGACTGTAACTGACTATAATGCTTAAGCAGCTTGATCGTGTTGTGTCGAAGTTTACGACCTAGCTGTGCATTTTCTTGCTTGGCTAATTCATAGTAGGTTTTAGTGGCCACCTCAGTGGCCAACCTAGTGATTTTTTCAATTTCGTATTCATTCAAATACATCTCCCCCTTTTTAATTTGTAGTTTAGTCCGAATTGTGTGTTTACCAACTTCAAAAGAAGTATCTAACCAAAAATTAAATTATGTTCATGGCTTTCCATTCATCTAACGTGAATATCGCCTTACCATGCTTTTGAGCATATTCGTACTCACCATTGCACCCCCGGCTATTTTCCCAACCAGGACACAATATTAACACGTCACAATGATTCAGTAGGCCTAAACATATGTCTAAGCCCTTCTGGTAATCATCACCAGTTAAATACATAAATCCGTAATTGTGAATCGGCGATACATAATCATGATTTGTATCACTTAACACCAACTCACTCATAATCATATCTATCTTTTCCTCATTCGCTCTCCGTTCGTTTAAAAATAGCTCGTAATGGTTTTTATTGCATAATATTTTTAAACGCCGTCTAGGCGCCAATATTTTAATCCTAGAGGCATTTATTACTACAGGAATATACTCATATGCTCTGAAATATGTAGAATTACATAATTTTCTGTATCCGTTATGATTTCATCGGCCATTGTTCCTATGAATTTCCTGTTATCGTTTTCTAGTACACCAGCTAATTGCAGTCCATCTAAAATAAACTTCTTGGCAAAAGCCACATTATCCGGATCATGTCTAGTTGATGAATGCCATTCAAACAATAAGTCTACCTTGCCAGCAACAGGAGGTATGCCTTGCTCGATGCATTGCACCCTTACCTGCTCTGTGCATTTTTTCTTCATTGCTGCCGCAGCAATTGTTGAACCTCTCTCACAGTCAATGTACTCGTTCAATGTGGGGAACCTATCATGGGTTTTCTTTCTAAACCGAAACTGACACCGTAGGACAATCTTCATCGGTGAGATTCTCCGAAAAATATAGCTTCCTCATAATCTTTGCCACGTAATCTATCAATTACTCGTTCGCTATAATGATCTTTTGTTTGGGCATCATTATGATTGGTTGTCAATATAACCGGCTTCATATCATGGTATCGGCCAATAATAATGCTTTCAACTTTAGTGTGAACCCAATCAGATTTAGAATACTCGGCTCCAAAATCATCTAATAATAACAAAGGAATATTCCTGAGTTTTTGTTCATAATTTAGAAACGCTACTCTATTACCATTTGATAAGGTGAGCATGGTGTCCAATAGACTAGGCATAGAAATCATCATACAGCCCCGGTTTAGCGCTAGAACCTCTTTCAGAATACTAACTGCTATAGAAGTCTTTCCAGTGCCAGCGGGCCCCCTTAAAATCAATCCTTTGCCACTTTTAATGTTTGTCTCTAAGTTATCTTTATAGCGTTTGACTACTGCGTAGGCTTCAGAATTTTCTTCAGGAAAATTTCCATGTTTGCGCAACCAATCAAAATCCATGTCATAGTATCGCCGAGGGATACCAACAGCAGCATAGTCCCCATTGACATCACTCTTAATCACTACAGGCTTATCATAAACAGGATAAAAGAACTCATCCTTTACCATGGACTCTCTCGTATTCTGCTTGCCAGTCGACTTCTTCCTTTTTTCGAGAAACGTTTCTAGCATTTCCGTTATGTTTACTTGCTCCAAAATCTTTTTGCACCTCCTTCTTTAGATTTCCTGCCGTGACAGTTTCAACATACTTGATACTATTGCCACCATTTTCTGCAGTAGTATTAACAGCCACAATAACACGTTCACTACCATATGTTTCAACCAGATCATCTAATCGTTCTTTAATGATAGGTGAAATATCTCCAATCGATTTCATATACAAATCGTAAATAGGTTTATTTTTTGCTTCATCATCGTCAAACATAGATAGAGGATTTTCATCTTCGCGCGCGCGCGTATCTCTCTCTATATTATTTTCTTTTCTTTTCTTTTCTTTTATTAGTTGATTTTGTTGAACATGTGTTAAATTTTGTTGAACATGTGTTAAATTTTGTTTTTTTGCCTTGCGAGACTCTGCGCTTTTAAGACCTGCCAACCTACGTTTTTCGCGGATAGTTTCCTCTTTCACCTTTTTAAATTCAAATCTTCGAATTAAGCTAGGTGACCAAAAATATTCGTCATCACAGTCCAATAATTCGTAGTCATGAATCAACAAATAAATTAACAAAAATGAACAAAATGAACACATTGGATTTTGTTCCAACACGTGTTGATTTTTGTTGAACACTTGTTGAACACTTGTTAAAATTTGTTCATCATTCATTCTTAATTTATTATCCAGAGCAACGAATGTATATTTTTTTAGTGGCAATTTATAATCATCAGCTGCGGCTAATTTTTCGACCAATATCCACCACCAGGCATATGAAATCATTCCTAGTTCTGAAATCATAGCAGCGATTTTAGGGTCATCGCTCGCGTTGATGTCATGACTAAAATAGTATGATTGATTTTTCGCCATTTCTATCACTCTTCATTGTCGTTAAATAAACTGTCCTGGGCTCGACGACCCATAATAAACCTTACGCATTCATCGATTAAGTCTTGAACAGAGATAGCAAATGTAGAGTCTGCATATTCAACATTTAACCAGTCTGTTTTGAACTTAAATTCATTAGGAGTGTTCATATCAGATACAATGCCTTCAACGCAAACCTGACTAATAAGACCTTCAATGTCGCCATACTTAAATTTGAATGTGTTTACCAAAAATGGAATTTTAAATTCTTCCAAGAATTCAAAGTTCTTCTTCACAATAGACTGCAGTTTACTGAATGCTTGCAGAAGCTCAGGACGCGGATCATCTTTAGATTTTAGCGTGAATACATCTGTTAACCCCGTAGCAGATGGTTTCTGATAAGCAATACTGATGTCGTTATCTTTAATTTGAATTGATTTAATAATCATAAGGGGCCCCTTTCTTGCTCTACGATTACTAATTTACCAGTAGCAGCTTGAACAGCTTGTTTAAACATAGCTGCATCGGAGTTTTCATCGGATAAATGAAGCAGTCGAATGTCCTGGCACTTAGTAAGATCCATAGACTTTAGAAATTTAATAACATTCTCTAGCGAAAAATGGGATTGAATTAATCGTTCCATACGTTTCTCATGTAGGCATCCATCGTCAACGCGTTGGTTTAGGATTTCATACGAATGATTACATTCAACCATAATGTGATTCACATCTTTAAACGTGTACCGACAATAATATGTATCCGTAATATATAGTAGTTTCTCCTCACCGTCAGAAATTAAGAATCCAACATTTGGAACGTCATGTTCTAGTTCGAATGGCAATATAGTAAAATTACCTACCTTAAATTGAATCTTAGGCGTGATACACACCACTTTATGATGTTCGGCTACATATAGAGCATCTGCAGTATCTTTTAGCATATACACGCGATGTCCGAGTTTTAATAAGTCAGAAACGGCCTTGCAATGGTCTCCATGTTGATGAGTCACTAATACACCGCAGAGATGTACAAAATTAAATCGACAATACCGCTGTATGTCTTTAAATGCTAACCCTGCATCTAGTAATAATTCATCTCCATTAGTTGAGGTTTTGATTCGGTAGCAGTTCCCTTTTGAGCTACTACCGAATGCTTGAATACTAATCACAATTAATCACCAAACATACTGACGACTTCGCCTGTTTCAGGATCTACGAATTCATTTGTAGGAGTAGGTTCAATATCAATCGTTTCTGAATTTGCGTTATTAGCAATAGTTTCAGCCACATCAGATTGAACGTCGATGGTTTCGCCTTCAAAATCAGGTGTGAGTTCTCCATCATTATCACGGATTACGGCGCCATCTGAGGTGAGAGCATTCGTCATATTCTGCATTTCAACAGACAAAATACCATATTTGCTTATCAACTGTTTAAGTACAGTTTTAATAGCCATTGCATCGAAGTCAGTTTTCCAAAGTCCAAAACCTTTTTTATAAGTTTGAGAATACTTTTTAGCATGTGCTTCCATTTCTTCTTTAGTCATGTATAGGTATTGTTCATACCCATTCTCTAATCGGAAATAGGCCATATATCCAACTACATCATTCCCAGTAGGCTCCCCTAATTCGAATTCACCTGTTAATCGATTCCGTTTCTTTATTTCGCCCTCATAGATTTTAATAGCATTAATCTTTTTGTATTTGCCAGCTCTAATGGCTAGCTGAATATACCCTTTGTATCCCATTTGAAATTGGGCTTCATAAATTTTCTTTTTACCATTATAAAATGGAACAATATACGCGAAGCCTAAATTTTGATTAATAGGAAGGTCTAGTGTAGCTGCCATAATACCAGCAGTAACTACAGTCGTAGGGTCTGCCTTAGTTAAAAGTTCATTATTATTAGAAACAGAAATCAAACTAGATACAAATGCTGCTGACTTCTTCCCTAATATTTCATTGAATCGTTTTTTTATAGACTCGCTCGATACTAAAGTCTTCAATGATTGAGTTTGTAATTGTGTTTGTGCTTTCGCAATTTCTCCCATTGTGTGTCTCCTATGCTACGTCTTCACATACAGCGTGGATGTTTAATTTAGTTAAGATACTATGAATTTCTAAACGGCCTTTTTGCGTCCACTTAGTCGTGATTTTAGAATCTAAACGTCCATCACTTCTGCAGAATGTAAAGGTTTCTGATTTGGTAAAGCCTTTCGCCATATGCTGTTTGTAGAGAATCCATTGATCACCGACCTTACGTTGTAGACCGGCTTCATGCAAAATTTTATTTAACTCTTGAGCACTAAGGCCATAGTCAGCTGCAATTTGAGTAATCGCTAAACAGGATTTACTTGAGAGAATTTTATCTACGTAATCCTTAACCGGTTTAAACTCCGCAATCTGCTGTTCTTGTTGTGCTACAATGGCTTTCGTTGCATTATGTGATTCTACCTCATCGGCATAGGCTCTAAGAGCTTCAGGCAAAGTCTGCGGAATCACCATAGAATAAGAACCGGTTTTTCTAATAGCAGGGATTACATCATGCGTAATCCAACGTTTGAATTCTTTGGCTTCAGGTTTTCGACTTGAAAGCACCAAGCTATATAGCCCATATTCATTTACAGTCAATAAATTCTGATTGCCTCCAGGGGTAGGAATTGAATTCGTACCCTTTTCATCTTCATCTAAACGCCCTACAGCTTTAGATGTATCATTAATGCCTAAACATTCGCATACATCTTTTGCTACAAACCATACTTCATTGTCTAACTCCTGGACTCTAACTTGCCCAAAAGAAATATTATTGAAAACTTGCAATTCGTCCATATTTACACCTCCTTAACCACTAGCTGTGGTTCTGATTCATCAACGATAAGCTTAATGGTTTGACTATTAACAGGAACGAATTCAGTCACGGCTTCCGCATTGTCAATAAACACGGGAGCATTAACTTTGAAATAGCTAGTTAATGCATTGATGATATCAAGACCTACATTTATACGTGCAGCGTTATTCATGCTGCGATACGGAACTCCCTTATAGGTGGTTTCGCAACATTCCTCAACATTGCCGTTCAACATAACATTAAACATCTTGAATCGCGCTAGTTTGAATCTCGAGTTAATAATATCTTCTAGCATATTGACCTTAGCTTTGATGAACTCATCCATTAGATATGAGGCCTCATCCAACTTTGATTTTTCCGCTGCTAATTCAGCCTGCTGTGTTTCTAGTTCCGCTATACGAGTATCAATCCGTTTAGCCTCTATGTATTTATTCAATTCAGTTTCAAGGTTAAAGCGGTGTTCTTTCGTTGTAGCAATACGTTTGTCTATGTCTGCAATTTCTTCAGAGTGATCAGTGTTAGATTCATCGAGTTTCATCTGCAACATAAACTCTTCTGCTTTTAAATCAGCATATATAGAATCATCATCGAGCACCGGCGCTGTTAGCGTTCCAATCTCATCAGTTATTGTTTGTTTGACGAGTTCTTTCGCCTTAATAAGGGCCTCTAATGTTTCAATAGGCTCTAAGCTGGCATCTCTCTTTTTAATATTCTCAATGTCTTGTTGCTTCAGTTCAATAGACTGATTGATTTCTTCTAATCGCTTAGATTTTCTAAGGTTAAAATTCGTTTCAGCTTTTTCACGTGCAGCTTGAATTTGCTCTGCAGGAAGTTTTTGTCCGCAGGTTGGGCAGTTCTCATCGATATCCATTACAAATGCATCCGCATTAACCTGCTGACGTTGATGCATTAGCTCGTTAATAACGCTCTCGATATATTGAATATACCTATTGGATGTATCAAGACGATGCTTAGTATTCTCAACCTTAGAAGATAGATTGTTAAGTTCAGATACAACCATATCGTATTCATTCGACTTTAATGCAGATTGTTTTTTATATTCTATCTGCAGTTCACTTTCACGAGCAATCAATCGACGTTGTACATCTCTAAGCTCCGCTCTAGTATCAACAACCGCATGTCCATTCACTAATAATGCTTTGTCTGCCTCTAGAGTTTCTAGCGTTGTAGTTGCTACGCTAATCTCCTGAACAAGAACATCTCGAGGCGTTTCAATAACAGGTTTCCCTCGCAATGCCTCATCAATACGAACAGGTATCATGTCCAACTCTTTATTGATGGCGGTTTTCTTAGCAGCTACTACCTTTCGATGATCATCTACGCTATGTCCGGATAAAATATCAGTCAGTGCTTTTAGTTCACTATATTCTGCAATGACATCTTCATCAGATACATCACCGCACATTTCTAAGAGTAATTTGCGACGATTTTGCCAAGAATACGTTTCGTTGAAGTACAACGGATTGGTAATTAACTTGAAGATGCTTTCATCGACAAGTGAGCTAACCATTTCTTTGTATTCTTTTTCTTTCTTAGGTACACCATCGACGAAATAATCTGTCGTATGACCTGTGAGCGTTACATCGCCACCACGAGGGGATGAATACTTTTCACGATACACACGTTTGAGTTCAACTGTGCCCCCTTCATCCAATGTAAAAGTGCCTGTTACTTCGTGATTGACTTTATGGATAGGCTCGCCAGCTTCAATAGTTTTAATTTCAAAATCGGCTCTGTCTAAGCTATCCTTACCGAATAACAGCCAGCATACAGAGTCAAATATAGTCGTCTTGCCCGTAGCATTATCTCCGCGGATAATAACATCACCGTTGAAATTTATCGTAAAAGCTTTCAAACCTTTAAAATTTAGTAATTCTAATTTTGTGAGTTTCATAGTGATCTCCTATACAACATTAGCATCCACATCAATGGTATGAGGTTCAATCTTCAAACGATTGGCCCATTTCATCACTGTAGAGTGAATTTTATTGTCTTTTTTTAGTTGTGCATTCGCGAATAACTTCGCTTGTACTAGATGATTAAATTTAGGTTGACCCTTTTTAACCTTATTACCAGTGGCTAGTTCTAAGCATGCAATAGGATTCATGTCATCATCCGTGACAACCACAATTGCTGCTTGCCCTTGAATGACACGGTCACGATATGAACCTACACAGTTCTTCAATCGCTTTCCATATGTCATTAAATCAGCTGCAGTCTTTGGCACCATAAAGTGCATCCCATTCATATCAGCTTGTAATTGAGGTTGAGCAGGCAATATTACATCTCCATATTCCTGCTTGTTGAATATGTTGATTACTTCGTCATGGAAGTTCTTCAACTTGAATCGTTTCTTCCATAATGCCTCTTGATATTTTGGTTCGAGTTTTGCATGCATATCCACACAGTCTTCTATATCACGAATATTCTCACTTAGTAGCCATCGCAATATAGTAGGTTCACCGCACCGTTTAATTAGTTGTTGCCACATAAACGTTGCATGTGGGCTTTTTAGCCTCATCGCCTTACGTACATCATTAGCATTATGAGCTTTACCAACATATGGATCTGTGTCATCAGCTCTAGTACGCTTTAATGTAAGAATAGTGCGCCTGCAATTTTCATCACTAAATAGATTTAATACATCTGACATATATACACTTAATGGATCATCAACCATACGTTTCCGCAAGGCCCTACTATTAGGGGCCTTATATGATTGTCTAAGCGCTGCTTGAAAGTTCATACCTTTTCTTGTAGCCACTAACACATCGTCTTCAAATGGGATATTTGTATATCGATATAAGCAGTAAGCATTAGTCCAATACACATATTGTTTCATTAATCTAACAATGCTAGGCATATCAGGTGCCGATAGCTTCAAAATCATATTGAGCAGCATCGTAAAATGATAGCCGTTTTCTTCAGTGGCGCCAGGAGCTACATATACATTCTTTGTCCCATATCCGTAAGTTTCCTTCAATCTCTTTTCAAACATAAGTCGTAACGCTTTGAATGTTTTGTTTAAATTCTTCCGGTTGAAATCAGTCATGATATATGAATCGCCAAAGAATTTCAGTACCGGCACAATCTCGTTCTCACGAATATAGTCAACAGTCAATTCATGATGGATTCTAAATCTATCAATAAATGTTGCCTTACGTTTCTTGAAGTCGAACCGCAATGTTTCTGTACACATCCCTAAGTCATTTTTTTGGCCATCAAAGAAAAGCTGGATAGCTTGATATCGAATCTTCAAATCTAGGAAGTGCTTATAATTGATAACTTCGACATAAGCCGATACAGGATATACGCTCTCATCATTTATAGAGAAGTAAATTTTATGATCATAAGGATTAGAGGAAGCTCGACAATTTGGACAGGTATAGTATTTTGAACCGGTAACATATCCATTCTGATATGAATATCTACGTTGCCAGCTGCCTCCAAACGTAAATCCACAATCGATATGGTGTATAGTTGTATATTCCGCGCCGTAAGGAGCCTCTAAGATTACGCTATCGAACATTTTGTGAATATAGGTACTGGATATAATCTCCACAGTGAATTCCCCCTTTAATCACCAAACATAGCGAATAGGTCTTCTGCTTCCTTCTCTTCAACAGGTACAGACTCTACTTCTACCACTGGCGCTGGTTCTTCTTTAGACTTAGACTTTTTAGCCGTAGCCTTTGCTCTCTTACTTTCTAGTTGCAGCTTCATCCTCTTTAGGCTCTGCCTTTTGCTTCTTAGTAGATTCTACGATTTCACAAGCCTTTACAATAGCATTGGATGCTTTCATAACATCCTCGGTATACGCTATACCAGCTTCGTATTCTTCGGCATTAACAGGGTCAAGTTCAATTGCTTTATGTAATATATCCAGCGCTTTTTTACAGATATCAGCTTGAGCTTTAAATTGTTGTTTAGGCATATTATTTCTCCTCTACCATTACTGTTTTTAAATCAGTGATAATGTCATTAGTTAGTACGTCACTAGAAAAGCGTTCAGTAACACCATATTTATTAAAGACAGCAATAATCTTTCCTGCACGGCCTTTGTCTTTCCCCATCCAGGCCTTCATTTCTCGGAAAAATGCTTTTTTATCTACCGGTTCAGCAGTTATATCTAATGCTGCATCTTGATTCGGTTCTTCAACAGTAGCCTGTTCTTTAATTGGCGTTTCAGTAGGAGCAGGTTCTACTACAGTTTCGTTTACTGGTTCGACCTTTTCTTCTTTTTTAGTTTTTGTTGGTTTACCTTCGAAATCTGTCACAGGAACATCGCCTGCAGGCGCTGATATTTCATTTTCTAAGATTTCTACCTTACAACCTTCAGCTTCAAGTTGATTTATACCTTCTGCAATCTTTTTACTACTCTTTTCAATTGCTTTCTTGAATGTATCCTCGAGTTTATTTTCTGCTAGTTCAAGACTAGTGCCTGACATTACTTTAATAATTGGCTTTTCCGACATACATTTACCTTGGCATTGATGATTTAATCGCTCATTCCAATCTGCTACTTGCACTGCTAGATCGTCCAATGTATTGAATTTAATAGTTAAGATATTTTGATTTTCCATGATATGTTCTCCTTAAAATTTAAATACTAGTTCAGTTAATCCATTTTCACTATTTACGGTTCCTACAATATTTTCATTAATACCTAAACTTCTTAGCTCATCTAAGACAATTCGAGCTCTTGAGATAATTACTTTTGAATGATTAAGATGGTGTTCTTTAAGATAAATAACGCCATTCACATTCTTTTCAGTAACAGGTAAAACGTGAATTTTACGATTTTCTTTATCTATGCCAACCTTAAGTCCCAAAGGCTTTCCTAGAGCTTTGTATGCATCAACACTTAGACCGCATGCGGAACCCCACATATTAAATCGTATTTTCGGAGGAAAACGTCCTGACCTATTAAAGAAATCAAAGTCTATATTTTTATTAGTTGTTGGCATAGTAACCTCCTTATGTGTTACAATTAATTTGGTTGTTTGACTGAAGCTCGTATCTCATTGCCGTGAGTACGGGCTTTTTTACATTTATTTTTAATGTGTTCGTCATGGCATCTCTTACATACCCTAATAGCTTTTCGATTTACTTCATCGAATATATAGCTATAGGTATATGGGATAATCCGTACGCCACATTTTGTACAATTAACACGCTTCATCTATCACCTCCATAAATAGCTACATATACGAGCATTGCTGCTGCGAATAAGAACATAGTGCCCATTACTAAATCAGGAATAGCAAATCCTTGGACATCTGAACCTTCTAGTAGAGCCCCTATTAATACAGCAACTACAATAATTAACTTATTCATAACTCACTCTCCTATTCTTGCCTGGCATCGTTTAGCTAACCAGGCGTTAAATGAATCTAAATGAATTAAGCGTTTACCTCCACGCTGTCCAATCTTCATGGACGGAAAATCAAAGTCCTCAGCCCACTGACGAATGACAGCAGGTGCTACGCTGGCCAATTCAGCAGCTTCATCAACTGTGACGCAGAGTTTGCTTCTATCCATTATTTTCTCCTTCTGTAAAAAAAATAATATTTTGATACAATCACCTTGAAAGGAGGTGATTATAATGAAATTCAAAATGCCGGTTGACCCATTTAAAAATATGTCTGAATTATTTACTGTAATACGAAATAATAAAGTAATCGCTGACAAAGTGTATGGATTTTTCTGTTCTAGTAAATATCCAAACTCCATTCAAACATTAGAATTTTCAGATATAATAGAGGGCGATATCTTGGTTCATAACAAAAAGAACTACCATGTTATAGATGTAAAACCTTTAGGAATGACTGATGGTGTCCTTTTAAAATATGAAACAGACTATCAGCGTTCTCATAAACGCTCTAATGCAACCAATATATTTAACATTGGCACTATAAATGGAAATTCTATAATTGGATCACAAGAGAATGTTTCAATTTCTATAGATCAATCCATAAATTCAATTTCCAATCTAATTGACAATGACAAAAATATATCTATGGAAGAAAAAGAAGCGTTTAGAAAAATGCTCCAGTTGCTAGAAGTAAACTTAAGTAATGATATTCCCGTGCAAAAAGGTCTATTATCAAAATTTTCTGATGTACTCCACAAGCATCAACATATTGCTATCGCAGTTATGCAGATGCTATTTACTTTTGCTACCGCTCAGAGCAAATAATTCATCTATATCTTTTGCACATTTATTTTGAATTGATAAGGCTAATTGATTAATTAATGATGCATCTTTCCAAATAGATAATTTATTATTTTGTGATTCTTCTAGATTAGTTAGTGCATCAGATAACACAATTATTTTGTCAGATAATTCAATAATTATTTGTGGATCATCCACTTGTTTTTGCAACTCCGTCAATAGTTCCAGCTGTTGACGGAGTATTTTAATATGTTTTTCCTCTTTCATCTATTCCCCTTCTTTCTTGCCACTAACGTTGTTAGTGGCTTATATGTTTTGCCAATTTATGAGTTTTTAACCGATAGAGCTAAATCAGTTGTTTGTGTTGTACATATTTTCTCCTTTGTTAATTAAATATTTATCTTCACCTCCCGTTCATGTATAATTTTGATGAAAGGGAGTGATATAAATGAATAGTTTACAAATCACAAAAATTTGTAAAATACTAGGTGAGTTATTAACTGGACAAGAAATAACAATAATGTTTGCTAATTTAGGTATTAACTGTGAACTTCCTGATATCGATACAAAATGGAAACGTATTTATAATGGAGTCGCTAATGAATGTAATAAGAACAATTCCTACGACCCAATGATAAAAATAATTGAATACATTATGTCTCCGTCACTCTTCGTAGAAAGACAAAATGATTTTACTGATGCATTAGATTCATTAAATACACTTTTAAGTTTTATCGGGCTTAAACTTCTTCCTACAGGAAAGGTAATAAAAGTAACTCCTGCAACAACGCTAGACGAAGCTACCGAGGTTGTAAGCCGATTGAAAGCAGATCTGCATAGATTTTCAATTCATCCTCAGATACTTGCGTTCTGTAGACCTGAAATTATTTCAGAAAATCTATTCCATTTGATATTTGAATCTTGTAAATGCCTATTAGCAGAATTGCGCTCTATATCAGGATTAGATTTAGATGGGAGTACTCTAGTAAATCGATGTTTTGAAGGTTCGAACCCGATAATCGTTATGAATAAATTTCAAACTGATGATGAAAAATCAGATCACAATGGTCTCCGTTCGTTGCTAAATGCAATTGTTTATCTATACAGGAATCCCAAAGCACATACACCCAAATACCTAAGTAATGATACTTATCAATCAACTATTGAGGCATTAATTATTATTTCCAGAGCACGATATGCGCTCGAAAAGTGTGTCAGAAATTATACTCATAAGATTAATTGATTCTGCATTAACAAGATTTGCAGCGCCGTCTAAAACTATTTTTAATTTCGACTCAATGCCAGGTATATACATATCTGCATCGTCCCGATTTAAAAATATCAATCCATCTTTGATGCTACGTGATAGATTACCGTTCAGGTCTATTACGTAGTATTTTTTATTGTCGAATTGTGTTGACAACAAAACTACTTCTTTGATTCATCTCTCCTCCTTTCTTGCAATGTGTTGAATTTAATTCAACATATTACTAAAAAAAATAGAATCTCGTTCATCCGGCGTAAGGTTTAATGATTCACATATAGTGATAATTTCACTATTCTTGAACTCATTTTTACCAGAGATTTTCATTGCTAATCCGTATGGCGATATGCCTAATCGTTCAGCTAAAACCTTTTTCTTTATGCCGGTATCATAAATCTTGCGAGACAGCATTTTGCCGTTAAACCCCAACATTATCACCTCCTTTTTGTTGAAATATTTTCTACAGTCATATATTATCATCATGTAGAAAAAATGTCAACATTTTTATATGAAAAAGTAAAAAAATGTTGAAATTTAAGAACTTATTATATATACTATATTCAAGGAGGACTTTTAATATGAATAAGACCATTTACGACAGAATTAGAGAGAGGCGGATACAATTGGGGCTATCACAAGAAGATTTAGCTATAAAAATGGGATATAAATCCAGGTCAACTATAAATAAAATAGAGTCTGGAGCTGTAGATATAGCGAGAAATAAAATTGAAAAATTTGCTGAAGTATTAAATACGACCCCAGCATATCTAATGGGCTGGAACGAAGAAGACCAATATTACATTGACAAAGAAGCCGCAGAGTATGCCGAAATGCTACGCACACGTCCAGGTGCACGCATGCTTTTTTCTGCTGCAAAAGATATGTCTAAAGAGGAGATGGAAGAAACAGTCAAATACATAGAGTTCTTAAAATCTAAACACAAGTAATACACAAGGGAGAGTGTTATCGTTGGTTGTAAATTTGATTTACTGCGACTTACCACATGCCAATGCTGTGTCAGAGGAATGTGAAGATGTAGATACTCATAATATCTACATAAACAAAAACCTACCTCATGATCGCATGAGAGAGGAGATTAAACATGAATTAATGCATATTATTAATGACGACTTTTATTTAGACCAACATGTTAATCTAGTTGAGCAAATGGTTCGTCGAACATGCATTGATGATGCCGAACTGGAGAATATAGATTTCTACCATCATTATGTATCGGTATTATAAAGTAGAACATAAAGTGTATAACAAAGGAGGTTTTGTATGGATCTAAAAAAGCCAGAAAACAAAGGGTCTTTATTGTCGAAAATAGCCGAGCTTGCGAGTAGCATAAGTACGTTCTTAAAAAATATACTAGCTGCAGACCAACATAAAGCGGCCCTACTCTATTATTGGCTGCGAAATTATTTAAGATATATAAAGCAAGAAGAAACTTTTAATCCGAAATATTTTCCACAATTTAAACCTGGCGATATAGTTAAAGTTGACTTCGGTTTCGGCATAGGGTCTGAGTTTGGTGGCCTGCATTATGCTATAGTACTGGCACCAAGTAATGCTAAAAACAGCACAGTCACTGTCGTCCCTCTAAGGTCTTTAAAGCCTAATAAAGAGAGCCCTAGTAAATTATATAAATCAGATGTTTATTTGGGAACAGAATTATTTACAGTCTTGCTGAATAGGTCCGGCAAGATGTTGGACCAAGGTGAAAACTACGTGAAGGAATTCGAAACTACTGATAAAAAGACGTTAACAGCTAGCGATGTTAAACGCTTTGAAAAACAGCTAGATGAAGCGAATGCCCTAATTACTAAACGCAATATAATTATGGAAGAAGTTTCACGGTTAAACGCAGGCACGGTTGCTATCGTCTCTCAAATTAGGACTGTAAGTAAAATACGCATACAAAATCCTAGGTGCCGTAAAGATGCACTATATGATATGCGAGTAGATAAACAGGCTACTGATAAAATTCGAGCAGTTATAAAAGCGTTATACAATATAAAGTAAAACTGTAATAAACTCCAAAAATTGTTGATTTTTTTAAACATCTATTCTATAATGTAAGAACAAAGGGGTTTAGCCCCAAACTAAAATCATTATAAGCGGTTTAGCCGCAACTAAAGATGAGGTCTTGTTCTTATGGAACAAGACCTCATCTTTTTTTATTATAAGGATTGAAGATATGGCTAAAAAACGAGCCGATGGACGATACCAAGTATCGAAAACCATCAACGGTAAGCGTAAATTCTTTTATGGCACCACCAGAAAAGCTGCCATAGAAGCTATGGAGAAATACGTAAATACAAATCAAGCATGTGCTAATTTCGACGATACCATTTCATTAAACACCTGGATTAATATATGGTTACAACAAAAGGAAAAGACTATAACCCCTGCCACATATCAAAGCTATACAGGAATTATCAATCGCTATATCAGAGATAAAATCGGCGGCGTAAAGTTAGCCGAGATTAAACCTAATACATTACGTTATGTCTTTGAATCAATGGATGGATTATCATCAAGGACTATATCCTACACCATGACAATTCTAGGATCCATATTAGAACAGGCTGTAAAAGATGACATTATCCCTAAAAACTATATGAAAAACATAGACCGACCAAAACAGGTTAAAGTCCGTCATATGGTAACGTTATCTGCAGATGAAGTAAAAGATTTCTTATCCAATATATCTAACGTAGAGCATCATGCACTCTTTAAATTAGCATTTGCAACAGGTATGCGACGGTCTGAATTATTAGGCCTACGATGGTCGGATATCGATTTTAAGAAATCAACTATATCCATTTCACAAACAGCCCTCAAAATCGGATCTACGGCAGTTATATCCAATACAACTAAGACCACATCTTCAAAACGGATAATTGCCATTGATACGGAAACACTCCAAGAGCTTTTGAAGCATAAAATAGTCATCGACAAGCGTAGAATTAAAACAATGAACTGGATTAATAATAACCTTGTATTTCCTGGTATAAAAGGCGGTCCTCGTTGTCCTGATGAAGTCAGCAAGTTATGTAAAAAATACGCCAATTTAATCGGTAAGCCATCTTTTACTATGCATGGTACTAGACATACCCACGCCACCCTTCTCATTGAAAATGGGGCCAATATGAAAGCCATACAGGAACGTCTAGGGCATGCTTCATTCCAAGAAACGATGGATACCTACTCACATGTGACACCTAAAATGGAAGATGACATCGTGGAACGTATCTCTAAAATATTCTGATGTCAAAATGATGTCAAACCACGCAAGACTTTATGATGTCAAACAAAAACAAGGGCTTACAGAATTACCTGTAAGCCCTTGTTTAATCAGCTTGGTGCGGTTGGAGGGACTTGAACCCTCACGAGCGTACGCTCACCACCCCCTCAAGATGGCGTGTCTGCCATTCCACCACAACCGCGTGGAATACAAAAATGGTGCCTCAGGACAGAATCGAACTGTCGACACACGGATTTTCAGTCCGTTGCTCTACCGACTGAGCTACCGAGGCATGTTTTTTGTAAAAAAAAATGGCGACCCCGATCAGATTTGAACTGACGATCTTCGCCGTGACAGGGCGACATGTTAACCGCTACACCACGGGGCCGCGTATCAACTCTCGTTGACCACTTGTATATATTAACATGAGCCACTAATATAATGCAAGTACTTTTTTCTAATTTTTTGATGAATTTATCCAAAACATATAGAAATAAGAATTATACATCAAAAGTCGTATATATTAGCCATTTAAATTCAGTATACTTGAATATACTCCAAATTATACCAAAAATGGAAAAATAAAATTGGCACCTAGAATTCTTTAAGAAAACTAAGCGCCAATTAAAATATAGTTATATGAAGTTATTTATTATGGTATCAAAACCATTATTATAGACCTATACATGATTCCATCCAAATTCACGATAGTTTTGTTTCCAATAGGATTTAACAACCATATCACTACGTTTAACCTTATTGAGCACTTTAGAGCGAGCTGTAGTTATAGTATCTTCACTATGCTTCCCGCCAAAGTATGCATATCTAGATTAACACCATGTATAGAATTCCACTTATGTTGATTAATATAGAACATATTTTTAGGATGTTCGCTTGGACTTTTTGTTTTCCATTGATTCCAAAAGAGATACGGCTCTGTCTTTTTTCTGATAAGCCATGGTACACATTGGCACTAATCGTATTTAAACCAGAAACATACTCCATCCCCACCCCAACACGAGAGAGTTTATCATTAACAGCATAATCATAGAATATATTTCCACCTACATAAGCATGCTCATGCTCACTAAGTCGACGATAACCAACACCAACACTAGCAACTACACCAAGAGAATCATGTTCGGTGGTTTCACCTTTATCATAATAATGAGGTTGTTGGACTAAAGCACTACCACCTTCACCACCATTCCAATAGGCTCTGGTGCTTATTTTATCCCCGCCATTTCCATCTAAACGTCCTTGTACGAATAACACAGATTTAGACTTATCATCATAACGCTTTACGGGTTGTATGATTTCTATAAAATATTAATTTTTTGTTTAGCACTATGCTCACTAGGATACACTGCAGGCGTAGTTATATGACGAGGATTAACCGCAGTCTTATAGTCACGGTAATCATCTTTTTGACTACCTTTAACCCCAATACCGATATCCGTACGATCCATCCAGCTACTTTGTTCAGTATCCCCAGCTTTTACATCCGTGCTCACTTCTGCAGCCATCGTTCCCACACTTAGACTGCACATAAAAGCACTGCAAACCAGAGCTTTTAGTATTAATTTGTCTTTCATTTCTAACTCCTCTCTTACACATTCATCTTAATAATGAATATAAGATGAATATGCTTTATTATACCTATAATCTAAAGCGCTGACAACTATAGAGAAGGAGAAATTTATGTGTTAAAATATATGTATTATATACATCGGAGCAACATTATGAAATCAAAAACATTAACAATAGCAATCATTATTGCCATCATAGCCGCACTGAGTGCTATGTGGTATTTCTTATGGTATATCCCTCATACACCAGTCTATACGTTCCAAACTATCCGAGAAGCCGTAGAAAACAAAGATGCGGACACGGTATTGGAGCACATCGATACAACATCCTTGGTTAAGAACATCGTCACCCGTGAGGGCAACACTTATGTGGATACATCCTCACCATTAGGCAAGGCCGCAGTAGCAGCAACGAAAACATTCGGTCCAGCCCTTCTTGATGATGTAATTCGTAAATATGTAGAGGATCCAGATAGTTTCAAATCACAAAATAGTAGTGATTCAAATACTGAAAGCGAAGATACATCCAATACCTTCTCTATGGTAGACCGCATCCAACGGGGTGAATTATTCAAACAACAACATTTGGAGATAAAAAACATTACCTCTGAAGATGATGGTGATACCGCCACGGTAACCGTAACGATACACAACACAAAAACAAACCAAACAGCTCCCATCCGAGTGCTTATGAAGCACATCGGAGATGGAACTTGGGCTATCTATGATATCCCAGATATCGAAGCACTCTATAAAATCACAAGAAAATAAAGACCTCTTTCGTAGCAAATACGTTTGTAGAGGTAGATGATAGCAAAATTCTCCACCGGCCGGGTCTGTCTACGCCCTTCGGGCTTCGCAGGGCCAAAGTCGAATTTTGCTATCATCTACCTCTTTTCCGTATCAGCTTACCAAAAGAGGTCTTTTTTTCTTATCGATTTTTAGGTACTATCGCACAGGTTACGATAACCTGAGATATCAAACGATAGCTTTCATCATACATATCAAATCGCCAAACATGAGATGTTTTCCCTTGTAAGAGTAGCTGTCCTTTAGCAATCAAATCGCCGTCTGCCTTCATAGGTCGCATATGATTTGCAGTTACCGATTGTCCTACAGCAAATTGATCATCTCGAATCAGTTGATTACTGAGCATACCTGATAGAATTTCGCCAAAGGCCAAGGTAGCGCCACCATTGAGATAGCCTTGTGGTTGCGCATGATAACTAGTTACATGCATCACCCCTTGCCCACTGGCAGGTCCGGTTAGCTCTACACAATCAATTTGTAATGCGTCTATCATTGTCATAGTGTTCGTTTCTCCACTGTATATTCTTCAATACGATTATCCAATACATCAACGCCAAGACCAGCACCATTAGGCACCTGCATGGACCCATCGGTAAATAAAATTGCTGGATTGATAAGGTCATGTTCAAAATAGCGACTAGAATCAGATAAATCCCCTGCCATATATGTATCACCTAGAGCTGCCAGTTGAACATGTAATATCTTTGAAATGCCCGATTCAACCATGCTACCAATCCAGTATGGAATACCTGCTTCGCGGCATCGTAAAATAGCGGCACGCGTCTGTATGAGTCCACCCAGACGACCTACTTTTACATTGAGCACATCAATTAATCTATGCTCGATTGCATAAGATAAATCATCATAGGACAAAATTGACTCATCTAGACAAATAGGGGTTATAATCGGCCAATTAGGCAACGAGTCCTTCCACGCCTTATAGGTAATCAAATTCGTCATGCTAAAGGGTTCCTCTATGCATAGTAAATTCAAATCATTATAGGCAGCCACCATATCCAGCTGGTCATAGGTATAACTTTGGTTAGCATCAACAGCTAAGGCTAATTCTGGATAGGCTTCACGTACAAGTCGTGTCCGTTCATAACCATCACGAGGCGATACCTTGAGTTTAATTCGTTTACAACCATTGGCTACATGCTGTTCCACGATACCTAATAGTTCATCCATAGACACGTCACCAATGACGATGCCATTAGAAATAGTTGATTCTAAAGACTGCCCCATGATATACGACACAGAATTCACGCCTTTTCGGTTGCAATCTAGATTAATTAAAGCATTTTCAAGTCCTGCTATCGTCATGGGCATATTGTCGCGCTTTAACCAAAATTGCAACTGCCGAATATAAGCCATCAATGGTTTTGGCCGCATCAAGCGTAACTCTAGAATATAAGTATCCACCAATTGTTTCCATGCGGAATCAACGGTTTCTAATGTATAAAAAGGGTCTGTGAAAGCCACACATTCCCCGTATCCAACATAGCCTTGTTGATCCTCGATACGAACGATGATACTTTCACGAACACGAACAGTACCCTTAGCCGTTTTAAATTCAAACTTTAACGGCAAAGCCACACGATACGTCGTTATGGATTTAAAGTTCAATACATCATTCATGTGAACCTCCATTTGACGCAGTCATATCGAGATGGGAGGCCAACGACTTACGCATAATCTTACCTGTCCCATTACGTGGCAATGCATCCATAATTGTAATGTATTTAGGCACCTTGTATTTGGCTAGTTTACTAGAAATATAGTCTCGCACGATCATTTTCAAATCGGCACCTAATGCATCTATATCATCAAAAGCAACAAATAGTGCGGGCACCTGCCCCCATTTCGTATCGCCTACAGGAATAACCGCACATTCCTTCACGCCTTGCATAGCATACACAGTATCTTCAATTTCCTTCGGATAGATATTCTCGCCTCCAGAAATAATCAAATCTGTACGGCGATTTAAGATGTATAAAAACCCATCTTCATCTACATACCCCATATCATCGGTATTAAAATCGCCATGAGTCGGCTCGCGATTGATATAACCACTCATAACCATGGGCCCATTCAAATGGATTTCCCCGACCCCATCAACATCAGGATTTACGATATCTACGGTCATCCTCGGCAAGGGTTTACCTACCGAATCGAGTTTATTTAGATTTGATAATACAGGCATGGTCACACTTTGACTAAAGGTTTCTGTCATGCCATATGTTTTATAAATCGGAAGTTGTTTCGCCACACATGCATCAACTAGAGGGCGCGGTATAAATTCACCGCCCAATAAGATAACACGCAATTGATGGTGAGTAATGCGCGGTTCTAAATTTTTTAAGATGGTAGGCACCAGAGACATCATATTAATGCGCCCATCATGAATATATTGCAGTACTTGTTCTTCGTCGTAGGATTCCATAATGGTCATAGCTGTACCATTGTACAAAGACCGCATCAAGATGGATAATCCACTTACATGAAACAACGGTAATACCATAAGCCAATTATCCTGTTCAGACCTACCTAGCACCTCTTGTGATGCTTGTACATGAGCATTAATTTGGCCCCAACGAAGTGGCACTGATTTAAACTGCCCTGTTGTAGCACTGGTATTCATGATAGCAGCTATGTCATGCTCAGCAAAGGTCCAATCAAAGGTATCCTCTGCTATATCATGCAGCATAGCTTCCACGGATTCAAACTCAATGGCTATTACGGATGCTGGGACTTGTATCCGTCGCTTAGCACTGTGTAACACAGTTGTAATATGCAGCTGGCATAACTGATTTTCTATTTCACGCGCTGTAAGATGAACATTTAATAAGAGTACCTCCTTACGGACTAGCATGGCTGCCAAGAGATAAACGGCCATTGTTACGGAGTTATCCGACACTATAGCGATACGTGTATCTGACAGTGTTTGTAATCGCATCGCCACGTTCACAACAGCACTATATATATCCTGATAGGTGTAATTATTCATACATATACGATTCGGATAGTACTGTTTTCCATATCGTAACCATTCCATCATCTCACCTCTTAGCTAGCCATAATACTATAAAACATATACGTATAAGAAAGGCGCCTCATATAGAGGCGCACTGCTTATTATGTAAAGGGTTCAGGTCCATACATAAGGACTGATAACCATATTCCGATTAAGGGAATTTAGGGAATTGTTTGAAGTCTGGTTTGCGTTTTTCTTTGAACGCATCACGGCCTTCTTTAGCTTCATCTGTTGTATAGTACATCAATGTTGCATCGCCTGCAAATTGTTGTAAACCTGCAAGGCCATCAGTATCTGCGTTGAAGGATGCTTTTAACATGCGCAATGCCATTGGGGACAATGCCAAAATTTCATTACACCATTGAACCGTTTCTTCTTCCAATTTGTCGAATGGTACCACGCAGTTAACCATGCCCATTTCATAAGCTTGCGCAGCCGTGTATTGACGGCAAAGGAACCATACTTCACGAGCGCGTTTGTGACCAATCATGCGTGCTAAGTAGCCAGCACCATAACCAGCATCGAAGGAACCTACACGAGGACCTGTTTGACCGAATTTTGCATTTTCAGAAGCGATGGTAAGGTCGCATACGATGTGCAATACATGTCCACCACCGATGGCAAAACCATTTACCATAGCGATAACAGGTTTTGGAATGATGCGGATTAAATGTTGCAAGTCAAGTACGTTAAGACGAGGAATATTGTCATCGCCTACATAACCACCATTGCCGCGCACACGTTGGTCACCGCCAGAGCAGAATGCCTCTTTATCTTCACCTTGGCCGTGGTTAGCACCAGTCAAGATAATAACGCCGATTTCTGCATCGTCGCGAGCAATTGTGAATGCATCAATAAGCTCAATTACGGTTTTAGGGCGAAATGCATTGCGCACCTCTGGGCGATTAATCGTGATTTTTGCAATACCATTATAGGTTTCGTAAATTACATCTTCATAATTACGATCCAATACTTTCCAATCAAATTTGCTCATGGATGTTACCTTTCCTTATATAAAAAATCTGCTAAGGCCGTCATAAACGGGCCCGGCTTTTCTAAATGTACATTATGTCCCGCCCCATTGACGATGACATGTTCACAGTTTGGTACATTACTAAACAGTTCTTCTCCTATTGTAGTATATTTTATATCTAGTGCGCCACTAATATATAAAGATGGCATGGATAATTCTTGTAAGCGATGACCCACATAGGGCATTACACCTTGCCCCGAGCCACGCAATGTAGCTGCTAATGCATAAGGACTATTATGGGACCGACGTTGAAACAACTTATCTTGTACAACTGGTGAAAGCTGATGTTGACTTTCAAAAATAGAAATGTCAGCCCATTTAGCAGCAAACCACTCTCCATCATTATCTTCTATAGCTAGTGCTAATTGTTCATCAGCAGCTTTACGCGCTTGTCGCTCTACCTCTGATTCAATCCCAAATGAACCACTTTCTAAGATGAGGTTTTCAATTTCAGAACTATACTCAAAAGCATATAGTAAAGCTAATCGTGCCCCCATGGAGTATCCCATGAGAGAATAGCTTTCACCAGCCACGGCAGAAATCACCGTATGCAAATCGTTGAGCATAGTAGGAATAGAAAAAGCAGTTTCATCCTCTGGAATATCCGAATCTCCATGTCCAATCGTATCGATACGGATAAATTGATAGCCTGGCACAACGATGCCATCCCAAGTATAACCAGACTCAGAAAAACCATGTAAACACACAAGCGGTTTACCAGCGCCAGCTAGCGTCACCCCATATCGATACTCACCAAGATCGACATACATGCGAAGTGCGGGATTGTATAGGGAGTTATCTATAATACTGCAAGCATATTGGCTCATAGTCGGTCCTCCTTATTTGTAGGAATCGTCGTATATAGCGCATGTAATTCCCGACTTCGTTCTTTAGATGTGGGGATTTCAATGACGTGAACACCTGCTGTTCCTACATAGTTTTGTAACGCATTTTTCAATTCATTATTGCTTGCCACACGCACAAAGTCGATACCATATATGGTCGCAAGGCCACTATAGTCTAGGCCTTGTGCGGTACTAAATAAGTAATCAAAATGCGGCGTTCCCTTTTGCGGCAAATATTCAAAAATGCCACCCCCATCATTATTGTGAACAATGATGGTTACATTTAAGGGATGCGTCTTCGCCACGGCGAGGCCATTCAAATCGTGAAAGAAGGTCAAGTCCCCCGTAAGTAATACAGTAGGCATGCCATTTGTAGCGATGCCAAGGGCGGTAGAAACAGTACCATCGATACCATTAACGCCACGGTTACCATAAATAATAGCACTGTGACGATTGTCTGACCAGAAATAATCCATATCTCGAATACTCATACTATTGGCAACCACAAGTTGGCTATTCTTCGGCAACAATTCTTGTAAGAGATGAATCGTATATCCTTCAAATAACTCTGGTTCCCTAGCTACTGTATCGAGTTGTTTACGTCCTACACCGTCTGCATCAATCCACGTAGCCAAATAACCATTATCAGCTGTATCGAGTTCCTCATCAGCGACTTCTGCATGGACCTCATTTGCCATTACATGAAGCTCAGGAATCTGTATTTTCAGTGCATCAACCAAACCTTGTGGCGTCGATTGTACAAAGAGTGTCGTGTTTCCTGCAGGGTTCGTATAGTCCATTGCAGGGCTAACAGATATGATTAGTGTATGTTGCATTGATGCCACCCACTGCTGAACGCGTTTAGATACGACCATCTGACCAATCTGTAAAATGCAATCTGGTCGCAATGTATCTCGATACACCGCTTGTGAAAGCAATGCATCATAAGATGTAATGACTCGTTCATCATAAACACGACGCATATTGGACAATGGATCACCTAATATTGGTGCATTGAATATATTAGATAGACCAAGAATAGCATCGGTATCCTCAAGATTCGTACTTGGCCCTGCTAAGATAAGCACTTTTTTATTCGCAAGGAGGTCATAGATAGTGCATGCATCACCTGGCTGAATAGCAGCCGGAACAACAGAAAATGGGTGCCTACCACATTCAAAATATTTCCTATCTAACTCTGGTACCAATGGCTCAAAGAGCGGTACATTAATATGCACCGGTCCCCTTTTCACATCCATAGACTTCATATAAGCCTTCCGAGCTACAAGGCGTGGATATGTATAGTAATGGTCCTGTTGTGGTACAGCTAATTCTTCGTAATAATTAACGGCTGTTCCGAATAGTTTTTGTTGATCTACCGTTTGTGGAGCCCCTACATGTTGCAATGTGTGAGGCCTATCTGCGGATAAAATAATCAAGGGTACACCGCTATATTGTGCTTCTAGTACAGCCGGCATATAATGTGCTACCGCTGAGCCCGACGTGCACACGAGAATTACAGGCTTTCTATGGGCCTTTGCGATGCCTAAGGCCATAAATCCTGCGGACCTTTCGTCAATATTCATATAGGTTTCAAAAGCACCGTGTTCCCTAAATAGCATGGCCATCGTTGTAGAGCGCGAACCAGGGCTAAACACGGCATATGTGATGCCTAATTGGGCGAATTCATCCACCAAGGCGGCGATATATTCATTCATGTAATTTCTCCGTCATATAGATGAGGATATATTCCTCATCATATTTTTTCGCACTAAATCTTTACCATTTACAATGCATCTAGAATAGTACGCATTTTATTATTAGTCTCTATATATTCTTCATCCGCATCAGAATCAGCTACAACACCACATCCTGCATAGGCATAGAGAATATTATCCATAATCAAGGCAGAACGAATGGCAACGACAACAATGCCATCCCCTATATCCTTCATAAAACCAAATGGTGCAGCGTACATACCGCGCTCATGAGCTTCGTATGTTTCTAAGAGAGCCATCGCCTTCTCTCGTGGTTCACCACCAAGAGCCGGTGTTGGATGTAGTAATTTTGCCCATTCTACGAGAGATTTTGTGCTATCTTTTGCAGTAATAATGGTACGTAAATGATAGAGATGAGCTAGCTCCATAATGCCAGTTTCCCCCACCGTAACGTCTGGAGTGATTTGCTTCATCGTGTTCACGATACGGTCACGGACGATATTATGTTCAAAGAGATTTTTCTTATCACTTAGCAACTGTTCCTTAGTCCACGCATTAGGGCCATCCTTTGGTGCGGTTCCAGCTAGTGCATAACTCAGGATTTCATTACCACGATGACGCACCAAAATTTCTGGAGAAGCTCCTACAAAGGTACGCCCATCCTTTTCATAACCAAAGATAAAACAGTTCGGATTCTTTTCAACCAAATTGGCCAAGATACTCGCCACATTAAACGGTGTATCACTTGTGAATTGCACCTCACGGGATGCGACCACCTTTGTCATCTCCCCATGACTAATGCCATCCGAAATAGCATTCATCAAATTATCCCAATCAGATTTATCATCACTAATTTCTCGGAAATTATGACGAACATGAGGCACTTCTATATCTTCTATGCTAACGCTTTCACCAGCATGCAAATAAAAGGATTCCCCATTTTCTACGATGTAGTAATGGGTGAACGCAATCATTTCATGCCCCATTCCCGACCACTTAGGATCCTTTGATGCGTCAAAAAAAGTATCCCCATAAAATACGTACGCATAGTTATGGCGGTCCTCATCATCTTTAACTGTAGCTAGACGTTTAGCGCCTACAACAATACGATCACTTTGCCGGTCCACCCAAAAAACGCGTTCCTCATTGGGGAAATTAAGCCAAAAGGCTATAGGACTATTCAGTTGTAACGGTTCTTTATTATAAATCATAATGGTATATCGCTATTACAAAGAAAACAGACTCTATTACATCACCGAATGACATCTACATTGGTGTTTCTATATATATCGATATTATTATATCACGGGTACCTGCTAAATTATAGACAATAAAAATCCCCTACACCATATGCATACGCATATAGTATAGGGGATTATGTATTATTTGAAAGCTTTTGCACCAATATCCTTACGATATTGCATACCCTTAAAGGTAATATGATCCACACGCTCATAGGCACGATTCAAAGCAGTTTGTAGGTCCTTACCAAGTCCTACAACGCCTAGAACACGACCACCATTCGTGACATAATGGTCACCTTCTAACTTCGTACCAGAATGGAAAATGATGGATGTATCATATTGTACAAGTTCACCTAAGATGACATCGCCTTTAGACGAGGTTTCTGGATAGCCTTTTGAAGCGAGAATGACACAGGCCGCAGAAGAGTCTTTCCATTTCACCATATTAGGTTGTAATGTACTTGTAGCACAGGCCATCATAATTTGGCCCAAATCACCTTCCAACAATGGTAATACCACTTGTGTTTCTGGGTCCCCAAATCGAGCATTAAATTCTACCACCTTCGGACCTTCATTGGTAATCATAAGGCCTGCATAAAGACAGCCCACATATGGCATACCTTCCTTTGCCATGGCTGCTACCATAGGTTCTAAAATGGTCTTCATGGCTTCATCCCGCAATGCATCAGTTAGCACAGGTGCTGGTGCATAGGTTCCCATACCGCCTGTATTAGGACCCTTATCACCATCAAAGATACGTTTATGATCTTGAGACGCAATCATAGGAACTACTGTTTTACCATCCACAAAGGCAAGAAGGCTCACTTCTTCACCTGCCATGAATTCCTCAATAACAACGGTACTACCAGCCTCGCCAAAGCGGTTACCACTTAGCATGTCATCAACGGCTGCATTAGCTTCGTCAATAGTCATAGCTACAACAACACCCTTACCGGCTGCTAAACCATCTGCTTTTACTACAATAGGTGCTCCGGTTTTGGCGATGAATTGTTTTGCTTCATCTGCATTGGAGAATACACCGTAAGCAGCTGTAGGGATATTATATTTTTTCATAAGATCTTTAGCAAAGACCTTAGAACCTTCCAATTGAGCAGCCGCCTTGGAAGGCCCAAACACGGGGATTCCTGCTTCATGCAACGCATCTGCAAGACCTGCCACAAGAGGCGCTTCAGGGCCTACAACAACAAGGTCCACCTTATTATCTTTCAAAAAACGGATAAGATGATCCGTATGACACCAATCAATGCCTACTAGTTCAGCACAATTTTTCATAGCCGCACTACCTGGAACGGCGTATACCTTTTCTACACTCGGACTGATCGATAAACGCCACGCAATAGCGTGTTCGCGTCCGCCATTACCGATTACGCAAACTTTCATAGTTACCTCTAATGTTTAAAATGACGAATGCCTGTAAATACCATAGCAATACCCGCTTCATCAGCAGCCTTAATGGATTCTTCATCACGGATAGAACCACCTGGTTGGATAATAGCAGCTATCCCATGTTTCGCCGCTGTTTCTACGGTATCGCCAAATGGGAAGAACGCATCAGATGCAAGAACGGCCCCTTTTGCAGCCTCTCCAGCTTGTTCAAGGGCAATTTTAGCGGAACCAACGCGGTTCATTTGACCGGCACCAACACCTAGTGTTCGTTTCTCATTAGAAATTAAGATAGCATTAGATTTTACGTGTTTTACAAGCTTCCATGCAAATTCAAGCGCTTTCCATTGTGCTTCTGTAGGTTGTGCCTTTGTAACAACCTTATAATTAGCACGGTCTTCTACGATGTCATCTTCTGTTTGTACGAGCATACCGCCAGACACCTTTTTTACAGTTACTTGGCCGGATTCAGGCTTAGATAACTCGATAAGGCGAATATTTTTCTTTGCTTCCAAGATATTTAAAGCTTCCTTTGTGAAAGCTGGCGCCATGATGACTTCTAAGAAAATTTTGCTCATTTCTTCTGCCGTAGCCCCATCAACTTCGCGATTTAACGCAACAATACCGCCAAAAGCAGATACGGAATCTGCTTCATAGGCATTGACATACGCATCATGCAATGTGAATGCCGTTGCAGCACCACATGGATTAGTATGTTTAATAATGCATGCCGCAGGATCAGTAAATTCCCATACCATATTCCACGCAGCTTCCATATCGACGATATTGTTATAAGATAATGCCTTACCATGTAGTTGTTTTAATGCTCCCATGCCGTGAGCCTTGCCAATTTCTTTATAAAAAGCTGCCTTTTGATGAGGGTTTTCGCCATACCGAAGGTCCATAACCTTTTCATAAGCACTTAAATATTCAGAAGGTGTAGGGCCTTCTCCAATTACACCACTCATATAATTAGCAATAGCCGTATCATAAGCGGCTGTATGAGCAAAGGCTTCTTTAGCAAGTGCAAAACGATAGTCTTGCGTCAATGCACCATTTGTTCTAAGCATTTCTAAAATCTCATCATAGTGATCAGGGTTAACTACTATGCCTACATACGCATTATTTTTAGCCGCAGAGCGCACCATAGTCGGACCTCCAATATCTATATTTTCGATAGCCTCTTCTAATGAAACATTTGGTTTTGCAATCGTTTCGCGGAAAGGATATAAATTTACTACCACTAAATCAATTGGCAAAATACCATGTTCTTCCATAACGGCTTGATGCTCTGCATTATCACGAATTGCTAATATGCCACCATGTACCTTTGGATGTAACGTTTTTACACGACCATCCATCATTTCAGGAAAACCAGTAAGAGATTCTACAGCCTTTGCAGGAACGCCTGCATCAGTAATAGCTTTCAACGTGCCACCTGTAGAATAGATGGTTACCCCTAACTCTACAAGACCTTTGGCAAAGTCGACAATACCTGTTTTATCAGAAACACTAAGTAATGCGTTTTGAATCATCGTTCCTCCTAAATATAATGTACAATGCGTCCTTCTATACGTAATGTATCTTCACAGAACAAGCGAAGTGCTTCACGATAGGTCGCATGTTCTACGGGCAATAATCGTTCGGACAAAGTATCCTCTGTATCATCAGGGTATACAGGAACTGTATTTTGCATGATGATAGGACCTGTATCCATACCGGCATCTACAAAATGAACGGTACAACCAGTTACTTTTACGCCCGCATCAATAGCCTGTTGATGGCCATGAAGCCCTGGAAAGGATGGCAATAGAGCAGGATGAATATTTAAAATCTTATGCTCATAGCGAGCAATAAGGCCGGCCCCTACAATACGCATATAGCCTGCCAATACAATGCCATCGACACAATACGGCTCAAGAGCATCCAATTGAGCTTGTTCAAAGTCTTGCTTTGAATCAAACTGACTACGTTCAATGGCAATGAGTGGAATACCCCAGCCTTTAGAGCGTTCTACAATACCAGCATCTGCATGGTCTGTAATAATAACGACAAACTCGCCATTAATAAGGCCCTCTTGCATCGCCTTGTACAAGGCTTCGCCATTTGAGCCTCTACCACTGGCAAATAGAGCAAGACGCTTTTTAGATACGGAATTAGTCATTAAATACCGCCCCTTTTACGACAACAGGACCTTCGCCTGCAACGATACGACCAATTTCATATACAGCTTCATTTCGGCTTTCAAGATTAGCTTTTACAGTATCTACGTCATCGGCATCGACGATGAGAATCATACCGATACCCATGTTAAACGTACGGTACATTTCATGCCAATCCACATTGCCCCATTCTTGCAATTTTGTAAACACAGGAAGGCGTGGCCATGTATCACAATCTATCTCAGCGGTTACGCCATTTGGTAGTACACGTGGAATGTTTTCATAGAAACCACCGCCTGTGATATGAACCATACCTTTGATATAATTTTCTTTAATCAACGGCAATACAGCTTTAGGATACAAGCGTGTTGGTGTTAATAGTTCTTCGCCAAGGGTTTTACCGAATTCTGGAATTTCTTGATCTATGGAGAAACCCTTATGGTCGAAAACGATTTTACGAACCAAGGAGAAACCATTGGAATGAACACCGGAGGATGGCAAACCAAGAATAACGTCACCAGCTTTAATATGTTCACCTGTAATTAGTTTAGGGCGATCTACAATACCTACGGCAAAACCTGCCACATCATAGTCACCTTCACCATAGAAACCAGCCATCTCAGCTGTTTCCCCGCCAAGAAGAGCACATCCAGATTCTTCACAAGCATTAGCGACGCCGCGTACGATATCAGCGACTTGTACCGGATCAAGTTTACCAACGGCTACATAGTCTAAAAAGAATAAAGGTGTTGCCCCTTGCACAAGAATATCATTTACACTCATAGCAACACAGTCTTGGCCAATCGTATCATGTTTATCCATCATGATAGCGAGGCGCAATTTTGTGCCAACCCCGTCTGTGCCAGATACAAGCATTGGTTCTTCCATGGAATGACCTGCTAAGGAGTAAAGGCCACCAAAGCCGCCTAAATCACCTACAACACCTGCTGTGTATGTTCTTTTTACGGATTCTTTCATCAACTCTACGGCTTTATTACCGGCATCGATATCTACACCTGCATCACGATAGGTTAATCCTGTTTTATTCGAGCACATATTTGACCCCTTCCTCTTGTTCTGTAGGCACATCTACCCTGTAATCACCATTGAAACAAGCGAAACATAAATCCGCTTCTGGCACGCCGCTAACAGCGCGGCATAAGCCTTCTTTTGATAGATAATGCAATTTATCTGCCTTAATATAATCCCTAATTTCTTCAATTGTATGTGTGGCCGCAATCAATTCTTTACGAACCGATGTATCAATACCATAGTGACAAGAATATTCGATAGCCGGCGAGCTAACGCACATATAGATTTCCTTAGCGCCTGCCTCTTTTAACATCTTAACGATAAGGCCGCTTGTGGTACCACGCACGATAGAATCATCGATTAATACAATGCGTTTACCACCTACAACCTCTGGCATAGCATTTAGCTTCATGCGCACAGCTAACTCTCGTTCTTCTTGATTAGGTTTGATAAATGTACGTCCACTGTATCGATTTTTAATCAAACCTTCTGAGAACGGAATGCCCGATGCACGAGCATATCCAAGAGCAGCCGTCGTGCCAGAGTCTGGAATAGACATGATGATATCTGCATCATATTTAGTTTCATTATATAGTTCACGTCCCATATTGAGTCGTGTTTCATATACAGATTGACCATCGATTTTACTATCAGAGCGTGCAAAGTAAATATATTCAAAGACACAAAGTTTTTTATCAATTTTTTGAGGTTCTGCATAGATTGTGCTACGCACACCACGATCATCGATAATAACCATCTCACCTGGGTCAATATCGCGGATAAATTCAGCCTTTATAGCATCAAAAGCACAGCTTTCACTAGATAAAACATAACCGTGTTCAGTCTTACCTAAGCAAAGCGGTCTAAAGCCTTGAGGATCGCGAACCCCAACGAGAGAGTCATTAGTTGTAATAACCAAGGAAAAGGCCCCTTCGATTTGACGTGCCGCATCAGCAATGCGTTCCTCTTGCGTATCAGCCTTAGAACGAGCAATTAAGTTAACGATAACCTCTGAATCCATAGTTGTTTGAAAAATGGAACCATCTGCTTCAAGTTGACGACGGATGCCTAGAGCATTCGTCAAATTGCCATTATGGGCTACTGCAATTTGGCCACCTTGATAATGGATTACGAGAGGTTGAATATTACGTGGGTTATTAGAACCGGTTGTAGAATACCGAACATGACCAGTCCCCATATGGCTTTTTAATGTTGGTAATTCCTTGATTGCCTCAGTCAATAAACCCATACCTTTTTTTAGAGCCACTTCATTACCATCGGTAATAGCGATACCTGCACTTTCTTGACCGCGGTGTTGAAGGGCAAACAATCCCCAGTATACATATCGTGCAACGTCAACAGTGCGGTCAAACACACCAAAGACGCCACATTCTTCATGCCATTTGTCAAAAATTGGATCGTAGTTCATCAATAACCCCCAGGTTATGCACGTTCGCCCGTTAAGCGGAATAACATTTCTTTATAAGCTTCTTCGATATTGCCAAGGTCGCGACGGAAACGGTCTTTGTCGAGTTTTTCACCTGTTGTTGCATCCCAGAAACGACATGTATCAGGAGAAATTTCGTCACCAAGCAATACTTCTCCATTATGTGTACCAAATTCAAGTTTAAAATCGACTAATGTTACATTCTTAGTAGCCAAGAAGTTTTTAAGGATATCGTTAACCTTCATAGTAATTTCGGAAATTCTATCCAATTGTTCTTGCGTAGCCCAGCCAAGAGCTGTGATTTGGGATTCGTTGGCAAATGGATCGCCAAGTTCATCATTTTTGTAGCAGAATTCAAGAATTGGATGTTTAAGAGGCGTACCTTCTTCAATGCCAAAACGTTTAGCCATAGAACCAGCAGCAATATTACGAACGATAACTTCTAGAGGAACAATGTTCAACGTCAATACTGTTTGGTTACGGTCATCTTCACGACGAACGAAATGTGTTGGAACGCCTTCTTTTTTCAATAATTCAAAGAAGAATGAGGAAATTTTATTATTCAATACGCCTTTACCAAGGATAGTATCATGTTTTTCACCATTAAATGCAGTGGCATCATCTTTGTAGTGAACAATATATGTTTCCTTGTCATCTGTTTGATACACTTGTTTTGCTTTGCCTTCGTATAAAAGTGTTAATTTTTCCAAATCGATATTAGCCATGATAGTAATCCTCCTATGTAATAATTATTTATTTAATTCTGCTTGTAATGCAGCATTATCTGCTAAAACCTTGTCAGCCATATCTTTGCGATAGGCAATATATTTTTCTTTTAGTTCCTTGTTGAAAGTAGCACCGATTTGTACTGCAAATAATGCAGCATTTTTTGCACCATCTACGGCCATTGTTGCTACTGGCATACCAGACGGCATTTGTACGATTGCCAAGAGGGAATCAATGCCCTTTAATGCTGTCGCATTAAGAGGAATACCAATAACCGGTACGGTTGTAAAACTTGCCACCACTCCAGGTAGATGTGCTGCAGCGCCTGCACCTGCGATAAAAGCGATAGCCTCTTCTGCTTCAAGGCGTTCCACAAAAGACTTAACAGCCTCTGGTGTACGATGCGCAGAAGCGATCACCATTTCATAAGGAATATTGAATTCATCTAATATAGCAGATGCTTTTTTCATCGTGTCTAGGTCAGATTTACTGCCCATGATAATGCCAACCTTCATTGTTCCTCCTTAGTAAAAAAAACTCGACCTAAAAAGGCCGAGTTTACACACTGATAGCGTTAGCAGACATAGTCATAATAGTAACGGATGTTAGGTTTATATGTCTCTTCATGATAACGCCTCCTTATCTGTATCTAAATTGTATCAGACCAATTTCTATCGGTCAATCGTTTTTCGAATAATAATTATATTAGTTTTTATAATCGTTCATTATATTCCGAACTATATAATAATTATATTAAAAATTACACAGTATGATACGAATAATAATTATTATGTACGAATGTACATTGATAATAAAAAAGACTTCCACACATAGGTATGGAAGTCCCTTGTATTCTATTCCCTATTCACACGATATACTATCTTATAAGGAATATCATATTTTATTGTACATTGCTTTCAAAAGCAGCTTTTAAATCGCCAACGGCCTCAGGAATATAATCCACAATCGACGTCATTAAAGCATACATCAACTCTGGTATAAACTCATCATTAGCACACATGTAGACGCAATCTAAATACAATGTAGAATCTTGTTCATCAATATAGAATTTATAGTTTTTATACATTGCATTCTCACGATTGATCAATGCATTAATAGCCGCCATATTCTGCGCTGTTACCTTTTCAGGGCCAAGCACTAAACGGATAACACTGTAAATACTATTATCTAAGATCACGAACATCGGCATATCCCAAAGTGGTGATTTAATATAGGATCGATATACGACTGTACCGTCTTCATCATCAAAATCTTTGCGCTCAAAAGCCGTTACTTCTTCTGCCTTCATAAATTTATCAAAGGCTAATGCTTTAGGATTCATACTAACCTCTTATTTTGCTTGTCCTACAATTTTCAAAATTTCTGGATGAACTTCATCTAAGTGCGGTTTAATAACCTCTAACATAAGATTAACCAATACTGCTGGTTCAAATGTTTCAGCTGTAGATGGCACAGAAATATCAGTATAAATATTGCTGTCCTCATCATTTACATAATATTTTGTTACTTTAAATTGTTGGTTAAGCTCATTCAATTTAGGCAATACTTTTTTAATGGCTGCATCTGTGATGCTCGTTGTTGTAACTGCAACACGAATATAGGAGAATACAGAATCATCCAACACGATAAAAACAGGTAAAGAATTACCATGAATTTCTAAACGACCATGATATACAACCGTATTGTATTCATCGCCTTCAATAACATCCTTTGTAAACCATTTATTGCCAGATTTTTCAATGTCCGCTACTAGTACATCAAATTTCTCAGCTTTTACGTTCATTATTTCTACCTTTCTCCGCAAAAAACTATAGGACTAGTCCTCTATAAAAACACATTCATTATCTTTAAATTCTTTGATGCGCACTAAGGATTCAACACGGAAACCAGCATTTTCTAAGCGTTCACGACCTGGTTGGAAAGACTTTTCAATAGCAATTGCCATACCAACCACTTCATCGCCTGCATCTTTTACAAGTTTAGCAAGCCCCATAGCTGCTTCACCAGAGGCCAAAAAGTCATCAATAATTAAAACTTTTTCGCCTGCTGGCAAAAATTTTTTAGAAATTGTAATGTCATAATTTTCTTCTTTTGTATAAGAATATACAACAGAATGATATACATCATCGACCATAAGAATAGATTTTTTCTTACGAGCAAATACTAACGGCACGTCTAGTTCAAGAGCAGCCATCAATGCCAAGGCAATACCAGATGCTTCAATGGTAACAATACGTTGAACACCAGCATCACGATAGCGGTCAGCAATTTCTTTACCAATAGCTTTAAATAAATGTGGATCGATTTGGTGATTCAAAAAACCATCAACTTTTAATACACGATTGTTTAAGACAATACCTTCTTCACGAATGCGTTGTTTTAATAATTCCATTTCGTTTTACCTCCGCATAACTATCTTTAAATTTTAACGTAAATCAACGCTTAGGGTCAACAAAAAAACACACTTTATTGAAAAAAAGAATAAAGTGTGTTTGTAATTCATATTTATAAAACTTTGTCCCGTTTATCTTCACGATTAGTCAATAAATTGGTAAATCTAGCAGCACCTTCAGATTGTGGAACGAGACGTGACCGAACAAGTACGATATCTCGCGTGGGCACAGGAATATCTGTATCGATTTTTACGACAGTACCTTCTTGCATTTTTTCTTGCACCACATTACTTGGCAACATAGCAATTCCCATGTTAATTTCCACAAGATCGAGGAGAACGTCTACACTACTCAATTCAAAACGCGGTTTACTACAAGCGCCATGCGTTACTTCATCAAAGAAGGTACGACTAGCTGTTCCCTTTTGTAGTAACAACATAGGCTCACTGAGCAAGCGGCCTTGATCAAAGAATCCTGCCCCTTTATATTCATGACCGCCCACAAAGATATCTTGGATGCTCGCCAAGGTAGTAACTTCTAATTGTGTATTGCTACGTAAACCTTCATAATCATTGACCACAGCTAACTGTACTTCTTTATTAATGACCATTTCCACACAATCTGGGGACGGTCTGTTTATGATATGCAATCCAATTTGATTTTCTTGCAATTGCCATTTATGAAAGTAGGGCAACAAAAAATGACGACATAGCGTATCTGTAGCAGCAATATTCAAGCTTTCGTAAGCTTGATTCACCCGTTCTTGTAATTGGGTAATCCCATTATCTAGTATGGAAAATGCTTTGGCTACTGTATCGAATAATTCCTTGCCTTCTGGCGTAAATGCTACCGATTTGGTAGTGCGCACAAATAAAGGCATTTTTAATTCACCTTCTAATTGTTTGATACTTTGACTAATTGCGGACTGCGAAACACCTAACTCTTTTGCAGCGCGAGAAAATGACAAATACAACCCAACTCCTAAAAATGATCTATATAGATCTGCTGATACTGCCATTTTATCCTCCTCTGTTATATACTAATAGTATAGTAATACATTATTAATATTCTACTTTTTACGCAAAACAAGATACTATTGTTACAGTTTATGAAATTTTGGTCTTATGACCTTCATGAAAACTTCATATTTATAAGTAGCATTAATTTTTATATAAGTAAGATTATCTTTACTTATAAGTCTAGACCGACTATACTAATCTTGTCAACACCAGAACTCATTTATTCTGCATATTACAGGAGGCTATATGGCTATTCAACGACTATTTGTAAGAAAACGTGATGCTTTCGCTAATGAAGCAGCACATGTATTAGCTACATTACAGCAAGAATTACATGTACCAGCTACAGCCGTACAAATCTATGAACGTTATGATGTAGAAAATCTTAGCGATGACGCATTACAAAAAGCTAAACATTTGATTTTTTCTGAACCACCTGTTGATTTAGTAGCAGAAACATTAGATATTCCAGCAAATGCATTTGTCTTTGCTATCGAATATGTACCAGGACAATACGATCAACGTGCAGACAGTGCAGAACAATGTATTTCTATGCTCACACTTACAACAGGTCATACCGTTCGTTGTGCAAGGGTATTTGTCATAGAAGGTACTTTTACAGACGAAGAAAAAGAATCAATCAAACAATATTACATCAATCCTGTTGATTCTAGAGAAGCAAGTCTAGAGTTACCTGATACCTTGGCACTTAAACTAGAAGAGCCAGAAGATGTAGCTATCATCGACGGTTTTACAGAAATGTCAGACGATGTACTACAAGATATGATTAGCGAATATGGACTCGCTATGACATTGGCAGATATCAAATTAATTCAAGAGCAATACAAGAATGTAGAAAAACGTAATCCAACGATTACAGAAATCCGCTTATTCGATACATATTGGTCCGACCACTGCCGCCATACTACATTTATGACAGAGTTAACGGATATTACCATCGAAGACAGTCGTTTCACCGAACCAATCAAGAAAGCCCTTGAAGAATACACCGAAGGTCGCAATTTGTTATATACAACTAAGGTGAAAGCTCGTTCTCTCATGGATATGGCCACATTAGCTGTAAAAGAATTGTGTCATGCAGGAGGTCTTACTAATCTTGACGAATCGGAAGAAATCAATGCATGTACTATCATCGTTCCCGTTGATGTAGATGGCAAAGAAGAAGAATGGCTCTTGCTATTCAAAAACGAAACTCACAATCACCCAACTGAAATCGAACCTTTTGGTGGTGCTGCTACATGTCTTGGCGGTTGTATCCGCGATCCTCTAAGTGGCCGTTCTTACGTATATCAAGCTATGCGCATCACTGGTAGCGGAGACCCTCGTACACCACTAGCCGATACACTAGAAGGCAAACTACCACAAAAGAAAATTACTGTTGAAGCCGCACGTGGCTATTCCTCCTATGGTAACCAAATCGGTCTTGCTACTGGCGAAGTTAAAGAATACTATCATCCAGGTTATGTGGCAAAACGCATGGAAATCGGTGCTGTTATCGGTGCTGCTCCGCGCAATCAAGTGCGACGTGAAGTACCAACACCAGGGGATATCATCGTACTACTCGGTGGTAAAACAGGTCGTGATGGCTGCGGTGGGGCTACAGGTTCTTCTAAGGAACATACATTAGAATCCCTCGCTACATGTGGTGCAGAGGTTCAAAAAGGGAATGCCCTTACAGAACGTAAAATTCAACGCTTATTCCGTCGCCCTGAGGTAACAACACTCATCAAACGTTGTAATGACTTTGGTGCTGGTGGTGTCTCCGTAGCCATCGGTGAACTAACAGATGGCGTTACCATCAACCTTGACTTAGTACCTAAAAAATACGACGGTCTCGATGGTACAGAACTGGCTATTTCCGAATCCCAAGAACGTATGGCTTGTGTCATTGCACCAGCCGATGTTGATGTATTTATGAAATATTGCGATGAAGAAAATCTTGAATGCACAATCGTTGCCGATGTAACCGATACAAATCGTCTAATCATGACATGGCGTGGAGAAACAATTGTCGATATCAGTCGTGATTTTTTAAATACAAATGGAGCGAGTCAACAACAAGAAGCCGTAGTGACAGCTCCTACAGAAAAATCATATTTCCGCCGTGGTTCTGCAAGTGCCGACAACTTTAAAGAACAATGGCTCAATGCAGTATCTGCATTAAACACTGCTTCTCAACAAGGCCTTGTTGAACGCTTTGATAGCACAGTTGGGGCCAACACAGTGCTCATGCCATTTGGTGGTAAATACCAAAAAACACCTACCCAAGGTATGGTTGCAAAATTACCAGTTCTTCACGGTGAAACAACAACTGCTAGTATCATGACACATGGCTTTGTACCTGAATTGTCCGCTTGGAGTCCATACCATGGCGCACAATATGCCGTGCTTTTATCCGTTGCAAAACTTGTGGCACTCGGTGGTCGTCGTCAAGATGCATACCTTACTTTACAAGAATACTTTGAACGTTTACACTCCAAAGAATCTTGGGGTAAACCGGTAGCAGCACTTCTAGGTGCTTACAAAGCGCAAAAAGAACTTGCGATTGGTGCCATTGGCGGCAAAGATTCTATGAGTGGTACATTTATGGATTTAACAGTGCCTCCTACCCTCGTATCCTTCGCAGCGGTAACAGCTCCTGTTAAAAACATTGTAAGCCAAGATTTAAAAGGTCCTAACCATCGACTCGTATACTTTGATGTACCTCGTACGTACAACGATACACCTGACTGGGATCACTTCAAAGAAAATTGTGATATCTTACAAGAGGAAATTGAAAAAGGCCGCATATACTCTGCCTATGTAGTAGACCAAGGTGGCATCCCTGAAGCAGTTTCCAAAATGGCTCTCGGCAATAAAATTGGCGTTAAGTTCGACAAATATGCAGAACGAGCTATTTTCCAACCAGCTATTGGTTCTTTCATCGTAGAAGTAGATATTACAGCGGTTAACCATTTACTTGAATTGTCCGACGTTCGCGTTATTGCAGTTACCCAAGACAAACCTGTCATCGAATGGAACGACCAATCTGTAACACTTGATGAAATCGAAAAAGCATACGAAAAACCGTTAGCTGATATATTCCCATTGGAAGCAAAATCCGGTACTGGTGAAGCGGTAGCTTACATTCACGATCAACACGCAAAACCTCGTAGTACCTCCTTAGGTGCCAAACCAAAGGTACTTATCCCTGTATTCCCTGGCACTAACTGTGAATTCGATTCCGCTCGTGCTTTTGAACGAGCTGGTGCTATTGCAGACATCGTACTGATTCGCAATCAAACGCCAGAACAATTAAAAGAATCTATTGACGTAATCAAAGCTAAATTAGCAGAGTCTCAAATTCTTATGTTCCCTGGTGGATTTAGCGGCGGCGACGAACCAGATGGGTCTGGTAAATTCATGGCCACCCTATTCCGCAACCCATATCTTGCGGAAGGTCTTGAAAATTTACTCTACAAACAAGATGGTCTCGTTCTCGGTATCTGTAATGGTTTCCAAGCATTGATTAAATTAGGTCTATTACCTGGTGGCCATATTGAAACATTAACGGCAGATCACCCTACATTGACATACAATACCATTGGTCGCCACGTATCTCGCATGGCTAACACGAAGGTTATTTCTACAAAATCTCCTTGGATGTGTGAAGCTAAGGCTGGCGAAATTTATACAGTTCCTATTGCTCATGGTGAAGGTCGTTTTATCGCATCGCCTCAACAAGTATTGGAGTTCAATAAAACTGGTCAAATCGCTACACAATATGTCGACTTTGACGGTATTGCATCCATGGACGGACGCTTTAATCCTAACCAATCCGTAGCTGCTATCGAAGGCATTTATAGCCCTGATGGCCGCGTATTTGGTAAAATGGCACACTCCGAACGCTGTGGTGCAGATATTAGTAAAAATATTCCAGGCAACTTAGAAATGCCAATCTTCACATCCGGCGTAAAATACTTTAAATAATCTATATGGCCCATTCTTCGGAATGGGCTATATTTACAAACTTTCACAATACACATTCTAATATGTGAAAGTTATCACAGTTATAACACATTGACATATATCGATATATTGATTTTTTTCGAAAAAAACTGTATTATAAGATGTCAACATAATTAATTAAACCGTCATCACATGGATGAGGTTAGTTATGTATATACATATTGTAAGGAAAGGATATTACTATGCATTGTGCTCAAAAAATGACCCATAATATCTACTGGATTGGTAGTAATGACTGGACAACTGAACGTTTTGAAAACTTATTCCCTATTCCAAATGGTGTAAGCTACAATAGCTATTTCATCGATGATGAAAAAACTTGCGTTGTAGACTCTGTTGATGCAGAAATTCGCGAAGAATACTTTGACAACTTATCCCACCTTTTAAATGGTCGTGATCTTGATTACATCATCGTAAACCATATGGAACCTGACCACTGTCAAACATTGTTAGAAACATTGGAACGCTACCCAAATTGTAAAATGGTTGGTAATGCAACAACATTCCGCATGTTCGAACAATTCTACCGCACACCAAAGCCTGATCAATATTACACAGTAAAAGAAGGCGACGAAATTTGCTTAGGTAAACATACTCTTGTTTCCTACACAATGCCTATGGTTCACTGGCCAGAAGTAACTTGTACCTATGAAAAATCTACAGGTACATTGTTCTCTGCTGATGCATTCGGTACATTTGGTACAATCAATGGCAACATCTTTGCTGACCAAACTGATTTCGTAGCAACCTATGAAGATGAAGCTCGTCGTTACTACACAAACATCGTTGGTAAATACGGTCCTCAAGTACAAAACGCAATTCGCAAGGTTTCCGGCCTTGAAATCAAACGCATTGCTCCACTTCATGGTCCAATCTGGCGTACACCTGAAACGGTTGAATATATCTTGCACAAATACTTACACTGGTCCAGCTACACAGCTGAGAAAAAAGGTGTTGTTATCGCCTTTGGTTCCATGTATGGCAACACTCGTGACATCGCTCAACAATTGGCTAAACAATTGTCTAAACGGGGTGTTACAGATATTAAAATCTACGATGTTTCCAAAACTAATGCTTCCTACATCATCGCTGATGCTTGGAAATATACAAACTTGGTAACAATTGCACCAACTTATAACTTGAACCTATACCTTACTATGGAAAACTTCATTCACGAGTTAAAAGCGCTTAACTTCCAAAATCATAAGGTATCCATCATCGGTAACCATTCCTGGGCTTCCGCTGCAATGAAAACAATGGTTGCTCATTTCGAAAACGACTTCAAAGATATTGAAATCGTATCCCAACCTCTTGATATCAAATCCTCTTTGAAAGAAGAAGATATTCCATCAATCGAAAAAATGGCAGACGATATCAAAGCATCTATCGATGCACAAGAAATCAAAGAAGTATTATAATATACATACTAAAAGCCGTCCTTCGGGGCGGCTTTTTAAAACTCTTATGAAACTATAATAATTCTACTATTTTGTTCTTGACATAAATCTAACTTTTTCATATACTATACAAGTACCTGTTACACAACAGAATACATGGAGAGGTGTCCGAGCGGCTGAAGGAGCATGATTGGAAATCATGTGTGCGGTTATACCGTACCCAGGGTTCAAATCCCTGTCTCTCCGCCATTTTTTAAAGGGGTTCCCTATGATTGCGTATGCTATCGTAGGGGCTTTTTTATTAGGGTTTATCTGCTTTATTGATATTCCTAGATATCGTATGACATCGTCATAATTTCACCCTTTTGCCCCTTTACTGCCCCTTTTTTAGAGGTGGCAAAAAGCTGTAAAACATTGATTATAGCTATAACAATTTAACCTCATATAATCACCTCTAACCCCTTTTGATGCGGTTCAGCATTAAGAGGGGTATTTATATGTTTGGATATGTTAATAGTATAAGGTGGTGATTTGCCATGTCAGCCAATTCTCTGCCTTTAAATGTCATCATATGTCATCAAATACTTAAGGATCATATAAAAATAACCTTAGCATTTATAAACATATATATCCTTATCTATCCTTAGCAGTTAACTGCAATACGTGCATTTTGTTGGCGTCAACAAATTCGGAAAGAACCGCATATTCACAACATTTCTGGCATCAGCAAAATAACTCAAATAAAATAATGTCAACATTTGACAATATATAAGGCTGTCCAGTTAAAGCGACGCCCCTTATAAGGGTACGAATTAAATACACCCCCTATTCGAGTTGTTTCAAAATTACACTATGAACAAACGGCCTAGATACAACCTAGCCCCTTTTAACCGCATCACTCACAAGACATAAAATAAGCCCCTGCACCTTGCGAGGGTGAGGGGGTTAATTCTCAATACCTGTTATTTGATACCGCCTGTTATCCTATGCGTTTTAGTTATCAATTTTTCATTACTTCCGATAATGTATGGTTATTGGTAGTAATTTCGGAAGTAATTTTTCACAAGATTGGCTTAACCATGCGAATAATCAAACATTACACAAAGTTATGTATATTTGAGCCCTTTTTCCGTGTATATCCTGCTCTTTTATACAATTTTATCGGAATAATTATAAAATCTGTGATATTGTATGATAACGTGTGTTATCCCTTGCCATTCTCATTTATTACTATTTGAGCCTGTTCTATTGTAGGTAACACTAACCCTTTTTCGTGGATTGCATCAATGATGCGGGCAACTTTCCGCCGTTCGGGTTCTTTTTTACCTCGTAGATACACCTCTATTATATATATAATGTATTCCGCTCGTAAACCATGTAACCCATATACAGCATTTTCAAGAGACCGCTCCACAAATACCAATCTAGCGAATTTACGTTTATTATCCTCTACTTTTGCAAGCGTATCAGATAGATCTCTTTTAGTGCTTGTATGTACTGCTGTATTCCCGTATATAGCCACGCCTGCATGTGCTTTGTAATTGTGAATAATAGCACGTAGTTTTTCAATTTCTATATTAAGATTACTATACCCTTTTAATGTGGCTCTTATTAGCCCCTTAGAGGCGTTTTCTTTTATTCTAGGTCTAATTATACTAGGGACTATACAAATATCGCTCGTAGAGGCGTTTTTCTGTACGCTTTGGTGATTTTGCTTTTGTATATACTCCTGCTCCTCACGGTACGCCCTATATTCTTTTGCGTTCATACAGCCCCCTCAACTCGCTCATCTTTGAGCGGGTTCAAATATCTACATTCAACTAAAAAATATAATTCACAAAGAGATAAGCATTGCGCCAGCCCGACCAGCGGTATTATTTACCTTTTACAGTACCTTTTGCCCTTGTACCATAAAGCATAAGGCCTACCATGTACCGCCCTGTAGTAGATGCACCTCAATAAAATATCCATTTTGTTCGGGCTTTACTGTCATTGCTAATTCTTGTGATAGGTTCTTTTCATTTAACAATGAAATAACACAGCTCAATATGGTTAGTTGTGTTGGATCAGCCACACAAGCATACACGCTATATGGTACTGTACTGTTTATCATAGTTTTAATTTGAGATATTATGTCATGCATATGCTCTGCCATAAAATATGTTGTAACACTTCCGTGTTTATCTAAAAACAGCTTTCTTGCACTCATCTATATATTCCCTTTCTATCATTCACAAGCCCCCATTTCGCCCGCATAGGCGGGATGGTAAATTATAGCTTGTTTCTAATACTCACAATCCTCTGTATGTAGTATCTCGAATACCAAAACGGTACTTATAACTTTTTTGTTACCATTTCACAGGGCTTATTTGGTTACATTTTTATATATTCTCTGATAACATGTGTTAGCATATGCATACTTTTTAATAGCCTTGTAACTAATGTAACCCTTTTTTTCAACTCATTTCTTATATATATATATATTTATTTATTTATTTAATTATAGAAAATAGGTTACAAAAGTTACATATGCTATTTTAAAGGCTTTGTGAGTATTTTTTTAGTCACAAAATTAGTTACATTTTAGTCACAAAGCCTATTTTTCGGTTACAAGTTGCCATGCTTTATACGGTTCTTCGCTAGCTACGCCCCTAATTGTTTTGTCATTTGTATAGCCTAATGATTTCATACGCTTACCGAACTCGTGCTTACCTAGCGACTTATACCCGCTCTCTTTCGCCCAATTCTGATATATCAAATATAAATCTCTAGCAAATACGTCCTTTGTAGATTTTAATATATTGATTTCATCGTCAAACCCTAATGCAGAACCATATACAGGGGTTTTCTGTACTTCCCCGTTTTCAATATCTTCTAAAAATTGAGCTACTTGATCGTTATCTTTTAAGTATGACTTTGTGAGTACTACTACTCTAGGCGGTTCAGTAAATGTACCTTGTGAACGTAAACGCCGTAAACCCTCTAATGCTCTATTGAGTAATACGGTTAAGCCGTTACTATTCACAATATCATGCACTATATAAGGGCTTGCGATGCTTGTATTTCTGATGCGGTTAGTCATAGGAATAACTACAAGCCTGTCTTGCATCCCTGTAGACGTATCATAAATGCGAGGGATAGAATTACAACTAAAAAACAACTTGGCATGCGGGTTATAACTATATGGCTTACATCCTTTATTTTCTATGACGATTGTATCGCCTGTTACAATCTTTTTAATGTTCGATGTACTTAGGATAGAACCACTATCTATGTCATCGCCGATATTGGCAAACTTACCCATAATTTCAGCTAATCGGAATTTATTTCCGTCAATATCAATCAACGCAATATTAGATACATTGACCTCGGTTAATAGGCTTGTGAGTAATTGCAAGAATGAGCTTTTACCATTACCGCCCTCACCATACAGAATGAAAAATTTTTGAGCGAATGTATTATTCACAAGGCAATATCCTATTACCTCATATATAAACCGCATCATCTCTTCATTGTCATCTTGGCCACCGAATAGATTGCTCATAAATATATCTAGTTGGTCATGCTCCACTATGTCGGGGTTATATTCAACGTTTGTCATGCGTGTAGTAGTAACTACGCTAGGGGCCTTTTCTAGTACCGTATCATTTTCTACATCGTACAGCGTATTTTTAAATGCGATGATATTAGTATCTATAAAAGGTAGCACGTTAGCATTAGCATTAATATAACGGATAGTATCGTTTATCTTATTTGAGGTTATTTCTAAGTCACCGACATAATCATAAATAATTTTCTCTAATGGGGCTTTTCCTTTTGTAGTTAAGCCCTCATATACGCCATATTTTGCATTATAACCATATAAAGGAGTAGTTAATGCGTCAATATTATTCATGGTAGGCGTGGCTTTAATGTGCACAATATTGCGCTGATCTATAATCAGCCGTCCTAATTTAGAGGGTAGTATTCCCCCTTTTTCGTTGGTAAACACCCATGTATCGATTTTCATTGTTGCTTTTCCCATATATCCCCCTAATCGTAAAAACTATTAATAAATTCCTGTTGGGCTAATCTATCGGCCTCTTTACGCTTGCGGTCTAAATGCGCTATAACGTGGCGTATGGTGAGCACTCTATAATACATGGGGTTATGGCCTGTATTGCCTACTTGCCATTTATCCCTTTTCGCTAAGGCTGAAAGACAAAATATATCGTGCATCTTTTGAGCATCACCCCTGCACCACATATATAAGATTGAAAGCAACCCCGCATCAGCTCGTGAGGCATCGCTACCATACTCGGATGTATCACCGTCATCAAATAGCTTTGTGAATTTATCCCCCTGCTTGCTGTTTTTGATGCGGGTTATAAGCTGTAATACATCTATTTCATGATATACAGGCTCAAGACTTATCCCATTAAGCGCATCGCCTGCATCGCTGTGTGAATTCTCTACCTCATGAACTGAAAAAGTATCGAATAGCGTTTGTATAGCATCTTGCCGATATGGAATATACTCACAATTAGGCACGCCCCGCACTTTATTCCCCGTCATGGTAAAATACCGTCCTTGTGAGTACATCTCGAACCCTAGAGGGCTATTTTTAACGCTTTGAGGGGTATCACCTTTCACAATGATATGCAGGCCCGTCCCCGAGGGACTGTACTCTGTATATGATGCACATTCAATAAATATCTGCATTGCCATTTCATCAAGCGCCCCATTCTCTACATGGTGATCTAGGTCTATCCCCGTAAATGGTGTACCGTCAAAATGAAAGCCTAGCCCGTCATATTGCCCCGTTTTAAGTGCATCTATAGCTTGCTTGAACGTACCGCATACACTTTGGCTATTTCCCTGCTTATAAGTTACAGGGCTATATGGTATCTTGCCTTTTCTCACAAGCCAATTACAATATTTACGCATTTCAAGCGGTATATTATAATAATGACAAAGGTCTATCGTATCGCCTTGTGAGTGGCTCGATATTCCTTGCTTAGTTGCGCTCATGATGTTACCCGCATCATGGGCGTTTTTATTTTGCTTATTTTCCATATGTTACTCCATTTAAAGACTGGCATCCCTTATTAAATGCATTTAGTGTTATTACGGCCACTAATTCGTATATATCGATTTCTTTATTATTAAACTTATCAATTTGGTTTACAGCAAGCTCTCCCAACCAATGGTATTCCTCAAATGTCAATTTTCCATTAAGCATGATTATTCCCCCTATTTTAAAATGCTCATATCTTTTGATTTTAGATATTCCATAAACATCTCTACGTTCACAAGAGTTAGATTATGACTAATGCGTGTTACGCCTGCTTTAAATTCCTCTGTGAGTAGCATCTCATTAATAAACTTCCCTACCGCTGTACGAGATAGGTTAAACAGTACTGTCAGTTGTTTAGGCTGAGCCATAATAGGCGCTATTTTGTCTTTTAAAATAACTTGATCCATAATTTTCTACCTTTCCAAAGAAAAACAATTTATTTATTTAGCCTGTGCGGTCGTTTTGCGTACCGTCTTGATAGATTATACCTAAAAATATTTTTAACCCTGTCAACGCTCACCGTACCCGCATCAATTTTTAATTTTCCATAATAATATATATCCACATTTCGAAACCGAAACGCATTTTAAAATATTATGTTACTAGATGAGCATCGGGGCTCGAATGACCCTCTCACATCAAACCATTTAAGAGTACCTATAAAGCCCCCTACCCTGTGAGCGATGCACCCTATAGCCTAAAGAGTGTGATTATATGATTGAGTTAAATCGGCTATAGGTTGTTACACTCACAAGATGATGCGGACTAGTCAGCTCTTTCAAATAGTTCTGACGGATGTACCCCTAAAGCATCGGCAACTTTTACACACGTTGACGGTATAACAGGCTTACCACGATATACTTTAAAAATCGTCCTAGTTGATAGCCCTGTTAGTTGTTTTAATGCGGTATAGGATACACCATTTTCCAACAATGCAATTTCCAGGGCTTTAATATTTGCTTTAAACTTCATATATTAAACTCACTCCTTTTTATATTGTAATATCGATTTATGTAGCTATATCGCTACATTTTTCATTTTTATAATACGCCCATTTTTTACATAAGTCAATGTATTTTTTACTTTTTCTTGCTTTTTTGTAGCAATATCGCTACAATATAAATGAGGTGATTATATGATAAAAAGCAATTTAAATGTAAAACTAGCGGAGAATAACTTAAAAATATCAAAAGTCTACAATGATACTGGCATTAGTCGTTCTACACTTACAACACTTGCAACAGGGGATCCTAAAGGCATCCAATTAGATACAATCGACACCCTTTGTAGATATTTAAACATTACACCAGGAGAATTATTTGTTTACGCTCCCATAGATATAAGCATTACTATTACAGATATTGAAATTCTCGAAGAGGATTATCTAAGTACTTTAAGTACAGCAAGCCAACCGCCTACGGTAATTAAATCGAGATTAAGCGGAACAATGTATTTAAACGTAGAAACTAAAAATAATAAATATAGTTTGGAATGCAATCTACTCATGAGTACTACTAAAAATTATTTAAATATAGATGTCGAGCCTATAGAAAGCGATGAAAATCATGCGCTATTTATGTTCGATTACAGCGATTTACCTAGAGAGTTAGAAATTCAATTATCTAATAATATTGGGGCAAAAATAAAAGAGCTATTAGATGGCAAGCCAGTAAAGGACCTCGGCTTATTACAAATGGGCGATGATAGATACCCAATATTTGAAAAGCCAAGCGTTATATTTAATTTTTAACTATTCCCCGCCTAGTAATAGAAAGGCGGTTCATTATGTGGGTAGAAACACTCACAAATAGCAAGGGTACACGCTATAAGTATTGTGAGCGGTACGAGTTACCGAATGGCGATACTCGCAAGGTATCCATAACGCTAAACAGTAATAGCGCCTATGCACGCAAGCAGGCGTGCATAGAACTGCAAAACAAAATCAAAGATGTAATAAAAGAATTGCACCTAGACCCTAATATAACGATGTATGAGGTGGCTCAGTTATGGTTAGAACATACTGAACCTACAGTAAAGATATCTACTCATTTACATCACAAGTTATATATTAAAAAGATATTTACCTACATTGATACGACTATCCCTATTGTAAAAGTAACACCTATCATGATTGAAAACATGGCTTATAGCGTGTACTACAAAGAGGGCCTATCGTATTCATACGCTAAATCATTACTCACGATCACTAGGGCCATATTTAAGCATGCTAAACGTAGACGGCTTATTAAAGATATTCATGAAATAGAGGATATCACCATAAAGAAAAAGCCTTTTAGCCATACTGATATAACCAAAAAGAAAAATAAATTTCTTGATGCGGGCGAACTAAAAAGCGTACTAGCTCAACTCACAAAGATAGCCCCTAGAATAGCCCTGCTCATCGAATTTATGAGCTTAACGGGCTTACGCATAGGTGAATTATTGGCATTGCGGTATTGTGATTATGACAAAGAAAAAGCCACCATAAATATAAATGGTACATTACAGTACTATTATAAAAATGGTAGCGATATAAAGCGGGGAACGCCTAAAAATATATATTCTGTTAGAGATGTAACACTTGATACTAGATGCGTGAAAATTCTGAATACAATCATTACAGATAATAAACGTCAATCATTATGGTTTAAGGGTTATGAGGAACATAGCTATATATTCACGGCTAAACGTGGCAACCCCTATGACATGCAATATATCAACAAGATATTAAAGCAGGTACATATAGAGGGTAAACACCTAACCACCCATATTTTTAGACATACGCATATTAGTATATTGGCCGAGTTAGGTATACCTTTAAAGGCTATCATGCAACGAGTTGGCCACAATGACCCCGCCACTACGTTGAGCATTTATACACATGTAACGCAACAAATGAAAGACGATATCATAGAGAAATTAAATAGCCGTAACAGTTAAGACTGCCCCTTTACTGCCCCTTTGTGAATACTAACACTCACAAATGCAGTAATTAAGCTAATTATTAGCCCTATTTATTGTCTCTCCGCCACATATAAGAAGGTTATTCGATGGATGGCCTTCATTTTTTATGCACAAAAAAAGGGTCTGTACAAAAACAGACCCTTTCATTTATTTTACATGTATTTGTTTTGCTACTTCTTGAATGATATCAGGATTTGTTCGGCAACATCCACCGATTATATTCGCACCAGCTTTGCGCCATATATCAATATAATCAATGAAGCTTTGTTGTCCGCCTGACCATGTTTTAGTTTCTCCATCATAAGTTTCACCAAGATTTGGATATACAGCAATTGGCTTATTTGTGACAGACCTAATATCTTTAATCAAGGATTCTACATATTCCGGCGCTGTACAGTTAATCCCTATCCCAGTCACTTGATGCACCTTATCAATCATTTCAGCGCATTTAATGATGGTCTCCCCGCTTGAGATATGATGTTCATCTTTGCAGGAAAAGGAAATCCATGCAGGAATGCCTTTTGTCGTAAGCGGATCACACAAGGTACGGGCAATGGCGATGGCCTCATCATAGCAAGGCACAGTTTCACAGGCTAACACATCTGGGTTTTCTTCGCAGAATAATGCAATGCGAGGAATATGGAACACTTCTAAATATTCGGTTTGTACACCGTAGTCGCCACGATATTCAGAGCCATCGGCCAGGAAGGCACCATAAGGTCCGACAGAGGCGGCTACTAATGGTTTTGGCAAAGCTCCTTCAGAGAAATAGCGAACACTACCATCTGGCAACCGTTCTCCTAATGTAATGCCACGCAATGTAAGCGAATCATTCGCTTTTGCTTCTAAGAATTCATTGCGTGCTTGCACGGCTAAACGAACAGATAGCTTAACCAAATCTAGTGCTTCTTCCGTACCATATCCATGAGCCTTGAATCCAGCTACAGTCGCTTGATAACCGGAACTTTCAATAATATCTGCTCCGGCCGCCAAATAGGAAATGTGAACTTTTTTGATGATTTCTGGATTTTCAATAAGCATCTTAGATGACCACAACTCATCATGAATGTTACATCCATGACGCTCTAATTCTGTACCAAATGCACCATCTAGTACAAGAGGTCCATTTTCCTTTACAATCTTCAAAAATGCTTTTCGTTTAGCCATTCTATCACCTATTTCAAATCTTCTACAGGTGGTTCTTTACCAAACCACTTTTTATAAATCTCTGCATATTTACCATTAGCCTTAATTTTGGCTAATCCATCGTTTATTTTACCAAGTAACTCCGTATTACCTTTTTTCACAGCAATACCAAGCGGCGCCGCATCATAGTCCTCACCGGTAACCTTGGCAATGCCACGGCCTTTATTATTTACATAATACTCATTTACTGGCGTATCATTAATAACTACATCTACGCCTTTATTCTCTAATTCCAAAAAGGCATCAACAATAATATTAAATTGTCGTACATCCGCATTTGGAATTTTGCTAGCAATCTCAGCACCAGTGGATCCAATAGAAACGCCAATGCGTTTGCCTTCTAGATCCTTAAAGCTATGAATAGTAGTATTATCAATATTTACGACAAGTCCATTTCCCGCTATATAGTAAGGATTACTAAAGTCAACGGATTTAGCACGGTCTTCTGAAATAGTCATATCAGAAATTGCAATATCAATTGTATTGCTTTGTAATGCTGGTAACAGTGCATCAAAGTTTAAGTTTTGAATATCCGCTTCAATGCCCTCTTCTTTAGCTATAGCATTAATAATATCGGTATCAAAACCATCCAACTTGCCCGTATCTTTGTCTTTAAATCCAAATGGTGCATAGGTCGCATCAGTACCAACACGCCATACTTTATCATTATTACTAGTTGTAGTATTACCACAACCAGCTATAAATAGGCTGCTAGCAATGGTGAAAGCACCTAGTAGAGCCGCAATTCGTTTTAGTTTCATTATATACCTCAATAGTAAAAAGACTCTACTACTTAGCCAGCTAGAATCTTATACCTTCTTCTAACTAAAAATTTCTTCATATTCTATCAAGAAAAAATTTTTATGAAATAATATAAACATATCATATCACCCTATATATCCTAGGTCAATAATTCCTACTATATAAATATGTTTTATTTGATATAGATTATATCTATATATCAAAGACAATCCCCAAGTCATCCCCATATAGAAAACGCTCTCTACGAATTAGATTCATAGAGAGCGTTATTCGTAATCCCATTAGATGAGATTCATATTATTTAGCTGTTTTTTTATCTTTAATGTACATAGCTACCTTGTACAAGAATGCACAGAGTAACAAGTACATTACAATACTTAGGTATGTTGCTTCTGGTGTTTCTACCCATTCTTGAGCAAATACATCAATACCTGCAATACGAAGTACGGCACTGAACAAGGAACCAATAGCACCACCGGCTACAAGACCGGATGCAATTGTACTACCTTTGGAGAATCGAAGGTCTGCCAACGCTTTATCGTTTGTACTATTTTGTACAAAGTATGCAATCAAACCACCAACTAGTAATGGGGTGTTGATTTCCATAGGTAGATATGTTCCTAATGCAAATGCCAACGGTGGAACTTTCACCATCCATAAGATGATTGCAAACAATGCGCCTGCCATGTATAAAGGCCATTGTGCACTACCACCAGTCATCATTGGTTCAATGATGGCAGCCATTGCATTCGCTTGAGGAGCATTCAATGCATGGTCCCCTACGAAACCATAGGCACCGTTTAATAAGATCATGACACCTACAGAAAGTACAGCACAAAGAATGGTACCAACGATTTGCCATTGTTCCATTTTTTTAGGTGTAGCACCTGTCATGTGCGCTACCTTAAGTTCGGACATAAAGTTACCAGCCATACCGATGGTTGTACCGATAAAGGAGGCCATCATGAGGACTGCAATCATACCGACTTTACCAGTCATACCAGCAGCTGTTAAGCATACAGCAGAAATGATAATCATAAAGATTGTCATACCGGATACCGGTTCTGTACCAGTATAGGCAATGGAGCTAATACCTACTACAGCAAGTAAGAAGGACATGATTAAAACAATTAAGAATGCTACGCCTGTTTGAGCGAGGCTTTCAGAATACATAAAGTGGAAGTATACGGCAAATAAAACGGTACATAACAAGATGCCTGCACCAATCCAAGATGTAGGAACGTCGCGTTGCGTACGGAGCAAATTAACCTCTGCAGTTTTGGATGTGAATATATCTAAAACTGCTTTTTTAACAACGCCGCCAACCACCTTAGACATGCTCAAAAGGCCAATAATGCCGGCCATAGCGAGCATACCGATGCCAATATGACGCACATAATCAAGGAATACCTTACGAATTGGCGCATCTGCTAAGAATACGGATTGACCATTGATGTGCATCACATGTTCTGGCGCTAAGAAATACACAACCGGAATACATACAAACCAAGAGAAGAATGAACCAGCCGCAATAATCGCTGCATAGCGAAGGCCTGTAAAATACCCAAGGCCTAGCAATGCTGCATCGGTATCTACAGCAGCCGTCAATTTAGTTTGGTCTGCTAAGGCAGCACCCCATTTAAATGTAGCTGTACGAATGACCTCTTCCCACCAGCCAAGGCTATTTAGAATAAAGTCATATACAAGAGCAATAAGGCCAGAACCCAACATCAATTTCGCTTTACTGCCTTCGTTACTCATCAATACTTCAGCTGCAGCGCGACCGCTCGGGAACGGATACACATAATGCATTTCTTCTACAAAGTAGCGACGGAACATAACGCATAAGAGAACACCAAGTACGCCACCGAGAATAATTGGAATTGCCATTTGTGCAAAGGTTACATCTGTTACACCCCAAATATACAGGGCTGGTAAGAAGAACATAGCCCCAGCTAATGTATTTGTACTAGAGCTGGCGATTGCTTGAATATGTACGGTTTCAGCAAACGCATTTTTTCGTTTCAAAATAACTGCTGTACCCATGGCAAGTACAGATACTGGAGCAAAGGCATCTACTGTTTGACCGATTTTCAAGCATAGATAACCAACCGCCAGTGTAAAGATTGCTGCATAGAACAGGCCCCAAAATACTACGTATGAATTAATTTCTTCGTAGTCCTTTTTAGGATCAAGTACCGGTTCTACGGGCGGAATAGAACGAGTTTCGTCCGACATAGTAAAACCTCCTCATAAAAAATACAAACGTATATCTATCCACCTTTATACTATCACGGCGTTATATACGATTCAATTGCTTTATATGCATAATACGAATATTTTTACACATTATGCATCAATAGACTTTGCATTTTATGTACTACTAGTCTACAATTAAAATATATAGGACTAATTAAGTCTAACTATGGTATCAACTAATTATATATTCAATATATTCTCTCAAGGAGGCTTATTATGGAACCAATGGTTGAACGTTTTGTACACTATACAAGCATAAATACACGGTCTAACGAGGAAAGTACAACGATTCCTAGTACGCAAACACAAGTCGATTTTGCTACCAATGTACTCGTTCCTGACTTGAAAGCAATTGGTCTTGATGAGGTCATCTACAATCGAAAAAACGGATTTGTCATCGGTACATTAAATGCTAACACAGATGCAAAGGCCCCTTCCATTGGTTTTATCGCCCATATGGATACAGCCGACTATAACGCAGAAAATATTAAGCCACGCATCATTGAAAACTATGATGGCAACGATATTTGCCTCAATGAAGAGCATCAAATTTTCACACGTCGCGATGATTTTCCTAATTTAAAAAACTATATTGGCAAATCCTTGGTCGTAACTGATGGTCTTACATTGCTAGGCGGCGATGATAAGGCAGGCATCTGTGAAATTATGGAAGTCCTCTCCTATCTTGTGGCTCACCCAGAAATCAAACATGGTAAAATCATGTGTGCCTTTGGCCCTGATGAAGAAATTGGTACTGGCGCAGATCACTTTGATGTGAAACAATTTCCTGTTGATTTTGCCTATACGATTGATGGTGAAAGCCTAGGTCAACTCGAGTATGAAACATTCAATGCGGCTGGCGGTACTGTAACGCTCAAAGGCGTATCGGTTCACACGGGTACAGCAAAGGGTATCATGATTAACTGTGCTAAACTGGCTATGCAATTTGATGCACTATTACCAGGAGCCGCTGTTCCTGAACACACCTGTGGTCGTCAAGGTTTCTTTATGCTTATGAGCATGGAAACACAAGTGGATAGAGGTGAGATGAACTATATTATCCGCGACCATGACAAAGAATTGTTCGAAGCTAAAAAAGCATTCTTCCTACAAGCCGGTCAAACATTAAATGAAATCTATGGCCGTGAAGTTTGCGAAGTATCTGTCAAAGATCAATATTACAATATGTATGACATCATCAAAGATAATATGGAATGTGTAAACGTAGCCAAAGCGGCCATGGAAAAAGCAGGTATTACACCTATCTGCGATCCTATCCGAGGTGGTACCGATGGTTCTAAAATTTCCTTCATGGGTATTCCAACACCAAATATCTTTACCGGTGTAGAAAACCTCCATGGTCGTCATGAATTTGCATGTATCGACGATATGAAAAAAGCTGTTGAAGTTATCGTCAACATTGTAAATATCGAAAAATAATACTATAAGATAGCAAAATGACTATCCGAGCAACTGCTCGAATAGTCATTTTTTATTACTCTATAAAATTGTATACCCAATGTCAAACATCGTTTTATGCAAGTTTACCATTGCGTTTACGATTTCTAATTTGTTCTTCTTCAGCACGTGCTTTCATGGAAAGATCTTTATCTGTGCCTACATAACGGCCATAGAATAAATAATAAGCAACTAAGGCAACAAGGGCTACTACAACAGTTACATGGAACATGCTTGTATAACCGACTACCTCCTTAATGGCACCTAAGATATATGGACCAAAGCCAAGGCCCACATCCAAGGCGATAAAGTATGTTGATGTAGCAACACCAATGCGATGTATCGGTACAATTTTAACAGTTACCGCTTGACCATTAGACATGAATGTACCATAGCCAAGTCCGACGAATACGGCGGATAAAAGTACAAGCCATGTAGAGTGAGCAATGGATAGTAAGAAAATACCAAGTGCTAAAGATACGAAACAAGGATATAAAACGAAGTTTTCCCCTCTCATATCAAATAGAATACCAAGTAAAGGTCTTGTAATAGTGATCACTACGGCATAGACAACGAAGAAGAATGTACCTGCCATAATAAGATCTAAGTCTTTTGTATAGGCTGCCATAAAGCCGATAACACCAGAGTATGCAAAGCCTACAAGTACAGAAACAAGGCTAATAGAATTCATACGAGGTTCAATATAATCGGAAATCTTAATGCCCTTATGAGCTTCAGAATCGATATCAAGCTTAGGCTCCTTAAACTTCATAATTACGGCGCCAATGCCACAAATAACGATAAGTGCAACACAGAATGCAATTATAAAATCATAGCCAAGACTGTGAAGCATTAAAATACCTAAGAATGGACCTACTGCAGCAGCAAGGGATGTAGATAAACCGTAGTAATTAATCCCTTCGCCACGACGAGATTGAGGTATAATAGCAGCAATAATCGTACTTGTTGCAGTTGATGTAATACCGTAAGCAAAACCATTTAAGAATCGAACGCTATCGAGCATTAACAAGTTAGGTGTGTAGAAGTACATGGCCGTTGAAGCCAAATAAATAAACAAACCTAAGTAAAGCATCTTTCGGCAACCTAAGACACTAATAAAGCGTCCCGCTAACAATCGTGCCACGACGGTACCGATAATATATATACCAACAGCTAAGCCTGCTTGACTGGCTGTAGCGTGAAGGTTATCTTTTGCCACTACGGCAATAATAACAATTAATAAATAATAAATCAAAAATACTAAGAAATTAATCAAAGTATCGAGGACAAATGATCTTGTCCATAAGGCCTCCTTAGCCTTATCCATAGTATCAACTCCTATTTCTAAAATAATTGTCAACCATATAATGACATTGGTTAATTATAGACCTCTCATCATAAAAAGCAAGAATTAAAAAGTTATTTTTGTTATCACTTTTAATTATGACTGATCTCATAGATTTATATACAATAAGCGAATTACCATATCACCTATTTACGTAAATTTTTAATAATAAAAACACCTTTGATAGGTTCCACTCTAATTTACCAATTAGAATAGACCATCAAAGGTATCCTACTATTATTCAATTATTTTGTTGCTAATCCACAAGCTTTAAAAAATGCTTTATAAGCCTCCGCCTTCTTCACAAGACTCAACGGATAGGCTCTAGAGGTAGATGGCAAACGCGTCAAAGAAAGTTCTCGACCTTCATAAACAAAAGGAATCGTTTCTCCTGTTTTAGGTAGTTTTACCTTTTCAGGTAATAAACTAAGTAAGATTTCTGTGGCCTTTCCACCTGTTGTACCAATATGAGTACAATCTGGTATTTGTGCTAATACGTCAGCGAGAGGAACGGGCTCAACCACTTTTAAAAACGCATCAGATGCATTGCCATGCTCACGAATAGCTTTCAATACCGTTGGACAAGAAGCTATACCAATTTGAGATAAAAAAGCTTTAATCTTTTCCGCATCAAATGCTTTTTCTTCCCCTTTTCTAAAATGTTCTTTATCATCAAAGAACACCAAACCGAAAACACGCCACATATCATTTTGAAAATTCGGATAATGAAATTCCATGGCTCGCTTTTCAGATGTTGGTGGAAATGTTCCCATCATCATAACCGTTGCATTCTTCGGCAAGAATGGCGGAAATGGTCTCGTCTCTACAACTTCATTAGAATTTACTTCAACAGTAGTATTATCTTTCACGATACACATCTCCTTATTGTTTATGTTAACTATCTACTCTCACATTAACAAGTTTAGATGATTGATACTATGATAAAACTCACCGTTTATTGAACCATAGGTTGGGTCATAATCGTATTGACCGCATCAAATCCTGTTGGTATAGGAGATACGAGATATAAACATACAACAGCAGCAATAGCAAATCCAATTGCTAAGTAGGAGAAGGTGCCGCGTTTAGGGAATTCATACAAACCAAACATGCGTATGCCAATAGCCGCACCAATAGCTGTAATAAAGGATGCCAATGAGAACATACCATATACGCCAAAGATGACCATCAATCCTGCATAACCACCTACTACAGTAATCATTGGCAACATACGTTCCATAGGACTCTTGTAGTCACGTGTTAACCCAGATGGATAGTTAGAACTTTCAATACCGAACAAGCCAAGTAAAATACCAAAGTCAACCCAGATAAATTCCCAAATGCCTTTAAATGCATTCCGATTACGACCTGCATACCAAGCAAAGGCAGTAATGGCCAAGATGGCTAAACCAACTAAGCCAAAATAGTAATCCCCACTAATAGTAGGACCTACATAGGCGCCAATAGCTGTTACAATAGCACTGAGAACGGAAAGTACAATAACGCGATGAACAGCAGGACGTTCCTGTTCAGGAATGCGTTTGAACACAGTTGCTAGCAATTCCAATACAAAGCAAGCCATAAAGACAGCAATACCAATAGCTGGATTAATAAAGATACCAACTACCGTCAAAACTAAAGGAATTAACAAGCGCCATTTAGGAAATAATACGAGATCCTTGTAATCAAGGCGTACATCTTGTGTTTCAGATGTGAAATTATTATACACTACAAAGAGGAGCATAAACGCAACCACATCTAGTGGTGTAGCCCCCCAAATCAACAAGGTTGGTACGATAATCATGGATAACGCCACACCAGATATTCTAGATAGGCCGGCGGCGATGAACCCTAGCAATAAAAACGGTAATAATAATATTAAATATTCGAACATAATAAACCTCCCATCATCATATAAATCTAAGTATATAGTAATTAACTACAAATTTCTATACCGAATGGGTTGAGGTTTATACAGATTTATCATACGACACCATACAATACTACGTCTTTGCTAAGATTGTTGCTGCTTTAATCGGTTTCTTATAACAGATGTGGAACATTCGAGTTGTCGTGCGATAGCTGCAATGGATAATCCTTCCATCCGTAATCTACTAATCTCATTCATATCTACCTCTAACCGTTTACCACGCAATGCAACACCAGATTCTCGTAAATATAAGGCGACTGTATTGGCTTGTAACTGATAAGCAACACCTATATCCTTTGTACTCAACCCATGATAGCTATACAAATAGCTCATTTCATCGATAGGCATCACCTTACGCCGCCCACCGCGTATATTGACACCCATGTGATGTAAGATATGTAATACCTTCCATCGTGAAAGCCCCATCATATCGGCAATACGAGTTGTACTATTACCACTTTCATAAGCCTTTTTAATACGATCTGGTTCTATACTATGTATAGAATGGTCATGAGTACACAGCAGTCCATACTCATGTAATCGATTAGATATGGTCGCAGTGGATACATTAAAACGACGGGCCAAAGCTTCAATACTCGTATGACTCACTTCATATAAATCTACCAAGGTTGTACGATTGATATCTTTACGCGTTTCACGTCGCGGTATCTTATATAATTGCATGCGCCTTACAATTGTATCTACGCTACACCCAATATAATCAGCAATATCTCGTAAGGTCCATTTTTCTTTGACATATAGATTCTCTAATAATTGTTTTGGAATATTTCGTACGCTACGATACATATAATCGCTCCTTTCATATAATTTAGGTGAACTTTATCCTCATACCTATTACATATATTATGAAAGTTCAACTATACGCTTTGCAATAGAAAAAGGGTTCCCAATAGTCACCCCTGTGACCATTGGGAACCCTTGTCTTTATTAGGAACATATATACATTATCGAGCCCTATGCCGCAATGCCTTTGGTTTTTCTAGTATAAAAGCCCATTTCATGCCTTCTTTAATATCATGACGTGACTTGCGAGCCTTCTTCGTTACAAGCTTCGTATGAGTCTCTACATCAACAAGAGGAATCTTTACTTCTTCCATTGCTTTTTGGCGCTTAAATTCTGCTAGGCGCTCAGTCAATGTAGAAACTGCAACCGTTTTACTAGTAGATACTTTATGTTCTTCTCGTTGTTTAGTTTGCTCTTTTTTAGGTTGTTCTGCAGATTGATTATAAGAAATCTGAGTATTAGACGACTGATAGACAGCATCATTAGATGTAGCATTAACCGAAGGTTCTTCTATTTTACGTTCAATAGAAATACCGTATTCACGCTCCATATCCTCCCAAGTCTTTTCAGCACCTGAGGTTTCATACTCATCAGCATCTTCAGTCTTTGAGCTTTTCAAAAAGGAGAACACGATATAAGCAATTATAGCTAGAACAAATATAGGATTATGCGTAAAGGCCGATAGTACTGTAGACAAAATAGAGTCCATAGCTACTCCTATTCACCATCTGCTAAATTCTCACGCATCTTAGTGTCTGCAATAATATTGTTCATATTGTAGTAATCCATAACGCCGAGATTACCATTTCTGAAAGCTTCTGCCAATGCTTTAGGAACTTCAGCTTGTGCTTCCACAACCTTAGCTTGCATATCTTGTGTTTTAGCACGCATTTCTTGTTCTGTAGCAACCGCCATAGCACGGCGTTCTTCGGCACGAGCTTGAGCGATTTTCTTATCCGCTTCAGCTTGGTCAGTTTGCAATTGGGCCCCAATATTACGTCCCACGTCTACGTCAGCAATATCGATAGATAAGATTTCAAAGGCAGTCCCCGCATCAAGGCCTTTGCCCAATACAGTACGAGAAATGTGATCTGGATTTTCCAATACATCTGTATGCTCTTCAGAAGAACCTACCGTTGTTACGATACCTTCACCAACACGGGCGATGATTGTCGCTTCACCAGCACCACCAACAAGGCGGTCAATATTAGCACGTACCGTTACGCGAGCACGAACCTTAAGTTCAATACCATTTTTTGCCACTGCAGAAATAATCGGTGTTTCAATAACCTTAGGATTAACGGACATTTGAACCGCTTCCAATACATCACGACCTGCGAGGTCGATAGCGGCAGAACGTTCAAATGTCAACGGAATAGATGCGCGTTCAGCAGCAATCAAAGCATCTACAACGCGATCAACGTCACCACCAGCAAGATAATGTGCTTCCAATTGATTTACATTAACCTCAAGGCCGGCTTTATTCGCCTTAATTAAAGGCATTACGATTTGAGATGGGTTTACACGACGTAAACGCATACCAACCAATGTGAAAATCCCTACGTTAACACCGGCTGCCAACGCAGATACCCAAAGGCCTAATGGCACAACATACAAAAACACCATAATCCCAATCAGTAGAATGGGAATCAAGATTAAAATACCTACATCCATAATAACCTCCATTATATACGACGATGTGATGAAAGCTTAATCGCGCTTTCTAACTATATTGCGGCCGCCCACAACACGAAATACCACAATAGGTGAACCGGCATCGATGAAGTCCCCTTCGGTTACAACATCTACTAAATTACCATCAATCTTAGCAATACCTGCAGGACGCAGAGTAGTATGAGCTACGCCTTCTTTACCAACTAAGTCATCTAATACATCATTAGATACATATCCAGCTTTTGTGGTAGATCGTTGCCCTAAGGTAAAAAGCTTGCCAATCCAGGTTTTTGAAAAGTGATTAAAGAAGGTTAATAATACTACGACTAATACAATCGTGATACCAAGCACTGCATATAAGGCTACATCGGTACTACCAAGGCCGATAAACACGCCCCACATAAACAAACAGTACCCGATAAGGCCCGCAATACCACCAGGTATAACTAATTCAATCGCCATCAATACAATGCCTATAATAAGCAAAAAAATATAATCCATATAAACCTCCTTTCACAAAACATTTCATACAATATATTATACAATAGACATTTATATTTTTCCAATAGACACTCTTCTATGGTATATAAAATCCCACCATGCAAAAACGCGTAGCCAAAAAGCCACGCGTTAATTATAAGTCTCGCTATATCTTCAAATGTATAATCAATTATACATCTGTTTTCTTTAATTGATCATTACCAATACCTGTTTTTTGTAAGATAAGAAGTATGATACTCATCCCCATGCCTACAACAGTTGCCAAACCCATGCCTTTTAAAACAACAGGACCAATTACGAGCTGTGCACCACTAAGGCCTACAACAAGAATAACAGATGTAAGAATCATGTTAACAGGATTTGTATAGTCTACCTTGCGTTCTACGAGCATACGTAACCCAGAAGCAGCGATGATACCGAACAATAGAATCGATACACCACCCATAACAGGAACCGGAATGGCATGGATAAGAGCGGCTACCTTGCCCACAAAGGAAATAATCATAGCCAATATAGCTGCACCGCCGATAACCCATACGCTAAAGCACCGTGTAATCGCTAGTACACCGATATTTTCACCATACGTTGTATTTGGTGTAGCACCAAAGAAACCAGAAAGAATATTGGCAAGGCCATCACCTAATAAAGAACGTTCTAAGCCAGGGTCTTTCATAAGATCTTTTGATACGATATTACTAGTAACAACAAGGTGACCTACGTGTTCCGCAAATACTACAAACAATGCGGGCATAATCATGACGATGGCATTGATATCAAATTCAGGCATACCATAAAACTGCGGTAACGAGAACCATGGTGCTGCTTCAACAGCGGAGAAATCGACAACGCCCATGATAGCAGATAAGATATAACCTGCTACTACGCCGATAAGCACAGGAATGACAGCAAGGAACCCTCGGAATACGACGGTTCCTAATAAGGTCACAATCAAGGAGAACATAGATACTATGATAGCCTGTTCATGAGACATTCCAAGATTTTGATCACCGATAAGTCCAGCCATACCCATAGCGACTGGAGCTAGTTCAAGACCAATGATAGCAACGATAGCCCCCATCGCAGCTGGTGGGAATAATTTATCAATCCAACCGATACCAATATAGCGAACTAAGAACGATAAAATAACAAAGGATAAGCCAAATACGACAAAAGCGCCTTTAGCTGCTTCATAACCCAATCCTGCAGCCAATACCGCACTAACAGGAGCAATAAAAGCAAAACTAGAGCCTAAATAGGCTGGAATCTTGCCTTTACATACAAATAAGTACAGCAATGTACCAATACCATTCATAAATAATGCCGTTGCTGGATCGACTTTCAACAAATACGGTACAAGTACGGTAGAGCCAAACATGGCAAATAAATGTTGAAAGCTAAGTGGCAATAATTTACCCAATGATGGGCGTTCTTGAATATCAATAAAATCGTTCATAATTTTCCCTCATACACAACACATATATTATCGTTTACTTGGTGGTACAAAACGTCCCGGTAATTTAGGTTCAACCGTTCTATTCGGTCTAAATCGACTCTGCGTTTCCTCGCGCAACGAAGGTAACGTTTCCTTCGTACCTACTGGTTTAACACCTTCTACGCCACGTCTCGCAATACTTGCTAAAATAGCAATAGCCAAACAGTTCATCATCAACGAAGAACCACCATAGCTAACGAATGGCAATGGTACACCTGTTACAGGCAACATACCACAAACCATGGCGATATTGAAGAATGCTTGACCACTGATGAGAATCGTAATCCCAATGGCTAACCATCTACCAAAAGCATCGCGTGCTCTATTAGCAATACGGAATCCAAAATACGTAAACAGGGCCATTAAGAATACGACCGCAATAGCGCCTAAAAAGCCCATTTCCTGTGCCCAAACAGCGAAGGCAAAGTCCGTATGCGCTTCAGGTAGATAGAAATATTTTGACGTACCATTCAGAAGGCCTTGACCAAAGAACCCACCTGAGCCTACGGCTAACAAACCTTGTACAGTTTGATAACCTTTATCCTGTGCATAGGACCAAGGATCAAACCAGGATACAACGCGTTCCCACCGATACGAACTACTACGAGCAGCATAAATACCTACGACAATAGCCCCCATCAAAGATAAGCCAAATATACTTTTTTCAAAGCCAGATAAGAATATTAACAGGTAGGAGAACCCTATAATCAATACGGCAGTCCCCATATCCGGCTGTTTAATGGTGAGCAAAGCAAATATGATTGGCCAAAGCAACATATAGCCCATATATCTTACGCGTTCAAAAATATAACCTAATGCTACCTCTTTCTGAGACAAACCCTTCTTAGGTTTAATCATAGATGTAAATTTGGGTTTTACCCACGGTTTATCCGCCAATTTAGCTGCTGTCCACATGAGTGCAGCCAATTTAGCAAACTCTGATGGCTGAAACGAGAATAGGCCAAGAGAAATCCACCGGCGCGCACCATTGACCTCTACACCGACCAAATATATAGCCACTAAGGATACTGCGGTCAATCCCATTATCCAGGTCAGTAATTTAGTATTTTGTAATCGACGATAATCAAATCGATACAAAAGGACACCCAAAATAGCAGAAGCCAATAAATAACCTAAATGTCTCGGTGCATAGCCCAACAATCCAGTATCTGTTGTAATCGACCCAACATAGGTGGCACTAAAGATATTAATACTACCAATCAAGGCCATAAGCGCTATAGGCAATAACATGCCTTGTAGGTCGTTCTTAAACACTTTCTCCCAAAAGTGCCCCTTCTTTTCCCCTTTTTGCACCATATTATGCCTCCTTAGTAACAGTCGGTTTCACTGCTTCTAATCGGAAAATAGGTTGTCCCTTTGCGCTAAATTTCTCTTCATATTCCGTTTTTACATTCGGTAAATCTGTACTATGTAAATCATAGGTGACATTCTTGAGTTCCCACCCACAATTTTTGAACTCCTCTAGAGAGAATATAAACAAGTCTTCATTATCGGTTTTAAAGTGTACTTCGCCATTATCTTTTAACAAACGTGCATAGCGATCAAGGAATGTATGATATGTTAAGCGACGCTTAGCATGTTTAGCCTTAGGCCATGGATCACAGAAATTGATATAGAATCGATCTACTTCTCCAGGGGCTACAATTTCTTCAATTCCTGCAATATCAAACAAAGATACTTTTGCATTATCCCGTTGAGCTTCGAAAATCTTTTGTGCTGCATAGTAAATTACACCGATTTGAACCTCAAAACCAACAAAATTTGCATCTGGATATGCTTCAGACATGCCTGCAATAAATCGCCCCTTACCAGTGCCTAGTTCCATGTATAATGGTCGTTCCGGATGCAAAAAAGCCTCTCTCCATTTGCCTTTATAAGTCTCTTGTCCTGATAAAATAATATGTGAATCATACTCGTGGATAGCCTCATCAATCCACGGTTTTCTACGAAGACGCATCGTTACTCCTTATATGTCTATTTTGAAAGTACTATATTACATAACTAATTGTTATCTATCCTTATTATTATAGAAAAATGCTTTACTTTACGTCAATTAGTAATATAAAAAAGCCCCTGTCATTATGAAAAGACAAGGGCTCATCATTAATTAGATAGCATATTTTCTAAGTATTCAATTTGTTGTGGGCTCAAACCAAGCTCTGTTAAGCTTTTCTTAGATGTAGCAAACACCGCATTTGATTTACCAACACGAGTACCTAATGCCGCTGCTGCTACAAGTTCACGATCAAGTTTGCCTAGACGTGATCTGTTTCTATTTTGTGGTTTTGGCTTTTTAATACGAAACGTATTATATTTTACAGCTGCTGACGCTTCATCAGCTTTAATTTTGGCAGCCATATTTGTACTATTAGAGCCATTACCTAGTAGAGCACTTAATCCCACTCGCTTTGGCACGAGTTTATCATAATCTACACCAAACTCGGGGCGTTCTTCACGAAGTTGTTCAAATGTAGCAAGAGCCGCATTCATCTGCTTTAAACCCGCTGCAGAGTACAACTGACGAATGGCAATACTTACCTCTTGAGGTGTCAAAGTACCGCGTTCAATAGCAGAAATAATCGTTTCTCTTAACGATCCAAGATCTCCGCTAGCTGTATAACGTCCGATTTCAACAAGATCTTTTTGACGTTCATTGAGCTCTTTTGGCACATATATATTAAATTCTGAGATGGAAGGCGCTTTTTTGGTTATCGGTTCTGCGGCGCCATTTACCTCACACAGATAACCACTGCTGACTACAGCCAAAGCCACGGCCAAAGTTAAAACCTTTTTCAATGTTTCCAAATCTCCCTTTACACACCAACAAAAGCACATTTACGTTCATATACTAACCAATACAATTTTCTAAATTAATTAAACTGTATTATACATCATAATGAGTCAGTCTGTTATTATTATATACTAATTCATCTATTATTTATAGTCATATTAATAAAAAACTATAAAATATTTTATTTATAAACGACTCATCATATATAGAAAAATAGTAGCTTCTATGCTAATTAATAGAAGCTACTACTTAACGTCATTACTTATAAATATTTTTTATAAATATTATGATACAATCCTTGTTTAACACAACATACTTTTGGAATCATTTACAATTTGTTCTACAGAAACACCGTTTTCTTGCAAAAGCTCCGCCGCATCATAGCGATCATGGAACTCCTTAGCAATGCCATAATTCTTAACACGCATTGCGGATGGTCCATAGAAGCTGGCCACGCGTTGGCCCCAACCACCTTCTACTACACCATCTTCCAAGGTAAATACTACAGAGTGATTTACTTTCAAATCTTTTAGTAGTTCTTCATCTAGGCCAGAAGCAAATTTAGGATTTACTACGGTTGCATTAATGCCTACTTTAGCCAATTCATCAGCTACTTGATTAGCGAGATGATAGAAATTACCTAAACCTAATAAAGCAATGCCTTCGCCACGACGAGTCACTTCATATTTATTTAATAAGCTATAATCCGTTGTATCTGCAACACCTGTGCTAATAAACTCACCAACAGGAACACGAATTGCTACCGGATGCTCATGTTGATGCACGGCATACTCAGTCATAGCCAACAACTCTTCATTATTGGTAGGAACTAAGTATACCAAATTAGGAATGCTTGTAAGCATTGGTATATCAAAGAACCCCAAATGAGTGACATCATTCATGCCATATACGGAGGCCTGGTGATTAATAATAACGGCACTATTATTATTGACGCAAAGATCTTGTACTAATTGGTCATAGGTACGTTGTAAAAATGTACTATACACATTAAATACTGGTTTACCGCCATTTTTAGCAATACCAGAACTCATTGCAATAGCATGCTCTTCTGCAATGCCTACGTCAATATATTGTTTGCCTGCCGCTTTGCGCCATTCGGAATTAAATCCAAAGCCACCTGGTGTACCTGCACAAATAGCTACCACTGTTGGATCTACTTTGATTTGCTCCATCAAGTAGTTCGCAATCGTACCAACATACGTTGGACCATTATCTTTCGCTTTTAGCTTACCTGTTTCTAAGTCAAATGGCATAGTCCAGTGGAACTTTTCTTTATTTTGCTCTGCAATGGTATACCCCTTGCCTTTTTGAGTAACGATATGTAATACAATTGGATGGTCAATATCTTTCACATCTTGGAATACGTTAATCAATGTTTCTAAATCATTACCCTTTGCTACAAAACGATAGTCTAAACCAATAGCCTTGAAAATATTATTGGAACTTTCACCATTAGTTTCGCGCAGCTCACGAAGACCACGATATAAACCGCCATGATTTTCTGCAATGGATTGGTCATTATCGTTGACGATGATAATCATATTACTGTCTAACGTAGCTGCATAATCGAGACCTTCAAAGGATTCCCCACCAGATAAGGAGCCATCGCCAATAATAGCGATAATATTTTCAGAGTCCCCTTTTAAATTACGAGCCGTCGCTAAACCAGACGCCAAGGAAATAGATGTAGAGGTATGTCCAACATTAAAGAAGTCATGGTCACTTTCAGTAGGATCTGTATAACCTGTTACATCATCATAATGATCATGGTCTAAAAACGCCAATGCACGACCTGTTACCATTTTATGTACATAGGACTGATGCGATACATCATATACAATTTTATCTACCGGAGAATTAAACACATAATGCAAGGCCATAATCATTTCAACCGCGCCCAAAGGTGGACCACAATGACCGCCGTGCTCAGATACCTTCGTCACAATTGCATGACGAGACTGAGCTGCTAAATCTGTTAATTCAGCAATAGATAAGCCTTTTAAATCGGCTGGAGATTTTACATCAATTAAGTGCATGAGATTCCTTTCTTTTCAGCCTCCAGTAATATTTTATTAAAACCACGAGACTTTCTGTAACTAAATTTGTGTTGTGTCACTAACTGCGCTATAGTGTATCATAATAGCAAAAAGGCGGCACAACCAAATGGTTATACCGCCTTGATTCATCAATTATTCTGCAGTGAATGGCAATAAAGCGATTGCACGTGCACGTTTGATAGATGTAGTCAATTTGCGTTGATGTTTTGCGCAAGTACCGGAAATACGACGAGGTAAGATTTTGCCGCGTTCAGTCGTGAAACGACGAAGTTTTGCAACATCTTTATAGTCGATTTGATCGATATGGTCTGCACAGAAAACGCATACTTTTCTTCTTGGCTTTCTGCCTCTATCTCTTCTCATTGCGAATCCTCCTTTTCGAATTAGTAGGAGTCTCGGACACTAGAACGGGATGTTTTCATCATCGCCGCCTGTACTGAAACTATCAAAATTGGACCCACCATCGAAAGAATTAGTATTCATATCAAGGGATTGGCCCACAAAGTTCGCTACCACTTCAGTAACGTAACGTTTTTGACCATCCTGAGTCTCGTAGGAACGAGTTTGCAAGCGACCTTCTACAAAGCAGCGACTGCCTTTACGAAGATTACCTGCCGCTTCACCAAGTTTGCCCCATGCAACACAATTAATGAAAGCAGTTTGTTCTTTCGTTTCATTGGTTGTAGAGTCAATATAAGTATTGGTAGCAGCTACTGTGAAAGTTGCCACTGCTCTACCAGTTTTAGTAAAACGTACTTCAGGATCACGAGCTAAATTACCTAGAATTTGTACAGAGTTCATTTTTTCTCCTCCAGGCTTTAATTATGCATCGTGTTTAACAATCAGGTGTCTTAAGACATCATCGTTGATTTTCAACACACGGTCGATTTCTTTGATTTCAGCTGGATCAGCTTCGAAATTAACCAATACGTAGAAACCGTCAGTGAATTTTTTCACTGCGTAAGCAAGACGACGCTTGCCCCAACGATCTACCTTTTCTACTGTGCCGCCTACACGAGCAATTAAAGCTTCTACTTTTTCAATAACAGCGTTAGTTGCTTCCTCTTCAGCTGGTTTCACAATAAACATGACTTCGTATTTGTTCATACAAAATCACCTCCTCTTTCGGACTAATGCCCCTATCGACACATAGGGGTAGGAAGTGCTTACCATTAATAAGCTTTACTATTATAACCTAAATTAATAATGAAAGCAAGGGTTCATTTTGAAACCTTCCTTTCACAGACATTATATTATAACTGCACAAAACAGGTGCAAATATCTATACATTCTTCGTTATAAAGCTAATCTTTCACTATCTAAACTTCAAAATCTTCCTTATCATTCAAAATGCGTATATTTCTATGAGGTAAGATACGTTCTAACCTTTCCGGAGTTTCTGTATGAATAGGAATGATTAAATCAGGGTTTACCAAATCAATAAACGTAATTAAATCAGATGTAGTCACATGTCCACTAGAGTGACAAATATACGATGGATAGGCATCAAGCAATTCCTTCAACGATTCATTATGGTCGATATACCCCGTCCACATCGAGTAAATAATTCGCACATCATCTCTATTAAAGGATTTAATTTTATTTATATAAGCATCTGTACATCTGACCAAAGAAACGAATCCATTCCGCATGTATGATTGAGGATACGCTCCAGAATCTACTACTAAAGGCTTATCATGCCTCTTATATAAACTGCTATCGTAATAGGTACTTTTAATAACAGTATCTAGAATCGTTTTCTGGTATCGATCACAGAGTAGCACCTTGTCGTCTGGAAGATTTTGCCATATCCCCATTATCCGATCTATATTCGTAGAAGCACACATAATAAACACATACTTGCCATCTGAAACATAGGATATTATATCGTCTAGCACTTCAGCTTCACTAATTGTTCGTCTTCGATTTCGTGAAAGCGTAGTTCCTTCCGTAATCAGAACATCGACGGTTCCAACATAATTTTCTATCAACCTTTCTATACAATGACTTCTTAGACCATGTAGCCTAAAATCGCCAGTATATAGAATACGTTTACCTTCTGCTTCAATAACAAACATATAACTATCTGCCGCACTATGATCGATAACAAGAGGTCTGATACGTATGTCACCAATTGTAAATACATTACCGCCACTAAAAGTATTAGCATCTAACAATCGTAAATATAATTGATTATCTTTATGTTCCGAGGGAATAAGCGCAATCGCTTTCGATAGCATTCCTAGATAGATAGGGATTTCTGAAAGCACGCTTTTCAACTGTCCTAGATGATCGCCGTGATAGTGAGATATAAGAACACCATTACCATTAGGCTCTCCTTCAGTTATCCCATCTATCACTAAAGAGCGTGGTATAAAGGATGTCTCTAAACTAAGCTCATCACCCATATCAAGTATGATACGAGTTGTTTTAGTGCTAATTTCTATAGCACTACCACCTATCTGATGAGTGCCACGATGGATGATTATGTTCATACTTAACCTTTACTAGAAATAGTGAGTAATGTTTCTGCTCGATATGAACGATCCAACGTTGGAGACCAGTTGACCATTTTATTTTGATAAGGCGCTTTACTTACTCTATCAGCACGCAATACAACAAAGCGAATTTGTTTCAATTCAGGTTCTTGTTCTAAGATAGTCTCACACAAAGTTCGTAAAGAATTACGTTTATCAGTTTTAAGTAATTCTTCACACTCTTTATACTGCTGAGAAACAACTGTTTTGGACGGATAGCGTGCTTTATCAACACATTTTGAATCTATAGATAACATTGAATTCTTTCCGTCATCTACTTCAGCATCTTTCTCTGAATTTATACGTAGCATTAAATTTGAATCTTCTCCACCATCTGCTTCAGTACAAGACGCCTCATCAAATAATATAACTAATTCAGCTTGTAACTTATTTTCATCGTGCTTTTGGGCTAAATCAGGATACTTATGCTTTAATTCATTTAAGCCAACATGTGTAACGCCATTATAAATTTGCATCCATTCAAAAAGTCTATAATACGTATAAGCTTCTAAAATACAACGAAGAAGTGTTTCATTACTTCCAGTGGGTGTATATTTTAACTCTACAACGGAAATCAAATTATCCTTATCATTATAACTAATTAAGTCGATTGCTCCACAAGAATCATATAGTGTCAGATTTAAAGGAGTTTCATAGTCAAAAACATAACCTAACCCATCAATATTGCCTTGATAAAATAAAAGCTTTGCTAAAACTTTCTCTTTACTAGTTGTCAGTTGTAACTGTTCGATATCTTCATCTTCAAATGGAGTATGACCTGTATCAAAATGATTCTTCTTGCCAGTTCTTTTGGGATGAATCCCTTTCCACTCACTAATCCAATCACGAATTAATGTATCTGCTATAACCTACGTATAAAGTTGACCAGTTCCCTTAATATAACCAGTATAATTAACACACTTCGCTCTATAAAAATTCTCAATCAAATAATTATTATAATCATTCTCTGGAGTTTTGTGATTAAGACTACTCTCTATACTAATTAATAATCTTTTGTTGTAATCTTCCATAATACTATTTCTCGAACTCATAATACATTATAAACACTGCATGATATAAGCTATTTAAATACACTATTTCCTGTACACCTATTATAATAAATAATAAATACCGATTAATATCGAATCAACTGCTTATTATCTATCTACAGTATACTCCTCTAAATGAGTAATTAATATGACATTATATTTTATTTGAAATTCTATAGAAACCTCTTGCGTCAATCCCTTATATATTTTACTATATATAGAGAATTCTAATTGTAAAAGGAGTCATCATGGCTAATATTAATGAAAACTATTTAAACCTACAAGGTTCTTATTTATTTGCTAACATTGCTAAAAAAGTAGCGGATTATCAAGCGGCACATCCAGATGCTGACATTATTCGTCTTGGTATCGGCGATGTTACATTGCCTTTAGTACCTGCTATCGTAGATGCTATGACTAAGGCTGTTCAAGAAATGGGCAAAGCTGAAACATTCCGTGGTTATGGTCCAGAACAAGGTTATGATTTCCTTCGTAAAGCAATTATCGAAGGCGATTACAAACCATATGGCATTGAAATCGGTATGGACGAAGTATTCGTTTCTGACGGTGCAAAATCTGACGTTGGTAATATCCAAGAACTATTCAGCGAAGATAATATCATCGCTATCACCGACCCTGTATACCCTGTATACCTTGATTCCAACGTTATGGGCGGTCGTACAGGCCAAGCCGTTGATGGTATGTTCGAAAAGGTTGTATATCTTCCTACATTTGCAGAAAATAATTTCTCTCCAGAATTTCCTGCTGAACGTGTAGACATCGTATATCTTTGCTCCCCTAACAATCCTACAGGTACAGTACTTAGCCGTGCACGCTTAGCTGAATGGATTAAATGGTGTAAAGAAAACGACGCTATCTTGATGTTCGACTCCGCTTATGAAGCTTTCATCAGCACAGAAGACACTGTTAAATCCATCTATGAAATCGAAGGTGCTCGTGAAGTAGCTATCGAATTCCGTTCCTTCTCTAAAACTGCTGGTTTTACAGGTACACGTTGCGCCTACGCAGTAGTGCCAAAAGGAGTAACAGGCAAAACTAAATCTGGCGAACGTCAACCTTTGAACCCTATGTGGAACCGTCGTCAATGCACTAAATTTAACGGCGTACCTTACATCGTTCAACGTGGTGCTGAAGCAGTATATTCCAAAGAAGGCCGCGAACAAACTCGCGCAAACATCGCTTACTACAAAGAAAATGCACGTATCATTAAAGAAGGTCTCGAATCCATTGGCCTTACTGTATACGGTGGCACTGATGCACCTTACATTTGGTTAAAAACACCTGGCAACATGACAAGCTGGGAATTATTTGATCTTCTTCTTGAAAAGGTACAAATCGTATCTACACCAGGATCCGGTTTTGGTCCACATGGCGAGGGGTATCTTCGTTTAACTGCATTCGGCAGCCGTGAAAATACAATCCGTGCTGTAGAACGTATCAAGACTTTACAATTCTAATACAAATTTATAAACATTCTGTTTATAATAAGAATTAACATAAACACACAAAGACCGGTCATAGCAACTATCAATCCGAAAATTGCTATGACCGGTCTTTTCTACGCCTATTTAATTGTAAGTTCTACCTATTCGATTTAACTAAAAGTTATGACGAATACCAACATCTACGCGATAAGATGTATCAACAGTACTACCAAAGTTTTTAGTAAATGTTCCATATAAATATGTATTTGGACGGAAACTCCATGAACCACCGAGTTCAAGATCAAGCCAAGTATCCTTCAAATCTACTACGCTATTAGTCGTTGGTTCACCGGCCATGCTATAGGTTGCTTTCATCTTACCAGAGAATTCATGCGCCAATGCAGCTTTAAGGAAAACATTACTATTCTTAGCTTCCTTACCAATGCCAATTCCTAAGCGCCCTATAGCGGAGTTAACTGAATCAGAATTAATATGAACTGTGCTACCTGTATTCGTACGAGCATCAAAGCTTTCACCAGACAAGCGGCTAAAAATCAATTCTGCGCTAGGATCAATATAGAAACCATTATTTCTCTTGATACGCTTACCATATTCAAGGCTCAAAGATGCACCCGTATTACGGTAGTCACCACTCAACGACGTTCCTAAGCTGCTATGTACGGTAAAATCATTTTTCAAACGATTGCCTTTAGCAATGATATCTAAATAACGACCATCATTAAATTGTTTAGCGCCATAGAATGCTAATCCAGCAGTTTTACCAGAACCAGAACCCAACGCATAATCACTATTATTTGTGCCATACAATAAAGCACCACCTACAATCCAGTTTCCTCTTTTCGTATCATAGCCAATTTGCGCCATATTATAATTTTGATTTACATAGGCAGAGTCTGTAATTTTAGATTTACCACCAATATATTTGCCCCATACGCCTTGATTATCGGAGTTAAGACGCACATCACCTAAGCGGCGTTGTAAATCATTAGTATCAGCTCGCATTTGCATAACAGAAGATGCTAATGCACTCTTAGCACCGGATACAATTTCACTTTCACTAGTGGATAATACGGTTTTATTAGACACCACAGCACGTCCATCTGCATCAAAATCAACCGGACTAAGTTTAGCATTTAATGTAGGACTAATCACACCTGTTTCTAAATGCACATTAACACCAAGGTTTCGCTCACCCTTCGTATATCCATTATAGACTATTTTCTTCACAAATTGATTTTCTGCTAATCCTGGAATCTCGGCATTAGCTTGTTCTTTCAAAGCCTCTACTGAACTACGCAATGTAACAGAAGAGCCAGGGTCAGCATGATTAATTACAATTTCACCTTTACCGTTTTCTGCAGCAGGTGCACCTTTTTCATAATCAACAGCTGTATGACCAGCATAATTATTAATCGTAATAGGCCGTGCATCTACGGCTTGGATAATGCCGCGGCTACCTTCTGTGGCACCACCTATAAGATGCTCTACCTTACTACCTGTATAGAGATAATTTGCAGTATCTGGTCGGCCTTGTGTAGGGTATTCACGTTCAGCTCCTAACCATTCATTACGCCATGTAGCACCATTTTGTAAATATAATCTCAAGCCGCCATGATAAGGATTATTGTTACTTTCATCAAATTCATTAAGTACACCACCCACTAACTTAGAATTTGGTGTCGTTAATCCCAATGAAATTTCTGATCCATGATTGTGTGGATTTTTATCAATACCATAGTTTTTATTGATAAAACCAATATTGCCATACATATTGACGTCCTTAGCACCTGGTTTCAATCCATCCATGCCAGTATTCACATAGACAAATCCTTCTTCTGAAAGTGCAGAATATGTATCAGAGGTTGTTAAAGGATGTGTCTTTACATCTGCCCCACCTAAAATGCGAATGTATCCATCCTTATTAGCTTGCAAACCTACGCCAACGGCATCTACTTTGGCATTACCTTGTACGGTAATACGAGTATCATCATTATTACCATCATTTGTAACCCCACCATAACCAGCATATATACCACTCATATAATAGTGTGCTAAGTCTGGTCTGCGCTTCTCTCCACTTTCCGCAGGTGCTGGATTTACAACTGTTACATTTACATTTTTATCTATGGCAACCTGAGCTCCATCAAGAGCATAAATACCGGTAACGTTATTATGGTATTTATTTCCATTTACACCAAGGCCAGATACATTGACGGTCAAATCATCGGTATAGTGTTTATTTTCACCCCACAAATTCAACCCAATGGATTTTCCATCCGTATGGCTTTCAACTGTAGTGGCTGACACCATGACCTCTGCACTAGCACCGGTAATAATTAAAGCAGCAATAACAGCAAGGTTTATCGTTCTTTTCATCTCATAACCTCCTCAAACGATACACAATAACATGCATATATTCATTGTATATATAGTAGGGGTATATGTGTCAAATTTTGCACATATGATGTTTTCTTTTATGTATATTCCCATACGCAATGTATCGATATAATGATGAATAATAACAACCGAATTATTTTCTTCACATAATATATGCTGAATAACTCTATAGAATATTATAAAAAGAGAAATTTCTATGTTATAATAAATATATTAGTTATTACACTACATTTTATAATTATATAGGAGGCTAATATGAGCAAAATTCGTATTGGTATCGTAGGCTATGGCAACTTAGGCCGTGGCGTAGAAGCATCTGTTAAATTGCAACCAGATATGGAACTCGTAGGCGTATTTTCTCGTCGTAAAGGTTTAGAAACAGTGTCTGGTGTTCCTACATACACTATGGAGGATTTGCCTAATTTCAAAGGTAAGATCGATGTTATGGTTCTTTGCGGTGGTTCTGCAATAGACCTTATCGAACAAACTCCAATGGTAACAAAATACTTCAACTGTATCGATTCTTTCGACACACATGCACGTATCCCTGAACATTTCGCAAACGTAGACAAAGTAGCCAAAGAAGCTAAAACTGCTACATTGATTTCTTGCGGTTGGGATCCAGGCATGTTCTCTTTACAACGTGTTTATGCTGAAAGCATCTTGCCTCATGGCAAATCTTACACATTCTGGGGCCGTGGCGTGTCCCAAGGTCACTCCGATGCTATCCGTCGTATCAACGGCGTTCTTGACGCTCGTCAATACACTGTTCCTAAAGAACAATACCTTGAAGCTATCCGCAACGGTGAAACTCCAGACGTTGATGGCTACAAAGGTCACCTTCGTGAATGCTATGTAGTAGCTGCTCCTGATGTAGACAAAGCAAAAATTGAAAACGAAATCAAAACTATGGAAAACTACTTCGTAGGTTACGAAACTGTAGTCAACTTCATTTCCCAAGAAGAACTTGATCGCGACCACAAGGGTATTCCACATGGTGGCTTCGTTCTTCGTTCTGGTGAAAGCACAGAAGGCACTCGTCACGTTGTTGAATACTCTTTGAAACTTGATTCTAACCCTGAATTCACAGGCTCTGCACTTGTTGCATACGCTCGTGGTATCTACCGTCTTGCTAAACACGGTGGTACTGGTTGCTACACAGTATTCGATATTCCACCAGCTTGGATTTCCACACATTCTGCTGAAGAATTGCGAGCTCACTCTCTATAATTCTATACGCACCTTAAGAGGATAACTCCGGTTATCCTCTTTTTACATTAACAATATCGTATAATGACACATAAAAAGGACCGCCTTAAGACGGTCCTTTTCTCGTATTAAAATCTATCTATTAATACCAACGTGTCAATGGCAATTCATTGTTAACACCTTTTGTCATAAGAATTTGGTGTAAATCCATATTGCCAATATAGAAACCTGCTGCACAGCCACAGAGGTACAAGTCCCACATGCGAACGAATTCAGTACCGCGAGCTTTTTCTACTTGGTCACGTACACCTTGGAAATTATTGTACCAATGCATCAATGTTTTATAGTAGTGCAAACGCAAGCTTTCAACATCGATAACATTAAAATCATAGTCATAAGCAATGGAAATAATTTCACGAAGAGACGGTAAGCATCCACCTGGGAAGATATATTTACGAATCCATGCACTAGATTCTTTTTCTGATGGGTCACTGATGTAATGGAGCAAGAATAAACCACCATCATTTAACATAGTGGATGCATCCTCCATATACAATGGGAAATTAGGACGACCTACATGTTCCAACATACCAACACTGACGATACGGTCGAATGTACGACCAGATGCCGCTACATCACGATAATCAATGAGTTCGATTTCGACTTGACCTTCAAGACCAAATTCTTTAATCCGTTCTTGACCTTTCTTCCATTGTTCTTCAGACAATGTACAGCCATAGCCTTTAACGCCATACTTGCGGGCTGCTTCGATTAAAAGGAATCCCCAACCACAACCGATATCGAGTAATGTCATACCTTCTTTTAAATATAGTTTATCAAGAATATGATGAACCTTTTGGTATTGTGCATCTTCTAAGCTATCATCTTCATGTTTAAAATACGCACAAGAATAGCTCATTGTCTTATCAAGCCATAAGCTATAGAAATCATTACCAAGGTCGTAATGAGAAGATACTTGTTGTTTTTGATCTTTCTTTTTAAGACCTACATTAAAGAGAGAGCTAAGTACCTTTTTATTGATAGAATCCTTATTGACATGACCTAGTACAACACAAAGTGCTTTGAATAAATCGCCCTCTATTTCAATATCCTTACGCATATACGCTTCGCCAAGAGCAAGTTCGGCCGATACCAATACATCCTTCTTAGGTATATCCTTATTTACAATAATCTTAAATTCAGGATTACCTTCACCAATTGTATACTGGTTATCACCAACTTTTACAATAAAGCAATGATCATTGAATCGTTCCAAATAGTGTACTAAAAAGCTATCAAATAACTTAGAAAACATACTTGACTTCCTTTCCTAGCAGCGTCACATGACGTTTACGTTCAATCAAAATGACACGTCCGTCTGTACACTGACATAGTCATATCTACTCATCAAAATTTTCTATAAAATAAATAACAATAAGAACTTTATATTTTTATTATATAATCATATATACTTATCATTATTTTTTATAATAAATTTTAACTTTCTCTCTAATATTATAGCACTTCTTGATAAATAATCTAGACCAATTCTATAGAAATGTATATATCTGTTAGAATATGATATAATATGTGTTTGATAAGGCTTTTATAAGGAACAATATTTCTAATGAAAGCTTTCACAATGAACGAAATGACTGAATTAATAAAAGGTGGTACCATGAGCACAAATTTAGAAGTAGGCATTGTAGGCCTTCCAAATGTTGGTAAAAGTACATTATTCAACGCTATCACAAAGGCTGGCGCTGAAGCTGCCAACTATCCATTCTGTACAATCGAACCAAATGTAGGTGTTGTTGATGTTCCAGATAATCGTCTAGCTGTATTAGCAGAAATGTTCGGTTCTAAACGCATTCTCCCTGCTGCTATGCGATTTGTAGATATTGCAGGTCTCGTTGAAGGTGCATCTAAAGGCGAAGGTTTAGGTAACAAATTCCTTAGCCATATTCGTCAAGTAGATGCGATTGCACAAGTTATTCGTTGTTTCGATGATCCTAATATCACTCACGTAGCAGGTTCTATCGATCCAATCCGTGACATCGAAATCATCAATACTGAGCTTTGCCTTGCTGACCTTGAATCCGTAGAAAAGCGGAAACAGCGCATCGAAAAGATTGCAAAATCCGGCGATAAAGATGCTCGTGCTGAGTTGCCTTTGCTAGAACGCATTATCGAAGGTTTAGGGGAAGCTAAACCGGTTCGAGCACAAGGTCTAGACGAAGAAGAGTTAGAAATAATCAAAGAGTTGACATTACTTACAGCAAAACCTTCTCTTTATGTTGCTAACATTTCTGAAGATGAAGTATCTGATTACTCGGCTAACGAACACGTAAAACGCGTAGAAGAATACGCGAAGAACGAAGGTGCTGGTATCGTTGTTGTATCTGCTCGTATTGAGTCTGAAATCGCTGAGTTATCCGATGAAGAATCCGCTGCATTCCTTGAAGATCTCGGCCTTGAAGAATCTGGCTTAACTAAACTTATCAAAGCGAGTTATGCACTTTTAGGTCTTATCAACTACTTTACAGCAGGCGAAATGGAAGCTCGTGCATGGACAATTGTAAATGGTACCAAAGCTCCACAAGCAGCGGGTAAAATTCACTCCGATATCGAAAAAGGCTTTATCCGCGCTGAAATCGTATCTTTCGACGACTTACAAGCATGCGGTAGCCAAAATGCTGCTAAAGAAAAAGGCCTTGTACGCCTTGAAGGCAAAGACTACGTTATGAAAGACGGCGACGTAACACACTTCCGTTTCAACGTGTAATACAAATTAATAGCAATAAAAAACCAGTAAATTCAACGATTTACTGGTTTTTTTAATGCTACGTATTACTATCCCTTTTTCCCAAAGAAAAATGAGACTACAGCAACAACAATGACTGCACCTAATACAGATGGAATTAAGGACATTCCTGCTAAGCTAGGACCCCATGTACCAAATAGGGACTGACCTACGGACGAGCCAATTAAACCAGCCACAACTTTAGCGATAACGCCCATTGCACCGCCTTTGTTAGTAATGGCACCTGCTAGGAAGCCGATAAACCCACCAACAATAATTGACCATAACATACAATCACTCCTTCCTTTAATCATAATATTCATAAATCCTATCAATTAATACGGCATTTATAAATATTTTAGAATTCTTGTATATTTATAATATAGCATTCAATCCTAAAGATTAAGTGAAGAATTTCGATTTCCTTCTACATGTAACAATCTATTCAACTACTGTTACAATTTCATCCAAGGTACGACGTGTTTTATTACGATGTGGTTCTTCGTCTCGATAGCCGAAGGCAGCCATTACAGCAATGCCAAAGTGTTTAGTATCGAAAAGGCCAAGTTTATCACCTAGGAGTGCTGTCATTTCATCTTGATTGAAACCTTCTAGAGGGCAAGAGTCTATACCTTCATAAGCAGCCATTGTCATCATGTTAGCCATTACAATGTACGCTTGTTTAGATGCCCAGTCAAAGGCAGCACGATCAGACTCAAAGGTTTTATAGTCTTCAGTAGTAAATTGAGCATATTTTTCTTTATAGATAGCATCTACTTCAGCAGGCAATTGTTTAACCTCTTCTTGAATGTAGCGTACATAAGGAGAATCAAATTCCAAATCTACCTTTTTACGTGTTAAAAATACTACAAAATGACTTGCTTCAAGGCCTGCATGAATGCCCCAGCCATGAGCTTTCATTTTTTCCCGAATTTCTGGATTTTGGATAACTAGCAATTCAAAAGGCTCAAATCCAAGAGATGTAGGAGCCAAGCGTGCTGCTGCTAAAATAGCACTCCAATCTTCATCAGAAATCTTCTTCGTGCTATCAAACTTTTTACATGCATAACGATATGTCATAGCATATTCTAAATCTTTACGATTCAATTTAGGGGCTGTTAATTTTACATTTTCTATTTCATACTTGCTCATATATACCTCCATAATGATAAAAAATATCATATATCTATAGTACCATAGTCAGCCTTTAAATTATATAAGAATCAAAACTTTACTAAAAAAGAAATGAGAAAAAGCCTAGACGATGTCTAGGCTTTATATGGTACAGCTAGTTCACCTTTTTCATACCAAAAGAGGCCAGATGTACTAATCTTATGTTCTTTTAAAATAGTCTGAACCTGCTCTACAATACTTGAATCTATTTGCACAGATAACCCACACATATCGTAAAGCTCAGGAGGTGTAGCCATCAACTGATGAGGCACCTCTAATTCTGTTAATACCTTGTCTGCTTTATCGCCAAAATAATAGGATGTAAAGACGACTAGTAATTTTTTATTTTCCAATGCGCCACACCTGTTTTAAGTTATCTCATAAAGTCAGGGACAATTATAGTTTAATAATATTATCGCCTAAAATAGAATCTGTAATAGCGTACATATTTGTAATATTACCTACGCCAAGCTCTTCTTTTACCCCATAGAAATCAAGACAAATACCACACGCTGCAATCTCAACACCAAGATCAGCTAGTTTTTTAATATTTTCTAAATGAACAGAATCATTTACAACCATCTTAACACTGCTGTTAATAAAATAGATTTTAGATGGTTTTACATCGGCTTCAAGCATGCATACCCAGAACGTCTTCATTAGGTTACGGCCTAACTCTTCACTGCCTTCACCAAGATAATCCTTTGTCATCAAGATAACACGGTTGCCATAGCTCATTGGTTCACAAATTTCAGCTACTGGATTTGCATTAGGGGTCATAGTGAGGTAGAAATCCTTACCGTCTTGCCTGATATCCACCCCATAACCGCGAGACTTACCGAATTTTTCTACATTATCGCGACTAACCTCATTATCTACGATAGTAATAATAACAGCACTCGGATTCGCATCACTTACCTTCTTTGTTTCAATTACAGGCTTTGGACACAAGCTACCACGTACATCTACAGTTAATTCATTTGTATTGCTCATCATACACCTCTATATATACATTATATGTTTTGTGAAAGTATCAGCTATCAGCTAATGATATATAATTTAACACCTTAAGCGCTATATTATATTATTTCTAATGTCATTCGGTTACACGTACAGCCAACCCTGAGAAGCTTTCAACAGTACCTACTATAGCCGCACAGTCTATACCAGCCTTATGTAACGCCTCTACCAGTTGTTCACCTTCATTAGCAGGAACAGAGAACATCAAACCACCCGAGGTTTGTGGATCAAAGAGAATATCCGTCCATACAGGATCTAAAGATTCAGCTACTTGTACGTCCGTTATAGCTTTGCGATTCCCATAGGATGCGGCTGGTACTAATCCCATTTGAGCCGCTTCGATGACATCATCAAAAAGAGGAATGTCGTAAGCCTTAATGTGTATTGTCACATCAGACGCACTAGCCATTTCTACAGAGTGCCCCATAAGGCTAAAACCAGTTACATCAGTACAAGCATGTACAGTAAAGTTATGAGCTACCTCTGCACCTACTCGATTTAAAGTACTCATGCTAGTGACAGCGTGCTCTGTACCTACGGGGAATAAATCTGCTTTCAGCGCATTATTCATGATACCTGTTCCAATACGTTTTGTTAGCACCAATACATCCCCTACTTGGGCTCCTTTGTTTTTCCAAATACAATTCGGATTCACTTGTCCTGTCACAGACATACCAAAGATAGGTTCTTTATTTTCTATGCTATGACCACCTACGATAGCCGCACCAGCTTCGGCTACGATTGAGCCCGCGCCGTTTAGCACGTCTGTTAAGATTCCTTGCTCAACAAGAGGTACTGGAAAGCCTACGATGTTCATGGCAGTCAACGGAGTTCCACCCATAGCATACACATCGCTTAATGCATTGGCGGCCGCAATCTTACCAAACAAAACAGGATCATTAACCATAGGTGTAAAAAAGTCTAATGTTTGGACCAATGCCAATGTATCAGAAATTTTATATACCCCCGCATCATCAGAACCGGTCATATCAGCTAAGACTTGGTCATTTGTAACAGGTGTCACGGCTTTCAAAACACGATTTAATATATGAGGACCAATCTTACACGCACAGCCCCCATTTGTTACATAGTCAGTAAGTCGTACCATAGGACCTCCTTACTCATTCTCTGGCAATCGATAAACGATTTTCTTGACAGCCTTTTCAAATTTAGGGCGCGTCATCAGCAGTTGATGACCACAACCTTTACAAACGATAAGAAAATCTGTACCTATGCGCTTGACCTCCCACTCATCACTGCCACAGGGATGCGATTTTTTCATTTGTACTATATCGCCCACATAATATCTAATAAACGCCATAGCGCCTCCTTATACTATTTCTGTTATATATCTCTATTATACTTAAAATATGTTCTCCAATATAGGTAAAAGTACACTTTTACTAATAAGATCTATCGGCTTAATCAGAATTGTTACCAAAAACAAACATTTCCATAAACAATAATGATTTTCCATGTAATTCTCATTCTCATTATCAGTAATTCTATTTTTAATAAATCCATTACCTAACAGGCTTTCAAAAACCGCTTATTTACTACATTGATAATATTTATCATTTAGAAAATTTTCGAAATAAATTTTACAAAAACACTTGCATTTCTCATTTACTATGTTACAATATAGTCAACAATGATTATTCGTTAAGTATACGAATCAAAAACATTGTGGTGTAAATTATAGGCAAGTGCCTCTTTGCAAATATAGGTAAGTACTCATTTAAAAGATAAGCAAGTGCTTTTAAAATATAGACAAGTGTCTATCTCATCAATCTATAAATAAGTTTTTATTTAACTAAAACTCAAGTGAGTTACCCACCATTGCATTCACAACCAAGTGGTTATGAATATATAACTAAGTAAAAATTTTGAAATTTAATGTAAGTACAAAGGAGTATTAAAATGGCAGAATTAAAAGGTTCTAACACTGAAAAAAATCTTCAAGCAGCATTCGCTGGCGAATCCCAAGCATTCCAAAAATATACATACTATGCAGCAGCAGCTCGTAAAGCTGGCATGAACGAAATTGCTGATTATTTCGAAGAAACAGCTCACAACGAATCTGCACATGCTAAAGTTTGGTTCAAAGCTCTTCATGGTGGCGACATCTCCGCTGATATCGAAGCTAACCTTCGCGATGCAGCAGCTGGTGAAAACTACGAACACACTACAATGTACAAAGATTTCGCTGATGAAGCAGAAAAAGAAGGCTTCACTGCTATCGCTTTCAAAATGCGCGAAGTTGGTAAAATCGAAGCTCGTCATGAAGCTCGTTACCTTGCATTAGCTGCTCGCGTTTCTGGCAACAAAGTGTTCCACAACGATCAACCAGTTGCATGGATTTGCGCTAACTGCGGTTACATTCACGTTGGTGAAGAAGCTCCTAAAGTTTGCCCAGTATGTGCTCACCCACAAGCTTTCTTCCAACGCCACGTTGAATCCATCTAATCTATAAGTTTAGATAACTATTTAATACAGTATGTAACACTGCAAGTGCAGATTTTCCTAACTGTATGTACAGACAACCTCAATAAAAAAGGCGATGACTTCGGTCATCGTCTTTTTTGTGTTCTATGCTAAAAATGTTGTAAAGGGCATTATAGATTTTATTGACTATTAGAGACTAATTGTTTAAATTGTCGAGTCGCTTCATAAGGCTTTTCTGCATGGGCAATGGCAGATATAACAGCTACGCCACAGGCACCAGCACGTAGCACCACCCTAGTATTGTCTAAAGTAATACCACCAATTCCAACGCATGGTAAAATTAACCCTTTTGCTTGCAGTTCAGATATACGTTCTGGTCCGCATGGTTCTTGCGCATCAGGCTTGCTACTGGTTGCATACATAGGACCTACTCCTACACAGTCCGCATACACTACATCTGTTTTACGGAGTTCCTCTACGGAATGTATGGATATGCCCACTACCTTATGGCCTACAAGATGGCGTACATCTTCTAAACGCATATCATCTTGTCCTACGTGAACACCATCCGCATTAACAGCAACCGCTAATTCTACATCATCATTAACAATAAAGAGCACATCATACTTGGCACAGATATGTTGTAACTGTTGTGCTAGTTCTAACTTCTGTTGACCTTCTAATGTACCATCGCCCTTTTCTCTAAACTGAAAACAGGTTACGCCTCCACGACAAGCCTCTTCTACGATTTCGAGCAATCGTTTCTTATTAAGCCCTGTATCTTGTGTGCCACACACGAAATATACCTGTAATTGATCTGGTACAACTATTGGTCTTATACGGTTTTCAGATACAAGCACCGTATCATCCAGCGTATATAAACTATCCATAAAGTCTACACCAAAACTACCAGGTTTTACGCCACTTACCTGCACTGCACTTTCACCGGCTAAACCATAGTAAGCCAATGCATAGGCGAGAAACTCACCGATAGATAGTGTGTTTTTACATGGTTGATAAGCACTGAAGAAAGCTGCTAATACAGCCCCTAATAAGCAACCTGTACCCGTTACAGCCGTCATAATAGGGTGTCCGTGTGGCACTGCAAATATTCGAGTTCCATCGGAAACATAATCCTCTTCACCAGTAGCCACAACAGAGCAGTTAATAAGGCGCGCCAGACGATACGTCATAACAGCACTATCCTCTACTTGCGCTCCATCTACACCTTTACCAGTAGTGGAAGTATCTATCTGATTATTAGGACTTAAAGCATCGTAGATAGCTTTAATTTCACTTTGATTGCCTCGCAATAATGAGATATCACCAGTTTTAATCAAGTCTAACACTACAGATAAACGATAGGCCCCCGCATGACAGCCCACCGGATCTAAAACGATAGGAACCTCATGTTTCTTCGCCAGTGCTATGGCATCTTTGTAGTAACTAACCTTGTCCGGTGTAAGAGTGCCAATATTGATGAGTAGCGCCGATGCATGGACGATGAGGTTTTTCAAATCTTCACTACACTCACTCATCACCGGTGATGCACCAATGGCGAGTAAACCATTGGCTGTAAAGGTCCTCACCACATCATTGGTAATACAAATAACAAGCGGATTTCTTTTGCGTAGAGTCTCTAATATATTCAGTTTGGACCCAGTTGTACTATTCATATATGGATTTTCATAGGTCATATCGCTATCTCCTCTCGTCATCTTTCAAGAGCTCACTCATCGTTTCAGGACCATTAGATAACAGTCCATACGCCATATGATTAACGGGACCACAACCATTTCCCAGCCCGGGATTATGTTTAATAGCAAGTGCAATATAGTCCTTAGCAATACCAATAGCATCCATTACATCACGGCCCTTTGCAAGCTCTGCCGTAATCACGGCGGAGAAGGTACAGCCCGTACCATGAGTATGTATTGTATCATATTTAGGGCTTGTCCAAGTACGGACACTACCATCCTTAGTGAAAGCATAATCCGTTGCATCTTCGCCGATGTGACCGCCTTTAATAATAACGACTTGAGATCCTAAGTCCTGTAAGATACGATTCGCCGCTGTTGTTATGTCGCTTTCACAGGTAATAGACATATCTGCTAAAACCTCAGCCTCGCTACGGTTAGGGGTAATAACAGTTGCGGTAGGAATGAGTTTAGATTTTAAGAAATTCACCGCTTCATCTGATACAAGTCGGTCACCGCTAGTAGCAATCATAACGGGATCCATTACGTACGGAATGGGTTTACTCACATAAGGATAGATGAGATCCATCATCTCCGGCAACGCAATCATACCCGTCTTAACGGCTTGTGGTTCAATGTCAGAATACACATCGTGTAATTGTTGCTCAATACTCTCTAGGGATAGATGTTCTACATGGTGAACGCCCGTCGTATTTTGAGCCACCACAGAAGTCACAACGGCCATGCCGTATACGTGATGACTTTGGAAAGATTTCAAATCGGCCATAATGCCAGCACCACCGCTAGGATCAGTACCAGCAATTGTCAATGCAGTATGTAGTTTCATTATGCCTCCTTATGTAATAGATGACGACGAGATAAGATTTGTAACACTATGAACCCAATGCAAGCACCTGCCACAGAGCTCATGGAGAAAGATGTGATCAAGGTCAATAATGCCAAAGGTTTACCTAATAGGAAATGGGCTATTGGATAACTCACGAGAGCACCAATAAGGCCTGTACCAATGATTTCACCTAGAGCCGCCGCCCAGATAGCATTATATTTTTTATATAAATACGCAGATAACCAAGCGCCAATCATGCTGCCAGGAAAGGCTAAAGGAGATCCTAGTGCCAATATATTCCGTAAACAAGAAGTACTAAAGGCAGCACCTACGGAAAATCTGGCCCCCACCACAACGGCTAAGATAACATTAATCATATGTTGAAACGGAAAAATACGAGCCGGTCCAACAGGAATTGATGTAGTAGATAACACTACACCTAAGGCTACACATATGCTAGCAATAATCAGGTTTTTCATAATACCTCCAAACATATAAAAACAAGACCACTCCCAATGGAATGGTCTCGTAATAGTTTAGTATTATGTTGCACTCCACTTCCCTACGCCAGTATTATCTGGATCAGGTCTAGGGTTTTGAATGGTCAATCTCAGCAAAAGCACCCCTAGTGGCAATATGTTTTTATACTCTAGTTATAACATCAATATACAATCTATGCAACAAAAGAATTGACGATTTTCGTAGCACCTCGTATAATGAAGCCATAACGGGGTGCTCACAAAAGTGGGCTGAGAGTAAGCTAACGCTTTAACCCATAACCTGATTTGGATAATGCCAACGTAGGGAACATAGAGGATTAATAGCCGAGTTCCTTTTTGGGACTCGGCTTTTTCTATGACTTCCTGGCAAGGAGGACGTATGAAAGGCACATACATTACACAACCACAGTTCACCATGATATGGTTCGGCGCTGCTCTATCTATAGCGGAAATTATGACAGGAACCTATCTGGCCCCCTTAGGGCTCACCCAAGGTCTATATGCCATCATACTGGGGCATATTATCGGCGGTATATTACTCTTTGGAGCAGGCCTCATCGGTGGACGTTTACGGCAGGGCAGTATGAATACTACTGCCTTCAGCTTCGGCCCGCTAGGGGCTAAAGGCTTTGCCTTTTTAAATATGCTTCAACTCATCGGCTGGACTAGCATCATGATCTACGATGCTA
>ERZ773065.35-NODE-35-length-95775-cov-5.886158_pt1 | contig 95775 bp, 83 predicted proteins | sample MGYA00580623_ERZ773065 | MGnify/ENA primary metagenome ERZ773065 (study PRJEB29015, sample SAMEA2738017) | human oral metagenome | biome: human oral; feature: human-associated habitat; material: dental | place: China | collected 2047 ... | reverse complement strand
TCTAATGCTCACCCTAGAAATTACGCTGAAAATGCGGCGCACCGCAGATAACATATTGAAGCACTGCCAGGCGCACCAACATCCCTCAGGTGATTTCCTGGGATAGGCATGGCAGCGCTACGGTGGCCTATCATGGCTCGGGGAGCACAATGACTATGCACGCTCAAATAGGCGTTTTCCTGCCAAACCCAAAGTACCTTATGGCTAACAAAGAAAAAATCTCCCCTGCCCTGTTCGCTGCCATTCTTGCCACCGGGCTGATGACCTTCTCGGGTGTGGTCAGCGAAACCGCCATGAATGTCACCTTCCCCACCCTGATGCGTGAATTCGTTATTGACACTTCAACCGTGCAATGGCTGACCACCGCCTACCTGCTGGTGCTGGCGCTCATCATCCCGCTCTCGACCTGGCTCAATAAAAACTTCGCGACTAAAGCACTCTTCATTACAGCCAATCTCATCTTTATCGCCGGCACCCTGTTCGGCGCCTTTGCTTCTGGCTTCGTTCCGCTGCTGACCGGCCGCATCCTGCAAGGCGCGGGCACCGGCATCGCCCTGCCGCTAATGTTCAACATCATCCTGACGCAAGCGCCGAAAACCCGCATCGGCTTCATTATGGGCATGGCGTCCCTGATTGTGGCGATGGCGCCAGCGGTCGGGCCGGTGCTGGCCGGCGTGGTCATTGACCGCTACGGTTGGCGTACCATCTTCCTAATATTGCTGCCTTTAATGGGCGTCTCGCTGATACTCGGCCTCAGCAGCATCAAACCCATCCGCCCGTTGACACCAGAAAAAATTAACCTGCCCGACTACGCCTTGCTGGTCACCGCTTTCAGCAGCTTCGTTTTCGCCACTGAAAAAGCCTCCGCCCACGGCTGGTTCAGCGGGACAGTAGGCGGCTTACTGGCGCTCGCCGCTACCACCCTCGGCATTTTCACCATCCGTTCATTGCGCGGCAACGCGCCGCTCGTTAACCTGCGCGTTTTCACTAATCCGGTCTTTGTTCAGGGCATGCTGTTCGTCCTGCTCATCCAGTTCTGCGTGCTGGCGCTGGGTTACCTCATCCCCAATTACGCCCAGCTTGCCAACGGCACCAGCGCTACCCTGTCCGGCCTGTTGCTTCTGCCCGGCTGTCTACTGGGCGCCTGCATCGCTCCGGTCAGCGGCACTGTGTACGACCGCCTCGGTGCGCGCAAACCCATCCTGAGCGGCGCGCTGATCCTGCTCGCCACCCTGACCGCCTTCGCCATTCTGGGGAAAATCCTGACCACCGCCCTTTTCATGGGTATCTACACCGCCTACTGCCTCGGTCAGGGCTTCGCGGTCGGTAACACCACCACCCACAGCCTTGCTGCCCTGCCGCGCGAACAGTCTGCCGACGGCAACGCCGTGCTCAACACACTGCAACAACTGGCCGGTACCGTAGGTACATCCGTCGCCGCCAGCCTTGTCGCCAGCGCCCAACGGGCCAACCCGAGCCAGCTCGCCATTGCCACCCGTGACGGCAGCCAGCACGCATTTATCTTGCTGGCAGTACTGGCATTTATCGCGCTCATCAGCGTTGGACGGGCACTGCGGCAGACGCGGTAAAGCGCCGCGCCCAGCCTTTTTCACCCAACCCTTCTCAACCCAACCGACAGAAGCCAGCCATGAAAAAGCGGCTCGTCACCCTACCCATCGCCCTCTGCCTCAGCGCCGGCGTTCTGGCGCAGACCCGCTTCGCTCTCCATTGCACCCAAAGCCTAGGTCTTCAACCTTGGCAGCCGCACCGTCAAGCAACCCTGCATCCCGCGTAGGCAGATTTTCTGCCCACCAAATCGTAGATGAACGATTTTCCCAATGCCGCTGTCGAAATCGACGCCATGCTCAAGCGGCTTGACACAGACTCATCTTGCTGCCCCTCGCGCCGCATGGCCGTACTGCCTACGACATGTGCCTAAAAAAACTGCACAGAAAAGCCATTCTCCACCGGGAAAGGAATTTGCAATACACGTCAACGATAAAATCTCGTGGCCTCATTGCCCATTATCCACTTGCCCCTTAACCGGAGGATCCATGAACACCGCCGAATATCTCTACCACGCTTGGCATGACGCCGCCAAAAGCCGCGACACCGATGCTCTTATCGCCCTCTACTATGATGACGCTGAACTCGAATCGCCGCTGGTGCCTATCATCATGCAGCGCACAAACGGCACCCTGCGCGGTAAGGCGGAAATCCGCGCTTTCCTCGCAGAAGGGGCGCGCCGCCGCCCGAACGAATGGGTGCGCTGGTACCGCGATGCCCACTACTACACCGGCGGCGACATCCTCATTTGGGAATACCCGCGCCAAACCCCGAACGGCAACCAGGTAGATATCCTCGAACTCATGCAGCACCGCGATGGCAAAATCTACCGCCACCGCATCTACTGGGGTTGGTTCGGCACACAAATGCTGATTAAATCGGCGCTGACCAAACAGGGCAAAACGCCGACATGAGCGGCCGAGGCCACCACCCGGAAGCCGCTCCATGCACAACCTCAAAGCCTACGACCGCCCCAGCTTCTTCTACCTCTGGTCCTTCCTCATCCCCTGTGCCTGCTGGCTGGCGGCCGGCTATATCAGCCGCACCACCGGTCTTGATACCCACACCACCCTGCAAGGCACCCTCGGCATCATCGGCCTGGCCGCGCCGACCGCCGTCGCCGCCTGGCTCTTCCTGCAAAAACCGGCGCTGCTCGCCGACCTCAAACCCCGCCTCAGCCTGCGCACCATCCGCCCGCGCTACCTGCTCGCCGCCGTGTTCATCGGCCCCGTCACCCTCGTTCTTGCCCAGCTCATCTCGCTTGCCTTCGGTTACAGCGCCGAGCAATTCCGCATCACCGGCCAGCCCAGCTTCACCAGCGCTCTCTTCTCGCCGTGGCTGCTGCTTGCCCTCGCGCCCTTGCTTGAAGAACTCGCCTGGCACAGCTACGGCACCGACGCGCTGCTTGCCCGCTACCGCCTCATCACCGCAAACCTCATCTTCTTCGCCTACTGGTTCTTCTGGCACATCCCGCTTGCCAGTATCAAAGGTTACTACCAGGCGAACCTTGTCGCCGAAGGCTGGCAACACGGCATCAACTTCATGGTGAGCATGGTCTGCTTCGTCTTCATCATGAACTGGCTCTATCTCAAGAATGCGCGCAACATCTGGATTGCCGTCGTCTTTCACCTCTGCGCCAATCTCGGCAACGAAATCTTCGCTACCCATCCGGACAGTAAAATTATCCAGACCGGGCTCTTTATCCTCATCCTCGTTTGGCTTATCGGCAAAGAAAAAGCCCTTTTCCTGCGTCCCTTTGCCCAACAAAGCGAAGAAAGCCCGTGAAAAAGCTTTCCATCACTTGCACCCCCAGCCTGCTCGCCGATCGCCCGATCAGTTGCAACCCAATTCATACTGAGTACAGATGACATCACCGCTTTGCAAAAACTGGCCGCAGAAACTCGCGTCGATACATACGGCGGCTGGGAAGAAACCGTTTAATACTCATCCCAAAAAATAATCTGCTTGTATTGGTACGCCCCGCCGTACTGCCCGTACTGTCCTTGGCTCACCGCCTTGTCTCATTCCTATTTGCAACGATGCTATTTACGGGGACTACAAGTGATGCCGTCAATCCAGCCAGCGGAAGGCGCGGCGCAGTTCGGCGACGCCGTCTTTGTCGTAGCAGCGGCCATGCGCGAGGATGATGCGCTCCGGTTGCCAGGCGAGGATGTGCGCCAGTGCGGCGCGGGCGGCAGTTTTATCTTTGAAGGTGGCGCGCCAGTCGGGCGGGGTTTTGCCGTCCGGATCGGCGATGCCGCTAAGTTTCATCACGCCTGCCCAGAAACGGCTGGGGAATTTTGCGGTCTCGAAGTTTTCGATGAGGTCGGTGAGGATGAGGGTGCGGCTTGCGCGGTGGTAGAAGACGGTTTCGGTCATCACGCTGCTGCCGTGAAAAGGCAGTTGCGCGATATCCTCCGCCCAGTCCGGCGGTGCTTCTGCGCCGAGATCGGCAGCAAAGGTAACGCTGATATGTTGCGATGCCGCCCGCTCGCGTACGCCGGCGCTGGCCCAGGCTTTCGCCTGCGGATAGTGGCGCTGCCAGGCGGGGATATGGGCGTAGTGGATGCGGTTGGGCGAGACGAGGTGGCGTACCGGCCCAAGGACGTCAATAGCGGCAAGCAGTGCCGGATCGGGGGCAATGGGCGAATGGCACCACAGACTGCCGTCAGTTAGACGTACTACGGTCATGCGCGTGCTGAACGGGATGGTAAGGCCCAGCGGGAAGGCCATGCGGATGAGGCCGCCGTCGGCAATCCAAATGTTGTCGCCCCAGGGTTTTAGGGTATTGAGCGGCTGGTAGAGATGGAGCTGGGCTGGCATGAGGCGCTCAGCTATCGATGTTGTCGCCGCACGATTGTGCGCTTTGTGCGGCCTGTTCACGCCAGGCGCTGCCGTATTGCCGGTTGTTGTCTTGTTCGAGCGCGAAAACTGCGCTTTCCAGGGTGTTCCAGTCGTGCTGTTCGAGGATGGCGAGGGGCGGCAGCAGCATGCTGCTGCCAAAATGGCGGATGATGTGTTCTTCGTCGTATTCAAGCAGCAGGCGCAGGCGGCGGCGCAGGGTTGGCGGCGGACAAACGCCGAAGCGCACGGTATAGACGGTTTCTTCCCAGTCAGGCAGGGTGAGCGCCGTCAGCCAGTGGTATTCCTGATACCACACCAGCCAGTCGGTGAGCAGCGTCAGGAATTGGGTTTCCAGTGCGTCAGCGGCGTCTTGCGGCTGGCTCAGAACGTTGGCGACGAGTGCGGGCAGATGCAGCAGGATTTCGCGTTCGCGGTGGCGAATTTGCAGGGGTTCTTCGGGGAAGACGGTACTGCGGCACCAGGCAAAATCGAGGTGGGCGACCAGCGCTTCGCCGAGCAGTTGCGCGGTGAGGCGGACGGTATCGGCGGCGTCAGGGCAAAAAAGCGGTTGGAGCTGTTCGTAGTGCAGGTATTGTGCGGCACCGAACCATTCCAGCGGGCGGCTGTGTTGCAGGGCGCGCCCCTGCCACCGGCGCAGGCCGGGGGTGTTGTCCCAGGTGGTGAGGAAGGCGGTGAGCCGCGTCCGGCGCGTATCGTCGTCCGCAGGCGCTGCGGGTAGCGGTACGTTGTGGTAAGACGGCATGGGTGGTGTTTCAGCGGCCAAACAGCGCCGCGACCATGTCAGCTTCTTCTTCGGTGTAGGCTTTGCCGTTCAGACGCACGGCGAGGGCGTATTCGCCGCTAAGGCCCTGCGCGGCGCGGATCTCCCGCCAGCCTTGCAAGCGCTCTTGCGAGCTTTCTGCGTTTTTCAGTTTGCGGAGGGTGTGGAGAGTTTCTCTGTTTTCGTCTTGCATGGGAGCTCCGTAGTCGTGGTAGAGGTGGTTGCGGTCAAGCAAGATAATATTAATCCTAGCAATCAAGCCAAGAAAGTGGCGCCGTACAGAGCAGACAGTACAGCACTCCGAAGAAGCGCGCCAATACGCTCAGATGATTTTCCCGGATGTAGATAAACCGCAACGGACGACGCGGCCATGGAAACCATCACCCTCGCAGAGCACGTCTCCGACTTCGCCAGCGCGCGGGCCATCCTACTCGCCGCCCTCAAGCAAGCCCCCCTGCCCGACTGGGGTAAAACCTGCACCGATGGACAACCCCCAAAACTCCGATTGCGGCCGCCCGCCAGCCCAGTGTTTACGCGGGTTTCCGGCCTGTCTATCCGCAAGCACCTATTTACGTGGGTTTCAGGCTGGCCTGTCTTCAATTCGCTTATTTACGGGCACTTCCGGTCTATCTATCTTCAATCTCACTGTTTTTTGGTATTTCCGGGCGACCTATCCGCAAGCCCACTATTTACGTGGGCTTCCAGCATGCATGCCGGCAAACGCCCGATTGACAAGGGCTGCAGAAGCAACCGGGCTGGCATGCCCAAAAGACGCGGGGTTTAGGCCGACTGATCATTCCGTTCTGCTACGGCCAGCTGGCTTATGCTTGACCATATCACTGGCGCACCGCCGACCGCAGGAGCAAAGCGTAAGGCGATCTATTCAGTGCGTTGAAGCCAGCTGCATCGCCGGCGCTCGGGTGAAGTATCACCGTCCGAAGCGCGGCCGCCGCGACCGAAGAACGGCAACAACGCCTGCCCCGCAGCCCGCGTAAAACGGGCATCTCCGGAGGGGCTGCCCGCAAGCCCTTGTAAGCAGGGAATCTCCGAGGAGATGCCCTATCCACGCGAGTTTCGGAGGAAGTACCCGATCAGGCCGCGCTGGCGCGGTTCCTGCTGAACACCATCCAGGTGGCCTGCCAGGCGATGCAGCAGCCGCCAGCGATAAACACCAGGTCGGGCAGCGTGCGTATCCAGCGCAGGAGCACTAAGGATTCCTGCTGCATAAAGGCTTCGCTGCGCGCCATCCACAAACCGTCGGTAATGGCGGCGTGGATCTGGATCACGCCGATCGGCAGCAGGCTGGCGGCGATCATTCCGGCCAGGCCGAGGTTCAACAGCCAGAAGCCGCTGCTCATCAGCCTTTCGTTGAACTCGTAGTCCGGCCTCAGGTAGCGCGCCACCAGCAGCACGAAGCCCAGCGCCAGGAAGCCATACACGCCGAACAGAGAGGCGTGGGCATGTACGGCGGTGGTATTCAAGCCTTGCAGGTAGAACAAAGAAATCGGCGGGTTAATCAGGAAGCCGAAGACGCCGGCGCCGAGCATGTTCCAGAAGGCCACAGCGACGAAGCACATCAGCGGCCAGCGCAGGCGCTTCATCCACGGCGTGGCGTGCTGGTAAGACCAATGCTCGTGCGCTTCTTTGCCGAGCAGGATCAGCGGCACAACTTCCAGCGCGGAGAACGACGCGCCGACGGCCATGATCGGCGTTGAGGTGCCGGAAAAATATAGGTGGTGGAACGTACCCGGCACGCCGCCGACCATGAACAGCGAGGCGGCGACCAGCGAGGCCACAGTTGCCGAAGTGCGGCTGACCAGCCCCAGGTTGTAGAAAATGAAAGCCAGCGCCACGGTGGCAAACACTTCAAAGAAGCCTTCCACCCATAGGTGCACCACCCACCAGCGCCAGTATTCCATCACGGTCAGGCTATCGTGCTCGCCGTAGAACAGGCCGGGTGCATAGAACACGCCCACGCCGACCATGGAGGCCACAAAAATAGCCAGCAGGTTTTTGTCGCCGCCGCTGCGGAACGCTTCGACCGTGCAGCGCAGCATCAGGAACAGCCACAGCAGGAGGCCAACCATCAGCAGAATCTGCCAGAAGCGGCCTAAATCTAGGTATTCATAGCCCTGGTGGCCGAACCAGAAATTCAAGTGCGCCGGCATGGCGTGGGTCAGGGCTAGGAAGTTGCCGCCGTAGGAGCCGCCGACCACGATAAACAGCGCGACAAACAACGCATTGACGCCCAGCGCCTGGAATTTCGGGTCCTTCCCGCCATTGACGACCGGCGCCAGAAACAGGCCGGCGGTCAAAAAGCCGGTGGCAATCCAGAAAATAGCCGACTGCAAGTGCCAGGTGCGCACCAGCGCATACGGGAACCAGTCGGACAGCGGGATGCCGTAGAAATGCTGGCCTTCCAGCGTATAGTGCGCCGTCAGTCCGCCGAGGAAAATCTGCACGACAAACAGCGCCACGGTCAGGAACACATATTTGCCCAGCGCCCGCTGCGACGGCGTCAGATGCACCTTGCTGATCGGGTCGCTTTCCGGCAGTTGCGGGTCAGGATCGTGCCTGCGCAAGAAAGACCAGCCCCACACCAGCAGGCCGACGCCGGTCAACAGAAACACGATGCTGGCCACCGACCACATCACGTTTTCGGCCGTCGGCACGTTGTTGATCAGCGGCTCGTGCGGCCAGTTGTTGGTATAGGTAGCGTGGTAATCCGGGCGGTTGGTGGCGGAAGCCCACGCCGTCCAGAAGAAGAAATCCGTTAGCCGCTGGCGGCGCGTTTCGTCCGGCAGCGTGTTGTTTTTCATGGCGAAGTGATCGCGCGCCTTTTCCATCGACGGATCGGCGCCATACAGCGTGATGTAGTACGGCGCAACGGCCTTGATTGCCTTGATGCGGGTATCGCTCAGCACCACCTTGCCGTCGGCGCCCATGCGGCTGCCGTTACGGTATTCCTCCACCATGGTGGTTTTCAGCGCGGCCTGCTGCCCTGCATCCAGCTCGGCAAATGGCTTGCCGTGCTGGTTCTGCGCGGAAATATCCAGCCAGGCCAGCAGCTCGCGGTGCAGCCAGTCGGCCGTCCAGTCCGGCGCCTGATATGCACCGTGCCCCATAATCGAGCCGAGTTCCATGCCGCCGGTGCTCTGCCAGGCGGATTGACCGGCCAGAATATCATCGCGGCTGATGACGGTTTGCCCGTCAGACGACACATAGGCCTCTGGGAACGGCGGCGCCTTACGGTACACCTCTACGCCAAAATAGCCCAGGATCGAGAAAGTGATCGTTAAAACAGCGATGAGTAACAACCATAATTTCTTGTATTGCCCCATGACCCGTTCCCCCTAGGTTAGTTTGTGCCAGTTACAACAATGAAGCACTGCATGGCGAGCCGGATAATTTTCCGAAAGCCCGTTGCCAAATCACCTCGCCCGGCACCCATGCAGCAAACAGCCAGAGCGTATTAAACAGCAGACAAGCCAAGCTGAAAAGCCCCATTGCAAGCGCGGTGAGAGGCATGGCCGGAAACGCCCGTTTTACGCGGGGTTCGGGGCAGGTGGTGTTGCGTGTCTTCGGTCGGGCTGCGCTTCGGAAGGTAATGCCTCACCCACGCGGCCGGCGGAGCGTCAGTGATATGGGTCAGGCATAAGCCTACCGGCCGCAGCGGAACGGAATGATCCGTCGGCCTAAACCTCGCGTCTTTTGGGCGTTCCAGCCCGGTCGCTTCTGAAGCCCTTGTCAATCGGGCATTTGCGGGTAGGCAAGCCGGAAGTACCCGTAAACACTGGGCTGGCGGGTAGCTCCTCTGGAGATGCCCGTTTTACGCGGGGGTTGGGGTAGGTGTCGTTGCGGTTCCAGTCACGGCGACTGTGCTTCGGTAATGCTTCACCCGATGAGGCGCGCTAATACATTCCGGTTATTTTTGGGCTTTGGTGGCTGCTTTGATGAGATGGCAGCGGATGGTTTTCGGGCTGCATTCATGCTGTTCCGCGAATTTTGAGATGCGGAAAGGGGATTCTTTGCGTTCAAGGGCTTTTAGCTCCCGGGAGTTTTACAGAGCGTAAGGCCTCCAGAGATTTTCAGCATGAATTTGTCCGGCGCCCCGCAGAAAAACAGACTCCGGCCCAAAAAAATATCACTGATAATTTATTGTTGATAGCCACAATTCAATAAAAGACCGTCTAAAAACAATGCCTAGACGGTCTGCGGCGGAGAAAGCCGCCCTACGCGGGGTGTGCGGGCGGCTTCCGAGGGAGCGACGGGGCGTCCAGTCTTATTTCTTCAGTTTGGCGGCCAGTTCGTCAAACTTCTGTTTGATGTCGGCTTTGAATGCGTCCAGTTTTTCCCGGCGTTCAGCCTTGCGCTGTTTTTTCCACGCCTCATGCGCCTGCCGCGCCACTTCCTGCTGCGCCTCCACGGCGGCCAACACGTCCTGTTGTGCGGCGGCGGCATCCTGCCGCAGGATGGTGGTTTGAAAGCGGTTGAAGAACGCATCCAGCACGGCTTCGTCGGCTTCCTGCGCCAGAATGATCACGGCAGTGCTGCCATCGTCCAGCTTGCGAGCCGTATTTCCCAAAAGCAGGGCGTCGCCGGCGGTCTCGGCCGTCCCCGTATTGCCGCCGATGAGCGCGCCTGCCGTGCCGCCCAAAATGACGCCCAGCGGGCCCGCAAGCACGCCCACCAGCGCGCCAATCAGGCCGCCCGTCCACGCGCCTTCGGCAGTTCTGGCGGTGAAGTCGGCGCTTTCGGCGGGAATGATCAGGCCGTTTTCCTTCTTGATCAAAACAGCCTGAGCAATCAGCGTATCAGCGGTCTGCGTGTAGGCTTTCAATTCGGAAAACGCCTGATACGCCTCGCTGGGCACATCGAACAAGGCAACGATAATATTCTGTTTCATCATACTTACTCCTGTTTGGGTTGCAGGGAATACATACCAGAGCATGCCTGGTCATTATAGCCACCGGAATTTTTCAGGCTTTTTTGCTTTTCCGGCAGGTGGCCACTGCCGGGCACGGTACTTGTTATATGGATTAGCGACCCCGATGCTTCCTGATACTTCCCCGATGCACGCCGCCGCTCGGACGGACGGATGCGCTGATAGCGCGGCGGCAAATCTGCCGCCGCAGCCCCAAGGTTGTTTCGGCACGCAAATGCTGATCCATTGCGCGCTTGCCGAACAGGACAAGGTTTAAACACGACCAGCCCCGCAAGCCCGGCGTTTACGCTGTTTGGCGGCCACCCTTATGCCGCCTGACATCCATCCCAATCATTCCCGTCCGCCCGAGCAAGTAGTCAATCAGCACCTGCACGCGCCGCGCTTTCTGCGCGTGCCGGCGGTAATAGAGGTATACCGGCGGATAGCGGCGCCAGTAGGGTTCGAGGACAGGGATGAAGGCGTCGCGGTCGGCCTGCCGGTCGCGGATGGGCTCGAAGATGCGGGCGATGGCGAGGCCGTCGCGCACGGCGTCGTTCATCACCTCGATGTCGTTGCAGATGAGCGGCGACGGCATGGTCACGCTGATGTCCTGCCCGTCTTCGTGCAGGGTCAGCGGGTAGAGGTGGTTCGCGGTCACGAAGCGGTAGGCGACGAGGCGGTGGTGCAGCAGGTCGGCGGGCGTCTGCGGCGTGCCGTGCGCATCGAGGTAGGCGCGGCTGGCGTAGAGTCCCTCGCGCATCGCCGGATAGAGCGGGCGGGCGACGACGCCGTCTTCCAGCGCGTTGCCGAAGCGGATGCCGAGATCGAAACCGCTGCTGATGAGGTCGATGGTGCCGTCATGAATGGAGATTTCCAGTTGCAGCTGCGGGTAGCGGCGGCAGAAGTCGGCAAAAACAGGGCGCAGGATGAGCTGGTAGGCGAAGCGCGACAGGGTGATGCGCACGCAGCCCGACGGTTCATCGCCCGCCTGCCGCGCCTCGTCCACCGCCTGATGCAGGGTGAGCAGGGCGTCGGCGGTGCGCGCCAGCAGTTGCTCGCCCGCCTCCGTCAGATGGATGCTGCGCGTGCTGCGGATGAAAAGCGGCACGCCGATTTTCGCTTCCAGCTGTTTCAGCCCCTGACTGGCGGACGGGGTGGTAATGCCGAGCTGGCGCGCGGCGGCGGTGATGCTGCCCGCAGCGGCGATAAGGCGGAAGAGATTGAGTTGGGCGTAGATGCTGTTGTCCATAAGATTGTGTGGTTTGGGCTAAGAGTGTTTCAGGCAGTTTGCGGCTAATCATCATAATCCCGCCTGCCTATACTGCGCCGCGTCATTTCACTACGAGGTTTTTATGAAAAACATCCTGATCATCTCCGGCCATCCCGACCTCGGCACCTCCGTCGCGAACGCCACCATTCTCAACGAAGTCGCGAGAGCCCTGCCCGAGGCGGAAATCCGCCGCCTGGACAGCCTCTACCCCGACTACCGCTTCGACATCGCCGCCGAACAGAATGCGCTGCGCCGGGCCGACGTCATCGTCTTCCAGTTTCCCTTCTCGTGGTACAGCGTGCCTGGTCTGCTGAAACTGCGGCTGGACGAAGTCTTCCTGCACGGCTTCGCGCACGGCTCGACCGCCGAACTGGGCGGCAAAAAACTGCTGCTCTCCTTCACCACCGGCGCGCCCGCCGCCGCCTACCAAAAAGACGGCTTCTTCAAGCACACCATCGACGACTTCCTGCCGCCGTTTGCGACGCTCGCGACCCTGTGCAACCTCGACTTCGTCGCGCCCATCTACACCTGCGGCATCAGCTACGTTGGCCGTGAAGACACCGCCGCCATCAACACGCAGAAAGACCAAGCCCGCGACCACGCCGCCCGCCTGATTGCGAAAATCAGGGAAATCGCCGCCTAAACCAGGAGAACCCATGTACATCATCAACATCACCGTCAACGCCGACCTGCCCGCCGACAAACACGAAAAAATGTTTGCCGAACACGCCGCCTGGTTCAAAAAACACTTCGCCGCCGGCCACTTCCTCATGCTCGGGCCGTACATCGATTCCGACGCGCACGACGGCGTGATCTTCGCCCACGTCAAAGACCGCGCGGAACTGGACAAAATCCTCGCTGAAGACTGCTACTACCCGGATTTCGCCGCTTACGAAATCCGCGAATTCGCGCCGAGGATGATTGCCGAGGATATCGGCAAGGCAAAAATGGCCTGATATATCGTTTCAAATAGAGGGTTGGGACAAGGCGAGCCGAAAACAGTACAGATAGTAAGTGTGGGTTTGCCATAAAAATTGCGCAACGTTTTTTATGGGTGCCCGGTCAGGCTTACCGACACCGTATCAGTTCTATTTGAAACGACGATAAAAACGGACGGTTCGCCGTCCGCTTTTCTTTAGAGAGGTCTCCCGGCGCGATAAACATGGACCTGCGGAGGACGGGCTTCAGCCCATCGCTTGCTCACGCGATTATTTTCTTAAAAACCGCCAGGCGAGATAAACACGGCCCCCGCCAGGTCGCAGCATGATTTATTCGAACCCAACCTTTCGGATGCCTGCTCGCTGCACGCGCTATTTCAGCCCCACAGGGCGAAGTTTTTATCGCGTAATTTTCCGGGTACGGGAGCCGGTATAGAAAACGGGGCAGACCCCCGTTTTTGGCATCACATTTTTATTTGCGGATTTTCCAGTTGCCCTTGCCTTTTCCTTTGATCAGGCGGACTTTGCCGTCTTTGGATTTGTAGCCGCCCTTGCCGGCGTTCAGGATGAGGCCTTCCGGCAGGTCGGCGGCGAAGACTTCGGCTTTTTTCTTGTCCTGAGACAGGATGACGTATACGGCAAGGGTGTCATTGGCTGGGTCGATCAGACGAATATCGGCGATGTCGAAGACTTGCACGCATTCGCTGCGTATGGCTGACCAGGTCTGCCCGGCAGATGGCAGGCAGCCATGTGCATCTTTTTCACCGCCCACCGGTCGCTCGACGGCTTGCTGTGCTGCGGCGGCATCTGCCTTTGGCGGGACGGGCGCTGGGTCTGCCGGCGAGTTCTTGTTACCGCCGCCGCAGGCAGCGAGTAAGCAGGTAATAGCAAGTAGAGACAATGCGCGTTTTTTCATTGTTTCCTCCGTAGATTGAAAAGAATCTCGGCACATCAGCGACCTGATGACAATCTGCATTGCAGCGGTGTTTTTCGGCATTTGCGACATTAGAAATGCTCACGAGGTTTTTCAGCCTTGTTGCGTTTTTTGCCTTGCATAAGAAGCGCAATGCATTAATTGCGTCACCCTCGTCTGAAGGTCTACTGATTTAGGGGATCAGGCAACATCAGGTCAGCGACCATGTGCGGTACGCCTGCCCCTACCAGTGGTCAGGCTGCAAACTGGTGCGAGAGAAGGGACTCGAACCCCCACGCCTTGCGGCGCTGGAACCTAAATCCAGTGCGTCTACCCATTCCGCCACTCTCGCCTTGTGGCGGCAATTTTACTGCATAAAAGCCCTATACTCCTACCCTGAAATACTGAAATTTCAGTCATGCTGTCGAGCCGATCAGTTTTTTGTTTTTTCTTGGTCTTGCACAACCCGTCACCAGGCTGCCACTCATGCCCGTTGAACATTACGAGAATTTTCCTGTTGCCTCTCTCCTGCTGCCCCGGCGGCTGCGCCGGCCCATCGAAATCATCTACCAATTCGCGCGCAGCGCCGACGATATTGCCGACGAAGGCGATACCAGCAACGAAACCCGGCTGGCTAGCCTAGATGCCTACCACGCCGAGCTAGATCGCATCGAAGGCGGTCAGACGCCAGACACAGCCCTGTTTCGGGCGCTGGATCAGGTGATCCGGGAATGGCGACTGCCGCTCGCGCCTTTCCGCGACCTGCTCGACGCTTTTGCCCAGGATGTGGTCAAGCAACGTTATGCTGATTACCCGGAATTGCTCAACTACTGCCGCCGCTCGGCCAATCCCGTCGGTCGCTTGTTGCTCCATCTGTTTGATTGTACCGATGCGGAAAACCTGTACCGTTCCGACTGCATCTGTACGGCCTTGCAGCTCACCAATTTTTGGCAGGACATCGCCGTCGACTGGCAGAAACAGCGCGTCTATCTGCCGCAAAGTGATCTGATCCGCTTCGGCATCGATGAGCGCCAGATTGCCGAAGGCCGCTGGAGCGAAGCTTGGGCCGCGCTGCTTGATTTTCAGATCGAACGCAGCGAAGCGCTAATGTATGCGGGCTCACCGCTCGTTCATTCTTTGCCCGGGCGCATAGGCTGGGAAATCCGCCTGACCATTCAGGGCGGCTTACGTATTCTTGAACGCATTCGCCAGGCACGCGGCGATATTTTTCACCGGCGGCCGCGCCTGGGCGTGTATGACTGGGTGCGGCTGGCCGGCCGAGCGCTGTTTATGTAAAAATCCAGCTTCCCTACAGATCAGATCCCGCCAACTGCTTACAGCCAGCCAAGCGCCATGTCGCCAAACGCATATTGCCAGCAGAAAGCCGCCGCCAGCGGTTCGAGTTTTTATTACAGCTTCACTTTCCTGCCGCCGGAACGGCGGCAGGCGATCACTGCACTCTATGCTTTCTGCCGCGAAGTAGATGACATCGTTGATGAAGGCGGCGATGTGCACACGGCCGCCGCACAGCTCGATGCCTGGCGCAGTGAAATCGAACGCCTCTATGCCGGCACGCCGCGGCATCCCGTCGCACAGGCGCTGGGCGAAGCGATGACGCATATTTGCCTGCCCAAAGAATACCTGCTGGAAATCATCGACGGTATGGCCATGGATTTGCACGAAGGGCGTTATCCAGACTTCAAGTCGCTGCTGCTCTATTGCCACCGCGTAGCCGGGGTCGTCGGCTTGCTGGCAGCAGAAATTTTTGGCTATCAGAATCAACGCACGCTCAAATATGCGCACGACCTGGGCATCGCTTTCCAGCTGACCAACATCCTTCGCGATATTGGCGAAGATGCCCGACGCGGCCGTATCTACCTGCCGCTCGACGAACTCGCCCGCTTTTCCGTGACGGCAGAGGATATTCTTGGCGCGCACGACTCTCCCGCATTTCATCGCCTGATGGCCTTCCAGATCGAACGCGCCGAACGTTATTACGAGCAGGCGCTGGAGCAGTTGCCTCCCTGCGATCGCAAGGCGCAACGCCCTGGCCTGGTGATGGCAGCCATCTACCGCGCCGTGCTGGAGGAGATCAAACGGCGCGGCGGGCAAACGCTCACGCGGCGTATCTCGCTCACACCACTGCGCAAACTCTGGATTGCCTGGCACACATGGTTCAAGGCTTAGGACCTCAGGGGGCATACACTCAGTCCCTGGAATACACCGGCAGCCCCCTTCGCACCGCGCTGTCGGTCGCTATCATCGGCGGCGGTTGGGCCGGGCTTGCCGCCGCCGTCGAACTGTGCACGGCCGGCGCGTCCGTCACTGTGTACGAAGCCGCGAAGCGACTCGGCGGCCGCGCCCGCAGTGTCGCCATCGACGGGCGTGTGCTCGACAACGGCCAACACATCCTGATCGGCGCGTATCGCGAAACCTTGCGCTTGATACGGCACGTGCACCGCAACATCGACAAGTGTAAGGAAGCGCAGGCAGGCCACGCCAGCAGCAACGCTGGGCACCGGCCCTCTACCCTGCTCCATCGCCTGCCGCTGACCCTGCAACATCCTGCCGGAAACTTTCGCCTGCGTCTGCCGCCCTCGTGGCTGCCGCTTCCCGCGCCATTGCCACTGGCAATCGGTTTACTCGGTGCACGAGGCGTGACACTCGCCGAAAAACGCGCCGCCGCCCGCTTCATACGCGGCCTGCAAGCCCTCGACTACCGGCTAGATGCGGACAGCAGCGTAACCTCATTGCTTGACCGCACCGGGCAGGCCGGAGCGTTACGCCGCATGCTTTGGGAGCCGCTGTGTCTAGCTGCACTCAACACCCCACCGGAACATGCCTCAGCGCAAATTTTCGCCAACGTGCTGCGCGACAGCCTCGGCGGCGACCGGTGCGCCACCGACCTGCTCTTGCCCGCTGTCGATCTGGGACAGCTTTTCCCCGACGCAGCCGCAACATTCATCGCAGCGCACGGTGGCCGCATCCGCCTTTCCTGCCGTATCGAACATATGACACGGGATAAGCAGCACTGGTGTATCGGAGACGAATCATTCGACCACGTCATCATCGCTACCGCGCCGCAGCACGCCGTGCCGCTGCTGACAGGATATGCAGAAATACATTCTGTCGCCACACAGCTTGGCGCCTATGATTACGAGCCAATCGGCACCGTTTACGCCGCGTACCCGCCAGAAGTCCGATTACCCGCGCCGATGCTCGGCTTGAGCGACGCGGCGGGAAACAACTTGGGCCAATGGGCGTTCGATCACGGTCGGCTTTACCGCACACCGGGTCTCATCGCCTTCGTTCTGAGTGCACGCGGACGTTGGGACGAACGCGATAACGCTGCACTAATGGTCGCGCTGCACCAGGAACTTCAAGCCGCTCTGCGCCAACAGCTACCCTTCCCTACCTGGCATAAGACCTTGCGTGAACGCCGCGCTACTTTTTCCTGCCGGCCCAATCTGTTTCGCCCAAACACCAGTACCTCGCTGCCTGGACTCCACCTTGCCGGCGACTACGTTTGTGCCGACTACCCCGCCACGCTTGAAGGCGCCGTGCGCAGTGGCATCCAGGCTGCCAGAAACATTCTCGCCGCATCGCCCATACCGCCTCTCCCACCGGGCTGAGGATGAGGATGGGCAGGCCCAAACACGCATCATCAGCGATACATCTTCTGCAAACGGCTCCCTAATAACTGGCCGGATACGGGTAAGTATTTCGTCAGGTTATTTGTAGGTATCCTGTCATCCCCGTGCCACGCATGCCTACAATCGCGCCTATAGATTCGCCGTGTAGAACGGTTCTTTTGTGTTGCCCCTTGTTGTCTATTGTTGCCTGCGTTGGCAATCGTGGATAAAAAATCGCCCGAAACCGTTATTTACCTGGGGTTCGGGCGTTTCTTGTGGAGCAATATTTTTATTCTGGCGGAGAGAGGGGGATTCGAACCCCCGTCAGGGTATTACCCTGAACACGCTTTCCAGGCGTGCGACTTAAACCACTCATCCATCTCTCCGGCAGGGCGCGATTCTAGCAGAAGCCATGCTAATCAACAAAACCAATGATCACATGGCGATAGTCCCGATCTTACCAAGCAGCGCCATCCATAAGCTGGATAAACCAGGCTTCAACATACGTTTCATTGCAATCGATTCATTCACCGTGTCCACGAACCCTAAAAAGCATTTTTCCATTCACGTAGTGCTCGGAAAACTTCTATGGCATCATCGCTCACGGCACCATGCACACGCGCCGAGGCGATAACTTCCGGGACATGGCAACGCAGAAAAGGATTAGTCACTTTTTCCAGCGCTAGCGTTGATGGCACAGTGGGTAATCCTTTGGCACGCAGAACGCTCACTTCATCAACACGTTTTTGCAAGCGCCGGTTGCCCGGCTCGACGGCCAGCGCAAAGCGCAGGTTGGCCTCGGTATATTCATGCCCGCAGTAGATTTGCGTTCGTTCGGGCAAAGCCGCAAGTCGTGCCAGAGAATCGAACATCTGTGCCGGCGTTCCTTCGAAAATGCGCCCGCAGCCGCCAGTAAATAGCGTGTCACCACAAAACAAAACGCCCGCCTCAGCGCTGAAATAGGCAATATGCCCAAGGGTATGCCCCGGCACGTCCAATACCTGAAATACGCCCTCAAGCTCGGGAAAAACGATTGTTTCACCACCTGAAAGAGGATGGTCCAGGCCTGTGATAGACTCCTTTTCCGGGCCGTACACCGCTGCCGCTGGATACTGCACCAGCAGGTCGGCAATCCCCCCTTGGTGGTCAGCGTGGTGATGGGTCACAAGAATGGCGATCAGCGACAATTTCTCGCGTGTCAGCACTTCCAGCACGGGAAAGGCTTCGCCCGGATCGACGACAGCGGCAAACGCCCCCTTGCGCAGCAACCAGATGTAATTGTCCTTGAGGACATGAATATTCAGTAGCTCGAACATGGGATTATTGTGAAAGAACGGCAAGAAAAGTCAATGCGTAATGTGCCCGGCACCATGCATGATGCGTCTGACATCGCTGACTGGCTGGAAACCCCACGCGGCCGCTACGTCATGAACTGGGAGCAACCCCACGTCGATGCGCAAGTTGCCGATGTGTTCGGCTATAACGCGCTACAACTCGGCTTGCCACAGGTCAAATTCCTTGCCCATAGCCGCATTCCGATGCGTCAGATCGTCGGCGAATCAGGCCCTGTCGACGTATGCTGTAGCTTATGCGAGCTTCCATTTGCCTCGGCCAGTATCGATTTGGTCGTCATGCCGCATGTGCTGGAATCACATGACGATCCGCATCAGATCCTGCGCGAGGTCGAGCGCATCCTGATTCCCGACGGTCAGGTCATCATCACCGGGTTCAATCCTGTTTCACTTTGGGGGCTGCGACGTTTTATCCGGCGTAACCGTCACGAGTTTCCGGACAACGGCAATTTTATTTCTGTGTTACGTCTACGCGACTGGCTAAACCTGCTTAGTTTTGAGGTTGATCGTGGCAATTTTGGCTGCTACGTACCGCCTTTTCAACACGAACACTGGTTGCGCCGCTTTCATTTCATGGAGTCGGCAGGCGATCGCTGGTGGAGCTTCGCCGGCGGCGTCTATTTACTGCGCGCTGTCAAGCGGGTTCGCGGCATGCGCCTTGTCCTGTCTGACTGGAGGCAGCAGCACGCGCTACGCCAGACGCTCACCACCGTAACTCAGAAAACACTCGGTAAGGAATTGAATAAGCTACCATGAAGCACACTGAAGTCATCACGCATATCTACGTCGACGGCGCCTGCCGCGGTAATCCTGGCCGCGGTGGCTGGGGGGTGTTGTTGCAGGCAGGCACGGCTAAGAAGGAACTGTGGGGCGGCGAACATGAAACCACCAACAACCGCATGGAACTGACGGCGGTGATCCGTGCCCTGGAAGCGCTCAAACGTCAGGCGTCCGTCCATATTCATACTGATTCGCAGTATGTACAAAAAGGCATCAGCCAATGGATTCACGGCTGGAAACGGAATGGCTGGAAAACAGCCGATAAGAAGCCGGTTAAAAATGCCGACCTCTGGCAACGACTTGATGCACTGGCACAAAGCCATGAAATCACCTGGTCGTGGATCAAGGGACATGCCGGTCATCCAGGCAATGAGCGCGCCGACACCCTTGCCAATCGTGGCATTGATGAATTGCCTGATGACTCGACAAACAACCCGCCAACCCCATGAGACCCAACGCTCCGCTGCTGAACGCATTTCCTTGAAAGCAGCCTTGTAAATCTCACGCAAACCCAAAGCAAAACACTATGCGACAAATCGTTCTCGATACGGAAACCACCGGCCTGGAACATAAGCTTGGCCACCGCATCATCGAAATCGGCGGCGTTGAAATCAATAACCGCCGTCCGACAAACCACCACTTTCATTACTACCTCAACCCTGAGCGGGAAATCGATGAAGGTGCGCAGGCCGTCCACGGCATCAGCCTGGATTTTCTACAGGACAAGCCGCGTTTTGCCGAAATCGCCGCTGAATTCCTCGACTTTGTGCGCGGTGCGGAATTGATCATTCATAATGCGCCGTTCGATGTCGGATTCCTCAATGCCGAGCTGGCACGACTCGATATGGAGCCGATCGAGAGCGTTTGCTGTGCCGTGCTGGATACACTGCGCATGGCTAAGGAGCGTTTTCCGGGCAAGAGAAACAATCTCGATGCGCTCTGCGAACGTTACGCCATCGACAATTCGAAGCGCACGCTGCACGGCGCATTACTTGACGCCGAAATTCTTGCCGAAGTGTATATCGCCATGACGCGCGGGCAAGAAAGCCTGCTCATGGAACTGACGGATGACAGCAATACCGGACAGGGCCATATTGAAGAGCGCCTAACCATAAGTGCACACCACCAGCGAGTTCTGCGCGCCAGCCCCGAAGAAATTTCCGAACACGAAGCATTGCTTGCGGAAATCCAGAAGGAGAGCAAAGGGAAATGCGTTTGGCTGGCAGATTTGATATAGGGCGATAGCGTATTAAAAAAGGTGCATCTGCACCTTTTTTATTTATCTATCCGAATCTGATCAACAATCAGTTCTGCAAGGGTCTCCACTGCCCGTCAATCATGACTGCCGCCACTCTGGCTACCGTCGGCGTTTCCGGTATTTCTATCGCTGCCGGCAGGCGTGGTAAAAGCCATGCCATCGCTTACTTCCCCCGTACGACCGCTATGTGTGAATCCGGTTGGATAACCATTTCCCCCATTTCCCGTATCACCCGGCCCCTGTGTCTGATTCTCACGCGGCGGGCGTGATTTGGCGCGCCGATGCGATCGCTTGAGCGGTGAGCGGTTTTTATTTTCCTGGCGCCGTACATCGGGACGGTTTTCCTTTTCCTGTGGCAACCAATTTTCCTGACGGGAATTGGCATTTTTTTGCCCTTGGTGACTCCGTCGTCCTGGCGTAAAACCGCGCTTACCTTCGCCACGATCCAACGTGTACCCGTTGTCACGATTGCCTGGCGCCGTACGAATTTCAAGCTCATTCAGCTCATCCCATTCCGCATCGCTGCGATCCCGATCGGGGATTGCCAACAATTCACGGATTCGGCGGCGAATATCAAATGATTGAGGATCGTTCATGCCTGTATTATGAACCACTCCGACAACGGCATTCAATACTCTTCTTGCCGATGAACTTTCCTAATGTCGCATTCAGCATCCGAGCGGTATATTTCACCGCTCCGCTTTTATAATTACATTTTTACAGAATTTTGCTTTCCTTCTCATGTGGTTCAAAAATCTCCAGCTATTCAGGCTGCCTGCATTTGACGATAGGGCCCTCGAAACTATTGAGGCCGCCCTTGCCCATGCCGCATTACACCCCTGCGCCCCTAGCGATCTACGGCGCTTGGGATGGGTGCCGCCTTTGGCAGGTGGTGCGTTCGTACATGCTGTCAACCGCCAGTGGCTGATTGCGCTAGGCATTGAGGAAAAACTGTTGCCCTCTACCGTCATACGTCAAATGGCTAATGAGCGCGCGCAGACAATTGAAACCACTGAAGGCCGGCGCGTCAGCCGCAAGGAACTGCGTGACTTACGCGAATCGCTGGCTATCGAATTACTACCGCGTGCTTTTGCCTGTCGGCACACCATATTTGCCTGGATCGACCCACTGCATGGCTGGCTGGTCGTCGATACCGGCTCTCAACCCAAAGCGGAAGAATTGGCCGAGTGCCTGCTGAAAACCGCTGATGGCTTCTCCATCGCGCTACCGGCGCCTCTGCGTACGCCCACTTCGGCCATGACCGCCTGGATGGCGGCCGGCGAGGCGCCCGTCGGTTTTACCATAGACCAGGACATCGAGCTGCGTTCCCCGGAAAACGCTTTAGTACGCTATACGCGCCACTCGTTAGAGGGCAAAGAAATTGGTCATCACATCGCGGAAGGCAAGATCGTCACCCGTCTCGGCATGACGTGGAATGACCGGATTTCATTCATTCTTGACGAGAAGCTGCGCATCAAGCGCCTATCTTTCCTCGACATCCTCAAAGAAGAAAACGATGGACTGGCTGACAATGAAGCCGAACGTTTCGACCTTGATTTCACACTGATGACTGGTGAACTCGCCCGTTTGTTTGACGATCTGCTTGCCGCGCTTGGTGGGGAGGCTGACGCAAAACACTAAGAAAAGCCAACCAAAAAGCCAACCACCAAAGAATTACGGACAAATCAATCCAATCGTCCCCGTATTTTTCAATCCAATAAAATTCAGACCGGGCACCCCGCCGAACTCATCAGCAAATCGCACCCGGTCTGGTAAAAGCAATATGGGCAATATGGAATTGCGGTTAGAAGAGAAGAAACCTAAGCTTCCCTAACTAAAGCCCCTATATCCCATACATAAACAATTCACAAAAATTACTGCTTCGCGGCTTCCTGCGCGTTCTGTACGGTTTCCTTGGCACCTTCCTTGACTTCAGAGGCAACCGCCTTGGTCTTGTCGACAACTCCCGCTGCAGCATCCTTGGCCTGTTCAGCCGCTGCCGCTGCCTTGTCGGCGGCTGCACTCGCCGCATCCTTGGCCTGTTCGCCAACTTCCTTGGCTTTATCGACCGCATTGGAAGCGGCTTCGCTCACGGCAGCCGCTGCTTCTTTACCCGCTTCCTGAGCAGCTTCACCTGTCTTGACGGCTGCATCCTGAGCGGCTTCACCCGCTTTCTGAATTGCGGCACCCGCCTCCTGTGCAGCGGTTTCGGCAGGGGAAGCAGGTTTTTGATCATCCTTGTTGCACGCGGCCATCAGGGGCAGACAAATTGCAGCGGCAATCAGGGTTTGTGTCAGTTTGCTCATGGTTTTTCTCCTTTCAGTAAGAGTTTGGATTATCGGTTATTTCGGCCCGACAGGCAAAAAAGTGCGAATCTTCCAGTGTTTCATGCGCATCGACCGTTTCTACCACATCAGGCAAGGCCGATCCGGGATCAAATTACTTTTGCCATTAACGTTCTCTCCTGTTGTTGGATGACAGAGACAACAATACAGCGGGTAAGGCGAACGATCAGCCCATCTCATTGAGCGGCATAATTGTTGCCTGCGTGATTAGTCCGATGGGCGAACCACGGCGTGCACGCTGCCCAATGTGCTTACTTTCAGAAAGCATTTCTTTCGGGCGATTGCGGAAAATGCCGCGCACGCACACGATGGCTCCCCGACCAGCAATCGCCGCCCTAAGCGTTTCGCCCTCACGAAGCCCGATGATCTGTACGCCTTTGCCGCCGGAAAGTTTCTTCATCTGGTCGATCGGAAAAATCAGCAAGCGGCCATCTTCAGACAACGCTGCGACATGATCGGCACGCCGCTCACCTGCGCCCAGCGGTGACGGCGGCAAGATGGCCGCGCCCGCTTCCATTGTTAGAAACGCCTTGCCGGCCCTCTGACGTGAAAATAGATCGCCCAGCGTGGCAATGAATCCATAGCCCGAGGTCTTGGCAAAAAGGAATTCCTCGTCCGGCCGACCGGTCAGCACATGCGCCAGCTTACCGCCGCCCAGCTCGACAAATGAAGCCAGCGGCGCGCCCAGCCCGCGTCCATCGGGCAATACCGCAACAGGCACTGTGAAAGCGCGTCCCTCGGTCGACAAGATCACGAGCGAATCGACCGAGCGACACTCAAAGATTACGCCCGCGCCATCGCCGTCCTTGTAGGCAACCGATGAAAGATCGAGGCCATGTCCCTGGCGGACGCGCGCCCAGCCCTTGGCAGAAACGATCAGCGTCACCGGCTCATCCGCAACAACGGCCACTTCGCTGCGCGTTGCGGAAGCGGCCGCTTCAATATATGTACGCCGCGCATCACCGTATTGGGCAGCATCAGCACGAATTTCCTTGATAACGAGCTTACGTAGCAGCGTATCGCTGGATAACAGCTTTTCCAGATCATTTTCGGTGTGGCGCAGTTTTTCCAGTTCCTGATCAATCTTGAAGCCTTCCAGGCGCGCCAGTTGGCGCAGGCGAATTTCCAGAATGTCGTCGGCCTGCCGCTCGGAAAGTGCAAAGCGCGCGATCAGCGCCGGCTTGGGTTCGTCCGACTCGCGGATGATTCGGATCACCTCGTCGATATGCAGAAAGACGGTGCGCCGACCTTCCAGAATATGGATACGCTCACGCGCTTTGTTCAGGCGGAATTCACTGCGCCGGCGCACCGTAGCCAAGCGAAAGCGACACCATTCATCCAGCAGATCAAGCAAGCTTTTCTGGCAAGGACGGCCATCCAGGCCAACAGCGACAAGATTGATTGGCGCCGTCGTTTCCAGGCTGGTATGCGCCAGCAACAGCGCCAGAAACTCCTCGCGCTTCTGGCGCGAGCTGACTGGCTCAAATACCAGGCGAATCGCATCGTCCTTACCCGATTCGTCGCGCGCACGGTCAAGCTGCGAGGCAAACAGCGCCTTCAGGTGCGCGGCGGCAGGATCAATGCTCTTTTTGCCCGGCTTCGGTTGCGGGTTCATCAGCGCACCGATTTCCGAAAGCACCTTGGCGCTCGATACGCCGGGCGGCAGCTCTTTGACGACCAGTTGCCAGGCACCGCGTGCCATTTCTTCAAATTCACACCGGGCGCGCACGCGCAGACTGCCGCGTCCGCTGGCATAAGCCGCCGTGATTTCGGCAGGTGCGGAAATGATCTGTCCGCCGCCCGGATAGTCCGGCCCCGGCACATGTTGCAGCAACTCGGCCAGATCAGCGCGCGGATTCTGGATCAGGCAGATCGCCGCTTCCGCAACTTCGTGCAGGTTGTGCGGCGGAATTTCGGTAGCCATCCCCACGGCGATACCCGATGCGCCATTCAGAAGGGAAAACGGCAACCGCGCCGGCAAAAAGGCCGGTTCCTGGAAAGCACCATCATAATTGGGCTGAAAATCGACCGTGCCTTCATCAAGTTCGCCAAGCAGCAGCTCAGAAATTTCCGTCAGCCGCGCCTCGGTGTAACGCATCGCCGCTGCGCCGTCGCCATCGCGTGAGCCAAAATTTCCTTGCCCATCGACCAGAGGGTAACGTAATGAAAACGGCTGCGCAACACGCACCATGGCATCGTAGGCTGAAGCGTCTCCGTGAGGATGATATTTGCCGATGACATCGCCCACTACGCGCGCGGATTTGACTGGCTTGGCTCCTGCCGCCAGCCCCAGCTCATGCATGGCAAACAGAACGCGCCGCTGTACCGGCTTTTGCCCATCCCGAACATCCGGCAATGCCCGTCCTTTAACCACGGCCACCGCATATTCAAGATAGTCGCGTGCAGCCGATTCATGCAACAGAAGGCTCTCGCTTCCATCATCAGGAACCGTGGTCGGCCGGGACGATCCGGGAGGGTTCGCCGGAGGTCCAGGAGGTGAAGATGAAATGGAGGGGTCTTTCTCAAACAAATCAGGCGTCTGAATATCAGGCATACACTCGACTCAATCGATCCGTCAGGAATAAAATCTCTGTAAAAACAGCAAAGGCCGGACTCAGCCGACCTTCAGCGAAAACGTGAGTGTACACCGATTACTACCGATCAACGCTGCGAACGAATACCATCATCCAAACACGGCACGTCGCGTAGCCATCCATCTGATAACTACGCGACGGCGCATCAATAGGCCAGAAACACCCGGACAATCAGCCAAAAATAAGCACATCGCATACATCGTGAATATCGTCAGCATCATGCCCTGTGCAATTCGCATACAAGCGTTACGCAGCAAACACGCACAGCCTAGCGCTTGATCTGGTTCCCAATCACACCGCCTACAACCGCGCCGCCAACGGTGCCCATCGAAGAGCCGCCTGTCAGCACAGCGCCTGCGGCGCCGCCCACAGCTGCGCCAACGGCCGTATTCTTTTCACGCTTACTCATATTGGAACACCCGGCCAACGCCACACACACCACAATGATGGCAAACAGGTTTTTTTTGGAATTCAGGCTGGATTTCATCATTTTCATTTCACGTGCTCCAAAAATTAAGACAAGTATATTGCAGTTTTCTCACTGCAAAAATCAGGCCAGGATATAAAACTCATATAAAATCAATAAATTGATTGAACTGTACCAAGATTTTCATAAATATCTCGTCGCCGCAGCACGACACTGGTGGTTTGCTAACAGGCAAGCGCCTGATTCAACGCAAATATTTCTGTCGCCCGGAAGCGACATTTCCGCCATTTTTCAGCTTTCCGCCTCAACCAGCGCACCGTTCTCCTCCATCCAGGCACGGCGCCCGGCCGACTCATTGCGCGCCATCAGCATATTCATGACCGGCAACGCCTCTGCCGCCAGCGGCAAGCGCACGCGCATCAGCCGACGCGTATCGGGGGACATCGTCGTTTCCCAAAGCTGCTCGGGGTTCATTTCTCCCAGCCCCTTGAACCGCGAAACCACAAGCGTTTCCAGCCGGACGCCTTCACGCCCCAAACGTTCGATGAGAGTATCGCGCTCCGTATTATCAAGCGCATAGAGTTTGCGCAGCGGACGCCTTTTACCTTGTGCCGGCACATCGATCCGGTACAGCGGCGGCTGCGCAAAATAGAGATGCCCGCCGGCCACGAGTCTCGGGAAATGCCGATAGAACAGCGTACAGAGCAGGACGCGGATGTGGCTGCCATCGACATCGGCATCGGTCATGATGACGACCTTGCCATAACGTAATCCGTCGAGCGTCGTATCGGGAGCATCGGCCGTATGCGGGTCGATACCAAGCGCCACGGCAATATCGTGCACCTCGCGATTGGCAAACAGGCTGCCCGGATCGACTTCCCAGGTGTTGAGCACCTTGCCGCGCAATGGCAAGATCGCCTGCAATTCTTTGTCACGCCCGGATTTGGCCGACCCCCCCGCCGAGTCGCCCTCGACAAGGAAGATTTCATTGCGGGTAATGTCCTCACTCTGACAGTCAGACAGCTTTCCCGGCAGAATGGCCACGCCCGACTGCTTGCGTTTCTCGACTTTCTGCCCGGCGCGAGTACGCGCCTGCGCAGCCCGAATGGCCAGCTCGACAATTTTTTTGGCTTCATCGGGATGCTCGTTCAGCCACAACTCCAGCGGGTCACGCAGCATGCGCGCAACCAGTGCAACAGCATCGCGCGAATTGAGCCGCTCCTTAGTCTGCCCCTGAAATGAAGGGTCGAGCATGCGCGCCGACAGAACAAAGGAGAGGCGCGCCGCCACATCATCCGCGACCAGTTTGACTCCCTTCGGCAACAGTGCATGATGTTCGGCAAAACCTTTCACCGCATCGAGTGCCGCCTGCCGCAAGCCAGTCTCATGCGTGCCACCGGCTGGCGTCGGGATCAGATTGACGTAGGATTCGCGCACCGGCGCGCCTTCGGCGCACCAGGCCAGCGCCCAGGCCGCACCGGAACCGGCGGGAAAGTTCTCGTCGCCCTCTGCGGCATGGTTTTCCGCAGTAAAAATCGGCGCAGCAAGGTCATCAGCGATCTGCCCGGCAAGATACTGCGCCATCCCTTTCTCATAACGCCAGCGCTTTGTCTCGCCGCCTTCGATGTGCAGCGAAATCTCCAGCCCCGGTAGAAGCACAGCCTTGCTACGCAGCAAGCGCTCAAGTTCAGTCAGCGAAATTTCCGGCGAATCGAAAAACTGGGCATCCGGCCAGATGCGCACCTGGGTTCCGTGCGCCCGCTTGGCGGCATCACCCACGCGAACGAGCGGCTCGGCCACAGCGCCGTCAGAGAAGACAATGCGATAAACCCCACCGCCCCGGGTTACTTCAACTTCCAAACGCTTCGACAGCGCATTGGTCACGGAAACCCCGACGCCATGCAGCCCGCCGGAAAAGCGGTAGGCCGAATCACCGTCATTTTTATTGAACTTGCCGCCGGCGTGCAGCTGCATAAAAACGACTTCGACCGTCGGCACGCCTTCCGTCGGATGAATTTCGACGGGAATACCACGCCCGTCATCACGTACAGTCACCGAACCGTCACGGTGAAGAATGACGACGATCTGTCGGCAATAACCGCCGAGCGCCTCGTCGGCCGCATTGTCGATGGCCTCCTGAACAATATGCAACGGACAATCGGTTCGCGTATACATGCCCGGACGGTGGCGAACCGGCTCCAGCCCCTTGAGAACGGCAATGGATTCTGCGGTGTAATTCATCGATAAAAATCAGGCAAAACACATGCGGGGCGGATTATACCGGCCTGAAAAACGGCCATGGACGCCGCCACGCAACAACGGAAACAACAAAAAGGCACCGCCGCAGCGGTGCCTCTCCGGGACAAGCCGGCGTAATCAGAAGCCCGCGCCCTTGATCGCCTTCAGCCCTTTGAAGACGGCCTTGGCGCCCAGCTGTTCCTCGATCCGGATCAACTGGTTGTACTTGCAAATCCGGTCGGTACGCGACAGCGAGCCGGTCTTGATCTGCCCGGCGCCGGTGCCGACAGCCAGGTCGGCGATAAATGCATCTTCCGTCTCGCCCGACCGGTGCGAGGAAATTACGCCGTAGCCCGCCTTCTGCGCCATCTTGATGGCATCAAGCGTTTCAGTGACGGTGCCGATCTGGTTGACCTTGATCAGAATGGCGTTGGCAGCGCCCATCTCGATGCCTTTTTTGAGGCGGTCAGGATTGGTGACGAAGAAATCGTCGCCGACGATCTGCACCTTCTTACCCAAGGTCTTGGTGAATTTGACGTAGCCCTCCCAATCGTTCTGATCCAGGCCATCCTCGATCGAGACAATCGGATACTTTTTGCACCACGCCTGATACTTGGCAATCATATCGTCAGCGGTAAACAGCTTTTCCGGATTCGACTTCCAGAACTTGTACCCCTTGCGTCCGCCTTCGTCGAACAGTTCAGACGAAGCGCAGTCGAGTGCGATGGCGATCTGCCTGCCGGGCTTGTAGCCTGCCGCCGTGATCGCCTGCATGATGACTTCGAGCGCCTCATCATTGGAAATATTCGGTGCGAAACCGCCTTCATCGCCCACTGCCGTCACATGGCCAGCCTTCTTGAGGATGCCCTTCAGCGCATGGAAGATCTCGGTAATCCATTGCAGCCCCTGCGAGAAGGTCTTGGCGCCGACCGGCATGATCATGAATTCCTGGAAGTCGATCAGGTTGTCGGCATGTTTGCCGCCATTGATGATATTGGCCATCGGCGTCGGCAGTACGAATTCCCTGTTTTTGTGCAACTTGCCGATGTACTTCCAAAGCGGCATCTTGCTGACATGCGCGGCGGCAACGGTAATCGCCATCGAAGCGCCCAGGATGGCATTGGCGCCCAGCTTGGATTTATTGGTCGTTCCATCAAGCGCGATCATGGCTTCGTCAAGCGCGCGCTGATCGAGCGGATTCTTGCCCTTGAGCAGTTTGGCGATCGGCCCATTGACGGCGGCCACCGCCTTCAGCACCCCTTTGCCGAGATACACCTTTTTGTTGCCGTCGCGCAGTTCACACGCCTCGAACTCGCCCGTCGATGCACCCGAAGGCACGGCGGCACGCGCGACAAAACCGCAGCTGAGCACGACATCGACTTCGACGGTCGGGTTTCCGCGCGAATCGAGAATCTGACGGCCGACGACCTTGGAAATCTTCACTGCGTCCGCTGCCGGCCTGGCGGCCGCTTTTTTTACCGCCGCCACATTCTTCACACTCTTCACGGCAGCGGATTTTGCAACGGCCTTGGTTGCGGCGGGTTTCTTGGCGGGCACAGCGGCTTTTTTGGAAACTTTGGAAACGGGCTTGGAAGTTTGGGGTTTCTTTGCAGAGGAAGCTTTAGCGGACGTAGCCATTTTTCATCCCATGACGGTAGTTGAACAAAAAGGTTTCTACAAACGGATTTTCAAGCACTTAGGCGCTTACACTGCGGCGCAGTATACATCAACGCAATGACGGCGGACTTGCGCCACCTGTGCTGGCCGGGAACGTCCGCCCGCCAGAACTCACGCGGAATCATCAAAATCGCTGCCCCAACCGCCCCACCGTCGTATTCATTCGATTTCAAGCAATTCGGCGTCGGCGAACACCAGCGCACCGTGGATTGTCCTGTCCGGAAAAATATCCGCCAGCGCACGGCAATAGCCGCGCACTTGTTCTCGGTACGCATCAAGGCGCGCTGTTTCACCCGACGAACTCTTGTAATCGAGCACCCACAACGCATCGTCAAGCTCAACCAGCCGGTCGATGCGCAGCAAACGGCCATCGCGATCGGCCAGTTCGATTTCATTCCATGCCCGCCGATAACGCGCAGGGTCAAAAAACACCTGTAGCGCCGGCGCGCTGAGCAGCCGCTTGACGACCGGCCAGGCACGTTGGTGCGCCTCCTCGTCAAAACCGGGAACACGCCAGTGCGCAAACGCTTCGAGCCGGTCGATGTGGCCGCCATCGGCCAGGCGTTCCAGCAGCGCATGCAGCAGCGTGCCAAAACGCGCAGCATCATCCGACGCCGGCCGCAGGCTGCCTACCGCAGTGAAAGCCGGCGCAGTCGTTGGCGGCACGGCCTGCGCGGGCGCAGACATTGCCACCGTACATGTTTCCGCATCGACGGGAGCGGCCCCGGTCAGATCATCGCCATGAACCAGAGTGCCGCCCGGTTCGACAGGCAATGTCTGCACACTTTCCAGCGCGTGTTCGAGCAAACGGTACGCGCTTTTTTCCTCGGACTGCGGACTGTCGCTCTTTCGGCCCTGCCCGCTGCCGCTGGCAATAAACACCTGCCGCGCGCGCGTCATGGCCACGTAAAGCAGATTCAGTTCTTCGCGCTGCGCCGCCTGCGCCTGCGCATCAAAGAGGAAACGCCGCGCCGCGCCGCGCGCGTCCTTGCGGCCGAAAAAGGAAAAATGCCGCGGCGAGGCTTCTTCCGGCGGCCAATCGACGATGACATCCCACGGCTCGGCCGGGCGCGCTGAGGCATTGGCATCGAGCAGCCAGACGATCGGCGCCTCCAGCCCCTTGGCCGCATGGATCGTCAGAATACGCACGCGATTGCTCACCGTCTGCGCGGAGACGACTTCCCCTTCGTCCGGCGCATCGCCGGCGTCAGCTTCACGCAGATTGCGCAGTTCATCGACAAAGCGGGAAAGGCTTGGATAGCGCCCGCCATCAAGGTCAAGCGCCAGCAGCAATAACGCATTCAGATTGGCCTCGACGGCGGCGGCGCGGTATTCCGGACTCGCTCGACGATAGCGCGCAAACACTTCGCCTTCGTGATAAATGCGGTCGAGCAAATCGTGCGTCGGCAAATCACCAGCAATGCGCAGCCAGGATGCCAGCAGACGCGCCGCCCGCAGCAGGCGCGGCGGCGCCTGCCCGCCAGCGGCAAGGTCAGTGAGGCGCCGCCACCATGAATCGGGGGTCGATTGCGGCGCGGCGTTCGACGAAAGCGGCGGCAAAATCTGCGGAAACGCCAGCAGCAACAGTTCCTCGTTGCTGCACGCGAAAATCGGCGAACGCATTACATGCGCCAGTTTGAGGTTATCGAGCGGCATGGCGAGAAATTCAAGCAAGGCCGTAATATCACTGGCCTCCAGCGTTGCCAGCAGGCCGCCGCGCGAAGCCGCTTCATAGGGAATTCCGGCGGCGCTCAGCGCGCGTTCATAGACGGCCAGCTTGCTGCGCGTGCGCACCAGCAGCAGGATGTCGCCATAACGCGCCGAGCGCGGCCCGCCGCCCATGCTATCGGGATCATGGAGCTGCCAGGCGCTGCCGCCCGCATGACCGACGATCTCTCCAATCTTTTTTGCCAGCGCCTCTGCCTCCCGGATCTGGCGCAGGTCTTCGGTTTCCTGCGCCGGTTCCGTCAACGGGTCGCGCAAATGCCCGTCCACACGGGTTTTGCCGGCATCTGCCGCGGAAATGTCCGCCGCGCTTCCGGCAGCGGCTTCGCCTGCCGAGCCGCCGGCGTCAGCGCCAAACAGCGGCAACAGTTCGACACGCCCCGGAATGCCTTCGGCAAACGTCGTCTGCGCGCGGAAAGGCGCAAATTCCGGCAGGCCGAGAAATACGGCATTGACTGCATCGACCACTGGCTGCGCGTTGCGCCGCGTCGCATCCAGCGTGCAGCGAAGCGCGCCATAGGCACGCACGAGAAAATCCGCCGCGATCCCGAACAGCCTCGGCTCGGCGCGGCGAAAACGGTAGATCGACTGTTTGGGGTCGCCGACGAGGAAAATGCGCGGACGCCAGTCATCCGAATAGGCATCCAGCCAGGCGCGCAGAATCTGCCATTGCAGCGGATTGGTATCCTGGAATTCATCGAGCAGGACATGGCGGTAACGCGCATCCAGCCGCGCCTGCAGAAAAGCCGACGTCTCCGGCGCGCGCAACAGTTGCAGCACACGCCATTCGGCATCGACAAAATCGATCTGCCGCCGCCCCTGCTTGACGGCCTCGGCATGGGCGAGAAATGCCGTAAACACGGCACAGGCATCGCGATTGAACGCGAGAATGTGCTCCGCCAGCCGACGCTCGCTGCAATCAAGCAGACGCTGACACAGCGCAGCGTGCAGCGCGAGAAAACGCCGCGCGCCCGCCGGCGTATAACGCTTGTCGAGCGTAGCGCCCGCTTTCTTGACGGGGATCGAACCGTCCTTATTGAGCATAGCGGCGCGCAGCAGGGTAAAGCGCGCGTCTGCGTCCGCCTCGGCCAGTGCCGCACGCAGCATCGCCGCACTGGCGCGTTCCTTTTTCAATTCGCTCATTTCCAGCAGGCCGAGATACGCCTGCCAGTCCCCCGGCCAACCATCGGCAAAAAACGCCGCCAGCGCCTCTCCCGGCGCACCCACGCCCAGCAGGGCTTGCAGAGAAGACACTACGCGCGCGGCAGGCGTCGTCGAATCACCGTCCGCCTCGGCCAAGGCCAGCCATTCGCTGCGCCGCTCATACGCCCGGTGGACAAGGCGGCGCACGGCATCCAGTCCGGCCGTCTCCAGCAGACGCACCAGCGCCGGCGCAGGATCCGCATCATCGCTCACGCGCTGCGCCGGCTCACCGGGCAGCGTGGCGATAAAGGCGCGCCAGAGTTCGTCAAATTGCCGTACACCCGGCTCGATCAGCGATACCCCCGCCAGATTGGCGGAAAGCGGCGCCGCATCGACCAGTTGCAGAAACCAGGCATGAAAGGTATTGACCGCCAGCCCCGGCTGTGCCGCCAGAACCCGTTCATACAGCCCGCGCGCCGCCTGCCGCAGCGTGGAATCAGCGGCATCCGCCACCAGACCGCGCTCGGCGAGAAAATTATCGATGGCGGCGTCTTCTTCCATCGCCAGCTGGCGCAGCCAGCCGATAACGCGCGCTTCGATCTCGCGCGCCGCCTTGCGCGTAAAGGTGATGGCCAGGATTTCGCCGGGCGCAACGCCCGCCAGCAGCAAACGCACGATGCGCGAGGCCAGCAGCCAGGTTTTGCCGCTACCGGCGCAGGCTTCGACAACGACACAGCGCGCCGGATCGAGGGCATCGCGGGTCAGGCGGGCGCTCTGGCTAGCGGGGGACGGGGTATTCATTGCGCGAGTATTCGGTGTATGAAAGAAGGGGCGCTCTGAGATACCCTGTTGATAAAGGTTTCAGGGCAGCCCTTAGAACGGCCTCAATCATATCGCCAGTCATGCCGCTTGGCACGAAACCCTTTCTCCCACTTGCGGGGGAAAGTGGCCGAAGGCCGGAAGGGGGAATTCCGAACAACCAGCATTTATCCCGCTTGATGGGGTACGCGCGGCAATCCCTGTAAAAACACCCGCCGTGGCGGGTGTTTTCTTTATCCGGCAAGCGGTTATGGCGACGGCGCGGTCAAATCCGCTTCCGGCTTCCAGTCCACTTCTTCGCCACGCAGTAGCGCCGCAATCATCGCCTCTGTTTCGGCGTCGTCGGCTTTGGCAATCATCGCCATGCGTTCGTTGCCGAAGCGGGGCAGGTCGGGATCGTAGGCATCCGCCATCAGGCGCACGCTGTGGCGGTCGCGGTGATAGTAGAAGTCGCTGATTTTCTGCGCCAGCGCGATATCCATGCCGAGCATTTCCAGGGCAATCCGCCCGCTGCGCATCGCCGCGTCGAAGGTTTCGCGGACGATTTCCTGTGCGCCTGCGCGGTAGAGTGCGTAAACGTGCCGGCGGTCGTAGGCGCGGGCAAGGATGGGCAGCTGCGGGTAGCGTTTGCGCGCTTCTTCGACGATGGCGGTGGCCTGTTCGGCGTTGTCGATGGCGACCACCAGCAGTTGTGCCTTGGCAATGCCCGCTGCTTCCAGCAGTTCCGGGCGGGAGGCGTCGCCGAAGTAGGTTTTGATGCCGTATCTGGCAAGGAGGCCTTCCACGGTTTCCACGTCGTAGTCGATGACGGTGGTGTGGTAGCCACAGGATTCGAGGAGGCCGTCGATTATCTGCCCGAAGCGGCCGTGGCCGAGGATGATGATGGGGTTTTCTTCGGCGATGGTATCGGCCTGGCGCGGGTCTTGTCCGACAGCGGCTGCGCGCGGGAATTTTTCGTACACGATGAAGAGCAGCGGCGTGAACAGCATGGAGAGCGCCACCACAAGCAGCAGGCGATCCGCCACGGCTTGCGGCATCACGGCGTTTTGCACCACAAAGGACAGCAGCACGAAGCCGAATTCCCCCGCCTGGGCAAGGCTGAGGGCGAAGAGACGGTTGTTCAGGCCGCGCTGGCGGAAAAGTTTGCCGAGGACGTGCAGCACCGCCGCTTTGACCAGCATCACCGCCAGCGTCAGGCAGAGGATGGTGCCAAATTCGTTAAAGAGCAGGTCGAAATCGATGCCCGCGCCGACGGTGATGAAGAAGAGGCCGAGCAGGAGACCTTTGAACGGTTCCAGTGTGCTTTCCAGTTCGTGCCGGTATTCGCTGTCCGCCAGTACCACCCCGGCGACAAAGGCGCCGAGCGCGGGTGAGAGGCCGATCAGGCTCATCAGCGCGGCGATGCCGACCACCAGCGCCAGCGCCGTCCCGTGTATATCTCGCGCAAGCGTGAGCGGGCGATGTAGCGGAAAAACGGGCGGGTGAGGAAGTGGGCGCCGCCGACGATACCGCCGATGACCGCGACAATCAGCGCCGCTTTCTGCCAGGCGGGCATGCCATCGAGCAGGGTCGCCGCTTCATGACTCTCTGCGTGTCCAGTCAGCCCCGGCAGGGCAAGCATCGGCAAGAGCGCCAGCATTGGAATGACGGCGATATCCTGAAAGAGCAGCACGGAAAACGCGGATTGTCCGCCCGGACTGCCGAGCAAGCCCTTCTCGCCGAGCGTCTGCAAGACAATCGCGGTGGATGAGAGCGCCAGGACGCAACCGGCGGCGACCGCCACCTGCCACGGCTGCCCCAGCAGCATGGCAAGCGCGGCAATCACGAGTATCGTCAGGACGACCTGCAAACCGCCGAGGCCGAACAATTTGGCGCGCAGCTTCCACAGCATCGCCGGCTCCAGTTCGAGCCCGATAAGGAACAGCATCATCACCACGCCAAATTCGGCAACGTGCTGCACATCGTGCGTTTCCGCGCCGACGAAATGGAATATCGGGCCGATGAGGATGCCTGCCAGCAGATAACCCAGCACCGAGCCGAGACCAAGCCGCTTTGACACTGGCACGATCAGCACCGCTGCCCCCAAATAGACAAATGCAGAAGAGAGAAGGGAAGTCATAAGAATCCTTTATATGAGGTAACGAGACGGGCGCACCGCACACCCGTAGAAAAAACATTTGGGTCAGGGCAGAAAAAACAAGGTGGGCGAGCGCCAGCTGCCAACTAACGCAGCCAAAACCGCCCGCGCCGCATCGCCGCAAACGTCGCCAGCACCAGCAGCGCAATCCCGCCGCTACCTGCCACTACCATCACCCATGCCAAGAACAGCATCATGCCCTGCGCCAGCAAATGCAGGCCGCAGCCGCACATTGCCGCAAGGCCGAATGAAAACCCCCAAGAGCTCATAAAAAAGCCATCGCTTAGCAGCCACGGCAGCAGCCGCAACAAAAACAGCCCCTGCAACCAGCCATACCCCATCAACATCAAGGCAAAACCATCCACCGCCCCGCCATGCACGGCGAAATACGCACCACAGGCGACAAACGGCGGTGCCAACTGAATCCCGACGATCCCGCGCACCGCTGGCGCCAGCGCCTGTTCAACCCGCAGCCGCAATAAAATCGCCCCTTCCAGACTCAGCCACGAAAATACCCCCATCCCGAAAAACAGCCAGGCATAGTCCGTGAATCCCAGCGCGGCGAACGCCGAGGTGCTGACAAACGCAGCGGCGACCGTTGGCAAATACACCACCGGCGTCGTTGCCGCGAGCGTGTGTAAACCGCGCCACAAACCCGCCGCACGATACATGGCAAACGCCAGCTGCGCGCCAACCCCCAGCATCACAGCCAGCATCGCCGGCAGACGGGCATACGGCAAAAGCGCCATCGCCAGCAACAACAGCGTGATAGGGATCATGCTCAAAAAACAGCACTGCACCAGATCCTGCAAATCGGCGAGAAAATCCGCGCGGAAACGCCAGATCTTGACGGCATAAGCGGCGATCAGCAGCAGCCACAACAGCGCGGCGACCGCCAACAGCGCTTCAGCCGGCCAGGACGGTGCAAACCCCATTGCCGCGCCATAACGCCACGACAGCCCCAGTGCGGACAAACCAAGCGGCATACTGAAATAACTGAGCGGAACCGGAAACTTGCGCGACGGTGCAGCAGGCGAAGAAACAGACATGGCAGTGCTCCAGATAAAAGAAAAATTATAGACAGTGCCCGTCCTTGAACTGTCTCTAAAAACCATGTGCTTGGCTCGCCTGGTGAAGCCAGCGTTTACGCCGCTTGGCCGGAAGAGAGCATTTATCCAGTTTGACCATAGGTATCTACCTATCTTAAGCGCTGTAAAAACAACTGCGGAAACTAAGGAAAACTACTCGCCCGCTTGCGGGACTGGGACAGCTCGCGTAACGAGAAAAGGAGTGTATAGACCGGACACCTAGGTAACGGCGTGCGAGGACATAGGTGACAGTTCGGGGATAATCTATCAAGCCTTATTCAGATCAAATTCCTCCACAAACTGATGGCAAAAAATCGGCGTTAATGCACTTCGGCAGGCCGTAGCGCTCAAATACCTGCCGTAACGTCTCCTGCACGGTCGCGCAGCGCTTGTTGCTCTGTGCGGCAATACAGAGGCTGTAGCGTGAGGGTCATCAAGGAAAGCGTAAATAGCAGCTCGACTTTGCCAAGAGACAAGGCGGTACGCCACAAACAGACCATTCAGTACGGCAACGCCAGGTCAATACAGCAACGCCGTATTTTGGCAAAGGAAGCCGTTGTTTTTCTTGTGAATCTACGTGTGTCTGGCTAATAATACGGTGCGCCCTCAAAGCATTTTCAGAACTGCCCGCCCTCTCCCTTCATGAAACCGAACGCGCAAGACAGTCCGCCCGCGCCCGGCCTGCGGCTCGATGCCGCCTGCCTGGCACATGCAGTCAGCCCGCTCCTGTGGCTCCCGCAGGCAGCGCTCATTGTATGGGGCGTCTCGCGCCTGCACCACGGCGCAAGCGTCGCGGATCTTGTATGGCCGGCGGCAGGCATCGTCTTTACCGGCGTTTTGCGCGCCGTACTGGAGGTGTGGAGCGCCGGCTGCATGTTCGACACGGCGCGCGAACGTCTGAGCCGCTGGCGCAGCCGTACTGTCGCAGCGCTGGCAGCACGCTCTCCGCTGGATCGCGCCCGGATGCATGCCGGCGCTTCCGCCAGTGCATTGGCCGAACAGGCCGAAGCGATTCTCCCCTGGCTGACGCGTTACCGCAGCGCCGTCTGGCGCGCGCGCATCATGCCCGCGCTGATCGTGCTGCCGGTCGCCTGGTTTTCCTGGGCTGCCGCGCTGGTGCTCCTGCTGGCGGCGCCGCTGATTCCGATGTTCATGGCGATCGTAGGCCGCCGCGCCCGTGCCGCCAGTGAAGCGCAGTGGCTGCAAATGGGCAGTATGAATGCGTTTCTGCTCGACCGCCTGCGCGGCCTGCCGACACTGCGCGCGCTGGGTTGCGTGGCGCTGACGGCGCGCCGCCTGCGCGCCCAGATCGAGGATCTTCGCCAGCGCACGCTGCGCGTACTGCGCATCGCCTTTTTGTCTTCGGCGGTGCTGGAGCTGTTTTCCGCATTGGGCGTCGCCCTCGTCGCGGTTTACATCGGCTTCCATCTGCTGGGTTATCTGAAATTCGGCGCCTGGGGGCGGCGGCTCGATCTGGCCGAAGCGCTCTTTATCCTGTTGCTGGCGCCGGCCTTTTTCGAGCCACTGAGGGAGCTGGCTGCCGTCTGGCACGACCGTGCCGCGGGCCTTGCGGCGGCGGACGTATTGAACCGGCTCGCGGTGGGCGGACTGCCGCTGCTTGGCGGCGCGCCGGATAATCCGCTTCCAGCGCAAACGCCCTCGCCTTCATCGGGAGAAAAGGATGCGCCTGATCTGCCGCCGCAGGTCAGGATCGAAGGGTTGCGTTTTGCGTTTCCTGGCGAAGCCCCCGTTTTCCAGGACTTTGCGCTGAACGTAGCGCCTGGAGAACGGGTGGCGTTGATGGCGCCCAGCGGCACGGGGAAAACGGTTCTGCTCTCGCTGATGGCCGGGTTGTTGCAGGCCTCGCAAGGCCGTATCGAGATCGGCGGCACAGCCCTGACCGCCTCATCAGCGCAGCGGCTGCGTCAGCGCATGGCCTGGATGGGGCAGCGCCCGCACGTATTTTCCGGATCGGTACAGCACAACGTCTCGCTCGGACGGACGGATCCAGGTGAAGGCGATGGCGAGGCGTATGTGCAGCAGGCCATCTGCTGGGCGCAGCTGGGCAGCGTGGCGCAGGCGCATCCGGGCATCTCGCTGGGCGAAGGCGGAACGGGACTGTCCGGCGGCGAGGCCGTCAGGCTGGCCTTGGCGCGTCTGGCTGCCGCATTGCACATATCGCACGCGGATCTGCTGCTGGCGGATGAACCGACAGCGCATCTGGATAGCGAGACGGCCGCCCAGGTCACGCAATCTCTTCTCGATCTGGCGCGGGGGCGCACTCTGATCGTCGCCACGCATGACCCGGTGCTTGCCGCACGACTGGATCGCAGCGCGGTGCTCCCGACCCCCAACGGCGCCGTACACGCCGAGGCAGAGGCATGCGATGACGCGCAGATTCAGTGAGACAGCCTCGGTGCTGCGCCCCGTGCTCGGCGCCCTGTTCGCCGGGGTTTGGCGCCGCATGGCGCTGGGCGCCAGCCTGGCGGCAATCACCGTTCTTGCCGGCATGGGGCTGCTCGGACTGTCGGGCTGGTTCATTGCCGCCACCGCCATTGCCGGACTGCACGCCGCCAGTGCCCTGGCCTTCGACGTATTCGCGCCGTCGGCCGGCATCCGCCTGCTGGCGCTGGGGCGCACCGCTGCACGTTATAGCGAACGACTCGTGACGCATGACGCGACGCTGGCCGCACTGGCGGCACTGCGCGAGCGTATTTTCCGGGGCTGGGCGGGCGCCGCGCAGATCCGGGAACTGCTGCGCCGTCCGGCGCGGGCGCTCTTTCGGCTGACCAGCGACCTCGACGCGCTGGAATCGCTCTATCTTCGCCTGCTGACGCCGGCCGGTGCGGCGCTGTGCGCAACGGCGTTCGCTGCGGTAACGCTCGGTCTCATGACGCTCTGGCTCGGTATCGCCCTGGGAATATGGATGCTGGCGGTCGGCACGGCTGTCAGCGTCGGGCTGTTCTTCCGCTCCCGCCGACCCGCCTTGCGCCGCGCACTGCTCACGGAACGCCTGCGGGCGCAGACCGTCGATCTGGTCTCCGGCCAGACAGAGCTGGTCATGGCCGGACGTCTGGCAGCCCAATGTGCGGCGCTTGAGCAAACGGATCGTCGCCTGGCGCGCGCCGACCGGCGTCTGCACCGTCTGGACACGGCCGCCAGCGCAATTTACGGCATTGCCGGCAGCCTGACCCTGGCCGCCACCTTGCTCGGCGTCGGCGCACTGGTCGATCGCGGGCAGATCGGCATTCCCGCCGCGGTGCTGGCGCTGCTCATCGCACTAGCGGCCATGGAACCCTTTGCCGCACTCCGGCGCGGCGCGCTGGAAGCTGGCCGCATGTGGCTGGCAGCAAGGCGTCTGTCGCCCCATTGTGCCGAGTACGCCGAGCGTGCAGATTGTGCAGATTCGGGCGTAACGCTGGATGCCGCCGCTGCGCCTGATGTGCCCAATGCCGGCGATGCAGTCATCCTGCAACGGGTTTCGGCACGTTATCCGGGCAGTGCGATCGACGCGCTGCAATCGCTTTCCCTGACGATTGCCCGTGGAGAACGGGTTGCCGTCGTCGGCCCCAGCGGTGCCGGCAAATCGACGCTGATGGCGCTGCTCGCCGGCGAGTTGACGGCGCACGCAGGCAGTATCCGGCGGCTGCCCTTTGCCTGGCTGAGCCAGCGGACCGATCTCTTTCAGGATTCCCTGCGCGAGAACCTGCTGCTGGCCGCGCCCGAAGCCGGCGATGAGGCGCTCTGGCACGCGCTCGAATCAGCCGGACTGGCCGCCGATATACGCGGCCTGAATGCTGGACTGGAAACCCGGCTCGGCGAAAGCGGGCTGGGCCTCTCTGCCGGGCAGAGACGCCGTTTGGCGCTGGCGCGCCTGCTGCTACAATCCCATCCATTCTGGCTCCTTGACGAGCCGACAGAAGGACTGGACGCGGCAACGGCGGCGGATGTACTCGCGCGGCTTCGGATCCTGGGCGAAGGGCGCGCCTGGCTGATGGCCACCCATCTGAAGCGCGAGGCATCGCTGGCCGACCGTCTGCTGATACTGCGCAGCGGCCGCATTGAAGCCGAGTATCGCCGGAGCAGCCCGGATTTTGATGCCGTACTGGCCACATTGAGGCATGACTGATTCATTCGGATGCACATGAAGCCATATTCATAAGGGGAAACCGCCATGGATTTTGACATCGTCAGCCTGTCGCGCCTGCAGTTTGCACTGACTGCGCTCTACCACTTTATTTTCGTTCCGCTGACGCTGGGGCTGTCGATCCTGGTCGCCATCATGGAGACGGTTTATGTGCTGACCGGCCGTACGCTTTGGCGTGACATGACGAAATTCTGGGGCGGGTTGTTCGGCATCAATTTCGCCATGGGCGTCGCCACCGGCATCGTGATGGAATTTCAGTTCGGCATGAACTGGAGCTATTACAGCCACTACGTCGGCGATATTTTCGGCGCCCCGCTTGCTCTGGAAGGATTGATGGCCTTCTTTCTGGAAGCCACCTTTGTGGGCCTGTTCTTTTTTGGCTGGGAGCGGCTTTCCCGCGTGAAGCACCTGATCGTCGCCTGGTGCGTGGCGCTCGGCTCGAATTTTTCGGCCTTGTGGATTCTCATCGCCAATGGCTGGATGCAAAATCCGGTCGGCGCCCAGTTCAACCCGCAGACCATGCGCATGGAAATGACGGATTTTTTCGCCGTGCTCATCAACCCGATGGCGCAGACGAAGTTCGTGCATACCGTGACTGCCGGCTATGTGACGGCGGCCGTTTTCGTCCTCGGCATTTCGGCCTGCTACCTCCTCAAGGGACGCTACCCGGCGCTTGCCAAACGGTCCATGACCGTGGCGGCGACGTTCGGCCTGGTTTCCGCACTGGCGCTGGTGGCGCTGGGCGATGAAAGCGGCTACCTCGTCGCCAAACACCAGAAGATGAAGCTCGCCGCCATGGAAGCCATGTGGAAGACCGAGCCTGCGCCCGCCGCCTTCACCGCTTTTGGTTTTCCGGACCAGGCCGCACGCGAAACCCATTATGCCGTGCATGTTCCGTGGCTCATGGGGCTGATCGGCACGCGTTCCTTAACGACCGAAATTCCCGGCATCGAGGCACTGGTCGAGCAGGCCGAACGCCGCATCCGCGACGGCCTCACGGCCTACAACGCCTTGCAGCGCATCCGCGCCGCCAGCAAAATAGGGGCAGACATACCGCCCCAGGCACAGGCCGACTTTGAAACGCACGGGCATGCGCTGGGCCATGCGTTGCTGCTCAAGCGTTACACGGACGACCCGCGCCAGGCGAGTCCCGAACAAATCCGGCAAGCAGCGTGGGATACCGTACCGCAGGTCGCCCCGCTGTTCTGGGCGTTCCGCCTGATGGTTGGTCTGGGCTTCTTTCTCATTGTGCTGACCGCCGTATTTTCCTGGCTCTCGATACAACGCCGACTCGATGCGCACCGCTGGCTGCTCAAGATCGCCGCGTATTCCATTCCCCTGCCGTGGATCGCCATTGAATGCGGCTGGATCGTTGCCGAACTGGGGCGCCAACCCTGGGTGATCGAAGGCGTTTTGCCGACGGCCGTCGCCGTTTCAAATCTGGGCGCATCGACGGTGTTGTTCACGATCATCGGCTTTGTCCTGATCTACACCGTCCTGCTGCTCATCGAGCTGAAGCTGATGCTCCGCGCGATCCGCAAAGGCCCGGACATCGAGGCGCCGGACAGCGCTGACAGCCGGATAACCGCTGCCACCCCAGCGCCGGCACATTAACCCAACAACTTCTAGCAAGGAGCAAACGGCATGATCCTGACTGAACTGATCTCCTATGAGACACTGCGCCTGATCTGGTGGGCGCTGCTGGGCGTGCTGCTGATCGGGTTCGCCTTGACCGACGGCTTTGACCTGGGCGCTGCGACCTTGCTGCCCTTTGCGGCGCGCAGCGACATCGAACGCCGCACCGTCATCAATGCGATCGGCCCCGTCTGGGAAGGCAACCAGGTCTGGCTGATCCTCGGCGGCGGCGCCATTTTCGCGGCCTGGCCGCAACTCTACGCCGTATCGTTTTCAGGCTTTTACCTGGCGATGTTCGCCATTCTGTTCGCACTCATCCTGCGCCCCGTCGCCTTCAAATTCCGCAGCAAGCGCGAGGAAGCCTCCTGGCGTAATCGCTGGGACTGGGCTTTATTCATAGGGGGATTTGCGCCGTCGCTGATTTTTGGCGTGGCGGTAGGCAACGTGTTGCAGGGCGTGCCCTTCCGCATCGAAGAGGACATGCAGATTTTTTACGACGGTTCGTTTTTTGGACTGCTCAATCCCTTTGCCCTGTTGTGCGGCCTGGTTTCCGTCGCCATGCTCGTCATGCACGGGGCCGCCTGGCTGCAACTCAAAACGTCGGGCGCTGTGGCCGAGCGCGCGCGCCGTTTCGGCATCACGGCGGCGCTTACCGTTCCGGTGCTGTACCTGGCGGCGGGCGCCGTACTGGCGTTCTTTCTGCCGGGATACGTCATTACGAGCGAAATTTCCACCTCTGGCGTATCGAACCCGCTGCTCAAGCACGCCGTGATACAAAACGGCGCCTGGTTAGCCAACTACGCCGCGCGCCCCGTGCTCTGGCTGGTGCCCGGGCTGGGGCTGGCGGGCAGCGTAATCGCCGCGCTCTGCATGGCCGCCCGCCGCCCGCTGGCCGCCCTGATCACGGGCGGCGCGGGCATCGCCGGAATCATTACCAGCGTCGGCGTCTCGATGTTTCCCTTCATCCTGCCCTCATCCGCCAACCCCTCGGCCAGCCTGACGGTGTGGGATGCTTCATCGAGCCACCTGACGCTGTTCATCATGCTGATTTCGACGCTGATCTTCATGCCGATCATTCTCGCCTACACCAGCTGGGTCTTCTCGGTACTGCGCGGCAAGGTGGACGCCGAAGCCATTGAGAACGACAAAGAACACGCCTACTGACGCCCCGATCATTTCATTCATGGGATATTGAGCATGTGGTACTTAGTCTGGATTCTCGGCCTGCCGCTGGCGGCCGCTTGTGCGATTCTCAGCGCCATGTGGTTGGAGCTGAAGGAAGACGATGCGCTGCGACAGAATCTGCTCGGCCAACCCGCTCCGCTCGACGCCGACCGGCGCTGACCAAAACCGCCCGCTCCGCGCCATCAACGCTCTGCTGATATTCGCCGCGCCTTCATTCCGACACGGCGTGTAGGCGGCCGGTGCCGGCCCCATTCATTTCGGGCGGTTCATGAGAACGGCAGCAACGCCCGGCTCGATGACGCCGCCCGTTGGCGTTGCCATGTTCGCGGTTTGCGGCATTATGAAATGCGCTATGCACGAATACACCCGCGAAGCGATTTCTTTTATTTCGGCGACCACCGCGCTGTGATCCTATTGATGATCTTCTAGCCCGCTAGCCCAGTGTTTACGGGCGCTCCAGACCCGCCTATCCGCTAGCCCAGTGTTTACGTGGGTTTCCGGCTTGCCTGCCCGCAACTCCACTGTTTACGGGCACTTCCAGCCGGCCTGCCGGCAAACGCCCGATGGACAAGGGTTGCAGACGCGGCCGGGCTGAAACGCCCAAAAGACGCGGGGTCCAGGCCGACGAGTCATTGCGCTCCGCTGACTGGCAGGCTCGTGCTTGACCACATCTCTGGCGCACCGCCGGCAGTCGCAGACCCACCACACCCCCGTCACAATATCCGCTACCATGCCTGCCCCGACCCCCGCGGGAAAAGGGCATCTCCAGGTAGGCTGCCGCTAGCCCAGTGTTTACGGGCGCTCCAGACCTGCCTACCCGCCAGCCCAGTGTTTACGCGGGTTTCCGGCTTACCTACCCGTAAACCCACTGTTTACGGGCACTTCCGGCCGGCCTGCCGGCAAACGCCCGATGGACAAGGGTTGCAGACGCGGCCGGGCTGAAACGCCCAAAAGACGCGGGGTCCAGGCCGACGAGTCATTGCGCTCCGCTGCGGCCGGCGGGCTTATGCCTGCTCCATACGACCGGCGGCGTTTTCGCTTAGGGAACGTCGCCTTCCGCCAAACGTCGCCTTCCGCCAAAATAAAAATGCCGGCGAATGCCGGCATTTTTGCGCCCCTGGGCTTGAGTTAGGCGCCGGAGATGCGCGGAAGATTACCCCACCCACTTCCGCGCATTGCGGAAGATGCGCATCCACGGCGAATCTTCACCCAGGTTTTCCGGATGCCAGGACATCTGCACGGTACGGAACACGCGCTCGGGGTGCGGCATCATGATCGTGAAGCGGCCATCAGCCGTCGTCACCCCCGCCAGCCCGCCGGGCGAGCCGTTCGGGTTGTAGGGATACGTTTCGGCCGGCCGGCCGGCAGAGTCGATATAGCGCACGGCAAGCCGCACGTGCGCCGCCTGTTCAGGCGCATCGAACTCGGCGCGGCCTTCGCCGTGCGAGATGATGACCGGCATGCGGCTGCCGGCCATGCCGGCAAAAAACAAGGAGGGCGACTCGACGACTTCGGTCATGATCAAGCGCGCCTCGAACTGCTCGACCGCATTGCGCTCAAAACGCGGCCAGTCCGCCGCGCCGGGAATCAGCCCTTTCAACGCGCTCATCATCTGGCAGCCGTTGCAGACGCCCAAGGCAAAGGTATCGCCGCGCGCGAAGAAAGCGGAGAACTCGTCGCGCGCGCGGGGGTTGAAGAGAATCGTGCGCGCCCAGCCTTTGCCTGCCCCCAGCACGTCGCCATAGGAAAAACCGCCGCACGCCGCCGCCCCTTTAAAGTCGGCCAGCGAGACGCGGCCGGCAAGGATGTCGCTCATATGCACATCGACGGCGGTAAAACCTGCCCGATCAAAGGCCGCCGCCATTTCGGCCTGGCTGTTGACGCCCTGCTCGCGCAGGATCGCGATCCGCGGCCGCGCGCCGGCGGCAATGAACGGCGCGGCGATGTCTTCCGCCGCATCGTAGGTCAGCGCTACCGACAGCCCTGGATCGTCCTCATCGAGAATGCGGTCATACGCCTGCCGCGCGCATTCGGGGTTGTCGCGCAGCGACTGCATGTGGAAGCTGGTTTCCGACCAGGCGCGCTGCAGGTCGACACGCTTCTCGCACAGCACCGTCTCACCCCGGCAGGCGATGCGCAACTCGCCGCTGCGATCGGGCGCGCCGAGCAGTACGGCGGGAATACCCGCCGTCTGGAACATCGCCTGCACGGTATTGCGCACAGCGCGGCGAATCTGGACTACCGCGCCCAGTTCTTCGGCAAACAGCGCGCCAATGCGGCCTGCGGCCGAACCGTCGCACAGATTGCCGATATCGACGCTCACGCCGCAGTGCGCGGCGAAGGCCATTTCAGCCAGGCAGGCGAACAGCCCGCCGTCAGAACGGTCATGATAGGCCAGCAACATTCCGTCGGCGGCAAGGCGCTGAATCAACGCAAAAAAAGTCGCCAGCTTTTCCGGCGCATCAACGTCGGGCGCCGCCGTGCCCGTGGCATTGAAAGTCTGCGCCAGCGCCGAACCGCCCAGGCGGTTGCGGCCCATGCCGAGGTCGATCAGCATCAGGTCGCTCGCCTCGCCGCCGGTCTTCAACTGCGGCGTCAGCGTGTGCCGCGCGTCCGACACCGGCGCAAAGGCCGAAACAATCAGCGACAGCGGTGAGACGACCTGTTTTTCCCCCGCCGCCCCCGTTCCTGAGTCCGCTTGCCGCGCTTGCCAGGCCGTGCGCATCGACAACGAATCCTTGCCGACCGGAATCGAAATGCCGAGGCGCTGGCACAGGTCGGATACCGCGCGTACCGTATCGAACAGACGCGCATCTTCGCCGGGTGCGCCAGCCGCCGCCATCCAGTTGGCCGACAGCTTCACGTCGCCCAATTTTTCGATGCGCGCGCAGGCGATGTTAGTCAGCGCCTCACCCACCGCCATGCGCCCGGACGCCGGCGCATCAATGACGGCCAGCGGTGTGCGCTCGCCGATAGCGAAAGCCTCGCCGCGCAAGGTACGAAAGCCCATCGTCGTCACCGCCGCGTCAGCGACGGGCACCTGCCAGGGACCGACCATCTGGTCACGCGCCGTTTGGCCGCCGATCGAGCGGTCGCCGATCGTGATGAGAAAAGTTTTGTCGGCCACCGCCGGCAGACGCAACACGCGGTAGGCGGCTTCCTTCGGATCGACGGCCGCCGCATCGAACGGTATGCCGACAGCCGGCAGCCGCACGGCCTCGCGCTTCATGCGCGGCGGTTTGCCGAGCAGCGCCGCCATATCCATATCGACCGGCGCATCGCCAAAATGCCGGTCGGTAACGACCAGACGGCCGTCGGCGCTCGCCGTACCGACGACGGCAAACGGGCAGCGCTCGCGCGCGCAGATGGCGCCAAATTCGGGCAGCCGCGCGGGCGGAATGGCCAGCACGTAGCGCTCCTGCGCTTCGTTGCTCCAGATTTCCGCCGGCGACATGCCAGCTTCCTCGATCGGCACCTCGCGCAGTTCGAAGCGCGCACCGACGCGGCCACTGTGCGCCAGTTCCGGAAAAGCGTTGGACAGCCCGCCCGCGCCCACGTCGTGAATCGACAGGATCGGGTTGCCGTCGTCCGGCTGCGCCGCATCCTGGCGCGGAGCGCCCAAGCGCCAGCAGGTGTTGATGACTTCCTGCGCACGCCGCTGCATTTCCGGATTACCGCGCTGTACCGAGGCAAAATCGAGAGCTTCGGCATTCGCGCCGGTGCTCATCGAACTGGCTGCACCGCCGCCCAGGCCGATCAGCATTCCGGGGCCGCCCAGCTGAATCAGCAAGGTGCCGGGGGCGAATTCGGCTGCCTTGTACGCCTGGCTGGCGGCGATGTTGCCCACTCCGCCTGCCACCATGATCGGCTTGTGATAACCGCGGACAACGGCGTTTTCCCCTTCGCCGACGCACTGCTCATAGGTACGGAAATAGCCGGCCAGATTCGGCCGGCCGAATTCGTTGTTGAAAGCTGCCGCGCCAATCGGCCCGTCGAGCATAATCGACAGCGCCGAGGCAATGCGCGACGGCCGCCCGTAAGCCGCCATTGCGGCCTCCCAAGGCTGCGGCGCAGCGGGCAAATAGAGGTTGGAGACGGTGAAGCCGCAGAGGCCGGCTTTTGACCGGGAGCCGCGTCCGGTCGAGCTTTCATCGCGGATTTCGCCGCCGGAGCCGGTCGCCGCGCCGGGGAACGGCGAAATCGCCGTCGGGTGGTTGTGCGTTTCCACCTTGGCCAGAATGTGCGTCAGTTCATTACGGTAGCGGTACGCGCCGTCTGCATCGGGATAGAGCTGTTCAACCTCCGCCCCCTCGAAGACCGAGGAGTTGTCCGAATATACGACGACGTTGCCCTGCGGGTGCGCGGCGTGCGTTTCGCGGATCATGCCGAACAGCGTTTCCGGCCTTGGCTCGCCGTCGATGACCCATTCGGCGTTGAAAATCTTGTGCCGGCAATGCTCCGAATTTGCCTGCGCGAACATCATCAGCTCGACATCGGTCGGATTACGCTGCATCCTGCCGACGAACACCTCGAACAGGTAGTCGATTTCGTCCTCCGACAGCGCCAGCCCAAGATTGGCGTTCGCCTCGACCAGCGCCGCACGGCCGCCGGCCAGCGCATCAATATGCCGCATCGGTCGCGGCGCAACGTGGCGGAACAGCGCGGCCGTCCCGGCAAAGTCATCCAGCACGGTTTCGATCATGCGGTCATGCAGCAGCAACGCGACGCGCTCGCGCTGGTCGGACGCCACGTCCGACACGTAAAAGGCAATGCCGCGTTCAATGCGTTCCACGGCTTTCAGTCCGCAATTCCAGGCAATATCGGTGGCCTTTGACGACCACGGCGAGATTGTGCCGATACGCGGCGTGATCAGAAACAGTTGCCCCTGCTCACGTTCCTGTCCGCGCTTTTCGTCTTTCTCCGCCGGGCGTTCCTCCAGCAGTTCGGCCAATTGCGCCCGCGCTTCGGTGGGCAGTTCGGCGTTCAGCTTGACGAAATGCCAGTAATCGGCGGCAAGCAGCCTGGCTTTCGGCGCAACAGCCTGAATACGTTGCTGCAAGCCTTGCAGACGGAATGCGGAATACGCGGGCGCGCCGCGCAGAAAAAGAAGATCGCTCATAGTCGGCCGGAAAAAGAGTGGATCGGTTGAAAGATGGAGGAAATCGCAGGCAATTCGCCAGGACATCGCCCAAGCCCGCCGGAATCTTCCGCAGCCGTCGGGACGCCGGGGTCCTCCCGCTAGCGCTTCTCCGGCAAAAATTTTCAGTTCCCTCCAGCGCGCGGCTCCCGCGCGAACGTCGCATTATAGCCGAGCGCATTCCTCGTCTGGCCGACATACGATGCATCACGGCGCCAGCGGGTACCCGAGTTGCTCACAACGGGGGCATGGTGAATCATGTTGATGGGGCGCCACTCCGCCAGAATATTATCTGAACACAACGCAAAGCAATAAAAAACCCTGTGCGCCAGTAAATGGCGACAGGGTTTGAGGAACAAGAAAATTCTTTCTTCAGCCCTACTTTTTTCGACCAAACAAAAATGACAGGACAGACAGTACAAGAAAAACAAAAAACAGGATTTTCGCAATACCGACGGCACTGCCCGCGATACCACCAAATCCCAAGGCAGCCGCAATCAGGGCAATAACAAAAAACACAATAGCGTAATGGAGCATCACAACCCTCCAATCAAAAATACAACAATCCAGAGACTAATAAAATCAAAGAGCCATCAAATATCACCAAAGCCGGACATGAAAACGGGAGAGTGCCAGCGTCAACCGACATGCTCCCCCGCTCTCATCTGACGTCAGTTTTTGTCGAACCAATCACTCACTTCCTTTTCAACTTCTTCCTTGGTTCGGCCATAGCGTTCCTGGATACGCCCCGCCAACTGGTCGCGATGGCCTTCAACGATCTTCCAGTCATCATCCGTCAGCTTTCCCCAATTTTCCTTGGCCTTTCCCTTCAGCTGCTCCCACTTGCCTTCAATAATATCCATATTCATGGCATACCCTTTCTGAAAATAGTCTACGCACCCCATCTGGGGCGTTAATACACTAACACACAAACCCTTCAATATCGCTTGTTTGCCAAAAAATTTTCAACCGTGCATATTAATTCCAAATTGACCACCCAAGTCATCTCAAAACGAATCCGTTTGGATTGCTTCAGGCTGTCTTTGAGCTGTTTTCCATGGGCGCTAGAATTCGTCTACGAATCGGTCGAAACTTTTAACCCACGCTGGACAGGCCAACACGCCGCATGTCCTCGCAACTAGGAATCAGCACGCCATGCAGGTTTTCCTGAGCACCAGCGAAGTCTTCGCCACCAGGGCGCTTAGTCAGATCTTTCCCGTCCCGGGCAGTGGGCCACCGCCATTGTGTGCAATGTGAGCCATGCCTTGACATCCTGCTTCATCCCGCCCTCGTGAGCATCCTGCTACTCATCACTGGCAGCATCATGCTCAACCTGGACACGCCGCATGCCTGAGGCGTTTCAGTGTCAGCCCCGCTCATCCAACTTCATCTCCAAATCCATCCAAATCCATGACGAATCCGCAAACAAAATCCATGACCATGCCTGATCTTCTCTGCTGTGTTTCGGCGCTGCGCCGCATCGAAGCTGCCGCTGCCGGCCAGCCATTAATGCAGCGCGCCGGACGGGCCGCCGCCGAGCTGGCGGCGCGCCTGTGCCGTGACGATGGCGGTGCGATACTTGTTCTGGCCGGGCCGGGCAACAATGGCGGCGACGCTTTCGAGGCCGCCCGCTGGCTCCATGAATGGCATTTCACCGTGCATGTCGTTTTCCCCGGCGACCCGACGCGCCTGCCGCCGGATGCTGCGGCCGCTTATGCCCGCTTCTCCGGCGCCGGACTGCAGACGCAGCCCGACATCCCCGCTACCCCGCGCTGGTCGCTGATCATTGACGGACTCTTCGGCATCGGCCTCAGCCGCGCCATCGTTTCGCTTTATGCCGAGCTGATCGAAAAGGCGAACTGCCTCGCGGCCGCCTGCCGCTGCCCGCTGCTGGCGCTCGACTGCCCGAGCGGGCTCAACGCCGATACCGGCAGCTCGACCGGAACGGCCATCCGCGCCAGCCATACGATCAGCTTCATCGCCGGAAAACCGGGCCTATACACTGCCGACGGCCCGGATCTGTGCGGCAAAATCTCGATCGACGCACTGGGACTTAACGCTGAAAATCCGGAGATCGCGGCCAGCACCGACCGCAGCGCGCTTGCCACAGAGACTGCCGACAGGGCAATGCCCGCATCCGGCCATCTGACGGTGATGCAAGCATTCGCCCACTGGCTGCGCCCTCGCCCCCGCAACAGCCATAAGGGAAGCTACGGCAGCGTCGGCATCCTCGGCGGTGCCGCCGGCATGGCGGGTGCCGCACTGCTCGCCGGGCGAGCCGCACTACGCCTGGGCAGCGGTCGCGTTTATGTCGGCCTGCTGGATACCAACGCTCCCGCCTTCGACCCGGCGCAAGTGGAACTGATGTTGCGCACGCCGGAAGCCCTGCTGACGAGCGATCTTTCCGTCCTCGCCTGCGGCCCCGGTCTGGGTGTCTCGCCCGCCGCGCACGCGCTGCTGCTCACCGCCTGCACGAAGACCCGCGCGCAGACGGTTCCGCTCGTCCTCGATGCCGACGCGCTCAATCTGATCGCGGCGGAAAATGCCGCGGGGGAAGCCTCTGCGGGTTCGCTGACCACCGCCCTGGCGGCGCGCCAGGCGCCGACGCTGCTGACGCCGCACCCGGCGGAAGCGGCACGCCTGCTGAACTGCACTACGCAAGCCATTCAGGCAGACCGCATTGCCGCCGCCTGCACGCTTGCCGGGCGTTTCCGCGCCTGGGTGGCGCTCAAGGGCTGCGGCACGGTCATCGCCTCGCCCGACGGCCGCTGGCAGATCAATCCCAGCGGCAATCCGGGACTCGCCACCGCCGGCAGCGGCGATGTGCTGACCGGCTTCATCGCCGCCCTGCTGGCACAGGGCTGGCCGGCTGAGGCCGCACTGCCCGCTGCCGTTCATCTGCACGGCGCGGCGGCAGACCGGCTGGCCGCAAACGGCATCGGCCCCATCGGCCTGACGGCGTGCGAACTGATCGACAGCGCCCGGTGCTGTTTCAATCGATGGATCTCCGAAAACAGCTAGAAAATTTCCGGAAAATGCTGAAGAAGCAGGCCATTTCCGCATCATGCAGCGACCGTGCCATCGTATATGTTTCATGCACAACGACAGTGTGTTGTACGCCATGAAGCATGGCGGGCAACGCTGCTATTTCCAGCACATCCATAGCGGGTTTTCCAGCTATAATTGGCCGCCCGCGAATATGCCCCAATGCGGGTTGGGAAACATGCAAAAAAACAGGTTTTCTGAGAATCAAAGGTTTTGTTTTTCCGGCGGTACGCTGCGCCCTGCATTGCGACGCCCTTAGCCCAAGACAGGCCAGGACGGGCAGGCAGTACGTCGCATGACATTTAGGGCAACTTCGTATCCCCGGTTTATCCTACGAAAAGCGGACTACACAACGATGCATAAAATCAAACGCGGCCTGGATCTGCCGATTGCCGGCGCCCCCAGACAGCAGATCGACGATACCCCCGTCGTGCACAGCGTTGCCGTCATCGGGGCGGATTACCACGGCCTCAAGCCGACGATGGCCGTACAGGTGGGCGACCGCGTGAAGCTCGGACAACCGCTGTTTGCCGATAAGAATCAGCCGGGCGTACAGATCACCGCCCCCGCGACGGGCATCGTCAGCGCCATCCATCGCGGCGCACGCCGTGTGCTGCAATCAGTCGTCATCGATATCGACGAAAACGCCGGCGAGGACGACGCTCTGACCTTCGAGCGCTTTGATGATGCCCGGATCGACACGCTGGAAACCGTCCAGGTGCGCACTCACCTGCAACGCAGCGGCTTGTGGGCGGCACTGCGCACGCGCCCGTTCAGCAAGATCCCGGCGGTCGATGCGACGCCGGCGTCGATTTTTGTCACCGCCATCGACACGCATCCGCTGGCCGCTGATCCTGCACCCATCATCGCCGCACACGCTGACGATTTTCGGCGCGGCCTGCGCGTATTGTTGCGGCTATCGTCCGTTTTTCTGTGCAAAGCGCCTGGCGCATCCTTGCCCGGCGAAGATCTGCCCGGCGTGACCACAGAGAGTTTTGAAGGCCCGCACCCGGCCGGCCTGCCGGGCACGCATATTCACTTCCTGCAGCCGGTTGGCATTGAGCGCACCGTCTGGCACATCGGCTATCAGGACGTCATCGCCATCGGCAAGCTGTTTGCCAGCGGACGGCTATGGACCGAGCGCATCGTGGCGCTGGGCGGCCCGGTGGTCAAGAACCCGCGCCTGCTGCGCACGCGGCTGGGCGCCAATCTACTGGAACTGACGGCAGGCGCGCTTGAGGGTGACGATAACCGGATTGTTTCCGGCTCGCTTTTTGGCGGGCGCACCGCACAAGGGCCGTATGCCTTCCTCGGCCGCTACCACCTGCAAGTGAGCTGTCTGCGTGAAGGCAGGGAGCGCGAGATGATGCATTACATGCGCCTGGGCGCCAACAAGCATTCGGTCTCCAAATCGTTTCTCTCCTGCTTGCTCGGGCGGCGGCCGCTGGCGCTGACGACGACGACCAACGGCAGCCCGCGCGCCATGCTGCCGATTGGCAATTTTGAGGCTGTCATGCCGCTCGACATTCTGCCGACGCAGCTGCTGCGTTATCTCATCATCGGGGACACCGAAATGGCACAAAAGCTCGGCTGTCTGGAGCTGGACGAAGAAGACCTGGCGTTATGCACCTACACCTGTTCCGGCAAGTATGAATATGGCCCGATTTTGCGGGACATCTTGACCCGCATCGAAAAGGAGGGCTGATCATGGGCTTGCGATCTTTCATGGACGCGCTGGGCCGCCATGTACAAAAGGGCAGCAAATATGAAAAGCTGCATACTTTTTACGAGGCGATGGACACCTTCCTGTACCGCCCGGCCAGCGTCACCCGCACCACCTCGCATGTGCGCGACAGTCTCGACCTCAAGCGCATGATCATTTTGGTATGGCTGTGCACGTTCCCCGCCATGTTCTTCGGCATGTGGAACATTGGTTACCAGGCCAACACGGTATTCGCCGCGCATTCCGACCTGCTCGCTGCACAGACGGGCTGGCGCTTCGAACTGATCCGCCTGCTGGCCGGATTCGACCCGGGCAGCCTGTACGACAACATGGTTCAGGGCGCGATGTATTTTCTGCCGGTTTACATCGTGACCTTCGCCGTCGGCATCACCTGGGAAATTCTCTTCGCCACAATCCGCGGTCATGAGGTCAACGAAGGCTTCTTCGGCACCTCGATTCTGTTCGCACTGACGCTGCCGCCGACGATCCCGTTGTGGCAGGTGGCGCTGGGCATCAGCTTCGGCGTGGTGCTGGGCAAGGAAGTCTTTGGCGGCACCGGAAAAAATTTCATCAATCCGGCGCTGGCCGGCCGCGCTTTCCTGTTTTTCGCCTATCCGGCGGCGATGTCGGGCGATGTCGTCTGGAATGTGGTCGATGGCTATGCCGGCGCCACGGCACTTAGCCGGGCTGCTGGTGGCGGCGTTGCGGCACTGACGCAGGGCGGACTGAGCTGGACGGACGCCTTCTTCGGTTTCATGCCGGGGGCAATGGGCGAAACCAGCACGCTGGCCATCCTGATTGGCGGCGGCGCGCTGCTCATCATGCGCATTGCTTCCTGGCGCATTGTGGCGGGCGTCATGATCGGCATGATGGCTTTCAGCACCCTGCTCAACACGATCAGTTCCGCCACCAACCCCTTGTTCGCTCTGCCCTGGTACTGGCATCTCGTGCTGGGCGGCTACGCTTTCGGCATGATGTTCATGGCGACCGACCCGGTTTCTGCCGCCATGACGAATACCGGCAAATGGGTTTTCGGCATGTTGATCGGCGTCATGGTGGTGATGATCCGGGTGATCAATCCCGCCTTCCCCGAAGGCATGATGCTCGCCATTCTCTTTGGCAACCTGTTTGCCCCGCTGATCGACTACTTCGTCATACAGGCAAACATCAAACGGAGGGCTGCTCGCCGTGTCTGATCAGAAGGAATCCGTGGGCCGCACCCTGCGTGTGGCGTTTATGGTCTGTCTGGCATGTTCGGTGGTCGTGGCAGGCGCTGCCGTCGGATTGAAGCCCGAGCAGATCGCCAACCGGCAACTCGACAAACAGCGCAACATTCTGGTCATTGCCGGCCTGGCCAATGCCAACGCGTCAGCCGCCGAAGTCAAGCGTATTTACAACGAAAAGATCAAGGCGCGTGTCGTCGATCTCAATACCGGGCGTTACGACGATACGCAGGATGCCGCCCGCTTCGACCCGCTCAAGGCGGCACAAAATCCGGCCGCATCGAAAGCGCTGGCCGGCAGCGAGGACATCGCCTCGATCAAGCGCCGTGAAAACCAGACGGTGGTCTATCTCGTCGAGGGCGACAAGGGACTGGAAACCCTCATTCTTCCCGTGCGCGGCTACGGCCTGTGGTCAACGCTGCACGGTTTTATGGCGCTCAAGAAAGACCTGAAAACCATCGCCGGTTTTGGCTTCTATCAGCATGCCGAAACCCCGGGGCTGGGCGGAGAGGTCGATAACCCGCGCTGGAAAGCACTGTGGCCGGGCAAGGAAGCCTTCGACGATGCGGGCAAATTCGACATCACCGTCATCAAAGGCAGCGTCGATCCCCACAGCGCACGCGCCGTGCATCAGGTGGATGGCCTGGCCGGCGCCACACTCACCAGCAACGGCGTCAACCACCTGCTCAACTTCTGGCTGGGGCCACAGGGCTTCGGGCCGTATCTGGCTCAACTGCGCGCAGGAGGGAACTGATCATGGCACAACCCACCCTCAAGGAAGTCTTGCTCGACCCCATCGTCAAAAACAACCCGATCGGTCTGCAGATTCTCGGCATCTGCTCGGCACTGGCCGTCACCTCCAACCTTAAGACCGCCTTGGTTATGTCGATTGCGCTGACGCTGGTCACCGGGTTCTCCAGCCTGTTTATCTCGATGATCCGCAGCCAGATTCCCAGTTCCATCCGCATGATCGTGCAGATGGTCATCATCGCCTCGCTGGTCATCGTCGTCGACCAGATCCTGAAAGCCTATGCGTTCACGCTGTCCAAACAGCTGTCGGTATTCGTCGGCCTGATCATCACCAACTGCATCGTCATGGGGCGCGCCGAAGCCTTTGCCATGGCCAATCCGCCGGCACTGTCATTCTGGGACGGTATCGGCAACGGCCTGGGTTATAGCGCCATGCTGATACTGCTCGGCGTTATCCGCGAACTGTTCGGCGCTGGCAAGCTGTTCGGCGTCACGATCCTGCCCGTTGTCAACGACGGCGGCTGGTACGTGCCCAACGGCCTGCTCCTGCTGCCACCCTCGGCATTTTTCCTCATCGGCCTGATCATTTGGGCCTTGCGCACCTGGAAGAAAGATCAGGTGGAAGCGCCGGCATGGACGCTGGCGCCGCAGGTCAGCAACCGGGAGGGCGCCTAAATGGAACATTATCTGAGTCTGTTTTTCCGCTCCGTGTTCATCGAGAACATGGCGCTCGCCTTCTTCCTGGGCATGTGCACCTTCATCGCCATTTCCAAGAAGATTCAAACGGCCATCGGCCTGGGCATCGCCGTCATTGTCGTACAGGCCATCACGGTACCGGCCAACAACCTGCTGTTCCGGTTTCTGTTAAAGGACGGCGCACTGGCCTGGGCCGGACTGCCGGAGGTGGATCTGAGTTTCTTGGGGCTGCTCTCCTACATCGGCGTCATCGCCGCCATCGTTCAGATTCTGGAAATGACGCTGGATAAATACGTGCCCAGCCTCTACAACGCGCTGGGCGTATTCCTGCCGCTGATTACGGTGAACTGCGCCATCATGGGCGGTACGCTGTTCATGGTCGAACGCGATTACAACCTGGCTGAAAGCGCCGTCTATGGCTTCGGTTCCGGCCTGTCCTGGGCGCTGGCCATCGTCGCGTTGGCGGGGATCCGCGAAAAGCTCAAATACAGCGACGTGCCTGCCGGCCTGCAGGGATTGGGCATCACCTTTATCACCATCGGCCTGATGGCGCTGGGGTTCATGTCGTTTTCCGGCGTGCAGCTGTAACGAGAAAGGCAAAGCGAGATGAATACCGAAATCCTGCTGGGCGTCGTCATGTTTACGGCGATCGTGCTGTCACTGGTCGTCATTATCCTGTTCGCCCGTTCCAGACTGGTCTCCAGCGGCGATGTCAATATCGAGATCAACGGCGAGCGGACGATTACCGTACCCGCCGGTGGCAAGCTACTGCAAACGCTGGCGGCGAAGAACATCTTTCTTTCCTCGGCCTGCGGCGGCGGCGGCACCTGCGGTCAATGCAAATGCATCGTCGAAGAAGGCGGCGGCGAAATGCTGCCCACCGAAGAGCCGCACTTTACCCGGCGGGACGCCGCCGAGGGCTGGCGTCTTTCCTGCCAAACCGCAGTCAAGCAGAACATGAAAATCCGCGTGCCGGAAGAAGTATTCGGCGTCAAGAAATGGGTCTGCACGGTCGAGTCCAACCCCAACGTCGCCACCTTCATCAAGGAACTGACGCTGCGCCTGCCTGAAGGCGAAAATGTGAACTTCCGCGCCGGTGGCTATGTACAGCTCGAATGCCCGCCGCACACCGTGTATTACAAGGACTTCGACATCCCTGAGAAATACCGTGCCGACTGGGACAAATTCAACCTCTGGCGCTTCGTCTCCAAAGTGGAAGAAACCACGATCCGCGCCTACTCGATGGCCAATTACCCGGAAGAAAAAGGCATCGTCAAGTTCAATATCCGCGTGGCCTCTCCCCCGCCCAACCGGGACGACATCCCGCCCGGCAAGATGTCTTCCTGGGTATTCAACTTGAAACCCGGCGATCAGGTCACGGTGTACGGCCCCTTCGGCGAGTTTTTCGCCAGAAACACCAATGCCGAAATGATCTTCATCGGCGGCGGCGCGGGGATGGCGCCGATGCGCTCGCACATTTTCGACCAGCTCAAACGCCTGCACAGCCAACGCAAAATTTCGTTCTGGTACGGCGCACGTTCGCTGCGCGAAGCGTTTTACATCGACGAATTCAACACACTGGCGGCGGAAAACCCCAATTTCACCTGGACGCTGGCGCTCTCCGACCCGCTGCCGGAGGACAACTGGACGGGACCAACCGGCTTCATCCACAACGTGCTGTACGAAAACTACCTGAAGAATCACCCCGCGCCCGAAGACTGCGAGTTTTACATGTGCGGCCCGCCCATGATGACCGCCGCCGTCATCAAGATGCTGCTCGATCTGGGTGTCGAACGCGACAGCATCTTCCTGGATGATTTTGGCGGCTGACCTGCGGGCTGTACGGCTCCGCCTCAAACGGGTGCGAAGAATGTGGTCGATGCGGCAAATCCGCTCATCAATACAGTCAGTGGCAAGGCGGTGCCTTGTCCTGCTGCCCGTCTTCGCCGTACTGACAGCCCCGTTTCTGCTCACCGCCTGCCGGCAACAGTCCCCGATCGAACGTCTCTCCGGCCCGACCATGGGCAGCACCTACCAGATCAGCTACGTTCGCGCACAGGACGCCCCCGAAGCGCCGGTGCTTCATGCGCAGATCCAGGCCATGCTCCAGCAACTGGACAGCGCCGTATCTACTTACCGGGATGATTCCGCCGTCGCTCGTTTCAATGCAGCCGCCGCCGGCACCTGCATGGAAATGCCGGACGAAGCCGTTGAGCTGGCGCATCACGCACAGCAACTGGCCACAGACGGCGAAGGCGCGTTCGACATCACCTTGTTGCCTGCACTCGATGCCTGGGGATTTGGCCCCAAGGCCGCTCTCGCTGACCTGCCCGCAGACCTATCCACCATCCAGCAGCAAACGCCACCCCAGTCACCGTCGGACGCTCCGCCATCGAAAACAGAAACGGCCGACGCCCCCAAGCCAGGCCAGGCCGCCCATTTCGCAGAACCCACACCGGCCGAACTCGACGCCCTGCGTCCGCGCATTGGCCTGCAACACCTGCGCATCAAGGGCACGCGCTTGTGCAAGGACGCACCGATCAGCATTGAATTCAACAGCATCGCCGCCGGCTATGCGGTCGATCGCATCGCCGATCTGCTCACCGCATACGGCATTCACAACTACCTCGTCGAAGTCACCGGCGAAATCCGCGGCGCCGGTAAAAAGCCGGACGGCTCGCCCTGGCGCGTTGCCATCGAGGCGCCGCTCGATCAGCAACGCCAGGCGCAGAAAATCGTCGTACTCGATGGCCTGTCATTGTCGACCTCCGGCGATTATCGCCACTACCGCGAGGTCAACGGCCAACGCCTGTCACACGTCATCGACCCGCGCACCCTGCGCCCCGTCACCCATCATCTGGCCGCCGTGACTGTCGCCGCCCCAAGTGCGCTGGACGCCGACGGCTTATCCACCCTGCTCATGGCGTTGGGGCCGGCGCGCGGGCTGGATTACGCGCAACGGCACAATCTGGCTGCACTATTCGTCAGCCGCACGTCTAATGGCTTCCACAGCCAGGCCACACCGGCCTTTGAAGCCCGCTTTCCATCCACAGGAGAATAAACATGCTGACCTGGCTACTCGCCCTGCTCGTCCTGCTCATCATCGTCGCCGGCATGGCTGTCGGCGTCATGGCCGGCCGCAAGCCTATCGCCGGTTCCTGTGGCGGCCTCGCCAACGTCGGCCTCGACACTGCGTGCGCCTGCGGCAGCACGCCCGGCAAATGCAGAGCCGGCGCAGGGGATGCCGACAACGCGCAAGACCCGGCCGCCCCCCATTCAACGCACTGAAGCCACACCCCGGTGCCAGCCCTTGCAGAGAACGCAGCGCCGTACACCTCGTACACCTGCCCGCAACCCCGCGTGAACAGGGCATTTCCGAAGGGGCGCCCGGAAGCCCTTATAAATAGGGCATCTCAAGGCAGGCTCCTTGAACTTTTTTATCCGCGGGAATTTTAGGGCAAGCATTTTGCAAGTCGGGCATTTATGTTCGACGGTCGTTCATCTAACCATTTATCGGGCGCAGTATTCCAGTTTATGTTTTTTGATGCTCTGAACCCCTTGTGTTTAAAGGACCTCCGGGCATTTTATGTTTTCTGCCTTATTTTTTCGGGTTGCGGAAAAGCCGTTCCTACAGGTCGGGCGCTTTGTGCCCGACGGTTGTTTACATTTGTCGGGCATCAATTCCCGACCTGCCCAAGCATCGCCCTGAAACGCTTTATCCATAAGGATTTCAGGGCGCTCCCTCTCACACGCACCACCCAGGCGAACTTGCTGGCAGCGCAATGATCGGCATCTTTGACAGCGGCTTGGGCGGGCTTTCAGTACTGGCGGCCATTGCAAAGGCTTTGCCGGCCGCTGATATGCGCTACCTGGCCGACACGGCATACGTTCCCTATGGCAATAAAGACGAAGCCTTCATTCGCGCGCGCGTCCTGAAAATCGGCCGCTATCTCGCCGATCAAGGCTGTTCGCTGATCGTCGTCGCCTGCAACACGGCCACCGCAGCGGCCGTCACGATGTTACGCAGCGCCCTGCCGAACATTCCCGTAGTCGGCATCGAACCGGGCATTAAACCCGCCGCCCATTCAACGCGCAGCGGGCGCATCGCTGTTCTGGCCACGGAATCGACGGCGCGCAGCATGCGCTTGTCCAGTCTGATTCAGCGATACGCCGGAAACGTTTGCGTCGATGTCATCGCCTGCCCCGGCTGGGCAAACCGGGTCGAGTCCCTGCAACTTGACGATCCCGGATTTGCCAAATCCGCACATCATCATCTGGCACAAACGCTGGAAGCCGGCGCGGACCGCATCGTTCTCGGCTGTACGCACTACACGTTTCTCGCCCCGGCGCTTGCCCCTCTTGTCGCGGGACGCGCACAGCTCGTCGATGTTGCCGAGGCAGTCGCCCGCCAGTGCCGACGACTAGCGGGCACAACCGAAAATAGTCAGGGACGGCTCATTCTGCAGGCGACGGCGCACCCGGGACGCCTGCAGGCCGCGTTACCCGCACTGGGGCTGGCGCAGCTGTTGCCGCGTCTGCAAGAGGCCGCGGCACAAATAGACATCTGAGCTATCTGAACTGAACGCTGGCAATAAAAACCGGGCAGTACGAAATCCGTACTGCCCGGTTGCGCGACACACTCCAGGTCTGGTCGTCTCGACTGCTTAACGATAAACCAGCACCGGGATTTTCGAGTAAGTCAGCACCTTGCTGGTTTCGCTGCCCAGCAGCAGCGCCTTGATGCCGCTACGTCCATGTGAAGCCATGAAAATCAGGTCGCAGTTACCCTTCGTCGCCGCATCGATAATGCCTTCATAAACCATGGCGCTGGTAATACTAACCGTTTGGCATTTAACGCCTGCTTCCTGGCAGAGATTTTCGACAAAACCAAGCACTTTTCTGGCATAGGCTTCCGTATAAGAATCCTCGCTTTCATCCATCTTGGCCATGGCCAGAAATCCCTCTCCGTAGTACCCCATCGCCGAAAAATCCTGCTTGGCGTAAAACGCGGTAATTTCAGCGCCGATTTCCTTGGCGAAGGCAACCGCCCGCCGTACCGCGCGTTCGGAGAATTCAGAGCCATCGGTCGGTACCAGAATATGCTTGAACATCGCGTTCCTCCTTTTCCTGTATTTTCCCTCTGCTTGCGCAGCGTTCCACGCTGTGCAATCACGCCGGCGACCGGCGCATTTTCAGTATAGATCAGGTCTGCGCAGGCGCAAGCAATCTTCTCCATATCCGGGCCATCGACCGCCGGCCGGCCGTGCCGGACTCATTCCGAATCGGCGCCCACGCTGCTTTCGATTTCATAACGCTGGGTGTAAGCGGAAAAATCGGGCATTTCCCGCTGATATTCCGAGAACATCAGCGGCGATGAAATCAAAAAGTCCGCCGTGGCGCGGTTGCAGGCCACCGGCACGTTCCAGACGACGGCCAGGCGCAGCAGCGCCTTGACATCCGGGTCATGCGGCTGCGGTTCGAGCGGGTCCCAGAAAAAAATAACGAAGTCGACGAGCCCCTCTGCGATCATTGCGCCGATTTGCTGATCACCGCCGAGCGGGCCGCTCTGGAGCTTTTGGATTTGCGTGCCGAGCTCTTGCTCAATCAGTGATCCCGTCGTACCCGTCGCACAGAGGTCATGCATCAACAGTGAGCCGCGGTTAAAACGCGCCCATTCCACCAGATCCTGCTTCTTGTTATCGTGCGCCACCAGGGCAATTCGCTTGCGATGCGGAATTTTCGTACCGTGAGTTTCAGGCATGATCTATCTCCTGTCCGTCTTGAGAGCGCTGCCGCTCATAAAAATCCCGTTTATGTTAGCGTATTTCCAATGCCCCAGTAGCCATGTGGGCAGGCCTGCACCCCGTACAATCTGACTTCCTTGGGCTTTCCGGCATTCTTAGTATTAGTCTCATTCCGCGCCACGGCTACTCTACGCAACAAGGCCAACACGACCTGTTGGGGCGGTTTTTCCAGACCGCCTCCGGTATACTTCGCCCTTTTGCATTTTTTGTGCCTCCCGTACGCGCATACCCTCCGCCGCCCGTAACGGCATTTCTACGATTTCCACCATGACTTCCGACGCATCAAACTCCAACGCCTCCAGCACCTGTTCCTCGCCCACCGCCACGCTCTTTCCGCCCGATATTCTCAACGACGTCCAGAAACGCCGCACATTTGCCATCATCTCCCACCCTGACGCCGGCAAAACGACGCTGACCGAGAAACTCCTGCTCTTCGGCGGCGCCATTCAGCTTGCCGGTACGGTCAAAAGCCGCAAAAGCGCGCGTCACGCCACCTCGGACTGGATGGAAGTGGAAAAGCAGCGCGGCATTTCCGTCACCAGCTCGGTCATGCAGTTTGAATACAAAAACCACACGATCAACCTGCTCGACACCCCCGGGCACGAGGACTTTTCGGAAGACACCTACCGCGTGCTCACCGCCGTCGACGCCGCCATCATGGTCATCGACGCGGCCAAGGGCGTCGAAGCGCAGACGATCAAACTGCTCAACGTTTGCCGCATGCGCAACACCCCGATCATCACCTTCATCAACAAGCTTGACCGTGAAGTGCGCGAACCTTTCGAGCTGCTCGAAGAAATTGAAAATGTACTGTCCATCGAATGCGCGCCGGTAACCTGGCCGATCGGCATGGGCAAGACCTTCCGCGGCGTTTATCACCTGCACGATGACAGTCTGCTGCGTTTTATGCCGGGTGAGGAACGACGCACGACGGCAGAAAAAATCGACGGTATCGAAAACCCACTGCTGGACCGAGATTTTCCGCTCGAAGTCGGCCGGCTACGCGAAGATGTCGACCTTATCCGCAGCGCCAGCGCCCCGTTCAGCCTCGACGATTTTCTCGCCGGCCGGCAGACGCCAGTATTTTTTGGCTCCGGCATCAACAACTTTGGCGTGCAGGAAATCCTCCAGGCGCTGCTCGACTGGGCGCCGCCGCCGCAGGCACGCGATGCCGGCAGCCGTATGGTGCAGCCCGCCGAAGCGCCGTTCACCGGCTTTGTCTTCAAAATTCAGGCGAATATGGACCCGAAACACCGCGACCGCATTGCTTTTTTCCGCGTCTGTTCGGGCCGCTACACCGCCGGCATGAAAGTACGGCACGTGCGCGCCGAACGGGAAATGAAGCTGTCCAATGCCCTGACTTTCATGGCCAATGAACGGGTTCTGATGGAAGATGCCGTCGCCGGCGACATCATCGGCATCTACAACCACGGGCAACTGCATATCGGCGACACCCTGACAGAAGGCGAAACGCTGGCCTTCAAGGGCATCCCGTATTTTTCGCCAGAACTTTTCCGTATGGCACGCCTGCGCGATCCGATCAAAAACAAACAGCTGCAAAAAGGCTTGCGGGAATTGGGCGAAGAGGGCGCCATCCAGGTGTTCGAGAATCTGGCGACAGGCGCGCTCCTGCTGGGCGCAGTCGGCGTGCTGCAATTTGAAGTCGTCGCCCAGCGCCTGCAAACCGAATACAAGGTCGACGCCATCTTTGAGCCTGCCGACATTCACACGGCACGCTGGCTGACCTTTCCCGACGAAGCGACACGACGGAACTTCGAGCGCGAACAGCAGCATCGCATGGCTACCGACGTCGACGGCAATCTCGTTTACCTTGCCAGCACGCGCTACAACCTGGATGTAACGCGCGAAAAATGGGCGCAGATCGGCTTTCACGATTCGCGCGAACACGGCCAGAAAATGAGCTAACGGCATCACGCTGTACGCTGCTGCACAAACCCCACTTCATGAAACGCATCTTCTTTTTCGACATCGACCATACGCTGCTCGACCACCACAGCTTCACCATTCCCGCATCGGCGCTCAAAGCGATCGCCGCACTGCGGCGTGACGGACACACGATCGTCGTCGCCACAGGTCGCAGTTACGCCCAAGCGCGGCAATTTTCCGATCAGGTGCAGCCCGATTACCTCATCACCCAGAATGGCGCGCGCATCCTGAAAGACGGCCAGGAAAAACTGTCCATTCCTCTGTCGCATGCTTCGCTCATCGCCTTATTTGAATGGGCGCGCGCGCAGGGCTACCCCTTTGGCGTCAATCTCGACGGCCTCGGCTATCTCAGCGAAGCCGTGCCGTGCACCCTGGAACCCTTGGCCGCGACACGGACGCCTTATCAGACCGACGACCCGGCCTACCTCCGGCAGCCGGTACACCAGGCCTGGCTGTTTTACGACGAACGTCTTGACCCGCAAACCGCTGAAACCATCCTCGCCCGCTTCCCCGCTTTCGACCTGGTGCGCTGGCACCGGACGGCCATCGACATCATGCCCCGCGGTGTCAATAAATGGACGGGCTGCCAGTGGGTATTGCAGCAGACGGGCTTTCTTCCCGAGCAGGCGGTTGCCTTTGGCGACGGACTCAACGATATGCAGATGTTGCAAGGCGTCGGTCTAAGCGTGGCCATGGGCAACGGCCACCCCGATCTCCAGGCCATCGCCGATTACGTCGCGCCCGCACTCGACCACGATGGCATTGCCGTAGCGCTGGCGCAGCTTATGGAGAGCGGAAAAATCCCGCACCCTAGCGGATAGTCGCCGGCATGGAAAAAAGTGGCAGAAACCGGCCGCTGACCGGACACCGGCCAATCCGGAACAGCCGGCAACCCGTTTTTCGGCCACTATTTAGTTTCTCGCCCCGTCATCATCCCGAACGCTCATTCCCTTTTTCACCCTCTTCACTATCGCAGCAATTACGCTTGTCATTCCTATGATCAACACCTTTACCCTTCTTCTGCTATTCCAGCTTGTCGGCGAATTGCTGGTACGCGCTTTCGGCTGGCCATTTCCCGGCCCCGTCATCGGTATGACGCTGCTTTTCCTCGTTCTGCTCGTGCGCGGCACGGTTAGCCAGGAGCTGCGTCACGGCACCGGCAGTTTTCTGCAACACCTCTCGCTGCTGTTCGTGCCGGCCGGCGCCGGCGTCATGCTGCACTGGCAGCGCCTCGCCCACGAATGGCTGCCGATTGCCATCGCCGTGCTGGTCAGTACCCTGATTGGGCTGGTCGTCACCGTGCTGGTCATTAACCTGATGCGGCGCTGGACATCGCAAGAGCGTTCGGGAGAGCCGTCATGAGCGCCACCCTGAACGAACTTTCCTCCTACATGGCCGGCTCGCCGCTGACCGGACTCACGCTTACCCTACTCGCCTACCAGGCCGGCCTCTGGTGCTTCCGGCGCAGCGGCGGCCTGCCCTGGGCGAATCCGGTACTGATCGCCATCGCCCTCATCTGCGTCGTACTCTGGCTAAGCGGCATGCCCTATGCGGAATATTTTGCCGGCGCACAGATGATCCACTTCCTGCTCGGCCCCTCCACCGTCGCCTTGGCCGTGCCACTGTTCACGCAATGGAAAAACCTCAAGCGCATGGCGCTGCCGCTGATTGTCGGCTTGTTCGTCGGCTGCATCGCGGCCGCCTTCTCGGCCATGGCCATCGCCCGCTGGCTGGGCGCCTCGACGGAAACGGTGCGCTCGCTCGCGCCCAAATCGGCAACAACGCCGATCGCCATGGGCGTCGCCGAAAAAATCGGCGGGCTGTCTTCGCTCACCGCCATTTTTGTCATCCTCACCGGCATCACCGGCGCCGTCTGCTTCCCCGCGCTGTTTCGCCTGTTCAAGTTCCACAACCACGCGGCGCAGGGCTTCGCCGTCGGCCTCGCCGCACACGGACTCGGCACCGCGCACGCTTTCATGGTCAGCGAAAAAATGGGGGCTTTCGCGGCGCTCGGCATGGGGATGAACGGCATGCTCACCGCCTTGCTGCTGCCGCTGCTGATCTAGCGCCCGCCGCGGCGATGATCTGCGGCCGTAGTCATCGTAGTCGTCGTAGCATTTCGCAGCATCCAGTGAAAAGCGGCTTCACAGCCACGTGCCTGCTGCGTTTCAACGGCTTCAGCGCCGCATGTCCGCGTCCCGCCGTCTTTTCTGGTTTTCCGCCTGGCTTGCTGGTACGGGCATGGCGGCATGGCCCGCCGCCGCATCCGCCCTCACCCGCCAGAATGCGGCAAAGCGCGGAATTCCGTTTTTGGTGAACCCGCGATGGCGATAGGTGATGAGGCTGCCGATTGGCGGCGGATTCTCCCGGTCGGCATCGCTAAAGCCGGCGCCGATCCGAAAAACGCCACGCGCATTGCGGCAGGAGAGCGCTCCCAGTCGCCCCTGATGCCGGCCCTTGCCGGCATGGTGCGCAACGACGGTGCACTCGTCATCGAGCGTGCGCTTGAGCTTGAGCATCTGGCGGCTGCGCCCCGCCGTGTAAGGCGCCGCCGGATCGCGCACGATAACGCCCTCGCCGCCCTGTTGTTCGACCGCCTGCAAAAATGCCTGAAGATGCGCCCGATGACCGACCGGATACTGGGGAATAACGGTAATGTGCGCCGCCGGCCGTTCTTGCAGATATTTTTCCAGCACTCCCAGACGCTGCCGCAGATCGCCCGGCGCCTGCGGGACATCGAACACATGAAGCTTGAGCGAATGCCAGCCTTTGTCTTCCCCCGAGCGGACGATGGCAGCGATACGTTCGAACTCGCCGCGCCGGCTGAACAGTTCTCCATCGACCGGAAACGGCGGAAAACCATGCGTGAAATACGGCGGCGCCCTGAACACATTGCCCTGGCGACTGATGAGCCGCGCACCGTCCCAATACGCGCGCACGCCGTCGAGTTTTTCGCTCATCACCCATCCTTCGATCTCCGTGTTTTCCTGGAACACGTCCGCCAGCATCAGCGCGGGCGCCTCCTGCGCGGCGGCCAGGCAGGCGTACGCAGCGCCTATCCACGCTATCCACGACAGGCAAAAGCGCAGCGCTCTACTCATGGACATCCGGCGGTTCATGGCGTCCGGTGAAGGCAAGTGGTCTATGCATCTGCGCCCGACAGCAGGTTTGTTTCCGCCATCAACGCCGCGCCGACGATACCGGCGCTGTTGAGAAAACTCGCGGCAACCACCGGCGCACGCAGCGTCAGCATCGGGGCAAACTTGTACAGACGGGCGCTGACGCCGCCGCCGAGAATGATGAGATCCGGCCAGAGCAGACGCTCCATCATGCACAGATAACGGTTCAGACGCCCGCCCCACGACTGCCAGCCCAGCGCCCGCGTCACCCGCACGGTTTCGGAAGCGTAGCGCTCGGCCTCCACACCATTGTCGAGAAAAATATGCCCCAGCTCCGTATTCGGCAGCAAACGCCCGCCGCTGAACACCGCCGTCCCCAGACCCGTACCGATGGTCACGATCAGAACAACGCCGCCCTCGCTGCCGGCATGTCCTTGCCCTGCCCCAAAGCGCATTTCCGCCGTACCGGCCGCATCCGCATCATTGGCGACAAAACAGGGGCATCCCGTAGCCTGCGAAAAATAGTCGGCCACCGGCAGATCGATAAAGGCAGCGTCGATATTGGCCGCCGTGCGCGCCACGCCATGCTGGATCGCGGCCGGAAAGCCGATGCCCACCGCCCCCTGCCAGCGATGCAGGGCAATTTGCCGGATCAGCGCTTCCGCCAGCGCTTCAGGCGTAGCCGGCTGCGGCGTCGCCACGCGCTGGCGCGCATCGCACAGCGTGCCGGTTTCCGTTTCGACGATGGCCGACTTGATCGCCGTGCCGCCGACATCAATCCCTAATAGCCGCACATTTTCCCCTTCGCATTCTCCATACTCTTTTGCCTCCGCCGCTTCATTACCGATTGTTCTGACCGTCCCGCTCGCCCCGATTCCCCATCTTCCCGGTAAAATTGCGCCGAGTCGTGTATCTGCCCGCCGGGATGGCGCGATGCTATCAGCTTTTCACCTTGCCGCCACACAGTCCACCGCGCGGCAGGCGCAAAATGAGGCATCGCCCTGCCAGGTCAGACCCGTTCAGGCCGCATATCTCGCCGGAAAACCCGTTTCCCATGGATAAAGCCCTACCGAATCAGGCCGCATGCGTCCATGAGAACCGAAAGCCGGATGATTGGTCAAAAACCGGCAGCATCAGGCAAAAGCGGGCAGAGGCGACCAGAAACGGGCGCAGCGGAAACATCGCCGGGCTTTAAATTCTTTAAATCCATCCTGCCGTGCTTTCCAGCGCCCGCCAACGGATTTTCATTCACTTTCAACAAGGAGACATTATGCTCAGCAATACCATGATCGAACGTCTGAACCAGCAGATCAATATGGAACATTATTCCGCCAACCTTTACCTGCAAATGAGCGCCTGGTGCGATCATCAAGGCCTCAGCGGCAGCGCCGCCTTCCTCAAGCAGCACGCGGCGGAAGAAATGGAACACATGCACCGCCTGTTCCGCTACGTTTCGGAAACCGGCGCCCTGCCCCTGGTCGGCGCGCTGAAAGCCCCGCCGGTGCAGTACAAAAATCTTGCCGAAGTCTTTAAAGCCACTTACGAGCACGAGCTGGAAGTTACCCGCTCAATCAACGCGCTCGTAGCCGCTGCGCTTGCCGAGCAAGACTTCTCCACCTTCCAGTTCCTGCAATGGTATGTCAGCGAACAGCATGAAGAAGAACACCTGTTCAAAGGCATTCTCGACAAAATCGACGTCATCGGCATCGACGGCCGCGGCCTTTACTTCCTCGACGAAGAAATCCGCAAACTCGCCGTCGCAAGCTAAACGCACGCAGCGCACGGCAATACGCGCATCGGACATATACGGCCGCCCGCATGGGCGGCCGTATTGCATTTATGCCCCGCGCATACACGCGTTCTGCGCGCTCTGGCGTGAGTCCAGCCATGACAACCGGCGCAAAAGAAATAAAAGGGAATGTGAGAAAGAATGGGCAGAATGGGCGTGAAACGGAAAGGTCACGCACCGATTGGGCGAAATCCGGCGAGGTGCACCAATTTCTAGGCGCAATATGCCGCGAATTCGCCGGCTCTACGCGGCGTTGTTGGTGTGGCCGGCGCTGTTCGCGGCCTGTTCCCCCGTTGCCCCCGCCACGCCCATCTCGCTCCGGTACGCTTCGGCCTGCCCGTGCAGCCATTGGCCAAAGGCTTGTAGCGATGCCGATCCGGCGCGGTCTTCCGGATAGACGAGGTAATAACCACGCTGGCTGGAAAGCGTTACCGGGCAGGGGGAAACCAGTTCGCCGGAGGCCAGTTCCTTTTGCACGAAGAAATGCGGCACCAGCGCCACGCCCAGCCCGGCCTGCGCCGCCGGAATGAGCATGGAAAAGAGTTCATAGCGCGGCCCGCCCATCACGTTGACGCCGCGCACGCCCATCATGTCGAACCATTGCCGCCAGGCCTCCGGGCGCGAGGATTGGTGCAGGAGCGCCATTTTGGCCAGTTTTTCCGGCTCGATCCGCGTCTGGCCGTGCATCAGGCCGGGGTTGCACACCGGGATCATTTCTTCGCCAAACAGGTATTCGATCACGGCGCCCGGCCAGATCGGGTCGCCAAAGTGGATGGCGGCGTCGAAAGGCGTGTCGTTGAACATGAACGGCTCGGCGCGCGTCGTCAGGTCGATGCCGATGTTCGGGTGGCTGGCGTGAAAATCGACGAGCCGCGGAATCAGCCAGCGCGACGCAAAGGTGGGAATCGCCGCCAGTTCGAGTACGCCGCTGCCCCGGTGCGCCATCAAGGAAAGGGTATCGTGCTCGATGCGCTTGAGGTTTTCGCGTACCTGGCGGGCGTAGAGCCGCCCGGCCTCGGAAAGCAGAACGCGCCGCCGGACGCGGTTGAACAGGGCAACGCCGAGATAATCTTCCAGCGCGGCAATCTGCCGGCAGACGGCGCTCTGGGTCAGCGACAGTTCTTCGGCAGCGCGAGTGAAGCTCTGGTGCCGCGCGGCGGTTTCAAAAGCAATCAGCAATTCGACGCCGGGGATTTTCCGTTTCATTGCAGTGTCCTGAAAGTTGCCTGAAATTTCCGGAAGGCCGCACCGAAAGGCCGGCACGGTTTTCTCGATCAGACTGCCGCTTATTATATTCCCACATCGCACAACCAGTGCATACGGCAAGCACATCCACAACAGGGCAAACTCGCCTGTAGCCCAAATAATACGTGGGCTCCCGGCCAATCAGCCTGTCTGCAAGCAGTGATGATGACGGACAGAAAATTCCGTCTTTGCACAAATATTTCGGCGAGAACCGCTGCCTAACCGCAGGGTTCCGACACCTGGCAAGCCGCCCCCGCCCGGATTGTATAGACCGGATAACGGAGCGGGGGAATGACGCTCGATGGGTGGCAGGTGGCGGAGTGACGGGCGATGGGCGATGGGCGATGGGCGATGGGCGATGGGCAACGTCCAATCTACGCGGACGCCAAGCCGATCATGGCAAAACAACGCGCCGCAGCGCTACATACCCAGCGTGCGTCTCTCAACATGCTGGCCTTCCTGACCGGCATTTTTCATCCACATTCATATGGCGGCGACGGCAACGAAGCGCATTGATTTCCTGCGGCGTTGCGCAGGACTCCGCCAAGGCGCGGGAATGGTTAAAAAAAGCGGCTGCGCAGACAGAAAATGCAGAAAATACTGAAGCGGTGCGCAAAGCCCGGCAGGCGCTGGAGAAAATGCGCGGGAAGCGTTGAGTGCGCCAAGCGCGGCGGGCTGGACGTCCGCAGTGACCGGCCGCAACGACCGGCCGCAAGCCCACGTCTTTTGGGCATTTCAGACTGGGCAACGCTGAAGCCCGCGTCCCTAGGGCATTTCAGGCGAGGTGGCGCTGGGACCCGCGTCAATCGGGCGTTTGCGGGCAGGCAGGCTGGAAACCCGCGTAAATACTGGGCTGGCGGGCAAGGCGGCCGGAAACGCCCATTTCACGCGGGCTGGAGCGGTGACGATGGTGCGGTACACCAAGCGCGGCGGGCGCTGAAGAGAATGCGCCAAGGGCGTTGAGTAGATGCGGCAGACAGCCGCTCTATATAATGCGCCGTATCTTCATTTGCTCAACATCGTGAAGCAATCAAAGGGAGGATAAACGATGAAAAAGCTTTTGCTCGGCGTCTGCCTGCTCCTCTCCGCCACGCTGGCGCTGGCGCAAATGCCCAGGGAAACGCGACAGGCGGTGCTGCACGCGATGCAGCAAAAAAATTACGCCCAGGCCGTGCAATTGCTGCGCCCCTGGGCAGAGCGTGGCGATGCCCGGGCGCAGGGTGGCCTTGGTGCGATGTATTACGATGGTCAAGGCGTCGCCCAGGATTACGCCAAGGCGCGGGAATGGTTCGAGAAAGCCGCCGCTCAGGGAGAGGCAGGGGCGCAGTACAACCTTGGCGTGATGTATAGCAATGGTCAGAGCGTCGCACGGGACTCCGCCAAAGCGCGCGAATGGTATGAAAAAGCCGCCGCGCAGGGATATGCCAAAGCACAACACAACCTTGGTGTGCTGTATGCACATGGCCGAGGCGTCGCACAGGATTATGCCAAGGCACGCCAATGGTGGGAGAAATCGGCCGCCCAGGGAGATGAAAATGCACAATTTAGTCTTGGCTTGATGTATGGCCGTGGTCAAGGTGTTGCACAGAATGACGCCAGGGCGCAGGACTGGTTCGAGAAAGCGGCAGTTCAGGGACATGCCCAAGCGCAATTTAACCTTGGCGTGATGTATCACGATGGTCAAGGCATTGCGCAGAATGACGCTAAGGCACACGAGTGGTGGGAGAAATCGGCTGCGCAGGGAGTTGCAGAGGCACAATACGCCCTTGGCTTGATGTATCACGATGGCCAAAGTGTCGCGCAGGACTCCGCCAAAGCGCGCGAATGGTATGAAAAAGCCGCTGCGCAGGGGTATGCCCAAGCACAATACAACCTTGGCTTGATGTATGACGCTGGCCAAGGTGTCGTGCAGGATTACGCCAAGGCGCGCAAATGGTACGAGCAGGCGGCAGCGCAGGGGGATGTCAAAGCACAATATAGCATTGGCGTGATGTATAGCGCTGGCCGAGGTATCGCGCAGGACTCCGCCAAGGCGCGGGAATGGTGGGAGAAAGCCGCTGCGCAGGGGCATGCAGGGGCGCAGTACAACCTTGGCCTGATGTATTACAGTGGCCTTGGCGGCGCGCAGGACTCCGCCAAGGCGCGCGAATGGTTGGAAAAAGCAGCTGCGCAGACAGAAAATGCAGAAAATACTGAAGCAGTACGCCAAGCACGGCAGGCGCTGGAGAAAATGCGCCAAGGGCGTTGAGTGCGTGTGGTGACTAGCGGCCGCGCGCTGAATACTTGTAGTGACCGGCCGAACGACCGGCCGCAGGCCCGCGTCTTTTGGGCGTTTCAGGCAGGGCAGCGCCGGAACCCTCGTCAATAAAGTATTTGCGGGCATGTAGGCTGGAAATGCCCGTAAACATTGGGCTTGAAGACAGGCAGGCCGGAAACCCGCGTAAACACAGGGCTAGAAGAAAGGCATGCCGAAAATACCCGTAAACACTGGGCTGTCAGCTAGCCACCCCGGAGAAGCCCATTTTACGCGGGGTTCGGGGCAGGCTATTTTCGTGAGCCAGCGGGCGTTCCGCCTTCCTCCAGCTTCCCGCCTTCCCAGCTTCCCCTGCTCGCCTTCCGCTTCTTCCCGCCCCGGAAACAGGTCGTCGACGGAGCACAGGCGGTGGGGCGAAAGGCGATGCGCCAAGCGTGGCAGGCGCTGGAGAAAATGCGCCAAGGGCGTTGAGTGCGTGTAGTCGCTGGTGGCCGCGCGCTGAAACTTGCAGTGACCAGCCGAACGACCGGCCACAAGCCCACGTCTTTTGGGCGTTTCAGACCGGGCAGCGCCGGAGCTCGCGTCAATCGGGCGTTTGCGGGCAGGCCGGCCGGAAACCCGCTTAAATACTGGTCTGGCGGGCAAGGCGGCCGGAAACGCCCATTCCACGCGGGCTTCAGAGCATGCTTACCGGCAATGCTCTTTCCACCTTTCCGTCCTTCCACTTCTTCCACGCCTTCCATTTCTTCCACACCTTCCCCTTCTCCCGTGCTGGCGAATCCCCGTATAATCGCGCGATTGCCGGAACAGACAAGGCATCCGGCGACGGCGCGGCCAGGCCCCCACGATAAAAAACGCCGCGCCGGTTTTCATTGCCGTATTTCCATAACAATTGCAACATCGATTACGCCTGTACTGATCGCGCCATGAGAATTTTGTTGAGCAACGACGATGGTTATTTTTCACCCGGTATCGAACATCTGGCGCACGTTCTCTCGGAGGTGGCGGAGATCGTCGTCGTCGCGCCGGAGCGCGATTACAGCGGCGCGAGCAACTCGCTGACGCTTGACCGCCCGCTCTCCCTCCGGCGCGGCAGCAACGGGTTTTATCACGTCAATGGCACGCCCACCGATTGCGTACACCTGGCCGTCACCGGCGTGCTGGATACCTTGCCGGACATGGTGGTTTCCGGCATCAACCTGGGCGCCAACATGGGCGACGATACGATTTATTCCGGTACCGTCGCCGCGGCGACCGAGGGCTTTCTGCTCGGCATTCCCTCGCTGGCCATTTCGCTGTGCAGCAAGACGTTCGGGCATCTGAACACCGCCGGCCGCGTGGCGCGCGAACTGGTCGATGCGCTGATCGCCCGCCGCCCCGCCGAGCCGATGCTGCTCAACGTCAATATTCCCGACATTCCCTACGAGATGCTGCAAGGCCGCGCCATCACGCGGCTGGGCAAGCGCCACAAGGCCGAGGGGATGGTCGCCACCGTTACGCCGCGCAACGAAACGGTGTATTGGGTCGGCGCCGCCGGCCAGGCGGAAGACGCCGAGGAAGGCACCGACTTTTACGCCGTCGCCAGCCACCAGGTGTCGATCACGCCCTTACAGATCGACCTGACGCATACGGCGCAACTGCCGCTGCTGCGGGGATGGCTCGACCAATGAGCCTGAGCGCGTCCGGTCTGGGCATGACTTCGCCGCGCGCACGGGCACGCATGATCGAGCGCCTGCGCGCCGACGGCATTGCCGAGGAGCGCGTGCTGGCCGCCATCGCCGCCGTACCGCGTCACCTGTTTGTCGAGGAAGCCCTGGCTTCCCGCGCCTACGAGGATTCGGCGCTGCCGCTGGGGTTTTCCCAAACCATTTCACAGCCCTTCATCGTCGCGCGGATGATCGAGATTCTGATGCGCGGGCGCGAACTGGGCAAAACGCTGGAAATCGGCGCCGGTTCCGGCTACCAGGCCGCCGTGCTGGCGCAGCTGACGCCGGAAGTCTACGCCGTCGAGCGCATCGCGCCGTTGCTCGCGCGCGCCAGACTCAACCTGCGCAAAATCCAGCAGTTCCGCGTCCGCCTCAAGCACGCCGACGGGCAGCAAGGGCTGCCGGAGGCCGCGCCCTTCGACACCATCATCGTTTCCGCCGCCGCATCGGAACTTCCGCACGCGCTTTTGCAACAGCTGGCGCCGAATGGCAGAATACTGCTACCGTTCGGCACCGAACGGCAGACCCTCCGGCTTTTCGAACGCCGTGCAGAAAATATCGCCGAAATCCGGGTGGACAGCCTCGTCAATTTTGTTCCGCTACTCTCAGGACTCGAATGAAAAACATCGGCCACTTCAGCGCTCGCGTCAGCCCCGCACCGCTCATGCCACACGCCGTACATGCCGGCCTGCGCCGCGCCTGCCACCGCCTTTGCCATTTTTCCCTCATCGCTGCGGCCGCGCTGACACTGGCCGCCTGCGTCAGCAACGTCCCCGCCCCCGTCGAAGGGCGCGGCGGATACGCTACGGGCACGCCGGCGGGTGAAGCGTATTACACCGTCCAGAGCGGCGACACGCTCTATAGCATCGCCCGGGCGCACAACATGGATCCCCGCGAGCTGATTGCCCTCAACCAGCTCGAAAATGCCAACCAGCTTTCCGTTGGCCGCATCATCCGCCTGCGCCCGCAAGGCGCGGAAACCCCGGTGGTAGACGCCGCAACCGGCGTCGAAACGCAGCCGATCACCGATAACCAGGGCATCGAACAGCGCACGCTGGGCGGCACAGGCACGGATTCCGCCGCAGGCGGCGCAGTTTTTTCCGGCAGCGAGGCGGGCGGCAGCACCGGCCTCCTCAAACGCGAACCGAAAGCCGGCAAGGAACCCTACTCCGAACAAGCGCTGGCGCAGGCTGAAGGGCCGGCCTTGCCAAGGACGCCGGACGCAACCACGGCCGCAGCAGCAACCACTGCGGCGGGCGCCGCACAATCCGCCGAAGGCGGCAGGCAAGGCGCGGACTCCGCGGCAGACACGGCAGCCCACGGACAAAGCTGGAGCTGGCCGGCGAGCGGCGCCGTGCTCGGTCACTTTGGCAGCAACGGCAACAAGGGCGTCGATGTTTCCGGCAAGCACGGCGATCCCGTCATTGCGGCGCAGGACGGCAAGGTCATCATCGCCAACAATGCCCTGCGCGGCTACGGCAACATGGTCATCATCAAACACGCCGACAATCTCGTCTCCGTTTACGCGCACAACAGCAAGCTGCTCGTCAAGGAAGGCCAGCAGGTCAGTAAAGGGCAGAAGATTGCGGAAATGGGCAATACCGACGCCGACCGGGTGAAGCTGCATTTTGAGATTCGCACCCAGGGCAGGCCGGTCGATCCGATGAAATACCTGCCAGCGCGCTGACCGTGAACAGCAGAAACAAAACTGGCCGGCGCAAAACCCGCCATGCGGTTTCGCACGCGGGAACGCTGGCCGAAGCGGACGCACTCTCCACCGAGAAGTACGCGACGGAAACAACGGAAACATCGGATTCCGCCGAACCGGCCGATATGCCCCGCCCCGCTAAATCTCAGGGGGTGGGCGAGGCGGGCGATTCCGATGACTCCGCGGATTCCGGCGCCTCCCACGATTCACCGGGAGTTGAACTCCTCAACGACATCACCCTGTATTACCTGAACGAAATCGGCGCCAAACCGCTATTTACGCCACAGGAAGAATACGAATGCGCGCTCCAGATCCGGCAGGGGGATTTCGCCGCGCGCCAGCGCATGATCGAACACAATCTGCGGCTGGTCGTCAATATCGCCAAGCACTATCTCAACCGCGGCCTGCCGCTGCCCGACCTGATCGAGGAAGGCAATCTCGGCCTGATTCACGCCATCGAAAAATTCGAGCCGGAACGCGGCTTCCGCTTTTCCACCTACGCGACCTGGTGGATTCGCCAGAACATCGAACGTGCGATCATGAACCAGTCGCGCACCATCCGCCTGCCCGTTCACGTCATCAAGGAGATCAACCTGATCCTACGCGCCATGCGCCATCTGGAACTGGCCAGCGGCCGCGAAATCCGCATCGAAAACATCGCTCACCTGATCGACCGGCCGGCGGAAGAAGTGCGGCGCGCCATCGCCCTTAGCGAACATATCGCCTCGCTCGATGCGCCGCTGGAAATCGACCCCGAACACAACATCGCCGACATCCTGCCCGACGACAATACGCTGGAAGCGGAAAGCCTGATGCAACAACAGCGCATCGGACAGCTCGTCACCAGCTGGGTAAAGCAACTGCCCGAGCGGCAGCGCTACGTGCTGGCGCGGCGTTACGGCCTGCTCGGCTACGAAATTGGCACGCGCGAAGAAATCGCCGCCGAACTGGGATTAACGCGCGAACGCATCCGGCAAATCCAGACCGTGGCCTTCAACCAGCTGCGGCAAATGATCAAGCAGGACGGCCTCGCGCACGACACGCTGCTATAGCGCGAGCAGCCACGCAACATTCCCCCGCCTATTCAGCCCTCTTTAGCCCTATTCAGTCTATCCCGGCGGCTATCCGGCCACACTCCAGCCCCACTCCCCCCACGCCTGCCCTCAACGCCAAGCCCAACCGTTTCCCGCGCCAGGACAACGGCGATGAGAGACGCTGCTCATTCTGCGGCAATGTTGTTGCGCTGCCTGACTGCGTGTTCCGGCGGTGATGCGCAATTGGCCGGATCGGTCGGACTCGCTGGCCTGAACCCCACGTCTTTTGGGCGTTTCAGCCCGGTCGCCTTTGCAGCCCTTGTCCATCGGGCGTTTGCCGGCAGGCAGGCCGAAACCCCCGGCAAATAGGGGGCTAGCGGATAGGCAATCCGGGAACCCGCGTAAACACTGGGCTGGCGGGCAGCCCCTCCGGAGATGCCCGTTTTACGCGGGGTTCGGGGCAGGCATGGTAGCGGATATTGTGACGGGGGTGTGGTCGGTCTTCGACTGCCGGCGGCTATTATTCAGACGGTGATGCTTCCCCCGCGCCGCCGGCGGTGCGCCAATGATGTGGTCAGGCGCGAGCCTGCCGGCTGCAGCGAAACAGAATGATCCGTCGGCCTGAACCCCACGTCTTTTGGGCGTTTCAGTCCGGTCGCCTTTGCAGCCCTTGTCCATCGGGCATTGGCGGCTGCCCGGCATTTTTGGTGTTTTTGAATCGCATCGGCAGGCAAAGCCACCCCTGCTTGCGCCGGGCGTTTTCGTACCGTTTTTTATCCGCCCACGCCGGAAGAGGCAGAAAGAAACGGCCATCAGCGCCGCGGAGGCCGCGGCCGAACAGCCTGAAGCAGCACCCAGAGCGCCCCTTCGCCGCCATCGCAGGCAGCGGCATGGCAAAAAGCCAGGACGTGCCGGCTGCGGGCAAGCCAGCTTTTAACCAGCAAGCGAAGGACGCCCTGCCGCCCGGGGGAGCCATGCCCCCGCCCATGAACGATGCGCAGACAGCGTTTGCCGCTGGCCGCCGATGCGGACAGGAACAGGCTGACTTCTTCATGCGCCTGGTAACGGTTCATGCCGTGCAGGTCGATATGGTCCTGGATCGCCCAGCGGCCGCGCCGCAGATCACGCAGAACGCTGCGCGACAGCCCGGGGCGCAGATAGGCTTCCGCCTCGCCCATCGCCAGCAGGTCATCGATTTCCAGCGGGCCGTGCAGGGATTCGGCCACCGCCTGGGATTCGTCCAGCTCACGCTGACGCGGGCGCGGGCGCGGCTTGGGAGGTTCATGGAGCACGCGCCGCTCGGTTTTCAGCGGGACGACATCGCCAACCGCCGCCTGGAATGCGGCCATATCTTCCGGTGTCGGCAACGTGCTCATCGGTCGGGCAAGTGTAGATTCAGCCAGGCAATACGGCGCGCCGGCGTCCACCGGCGCAGGCGAGGCGGCATGGCCGATATTGCAACGGTTCGTGTTTCATCGCCGCCGTCCGCCCGATGCCTGATTTTAGCCGGCCAGATGTTCGAGATAGCGCTCGGCGTCGAGCGCCGCCATGCAGCCGCTGGCGGCAGAAGTACACGCCTGGCGATAAATCGGATCCTGCACGTCGCCCGCCGCAAACACGCCGGGAACGCTGGTCTGCGTGGCATTGCCGAGACGGCCGCCCTGCGTGACGATGTATCCTTTGTCCAGTTCGAGCTGACCGGCAAAAATATCGGTGTTCGGCTTGTGGCCGATGGCGATGAAGACGCCTTCCAGCGGGATATCCTCAAGTGCACCGCTGTGCACGTTTTTAAGGCGCATGCCGGTCACGCCGCTGGCATCGCCCAGCACTTCATCCAGCGTACTGTTCCATTTGATCGTGACCTTGCCGGCCTTTTCTTTCTCAAACAGCTTGTCCTGCATGATTTTTTCGCTGCGCAGCTTGTCGCGGCGGTGGACGAGCGTGACATGGCTGGCGATGTTGGCAAGATACAGCGCCTCTTCGACCGCTGTGTTCCCGCCGCCGATGACGGCAACGGGCTTGTCCTTGTAGAAGAAACCGTCGCAGGTGGCGCAGGCGGAAACGCCACGGCCCGCAAACGCCTCTTCCGACGGCAGACCCAGATACTGGGCGGACGCGCCGGTGGCAATGATCAACGCATCGCAGGTATACGTACCGGCATCACCGATCAGCATGAACGGTTTTTCGTTCAGTCGAACGGTGTGAATCTGGTCGAAAACGATTTCCGCCTCAAAGCGCTTGGCATGCGCCTCGAAGCGCTGCATCAACTCCGGCCCCTGGATGCCGTCGGCCTCGCCCGGCCAGTTGTCGACTTCCGTCGTCGTCGTCAGTTGGCCGCCCTGTGCAAGGCCGGTAATCAGCACCGGCTTGAGGTTGGCGCGTGCGGCGTAGATGGCGGCGGTATAGCCGGCCGGGCCGGAACCAAGAATGAGCAAACGGTTGTGGCGGGTGGCTTGGGTCATGGTGTTCTGTTCCTTTCGACAGTTTCAGCAATTTCAGCAAATGCTACGGCGCAGGCAGCAGCGGATGCGGCAAAAATTCGGCAACACAAGCCGCAATCCAAACAACAGCCTGCCTGGTTGCGCGATTATAGCGAAATAGCCTCCGGCAGCCGCTGCACGCCCTGACGCAGCCGGATCGCCGCAGCGATGCTGCCCGTCGCCGGAAAAGAGGAATGCCGGAAACGGAAAATGGAGAACGGAGGAATGAAGCAATGGGCGATGCCGCGTGAATAGCGTACAATCGGGCGCGTTGCCAGATTAATAACGCAGACCCTCGCTCGCTGGGGGTATTCCAAGGAGGTTCACTATGGCAAAAGCGCCCGCATTATCGTCAGAACAGGCCCGACTGGCCGCCTTGCAGAACATTCCCCTGTTTGAAGGATTGACCGACGCGCAGTTGCAGATGTTCGCCCGTGTCGCCGTCAGACGCAGCTTTCCGCGCAATAAAACGATCGTCTACGGCGGCGACAGTTCCGACGATCAATCCCTGTTCATCATCATACGCGGCAGCGTCAAGGTTCTGAGCCGCGATAACGAAGGGCGCGAAGTCATTCTTTCCTTCATCGGCGAAGGCGAATGCATCGGCGAAATGGCGCTGATCGACGGCGAGCCGCGCTCAGCCGACGTCGTCGCCTTCGACAACTGCGAACTGCTGGAAATCTCCCGCGAGGATTTCACCCACACCCTGATGGAAAACCCGGAGCTTTGCCTGAGCATCATGCGCAGCCTGGTGCTGCGCCTGCGCCGCGCCACCTGGAAGATCGAAAGCCTGGCGCTGATGGACACCTACGGCCGCGTCGCCAAGCTGCTGCTGGAGCTGTCGGAAGAAGTCGACGGCGAACGCCAGGTACGCCGCAAACTCACCAAACAGGATATGGCAAAGGTCGTCGGCGCTTCGCGCGAAATGGTCACGCGCGTCATGAAAGACCTGGAAACAAGCGGCCACATTCGCCAGGACGACGGCCACATTATTATCTGCAAGCAGTAAAGCACCTACCTCCTGACCGAGCCGGCAATTTGCCTTTTACGGGCAAACTGCTGGCTCTTACACTGCCGCACGAGCGCCCCGCCACGGCGGCAGCGCGCCGATCATGCCGTTGCTCGAACACGGCTCCCTGCGGCCGCCCCTACAGCCGTTCCTCATCCGCTTTCTGCCCCGGCTGTCTTAGCGCAGCGCCCAGAAAATGGAAAAGCAGACAAAATTTACTCTGCCGGCGGCCGGGCAGAAAAAAGCCATTGGTGGCTGATACACAGCCCGACATGCTGCTTATGGAAACGCCGGCATGTGCAAACGTCGTCGCTTCAGGATTGGAAGAATTTATTCTGAAAACCCTTAAACCCGCCTCAGCTCCTGCACAGGAGAAAAGACTATGGCCTTTGTCAATGAAAAAATCCCGGAAGCGGACTTTGAGAAATACGGACTAAGAAAAATAGACTACGAACTCTTGTCGATAGGCAAGACTTACAGCCGGGACTGGACGATCGACCGGGTGCGCGACATCTATCTGCGTGAAGTAGCGATGGGGCGGGACGAAGAGTCTCACCTCTCGACCTGGACCTTCTACTGGAAAGGCGCACTGATCTGGTTCAAGCGGGAAGGACTTGCTTTTAAGGGGGAGCGAGGCGGACCGTGCTGGCTGCATTTCAAGGTCTATGATTTCAAGATTCCTGAATCTGTCCAAAACTGTCGTGAAGAAATATTTCAGGATCTGCGTGAAGCTTTTCTTGCCTACCGGGGAGCGGGTATCTACGCTACCTGTACCGAATACAGTCAACAACTCGATATCGAAGCTTAACCCCTACTAGGAAATATATATGGACTACATAACGGCAATGGGAATTGTCCAGATAATCATTTTCCTTATCTTTTTTCTTTCTATTCTTGCTTTAGTACTTGCCTATACTTTACCCAAAACTGATCGTGGGAAAATGATTGCGGTATTAATCGTTATTGTCCCAATTGTCGGTTTTCCTACATACTGGTGGTGGGATAATAAACAGGCACAGAAAGCTAACCAAGCTTATACTGAAAAAGTAAATCTACTTTTTGAATCTGCCTGTCGGAAAGCTGAAGAGTTTATCTATCACACAATAGAAAATATTGATGGAGTCTTATTGTTCTCACCTCGTCAAACTGACCACAACAAACAATATCCGAAGGATGAGTATGAAGTAGATTACACAAATGAAAAATTTGATATAGAAAACTTCTTCCACACCCCATTCAGGATAAAAATAAATATCCAGAAACTCTAGGAAAGGATGAGGAAAACTTTCGTAATAAATATCGTGGTTACCGCTATATTGAGGTTATTGACCCTGTAGATGGTAAGCGATATCGCTACACAGGCAAGTTCGACGAACCATGGAAACGTAATTCACATTCTTTGGAAGGGCACCGAGTTTTTGTACTTGAAAAAACACCGGTGTCAGTCTTATCCACACCTCAGCCTCGTTACGGTGTGACATATGAAGATATTTCGACACCAGAAGAGCGTAAATACTGGGTAACAGGTAGTTCTCTAAAGATAATCGATCTTCAGACTAATGGAATAATTGCTGAACGTATTATTTATCTACACAATTGGGAAACATGTTCACCAGAATATAAGGATGTGCAACCTCGTACCTTTGTTCAGAAAGTTCTTAAACCTAGCTTGGAGAAATAATCATGACCAGTTCCACAATTGCCAACACCCCTAAGTATACTGAATTATAAATGGTAGTAAGAGGCTTTCTTGGTGAATTATAGTAAAAATCCAGTAAATACAAATGATCTTAAAAGTATATTTAAGATGTACAATAAATGAGCTCCTAAATTTACTAATATACAGATAACAGAGTTTATTAAGCATTGGAAAGTTATTGCTCGCCGTCCAAATACTACCTCCAGGCTCTCTGGAACATTATTTTAATGTGCCGGAAATAATTTGAAAACTAGTAGTAAAGAAATCAATAAATCTGAATTTTTACAAACTGCCTGATATAGGCGTATTTATTCTACTTTGGAAGATAATCATAATTAGATTTACTAATATTTAAGCCGCCTATTTTATGAAAAGATATTGGATAGTCTCTGGAAATTGTCAATACCGATGCGATAACAGTGCTTTAAGCGCCCCTCTCAGCCAACGCCCATAACGCATCGATCAGCCGACATCCATAAAACACCAGCGAGGAAAGACCATGGCCTTTATCAATGAAAGAATTCCGGAAGCGGATGTCGAGAAGTATGGACTGGAGAAGATAGACGATTCCTTATTTGGTGCAGGAAGAACCATCAGCCGAGCCTGGACCGTCGACCGGGCGCGCGACATCTACTTGCGCTGTGTGGCACGCGGTCGGGACGAAGAGTCACACCTTTCGACCTGGACCTTCTACTGGAAAGGCGCACTGATCTGGTTCAAGCGGGAAGGACTTGCTTTTAAGGGGGAGCGAGGCGGACCGTGCTGGCTGCATTTCAAGGTCTATGATTTCAAGATTCCTGAATCTGTCCAAAACTGTCGTGAAGAAATATTTCAGGATCTGCGTGAAGCTTTTCTTGCCTACCGGGGAGCGGGTATCTACGCTACCTGTACCGAATACAGTCAACAACTCGATATCGAAGCTTAATCCTCACCAGGAGCCGAAATGGACGGCTACATTCTGACCCCGATAGGCGTTATCGTAATTGCGACCTATTCGTTCCTGATTTTTCTCATCACAGTCATACTGCGCCGATTCGTAAAACGATTTCCGTGGATATGGCGCGGGCTGAAAAGCCTTGCCGTTATTCTCCTTCTGCTTCCCTGGCTGGAAGAAGCCTGGATTTCCTGGCATTTCGCACAAGCCTGCAAGGATGCCGGCGTTAAAGTGTATCGGCAGGTGGAGGTGGAAGGATGCGGTTTCAGCCGAAAAGACCTAACAAGAAAAGACGTGACCGAAGGCGAGCAGTTTCCATACGACCCGACCCGAGTCGCGGATTTTGAAGAAATGGGTTTTCGATTTTACGAAGATATATTGGCTGACGGCAGTGCAAGGCATCTCGAAAGAACCGGCAACCGGGTCATGGTCACCTTAAGAGATGTACCGGAAGCAAGATACTATGAGCGCTATGCCTACCAACCCACCCCTTTTCGTACAGTTGAGACGATTGGATGGAAACTGGAAAAAGGTGAGGAACAAGTTGTAGATATTCAAACTGGAGAGATTCTTTCTCAGAGTATTACAATATATCGTATTCTCCCTACATACGAAACATTAATACTGGGTTTATTGGGCCCTCCTGTTCTAAGCTGTCCAAAAATACCAGAGACATCTTTATGGAAGAAAACACTTAAGCCTAAGAAAACCAAGTTAAAAACTTTGCCGTAATAATGTTTTTATTGGAAAGGAAAAGCCATGTCTAACTTCATTCAATACTATGAATATTCCAAACTGGCTTCTGCCGCTTATGTCAATTTAACAAGTTTGAATGAAGAAGCTATCACCGAGAAAGCTGAAGAATCTAAATTCCTATAAACTGCCTGATATAGGTGCATTTATTCTACTCTGGAAGAGAATTTAATTGGATTGACTGATATCTAAGCCACCCGTTTTATGAAAAGATATTGGATAGCCTCTGGAAATGCAGAAAAAACAATACCGTCGAAACCTAAACTGGATTTAGCTGCCGGCAATTGCCGCGTTTTTTATTACTTCATGTAGATTTTCAATCCACTGCCCAGTGACGAATAAACCTATTGCAGCGCCACTTTTCCCCGTTCAATGCATGATCTGATTTGAAGATAAGGAAAATAGAAGCATGTTCGACCATTTCTATATGACTGGTGTTGGCATGGCGGGCTATGTGATTGTTTATGTCCCGCTGGCGCTTTTTATTTCATTCTTGATTGCTATCCTTTTGCGGAAACTGCCTAAATTCTTGCGCTGGTCGATTCCGCTGGCGCTTGCCGTTTTTCTGGTTTCTGCGCCATTGCTGGAAATATTCTATATTAGTTACAAAGCCAGCCGGTTATGTCGTGCGCACGCAGGGCTGAAGGTCTACAAGACGGCGCAGGCGGACGGGTTTCGGTGGAGTGAAAATATTGAATTTTTTTCGAAGTATGGCTTTTCATTTGTGGAAAGCGGCGGAGGTACTCCAGACAATCCGATAATAACCAGGCATACCATTGAAGATGGAAAACCTGTCGTAACCCAGGTGAAACAATATGCATCGGAGTATGAAATAACGTATAAAGACCCGGTTGTCTTGTATAAATACTTTTCCATGGAGAGCGTCATGGTCGTCAATATACGGACAAGGGAAGTGCTTGGCGAGCTGATACGGATTGATATCTATCCCTCTTTCATTGACAGCCTGTTTATCGGCCTGACCGGAACGGGTTCAGGCTTCTCGCCTTGGCATTGTGGCGAGGAAGCGACGCCAGAATATCCGAATAGAGTTAGCTATAAAGAGCTAATTCTTGCCACTCTCAAACCTGCGCGTAAATCTGCACAAGGAGATTGAAATGAACATCCAGAGCCTTTTTGAATACTCCGCGCTTTCCAACCTGGCCTATGTCAACTGGACCAATATCAATGATATTGATGTCATCATAAAAGACGCCAATGAGGCAAAACGCGTTCCAGGTGAGCGGGAGGGTGATTTGGACACCTTGGGCGAGAAAATCTTCCAGCCGACGGCGAAAGGCGGGCTGGGCGACGATGAGCTCATCGGCGGCGCGGGGAACAATACCTATGAATTTAACGGCGCTTTCGGCCCATATGTCAGCGCCAATTACCCCTACTTCTACAAAGAGACCACTTAAATGGCCGCACTGCTTATTTTCTTTCTGACCTGGCTGTATTACCGCGCCGTCCGGAAAGTGCTTGAACGGGTTAAATCCTATTGGGGCAAAGCGCTGGTGATCGTGATTGCCCTGTTGATTCCCACGGCCGATGCAGTGTATGGCCGCCACAAGCTCAAACGGCTGTGTGCGCAGGAGGGCGGGCTGCACATCTATCGGGTTGTAGAAGGGGTGAAAGGCTTTGAAAGCCCGAGTATTCGGCCAGATAAAGCCTGGTTAAGCGCCGGGGAATATCAATTTATGGAAGGTGAAGATTCTCCTGGGAAGTATTCACGCCTTAGCCTGCGCCCTGACGGAACGTACTTGCACGAGGTCGACATTATACCAATGAGTGAATACGCTTATAAATACAAACCTGGGAATCTTAAAGATATTTATTTACGTAACGAAGATCTTGTTTACGTTCGGGCAACCGGCGAAGTACTTGGGCGTTACGTCAATATCTCCTATGCTGGCGGCTGGGTAGAAAGAGCCATCAATGGCCTGTATGCTGCTCGCGGAAATTCCGGTATATGTGAACGTCGTATCATGCATAGAGAAGAGTTCATTCTGAAAGTCCTCAGACCCGCCGCAGCCTCCGCAAGCTAAGCGGCGCAGCCTTTCTGCCCTGGCCGAGCGACCTTGCCGGCAGTTTCAGTATAATTTCGCTCCATGAAGCTTGCTTTCAATCTGTTTCCATCTTCTTTCCGCGCGTAAAGCATGGCCATCTTGCGTAAATCTTCCGGCAGGAAAAATGGCGCTGGGGGCGCGGGGCGCGCAGGCGGTACGGGGCGCACGGGCGTCAATGATCCCGCGCCGCTGCCCAAGAAACTTGTCGCGGTGCTCCAGGAATCCCGCTGGCTGGTGCTGATCGCCCTGTGCGCTTTTCTGACCTTATCACTCTGGGGCTACCGGCGCGGCGACCCGGGCTGGTCGCACGCCGCCTCCCATGCCATGTTGAGCAATCCGGCCGGCCGCAGCGGCGCCTGGCTCGCCGATTTGCTGCTTTATGTCTTCGGCCTGTCGGCGTGGTGGTGGGTGGTCTTTTTGCTGGCCTTTATCTGGTGGGGCTATCGCCGCCTCGACGGTTTGCGCGGCGCCGACCGCCGCCCCGTCTACATCGCACTTGCCGGTTTTGTCCTGCTGATGCTGTCTAGCTGCGGGCTGGAAGCGCTGCGCTTCCATTCGCTTTCGGCACAATTGCCGCTGGCGCCGGGCGGCATGCTGGGCGTGGAGCTGGGCAATCTTTCGATGCGCTATCTCGGCTATACGGGCGCAACGATTACCCTGCTGGCGCTGTGGATGCTGGGCTGGAGCGTCTTTTCCGGCATGTCGTGGCTCAACGCCGCCGAATGTATCGGCGCGGTGCTGGAAATGAGCGTCACCGGCGTTTACCGCCTGTTCGAGCTGTGGCAGGACCGGCGCATCGGCCGCGAAGTGGCGCGCGAGCGCGAAGCCAGGGTCGAAGACGAAAAGCAGCGGATGCCGCCGCACGAGCCGATTTTTGTCGAAGCGCCCGACCCGGTCATCAAGCGTTCGGCCAAGGCCGACAAACGCATCGAACGCGAACGCCAGGCGGCGCTGTTCCCGGAAGCGGTTGTCGGCGGCCTGTTGCCGCCCCTGCACTTACTGGAACCGGCGCCTGAGTCGACCGAGCAGGTCGACGTCGAAACGCTGGAATACACCTCGCGCCTGATCGAGCGCAAGCTGGGCGAATTCGGCGTCCAGGTCAAGGTGCTGGCGGCCTATCCCGGCCCGGTCATCACACGCTATGAAATCGAACCGGCCGTCGGTGTCAAGGGCGCGCAGATCGTCAATCTTTCCAAGGATCTGGCGCGCGCGCTGTCGATGGTTTCGATCCGCGTTGTCGAGACGGTGCCCGGCAAATCGTGCATGGCGCTGGAGCTGCCGAATGCCCGGCGGCAGACGGTGCGGCTGTCCGAAATCATTTCCAGCGCGGCCTATCACGACATGCACTCGCCGCTGGCGATGACGCTCGGCAAGGACATCGGCGGCCAGCCGGTGGTCGTCGATCTGGCCAAGATGCCGCATTTGCTGGTCGCCGGCACCACCGGCTCGGGCAAGTCGGTCGGCATCAATGCGATGATTCTTTCCCTGCTCTACAAGTCCGAGCCGGAAAACGTGCGGCTGATCCTGGTCGACCCGAAAATGCTCGAACTCTCGATCTACGAAGGCATTCCCCACCTGCTCGCGCCGGTCGTCGTCGACATGAAGCAGGCGGCCAACGCCCTCAACTGGTGCGTCGGCGAAATGGAGCGGCGCTACAAACTGATGTCGGCGCTGGGCGTGCGCAATATTGCCGGCCTCAACAGCCGCATCCGCGACAGCGAAAAAAGCGGAACGCGCCTGACCAACCCGCTGTCGTTGACGCCGGAAAGCCCGGAACCGCTCAGCCCCATACCCTACATCGTTGTCATCATCGACGAGCTGGCCGACCTGATGATGATCGCCGGCAAAAAGGTCGAACAGTTGATCGCCCGGCTGGCGCAGAAGGCGCGGGCGGCCGGCATTCACCTGATTCTGGCGACGCAGCGCCCATCCGTCGACGTCATCACCGGCCTGATCAAGGCCAATATCCCGACGCGCATTTCCTTCCAGGTCTCCTCAAAAATCGACTCGCGCACGATTCTCGACCAGATGGGCGCGGAAACCCTGCTCGGACAGGGCGACATGCTCTACCTTGCGCCCGGCACGGGCTACCCGACGCGCGTGCACGGCGCTTTTGTCGCCGACGATGAAGTGCATCGCGTTGTCGAACATCTGAAAACGACGGCGCCGCCGCAATACGTTGAAGAAGTGCTCGTCGGCGGCGACGAAAATGAAAACGGCGAACGCGGCGGCGAAGCCTCCAACGATGCCGAATCCGACCCGCTCTACGATCAGGCCGTCGACATCGTGCTGAAGAACCGCCGCGCCTCGATCTCGCTGGTGCAGCGCCACCTGCGCATCGGCTACAACCGCTCGGCGCGGCTCATCGAAGCGATGGAAAAAGCCGGACTCGTCTCGCAAATGGACGAACGCGGCGGCCGCACCGTCCTGGCGCGCGGCGAAAACCAGTAAGCCATGAAAACCGCCGCGCGGCCGCACCGTATCCACATTGACGCAAAGAGGTCTGTCATGCTGCCAGAAACGAGGCTGGAAACACGCTTTTTTCGCTTTTCCTGCTTTTCCCGCTTTCCCCGATTTTCTTCGCCCCATCCCCCACGCCCTTCGGCGTCCGGACGTGGGCAGCAGGAAGCGCGCCCCGTCACGATGCGGCAAGAACCCGACGCCAACGTGCGTCCGGCGGCAAATTTGCGCCGGTTCTGCGCATGCGCAAAACGCCTCATTCTGTCCGCGCTCCTCGCCCTCCCGCTCACCGCGCAGGCAGGCGGCATCGACCGCCTGCATCATTTTCTTGAAACGGCCAAAACGCTGCGCGCCGACTTCACGCAAACCGTCACCGCCCGCAATGACGCCCATGGCCGGCGCCCGCAGGAATCTTCCGGCGTCATGATCTTCTCCCGCCCCGGAAAATTCCGCTGGCAGATCGATAAACCCTACAGCCAGCTGCTGGTCGGCGACGGCAAGCAGGTCTGGATTTACGACCCCGAACTCCGGCAGGTCACGGTCAAAAAAATGGACGCGGCGCTCGGCAGCACGCCCGCCGCGCTGCTGGCTGGAGGCGATGACGGCAAAGGCGGCAAAAGCACCCTCGAAAAGAATTTCACCCTGCACGAAGCGGGCGAACGCGACGGGCTGACGTGGGTCGAAGCGCGGCCAAAAAATTCCGACAGCGGCTTCGAGCGCCTGCAACTGGGCTTTTCCGGCAACACGCTGAAAGCGATGGAACTGTTCGACAATTTCGGCCAGACGACGCGGCTGCGCTTCTCCAACCTGGAGCACAACCCGGCGCTCGACCCTTCGCTGCTGCGCTTCACGCCGCCGGAAGGCGCCGATGTCATCCGCGAATAAACAGACCGCCCTGGCGGCGCACCGGACACCCCGCAAACGCTCATTCCACGGGCGCTTCCGCCGGCCTGAAGCCCGCGTCTTTTGGGCATTTCAGCGGGGTGCGGATTTTTCTGCCTCTCCAACGTACCTAGAATTTTCAGCGCCGCATCGTTTCACTTTTCCAGCCTGCCCGGATTCCTCAGTCCCTCCAGCGCTTCTGGAATTTTCTGTATCCCCAGCGCGCACAAAATCTTCGACACGGCATTGTTTTATCTTCCCAGCGCATCCGGAACGTTCAGCGCTGCACCAGTCACCCCGCAAACGCCCGTTCCACCGGCATTTCCGCCGGCCTGAAGCCCGCGTCTTTTGGGCATTTCAGCGGGGGACGGGTTTTTCTGTCTCTCCACCCTGCCCGGATTTCTCAGCCTTTCCGGCACATCCGGCGCCGGATGCTTCCGGCGCGCTGTTTCGCAGGGCCGTCCTTCGCGGCAAGCGTCCCGGCTGTGATCAACCTTTCGGCGCACACGCATCATGAGCACGGCAAACCATGATCTGTTCGGCGATGCCGCCCCCGCCGCCTCGACGCCGCTGGCCGAATTGCTGCGCCCGAAAACGCTCGATGAGGTCATCGGCCAGCAGCATCTGCTCGGCCCCGGCAAGCCGTTGCGCCTGGCTTTTGAGGCGCGCAAGCCGCATTCGCTGATTTTCTGGGGGCCGCCGGGCGTCGGCAAAACGACGCTGGCGCGCCTGATGGCCGACGCCTTCGATGCCGAATTCATCGCCCTGTCGGCCGTTTTTTCCGGCGTCAAGGATATCCGCGAGGCCGTCGCGCAGGCCGAGGCCGTGCGCGCCAACCCCGCCCATTCCGGCCGCGCGACCATTCTTTTCATCGACGAGGTGCACCGCTTCAACAAGGCGCAGCAGGACGCTTTTCTGCCTTACGTCGAAAGCGGTCTGCTGACGCTGGTCGGCGCGACGACGGAGAACCCTTCCTTCGAGGTCAATTCCGCCCTGCTTTCACGCGCTGCGGTGTATGTGCTGCATCCGCTCTCGGCCGATGAAATGGGTGCGCTGTTCGCGCGCGCCTGCGCCCGGGCGCTGCCCGGTCTGTCGTTCGACGAGCACGCCCGCGCCCGGCTGATCGGCCATGCCGACGGCGATGCGCGCCGCCTGATCAATCTGCTCGAACAGACGCGAACGGCGGCGTCCGCCGCCGGGCGGACGCATATCGACGGCGATTTCATCGACAGCACGCTGGCGCAAAGCCTGCGCCGCTTCGACAAGGGCGGCGAGGCGTTTTATGACCAGATTTCCGCCCTGCATAAATCGGTGCGTGGCTCCAGCCCGGACGCTGCGCTGTACTGGTTCTGCCGCATGCTCGACGGCGGCGCTGACCCGCGTTATCTGGCGCGGCGCATCGTGCGCATGGCCTGGGAGGACATCGGCCTGGCCGATCCACGCGCGGCGCAGATCGCCGCCGCCGCGGCGGAAACCTACGAGCGCCTCGGTTCGCCGGAAGGCGAGCTGGCGCTGGCCGAAGCGGTCATTTATCTGTCCGTGGCGGCTAAATCGAACGCCGCCTATGTCGCGTATAATTCAGCGAAAGCTTTTGTCGCCAAGGATGGCTCGCGGCCCGTGCCGCTGCGCCTGCGCAACGCGCCGACGAAACTGATGCGCGCACTCGATTACGGCAAGAACTATCGCTACGCGCACGACGAGGCCGAGGCGTATGCCGCCGGAGAAAACTACTTTCCCGACGACATGCCGCACGCGACGTGGTACCGGCCGACGCCGCGCGGGCTAGAAGCGAAAATCGGCGAAAAACTGGCGCATTTGCAGGCGCTGGACCGCGAGGCGGCCAGGCTTGCCGGGCGGGCGGCGCGTACGGATCGCTCAGCGCAGGCAGCGTCGGCAAAAGCCGCGCCATCGGGCAGTGACGCGAATACGGACAATTCCGCAACAGACGAACCTCCGGCGCCGCCGGAGCATACCAAGGGAGCTTAATCATGCTTGACATCCAACGCCTCCGCAGCGACATCGACGCCGTTCGCGAACGGCTGGCCGCACGCGGTTACACGCTCGACATCGCCGCGTTCCAGAAACTTGAGGGCGAACGCAAGACCTTGCAGACGCGCACGCAGGATTTACAGGCAGCGCGCAACACGCTGTCCAAGCAGATCGGCCAGCTCAAGGGCAAAGGCGAGGATACGGCCGCGGTCATGGCCGAAGTGGCCAGGCTCAAGAGCGATCTGGAAGCCAATGAAGCGCGCCTGGACACGCTGCTCAAGGAAATGGAAGCCTTCGTTTCGACGATCCCGAATCTGCCGCAGGAGGATGTGCCCGTCGGCGCCTCGGCCGAGGACAATGTGGAAATTCACCGCTGGGGCACGCCGCGCACCTTCGATTTCACCGTCAAGGATCATGTCGATCTCGGCGAGGCGTTGGGACAAATCGATTTTTCCACGGCGGCCAAGCTTTCCGGCGCACGCTTCTCGCTGCTCAAAGGCGGCATCGCGCGCCTGCACCGGGCGATCGCGCAGTTCATGCTCGACGTGCATACGCAGGAACATGGCTACACCGAGGTCTATGCGCCCTATCTCGTCAACGCGGCCAGCATGTTCGGCACCGGCCAGTTGCCGAAATTTGAGGCCGACCTGTTCAAGATTCTGCGCCCGGACGCCGAGCCGCTGTATTTGATCCCGACGGCCGAAGTCCCCGTGACCAACATCGTCCGCGATGAAATTCTGGGCGCCGAGGCGCTGCCGCTCAAATTCGTCTGCCACACGCCCTGCTTCCGTTCCGAAGCCGGCTCCTACGGCAAGGACACGCGCGGCATGATCCGCCAGCATCAATTCGACAAAGTGGAACTGGTGCAGATTACCACCGCCGCGCAGTCGAACGCAGCGCACGAAGCGCTCACCCGGCACGCCGAAACCATTCTGGAAAAACTGGCGCTGCCGTACCGACGCGTTGTCCTATGCACCGGCGACATGGGCTTTTCCTCAGCCAAAACCTATGACCTGGAAGTCTGGCTGCCCGCGCAGAACACCTACCGCGAAATCTCGTCGTGCTCGAATTTCGAGGCGTTCCAGGCGCGCCGCATGCAGGCCCGTTACCGCAACGAGAAAAACAAGCCGGAACTCGTCCATACGCTCAATGGATCGGGACTGGCCGTCGGCCGGACGCTGGTGGCGATTCTCGAAAACTACCAGAATGCGGACGGTTCCATCACCATTCCGCAGGCGCTGCGGCCGTATCTGGGCGGGGCGGAAAAAATCAGCCGCTGAACAGGCTGCTCAGCCTCATCCGCTCACCAGCCCCGGCAGATCGACCCATCGCCTGATCGCCCGATTTTTTGCCGGGACGTGCCGATACGCCGCATCGACTTGCCGGCGGGTTGTGTTAGAATCCGCGCCCAGACGGAGAGGTGGCAGAGTGGTCGAATGTACCTGACTCGAAATCAGGCGTAGGGTGTCCCCTACCGTGGGTTCGAATCCCACCCTCTCCGCCAAACATTCAATAGAATCAAGAATTTATTGCGCTATCTTGATTCTATCCTACATAGAAGCCCACAACAAAACAGTAGAATAGCAGTTGTGGGGCTTTATTCGAGAACGGTTCCGCCGTTACGCTCCCCAAGCATCGCCCAGAACTGTTTCCCCCAATCTGTCGAATGGCCGTCTAGGTAGCGTGACTTTCCAAGGGCTATTCCAAAGCTGCCAATCAAAGCGTTGAACCCGGCATCGCTGGGATTGGCGGCCATCCAGACCCGACCAAGCACATAGGCCAGTAGGGCGTGGTACAGGGTGATACGCGTCGCCTTCTGTGCGTCATAGGCGCGGGGGCGCATTTCGATGATTGCCGTTAAGTCTTCGCCGGATTCTGTCGCAGTAGGCAGACGATGAAGCCGAAGTTGCCATTGTGCCAAGCTTCGTCCGTAGTGCGCATATGGCTGGATTGCCGCCGCAAACTCGCGCATGAATACGGCCCAAGGTTCGTTCCAAAGTCCATTTCCGTAGTTCTTCCATACGTTATTTTGCAACCAAGCGCGAAGCTTACCCGGCGTAATTCGATCTTCGTCCCACTGTGCAAGGACGGCTTCGGCGTTGGCATGGCCGCAAATGCCCAGTTCAATGACTCCGACCGCTTCGATACATTGGCGGGTCAGTGCAAGGGCGTTCGCGTGCATTCCATCCCGGTTCGCTTGGTTCGCAAGAAATAGGGAATCAAGCATGAACCAATGGGCAAGCATGGGGGCAAATTTCACTTGCAATGCCATGTTGTTCGACGCAACTGCGTCGGCAATACGCTTCATCGTTTCGGAAGTCGTTGCGTCGGTCAGTTTGAACCATTCGGGAATCGGGCGTACCACTTCAATCATCCATGTGTTGAATACATCCATTGTTCAGCATAAAAAAACCCGGCACAAGGCCGGGCAAAAGTCCCCAATGGCACGACTGGGTTCGGTCAGACTTCGACGCGCGATTTCGCACGCGCCGCAAGCGTTGGATTGTGGAAGCTGCCTTTCACGGCCTGAATGGTGCGGTCGTACTTCGCGGGCAGTTCGACCAGCTTTACAACGGCGGTCATTTTTTCCCATGCCTTCGGCGCGTACTGTTCGACGGTTTCAAAGCGGATTTTGTGGAAGTTTTCGGCGTTCATGTTCAACAGGTACGACTTCGTATTGAAGAACACGGCGGCGGCTTCCTGCCCGGCTTGTGTCAGGTATTCGGCGCGTTCGCTGATAGCCGTTTTCGCCTTTTCCAGTGCTTGAACCGTGCGTTCGGAAAGAATCGCAGCGGCTTCGTGCTTTTGAACAAGCGTGCGGGTTTCGTCGGTTTTCAAGGCGGCGATCTTGGCGACGTTATTGCGAAGAATGATAGCGGCTTGGGTAATGTTCGGCCCTACACCCGCTTCGAACTGTTCGGAGTCGCCTAGCATGGCCTTTGAGCCGGTCTCGGTCGCTGCCATCGTAGACAAAAACCCCTTCTTAGAAATCCTGTCGTAAAAACCTTGGCGCAAAGGCCGGGCGAAATTTCCTCAATGACCCGTCAGTTCGTCCCGTCTGGCAAAGTCCCATCCGAAACAGTCCGGTTTTCGACGTAACGATGACAATACAAGCCCGCGTACCTGAGCGTTGCGGGCTTTTTCACAGGCCGGCGCTGCGCACGGTACAGGCGGGCGGTATCCTGCTTTCCCGCTTTCCTGCCTCCCTGGAGACGCCCACTTTCCGGGCGCCGTATCGAACCATTCATTAATCGCCCCGCCAAGCTATACTTGTTGCCGGCGTTTTCAATACAACTTTTTCATGTCACTGCCCGTGACGAGGAGACATCATGCCCACCTACCGACTTGGCAATCTTGCCCCGACCCTCGATCCAGAAAGCTGGATCGCCCCCAACGCTGTCGTCATGGCCGACGTGGAGATGGCAAAAAATTCTTCTGTCTGGTGGGGCTGCACGGTGCGCGGCGATACGGACAAGATCATCATCGGCGAAAACAGCAACATTCAGGACGGCTCCATCATCCACACCAATCGCGGCATCGTCGTCCGCATTGGCAAGGGCGTCACCGTCGGCCACATGGTCATGCTGCACGGCTGCACCATCGGCGATAACTGCCTGATCGGCATGGGCGCGGTGTTGCTCAACCATTCAGTCATCGGCCGCGATTCCATTGTCGCCGCCCACACACTGGTGCCCGAAGGTAAGGTCTTTCCCGAGCGTTCCTTGATCATGGGCGTGCCGGGCAAGGTTGTGCGCCAGCTGACGGATGATGAGGTAGCCAACCTGCCGTCCAGCGCCGAGCGCTATGTCAGGAACTGGCGGCGCTACCGCGACGAGCTGGCGCCCTGCTGAATCGCCCGGCCCTTCGCACGCGCCGTGCGCTCCAAGGAAGCACTGGCCGCCCCGCCCTCACACACGCCCGCCTTTACGCACGCCCTCTATCCCTGGCACTGCCGATGCTTCCAGCGTCCCTCGCCGCGCCAGCCGTCCTGGTCTCGGCGTTCCGCTCCGCCACAATCCTTGCCGTGATAATTCGGGCGACGGCAAGGCTGGACGGCAGCAGTAAAGGGATTACTGCCCTCTCTCTGAACCCCGCGTCAATAAAGGGATTTCGGGCACCCCTCTCTGAAACCCCCGTAAATAAAGGGCTGCAAGGCAGCCTGCCCGCAAACGCCCAATCCATACGGGCTGCGGGGCAGGCGGTCATGCGTGCGGACGATGTAACGAAACACCGTACAAGCTGCATCCTTGGCGCGGCGCAGTAAATGCAGTGAATGATGCGTTGGGCAGCCGGGGATTGCGCATGGCCTCGCCACTGGCCGGCCTAAAGCCGACGCGGCAGCCGGCGTATGCATTCGCTGCCTCATGGCCTTGCACACGCTCAATCCCGTACCGCCTGGGCGGCGTCAGCCTTCCCTGCCTCTTTCGTTTCTCCCGCGCTTCCGGCATTTTCCGCATCATCTGCCGCCGGCGACCAGTCGCCGCCCAGCGCCTTGATCAGCGCCGCGGCAGCCAGCAGGCGGCGGCCGGCAATGTCGATGGCGCTGCGTTCGGCATTCAAAGAGGCGGCCTGCGCCGAAACGACATTCAGATAACTCACCGTTCCCGCCAGGTACTGGTCATCCGCAATCTGCAAAGCCTCGGCAGCGGCGCGCACGGCCTCTTCCTGAATGCCGGCGGCTTCGGCCAGCAGGCGCAGGCTCATCAATGCGTCCTCAACTTCCTGAAACCCCGCCAGCACGGTCTGCCGGTACGCCGCCACCGACTCATCGTAGGCCGCGCTTGCCCGCGCCTTGGCGGCGGAACGCGCCCCCGCATCGAACAGGTTCATGGCCAGTGCCGGGCCGAGCGACCAGAAGCGATTGGGCAGGCTGAGCAGGTGCGACAGGCTCGATCCCTGATAACCGCC
>ERZ773065.33-NODE-33-length-97102-cov-53.190115_pt1 | contig 97102 bp, 121 predicted proteins | sample MGYA00580623_ERZ773065 | MGnify/ENA primary metagenome ERZ773065 (study PRJEB29015, sample SAMEA2738017) | human oral metagenome | biome: human oral; feature: human-associated habitat; material: dental | place: China | collected 2047 ... | reverse complement strand
AGAATATTCTGTAATTGAATTAATTATATCTTCAGCCTTTTCAAGTGTTTCCTTGTATTCTACTAATACCTGTTTTAAAATTTTTAAACCTTCTTTTGCCTGTTTTTCAGTTTTAAAATAGTTATAATTATTATATCGTTTATCATCATTTGGAGTATTAAATTCCAATACCTCTGGTGTTTCAAAACGTACCAAATCAATAGAATAATAAGTATCTCCTTTTTCCGCTCTCCATCTTTTTTCAATACCATACTTTTGGTTAATTAATTTTACTTTTTTCTCTATTTCTTCTTTTTCTTCCACTGTGCAAATATTTAATGTATCATCACTTTCTTTAAATAAACCCTTTATATATAGTATACCTTTCTCATTATCATATTCAGGTGCAAGATAACTACGAACCTTCAATTTTACATCTTCAAAATTATTTCTGAGTAAAATATCTTCATTTTGATAAGCTATTCTCCAAACATACTTATTATACCATATTTCTTTAAACTCAACTTTTAATACATCTTTTTTCATTTTTTTTTATCTCCTTCAACATATATTTTCTTTTAATTCATTTTATTTATTATTAACATCATTTTGTAATTCAATTAATTTACTTAACTTATCTGATAAAAAATCTATATCTATATATTCATCAGTATTAAATTTTAAATCAAATTTATTAGTTTCTATTGTATATATTAAATTAATCTTTTCTGACTTAAAATAATACATCTTATTATCTTTATCAAATACATAAATATCTTCCCCAAAAATATTTTTTAATTTATTTAACGTAAAGATAACTAAACTACCGTTATTATTAATATCTTCAAAAACTTCTTTGATTTTATCATAATCATCTTTTCTAACCAATAAATAATTTTCGTATCTTAAAGAATTAATATCATAAATTATTATTTTACTTTCATTGTAATTAAATCCAATAAGACCTTTATAAGTTTTTGATATTATAAATCTATTTTTAAATTTATTAAAACCTTCTATATTATTTATAAATATTTTTATTTTTATAAATTCAGTATCTTTTATTTCTTCTTCTACATTATAACTTATATATTTATCAGAAAATATATCTTTAAAATAATCCTTCACTTCATCTGAAAAATGAAAATTTTCTCTATAAAATGTAACTATTCTATCTTTATAATCTATTTTTACTAAAATATTCATATTATTGTACCACATAATTTTTATAATTTCTTCTTTATCATCATAAGACCATCTATAATTATTATCAAACCTAGTTCTTAATAATTTAATTCTATAAGATACATCTTGTTTTACACCATAAAAACTTTTATTCATTATTTTCCTCCTAATTCTCCTAATTCATATAAACTTTCCAAGTTTTCATCTTTAGGTAATATTTTCATTATTTCTTCTCTATTTGAAATATTTATAATTTCACTTTCCCTTGTATCTTTTCTTAATTCAACTTTCTCAAGTATGAATGTCTGCAAATCTCTTGAGTAATATGTGAATGATACAGTATATTCATATAATACATTACCAATACTAAACATTCTGTAATATTGTAGTATTATATCTCTTTCTGTTGATATTCTACCTTTAAATACATACTGGTTATCCATCATCTTCTGATTTAATTTCTGTTCCAGTTCCACAGTATATAAATCATACTCATTAAAATCTATTGCTACATCAAATAACATTCGTACCTCCTAATTAATTTTTATATTTTATTTCTACTTTTTTTCTTTTTACCTCTTTTATAACTCCCTTTTCCAAATTTATATCTAAAATCATCAAATTCTTCTTCAGTTATATCTAAATCATTACAAACAAATTCTACCTCATAGTCCTCCAAACCATTCATATCTTCTGGTTGATATTTCATTAATCTCATTTTTTCCTTAAATTTAAGATATTTTTCATCTTCAAACTCTTCTTTATGTTCTTCTTTATATTTTACTATAAATTTTCGTATACCTGAATAAGATATTCCAGTAGCTTCACTCATCTGTTTAATTGTAAGTTTACCAATATGTTCTATGATAAATTCTTTTTCTTTTTCAAATATTTTTTTTACATTTCTGTATATATCATTTTTATGCTTCTTTAGTAAACCTTTCTTTATCATTGTTGTAATTCTACATCTTAAGGTTGCTTCTGTTTTATCAGGAAATATCTTTTTTAATTCTTTTTCAGCACCTCTACCTATCCTATTATAATAATCTTTGACAATATTATCTTCTTCTTCAGTCCAGTATTTATAATTAGACAAATCTAATTCTAGCCTCTTCTTTTAAAAATTCATTATATAATTTTCTTGTTTCTTCTGAATGTTTTAGATTATACCAATCTTTAGGTGTTACATATAACTTACCACCTTTTATTGCAAATAATATTGTCTTATTCCCACATTCTAATTCAAATGTACTTAATCTGTATTGTCCTGTAATCCAGTTATAAGAATGGATTATTTTATGTTTTAAGATTTTAAACATTAATTTTCTCCTTTACTGTGTTATCTTTTTATTTTTATTTTCTTAATTACTTTTTTAACTTTATTCTTTAACTTCTTACTTTCTCTTACTTCCTTAAATCTTTTTTCATTTCCATTTACTAAAATTACACCTTCATAATTAAACATAATACATCTCTCCTTTATTTTTATATCATCGTATCATCAATAAATTCATCAATTGTATATTTATTTTTTGATAAATATTTTAACAATTCATCATAGTTACTTTCAGGGAAATAAACAACAGTATTTAATCTATTATTTATTATTCTATAATAAGTTGTAATATTTAACCCACCATTTTCTGAATAAAGATATTTTATAATATCAACTCCATTATTCATAATATTTCCTCCTATCTATTATTTATTTACAAACATATTATATCATAATAATTTTCTGTTGTCAACAACTTTTTACAAAAAATTTTAAATTAAAAAGGAACAGGTGTTTAACCTGCTCCAGTAACCTAATTATTTAATTCATCTATCTTCTGTCTAATTTTGACTATATTTCTGTTCAGTTCATCTATATATGAAATCTTTAAATTATAATAATTTGTTTTTACTTCCAATATTTGTAAATATTGCACATCAACTAATAATGAAAATTTATCATTTAAGTTAATTGTATAATAATTATCATTCACAGAAATTCTGTTTGAATATTTTTCATACAAAAAGTCAACAAGTTTCATTTTCTTTGTTTTCTTATACCCATTATTCCAACACTTAAATAAATCATCTAATCTTTTAGCAAAACTCTGTGTAATTATAAAATCAATATTTTCAGGTATTCTACCATTAAAATCTACTAAATTTACTTTTTCACAAGATATATTTCCATACCTTGAGTTTAAATTTTCCCTTTTCTTTATCAAATTAGAAGATCTCTCTACCCAACTCATAGGTATATTATTATCTTTTAATCTGAATAAATAATCTTTATTTTTTACAGGATTTTCTAATTTAATCATTTCATAGTCAATATTCACTTTATAATTTTCAAAATCATCCTTATTATCACTATAAAATTCTCTAAATTCTATCTCAAATATGTTTTTATATTTTTCTAAACAACTTCTTAATCTACTAAATACAGTAACACCTAATTCAAAAGCCCCTTTAGGTATTATATATTTAGAACCATTAAATAAAAATAAATTAACCTTGCCATCAAAATTAAAAAGACAATACTCATTAATATCTTTAGTAACTACAAACATTTTATCTGAAAAAAGTTTTGTATATTTAGCATTAATATATTGTTCATTACAGTCATATTTCCCTATTTCAATTTCACTAGGGACTGATAGATAAAATTTATCATTATTTTCAGATAATATTAATTTTTCTTTTTCCATATCTTATTTCTCCAATCTACAAAATCTTACTGTTTTTGTTTCTTTTTTACCTGTATTTCGGTCTTTAACTAACATTGTAAACTCATAATCATCAGCGTTCACATCTAACAATGTATGGGTATGTTTAACGTTCAATAATTCCTTGTCAACTATCTTTTTTCTTCTGTTCAAGGGGAATCTGCATTCCCCATCAACCACTTTACCGTTATACTGTCTGATAATTTCCGCATTACTTACATTTACTGTAAACAGGGCTGCAGTTAAAAACATCAATCTCCTCATTACTTAACCCCCTGACTATTCTATATTTTTCCGTATATTTATTAATTAATGAATTTCTGTATTTATTTACCCTTATTATGTAGTATAGTCCGCTCCCTTCATCTTTCCCTAGATAATTTCTACCTTTATAGTTTATCAGAGAATATCCGCTAAAGCTGTTTAATCCAATTAATAAACTTAAAAATAATTTTTTCATAAATAATCTCCTCACTTAAATATTTGATATATGCACTATTGAGTATTGACACTCAATATAGTCTTTTATAATATCCCTCATCTCCAACGGTGTTACAAACAGTATAACACTATCCTTACTGTCAGATAAGTTAGACTGGTATGTTAGTAAATATCTTTTTCTTCTTTTCATAGTTTAATCCTCCAAGTTCTTTATACATCTTCTTAGTTCAGAGATGTGTATATCCTTGCTCTCATCAATAAGCAGGTATATCTCCTTTACTCTCAGATATATCTTCTTCAGGTCTTCAAATATCTCTTTATTAGTATCTTTATCTATACTAAGTATTTCACCCTTTATATAACCTTTTATAGCTCCTGATAGGTTTGAATAATACCCATCTGTTACAAATACTTTCTCCACTTCACCATTTCTCTCTCTTTCAATGTAATAGCCCACCTTGAAATTATATTTATCAGTTTTTATCAAATATCTATTATCTAATTTTATTTCCATAATTTTACTCCTTCACAAATATAGTATATGTTGTATCATTATCATTATGACAACCTATTATAATATCTCCTTTTTTGATATTTAAGTTTCTATATTCAATATCATAGTCTATATCTAAACATCTTTTAATATATTCTGATAAAAAATTATCATATGTTATAAATACTGTATTATTTTCTTTGATTATTTTTATAAAATTTTTAAATTCAATGTAGTTTACTGTATGAATATCTACATTTCCTTGTACTTTTTCCAAAGCCTTATCATTCGTTAATATAAGTATTTTGTTCATTTAACAATTCCTCCTCTTGTGTTTGTTTTACTTTTATACTGTAGTTATGATATTTCAGTATACCAACTTCCTTAGAATACAAATCTTTATTCAATTTTGGATTTACTTTTATTTCAGTATTTCCAACTAATTCTTGTATCTTATCTAATGTATCTTTATCAACAGTTAATTTAATTTCATATTTTCTATATTTCTCATCTACTTTCTCTAAATCAACTGGCACTTCCCTAGAACTCTTTGTCAATGCAAGTACCCCTATATTTGTCATTATACCACTCTTTATACCAGTCTTATATCCTAATGCCTGCATACATTCTGCTGTCATATTTTTAAACTTTTCAAATCTTGAATTATAATTTTTCTTTAATTCTTGTAACCTCTTAATTTCCCTATTTAAGTTTCCAGTCTTATTGTTAAGAAATCTCTCAAAAAGATTATACAATATTACAAGATTATTAGATTTACTTTGTAACTCAATTTCTAACATCTCTCTACTATCTTTTAAAGTCTCTTCATCTAATTCTCCATTTACAAATAATTCATAGATTTCTTTACCTTTACTTGTCATTTCATACATTGACATTGTTGTTAATTCATTACTCATTTTTATTCCTCCTATTTTTTATTATATAATTTTCCCAGTTTGTTACTAAACTTCTAATTAATTTTAAAACCCTTTTATCATTCTCGTTCAACCCCCCTTTCTTTTTTACATTACCTTTACCATTTTCAAACTTTATTATCATATTATCTCCTTCAATATGTAATATATCATTATCAAAGTCATAATATATCTTTTCTAACACCCTGAAATAACTTGAGATTATGGGTAGTATAAACTGTGTAAAAGCCTGTTCTTTATCTGTATAATTTTTTGTACTATCATAAAACATATCTTATCTCCTTTCATCTTATATAATAATGGTACCATATAATTTTCAATTTGTCAATTAAATTAAAATTAATTTTTTCTTATTTATATAATTTTAATTTTAAATAAAAAGTTAAGATATTTCTACCTTAACTTAATTAACATTACTCAAATATATAGTATTTAAAAAAATCTTGTCTATCTTCTTTAAATTTTTCTAAAGTTATCTCATTAGAATTTAATTTGTCTACATATTTTTCAGCTTCTTTCTCAGAACTAAACATATTACCAATTTTAAATAACTCTTTATCAATATTATCAAATTCTAGTTTATAGCTATCTATATAGAAAGTTAAATTTTTATAATTAAGTCTAATATGATAATATATTATATCCCCATTATCTCTTTTATTTAAATACTCAGATAATATTTTATTTTCATCATTATAAACTTTATTTTCTAAATTTTTAAATATTTTTACTTCTTTTTCATTTACAACAAAAAAATTATCTTCTAACCCTATATAAAATCTAAAATTACACAACTTCCCTTTAACATAATCTGTACCTAAAAACCCTTTGTTTCTATTAATATATGTACTTACAAGAAACTCTACACCATTATATTTCCATTTTTCTTTATAAGATTTATCAAAAAATTTTCTATCTATATAATCAATGTAAACTATAACTTTATTTAAATCTTTTATTTCTTTATATTTAAATTTTATTTTCTTACTCATCTTAATATTCTTCCTTTGTTCTCTCATTTGTATTTTTTTCATATTTCTTATAATGAATTTCTAAAAACTCTTCCCAACTACTATTAATTTCATTCAATATATTTGTAATATATACAAATTTCTCCATTATAAAACATACACCTATTGGATATATTAAATATTCATCAAAATTAAATTTAAATAAATTCAATAAAGACATAGTTTTATTTATTTTCTTACCTTCCAAAAATATATTAAATTGTTCAGGAGTGAATGATTTATTAAAAGTAATTATATCATTAACATCTCCTATATTATTAATTAAAGATAGGAAAAAATGTAAATAATCTGATAATTCTTCTAAAAAATCATTTTTATTAAATTCTATATTATTTTTCCAGTAACACCAAAACTTCTTACCGCTCTGTGAAGTTTCCCCAAGTTCAGTTAAAACCGCTAATAAATTATCTTCAACTGAATACTCTTTATGTTCCCCTTTCTTTTCTTTAAATTTATTATCCAGTTCTTCCTGCTCTTTTAACATTCTCATCAAATCAAATGTTTTTTCTTTCATTTTTATACCTCTTTTCTAATATCTGTATATAAAGGGGTATATTTCAACCCCAAAATTTATTAATCAAAGCTACACCATACTTTTTCTTCTATCTTTCGGTTTCCATTATTATCTTCAACCAATACACTAAATGTAGTATCGCTTGTAATAGCTCTTAAAATTTTATAACCTTTCAATCTTAATTCTGTTTGATATTGTTCCCACTCTTGTTCCCTTATTTGTATATTCTTACATCTAGGTATTTGTAGTTGTGGTATAGGTTTTTCTACCCTTTTACTATGTTTCCTATGAGAAAACCCTAACATAAACATATTTAACAAACTAATTAAAATTATTTTTTTAAACATATTTTCTCCTTTTAATATTTTATTTTTTTATCTACACCTTAGAAATTAAGGTGGGATATTTAATAATACATTTACTTTTAATCTCCTGAAATTTATTTTACATTTTAATAGGAAATCATTAAACATAATAAATACCTAGCCTTTCATATTTTGTATATAATTATTATACTACATATTACTTATTTTGTCAATACTAATATTTTATATTTTTTATAACATATTTATTATAATATTTTTCAAGTAAATATAATTTTTCGGTATCATCTATAATTTTATCTTTCATTATACTATAATATATATTATTAATATATAATCCTGCTTCTATTTTCTTTTCATATTTTTGTACCCTTTTATCTATAATTTTTTGATTATATTTAATTATATCATAGTTATACATATAGTTTATATGTTTTTTAATAATATAATTATTAATTAATATTTCAACTAATAAAGTCATCTTATTTATTGTATCATAATTAATATCTAAAATATCATAAATTTTACATAAATTATAATCTAATTTTTTATTCCTAATAATTTCAAACTTATAACTATTTTTACACACTTTATTAAATAATCTAAAATAATTTTTTCCATAACCTATTTTATTATTCGTATTTACTAAATCTCCTTTAAATATTAAATCAAACTCACATTTACCTTTATCTGAAAAATCAAATATTATATGTAAATCTAAATTATCTTTAAAATTTATTTTAATATTCCACATTTCAAATAAACTTGGTGGTTTTTCATAAAAATTTTCAACATAAATAGGTATCTCTAATTTTTTAAAAATACCTTTAACTTTTTTAATCTCTTTGTTTGTCATATATTATTATCTCCATTCTCATTATTTTATCAAACTATATAATCTACCAATATCATTAGATTGGTGTCCATCATACTCAGGAGCATATTCTAATTCTCTAACATCAAATAAATTCCAGTATTTCATCTGATAATGATAAGCATAATCTCCTTGTGGTGTAGTTATACCTACAATAAAGAAATCATCAAACATAGTACCATCACTATGTAACTTAGACTTTCAACTGTTTTCTTTATATGTTTCACATATAATAGAAAATAACACAAGTCTGTTAAAATATAGTTCACTCATTGAATGAAATTCATCTTTTATATCATTTCCTAATCCATTTAACTTTTCATACTCATAAATTTCTTTAATAGTTTCATTTTTCATTTTACTTTCTCCTAATATTTAATTTCAATAATATAATATCATACTTCTTAATATTTGTCAAATAAATTTATATTAAAAAAGACTAAGTTTTACCTTAGTCCCTCCTAACTTCTAATCCAAAATTTATTTCAAAATATTTTGCTAAATCTTCTACATCTCTATGTAATTCATATAATTTTAATTCACTGTAATCATTTAAGTTTATTAAAGTCCTTAAATTATAATTGAAACAATTAAATAAATCACTAAATTTTATATAATAATCACAATAATTTTCATATAAATTTACTTTAATAGATAAATCTAAATATTCTTTAACAAACAATCCATTATATAATTGTAAAGTACTATGGTAATATTCATATTTACAATCAAAAATAAAATATCTTGGGTATGATAAATACTCTTGATTAGGTAAACATTCTGAATACTCAAAACCTATATATTTAATGTCAAATATCTTATTTCCTGCACTTAGAAAATATTTTAGTTTTTTGTAATTTTTATAAAATTCCATACTAATACACCTCAATTAATCTATCACATTGTTTTATTTTATTTTTAATCATATTTTCTAATTCTTTATACATAATATCATAATCTAATTTTGTATATTTAAATATTTCATCTTTTTTTAATAATTTATCAAATTCTTTAATCAATAAATTAATTACATTTTTTATATCTATTTTATATTTAAAATCTATATTTCTATAAATTTTAATTCCAACTATATAACCTAGATAAGAAAATCCAACATTTAAATATTCATTATCCAAACACAGAATATCATTATTATCAAAATTAAATATAAATATAAATCCATAATAATACTTATTTTCCATAACATACCTCCATTATCTTACACACTACAACTTTCACATATAAAATCTTTATCCACCATTATACTTTGTTTCTGTATTTTCCGGTAATATAATGATTTAATTCCCTTTCTTATTCTTTATATTTACCTTATTATTTAATAAAATATAATTCTTATTCATCTTTATTCCTATCTGTTATTTGTTTTTTAATTTTATTTAATTCTTCTTCATAATAATTTTTCTTCTTCTCTAATTCTTTTAACTTATTACTTTTATTAATAAATTTCTTTATTTGTTCTTTCAAACATTTTCTCATACTTTCTTCACTAATTTTATCTCCTGTCTGAAAATTACCACTAACTACCCAACTAGCAACTTTAAATGATTTAAACCCTTTTCTATTAAACCATACTTCAAATTCAATACCATTAGTATAACCTCCAAACTCACTGATAGTTATACTATCAATAGTGTCTATTTTAGTAAATTCATCTAATGCAAATTTAATAAAATCTAAATATTTATTCATCTTTACCTCCATTTATTAATTTCAATACTTTAGCAACATTCTTAATATCACTATTCCTGTAATCCAATCTTATTATATTACAATCACTACCTAATTTTTCTTTTATAAAATCTTCTCTTAATTCATCTTCATATTTCATATTTCTATGCTGTTCTTCATCATATTCAATAACTAAATTAAATTTCGGTATATAAAAATCTAATTTATATTTATCTACTCTATATTGATGAAAAACTGTAATACCTAATTCTTCAAAAAATTCAAATAATAAATTTTTAAATGATATTTCAAATCTTGTTGGATAATAAATAATCTTTACTTTATATTTTTTACCAAACATTTCATATATTTTCTTTATACCTTTAGCCTGTTCTATTGTAGGTCTTATTGAATTTATATAGACTTCAAAACCTTCAAGAGTTAATAAATACTCTTTGTACTCTCTAATTTGATTTTCAGTTTTATATTTATTTTCTTTAAATAAAAAACCTAACTTTTCTTTATTTATAAGGTCTTGAACTATCTTATCTAAAACTTTTAATACTTTATTATGTTCTTTACCTAACCTATTAGCAATAATCTTACTACTTACCAATACTTCATTTTTTTTTAATTTCTAACCCTAAATTACTTATTATGTTTTTACTCATTTTTATTCTCCTTTTCTTTTATTGGATATTAATTTATCTTCTGAAATAAAAATATCTTTTATTATTTTATCTTTAATATTATTTTCCAAATAATAATTTAACTCTTTTATCATTTTTTTGTCTGCAAATTTTCTAAATAATTTATCTTCTGTTATATTTTCGGGTAATCTTACTTCGTAAGTATACCCCTTTCTATACATTAATATTTCTTCAATATATTTTTTATTATTACAATAAATTTCTTCTAAATAACAACCTGTAATAATACTAAAAAATGCTATTAATATACCTAATAATATCAAAACTTTAGATAAATTTTCATAAATATCTCTATAATATATACCTATTAAAATTATAACAAAACTTATTAAAATTAAAATACTTATCTTAATATATAATTTTTGAAATAACATAAAATCACCTTTCTATTAATATATAATATACCAAATATCATACATTTTATGTTTGTAATTAATATTATACTTACCTTTATACCATAATTCTTCATCATAATTATTAATATTTCTCATAATCTTTCTAAATTTTCTATTCATTAATTTAGTCCATTCTCGTTTCTCTTTAGGATGATATGTTCTTATTTGTCTTATAGATTTATTTTTAACATAGAATTTTTGGTATTCATAACAATCAATATTCAAATTATTATAATTTAACAATTTTTTCTTAACTTTATTTTTATAATATATACCTTTATTCCACATAATCAACACCTTTATAATTTATTTTTTAAAATTCTTTCTACTTAATAATTTTTTTTTGAATTTACAATAATCAACTAAACTCACATTATCTAGTGAATTTGTCAATCTATGTACTTTTATATATGCAATCTTTCCAACATTTAATTTATATTCATTAATTATATTAATAAAACATCTATACATTTTAAATACATTTTCTAAACCTAATTTATACGTTATTGAAAATAAACCTATATATTCTAAATCATCTCTTACTTTTTCACTTCCTTGTGATTTCTTGTATGGTAAATTTAATTTTATAATATTATCTCTTATTGTAAAAGATAAGAATACATAAATATCCTCATTTATCCAATTTTCTTCCTTCCTCATAACTTCTTGTGAAAATTCACTATCAAGCATATGATACACTTTATTAAATGGTAACAAAAATTGTCTAACAACAGGTAACCCATTACAACAATAATCTACATTCATTGAATTTTCAGATATAAATAAGAAAAAATCCTTAGATAAATCCTCTCTAGTTTTATTTTTATAAAATGTTTTCCTTATTGTAAATATATTCCTCATACAATCAACCTCCTATAACTTTTGTATTAAATTTATTTAAATATTTGATAATTTTATTTTTTTCCCAGCCCATATCAAATATACAACTTTTTTTCTTTATATATCTTGTATTATTATCTAAAAAATATACATTAAACTTTACATTTTTAAATTTCCTTTCAATAAATTTTAACATATCATCTTTATTCTTATCACTATCAAAACATACAAATACATTCTTTACATTTAACCCTTCTAAAAGATTAATTTGTGATTTTGATATATTACTTCCTCCAACAGCCAATGTATTAAATAAACCCTCTTGTATACTTTTCATAACTGATTTCTCACTTTCAACAAGTAGTACATTTCCATTAGATTTTATACTACTCTCACATAAATCATATCCAAATAATATTTCACTCTTAGGGTATACAAGAATTGGAAAATATTTAGGTATTTTCTTTGGCACTTCAAAACTGTTATATCTTCCTATCATACCAATCAAATTACCCTTAAATATTACTGGTATAAGTATTCTATCAGATTCTTTATCATATCTAATATCAAATAATGCCTGAGTAACTTCATTTAAACCATCTTTCAGAAATAATGAAGATATAGAATTAGGATATAGATTTAATAACTGTTTTGGATAATTTAATAATTCCCTTTTCTCATACTCATAAATACTGTTAATATTTTTAGATATTTTCACTTCATAGTCTGTATGAAGTATCAGCTGCTTTATTTCCATATATATTTCATATATGGATTTATGCACTGTTTCAACCAATAAATCAATAATAGTACCTTTCCTGTCTGTCTTGAAGTCATAAAATACCATAGTATTAAGTGATAAAGATAATCCATTATAATTATTACTATCAATACTACTCATTCTTATTGAAGTTTCTTCAGTATTAACTGTATACCTAACATTATTCCTGTTTAAATATTCAAACAGTAAATATTTATTATCTTTCATAAGATTAATAAACACTTGTTCATTGTTCATATTTTAAATCTCCTCATTTATTGGTACTATATCTTCATCTCTCAAGACTTCATACAAGAATTTTCTTCCCTTCTGTGTCCACTTAGTTAGTTCTCTAGGTTCATTATTGTTATCTAACTGTGTAATTACTTTAGTATACCCTTTGTTTTCATACTTAGAATATAATACCCAAACTTTACCTACTTTATATTGAATACCTAACTCATTTAATAACTTGTTAAACTTTCTGGCACTCATACCGTATTGTTTAGCTATAACAGTTGTTGTTACAACATTTTCACTTGACAATACATTATCAGTAAATTCAATAACTGGTCTTTGTTCCTCCAATGTATCATTTAATTTTTCATTTTCTTCTTTTACTTTAGCGTATTCAATAATCATTTTCCCTAATTTCATAGGATTTTTCATAAGATTATCCCAAACATTCTCTGTAAAATACATTCCTGTTTTTCTGATTGTAGGTAAAACTTCTTCAAATACCCAACTTTCAAACTTCTCTGCTTGAGGTAGTTTAGATTTTACAATTAATCTATATAAATTACCTTCATCAATAAATTTTTTCTCTTGCTTTCCTCCATTTGAAAGGACTGGGCGAATTACCCACCCCTTTTCTTTACAATGTGTATTTATTGCTTTTAAAGGGTCTTTATATCCTAGAATTGTAGCAACTTCCTTTGCTGGAAAATACTCTTTTCCATTTTCAACCAACACTTCGAGTTTTCCAAACTCATCATTCTTAAATAATTTTATATTACTTTCCATAAGTAACCTCCTAATAAATTTTATCAAACATATTTTACCATATATAAATAAAAAAGTCAAGTATAAACTTGACTAATTTTCTATCTGCTAACATTACATATATTATAAAAACTACATAAATTTTTACAGAAAAATTCATTATAGTTACAAGGTATTAAATTTGTATTCTTATTTTTTACTCTGTCAACATTAAACATCAGTTTAACATTATCAAATATAAATTTCAATGCTTTCTTCTTATTTTCAACATTATAATCTATTTCCACAATACAATCCTCAAATTCATCATTGTATTTTAATGTTCTTCTTTCAATATTAGTTAGCCTTGTATTTCCATTTTTAAATCTTCTTACTTTTCTTGCATATTTTAAGAAGTTCCAACCAACTCTGTTTATCTTAAATCCCATATTTTCAAGACAAATAGCATATAATATTAATTGAAAACTATGTAATATTTGTTTTTTTCCTTTATACATTGTAGATGTTTTGTAATCTATAATATCAATACTACCATCATTGTTCAACCCTATAAAATCAACTATACCGTTAAACACATAATCCCTGAAAAACGGTAAATTAAATACTTTATCTAACCTTATATAAACTCTTTCTTCCTGTAAAAAATTTTTATATTGTATAGGTTTGAAATTTCTAAAGTACCTAACCATATTCATATTATAATTATTTTTATACTTTCTATTTCTATTTTTTAATTCAATTTGCTTATCATATTGTTCAGTTTTTGAATAGTCTACAAAGAAATATACCATTGAATTTATTTTCTCCAACCATTTACTAACAGCTTCTTTATTAGTTATTTCCTTTCTGTAAAGTTTTTCTACTAATAAATGTGCCAAACTACCTAAATATGTATATACATTATCACTATCAGCTTCAATTTTATCTATATAATTAAATTTATATTGTCTCATACATTGCTCTATTGTACTTAACATTGAAAATGATAATACTTTTAAATCTTTATTATTTACCTTTAATTCTTTCAATTCTTCTTGATTCTTTCTTATAATATCTATCAAATATAACACCTCTATTTCCATCCAATATAAAAATCATTTATATTATCATATTCTATAATATTTTTTATATACATAATTTCATCTATTAGCTCTTTTAAAAATTTTTCTATTAACTCCTCTTTAGTATAGAATAAATCCTTATCTTTTTTTGGATTATACATAACATATTTATCATATTTTATATAATCATAGAAATAATTACCATATTCATTTATCCAATAATCTCTACTCATAAAATCAAATAATTTTTTATTTTCTATAATATTTAATAAATTATTTATCTCTTCTTTATTTAAATGCAATAAATATTCATTAGCATACCCATATTCAATACTTAAAAAATCCACTATTATACGATATTTTTTATTAAATTCAATCAATTCTTTTAATACTTTTATATTACTCCCATTACATACTTCAATTTCTGAATAATAATAAATTTTATAACTCATACTTATCTCTCCTTTATACTTTACTATCATATTTCAAACCTTCAACAATACCTACTTCCTCATAATACATTATATCAAAATTTACCCTTGCTAATACTATCTTATCACTTTCTCCGTGTCTATTTTTACCAACAAACAGTAATAAATATTTCATACCTTGCCATAAATCCTTGTCATCTTTTTCTCCAGTAGTCTGTAATCCCTGCATTTCTCCTATTTCAATAAGTTCCTTAAATGCCCCAGTAAAATTTCCATCTTCATCATATTCATTGACAAATTTGTAAACTTGTAATCCTCCAAGCTCTGTTAAGTCTGTATACCTGAAATATAATGAATGTTCAGCAATTTCCACTATCTGTTTACTTTCTGCCAAACAAGTATGGTCTAAATACTTCCTATTCATACTATATATTGCCAATTGTACTGTAGCAACTATTCTTAATTCAAGTTCCTTAGCTATCATATCAAGTTTAGTCGCTAAATTTGCCAATAATTGATATTCTCCTTTCTGTTCTGCTTTCATTGTATCTAATAATATATTGGTATATCCATACATTGAATTATTTTCTATACAAGTCTGAATATCATCAGGACTAAACATTGGCATAAAAACAAATTTAATTCTTTTCATAAAACGTTCCTTATAAAATTCTGCAACATCTTTTATCAATCTTTTATCAAGACTGCTAGCTTTTCCTCTTTCAATTCTGTGTCGTCTTATAAACCTATCTTTTAAACTATCATTTTTAGGAGAAAATCTATATATGTTGCAATATACTGCTATAAGTATTAATTTCTGAAAAGTTTTCTTATCCTGTTCATTAGCAATAATTAACACTTTTTCATTATAATCTCCGTTAATATCTTTAGCAAGTAATATTGGTAACAAATATAGCACCATAAGCCAAGTAGTTTTACCTCTACCACTACTTGCACCTAAATAATGTACCCCCTTGAATATGCCTCCTGTAAAGTGATTAGTATATTTACTAAATCTCTGTGGAATACCTATCTCCATTTTATCATTAACAATCTCATCTACTAAATCATCAAGACCTACTTCTAAATCACTTTCTTTAGGCTTTGACTTATAATTGTCAAAACTACTCTGTATATGTGCCAGTAAATAATTTCTAACATCTTCAGAGTTATGTTCAATATTATTAAGTTTATTAAACATTTCATTTAATCCACCGTTTTCTACTTCAATAAACCTAATAAACTTATACATTCCCAAATTCTTTGTATAAATCTGATATTCCCCTTTCAAATCTAATGACAACCCTAAATCCATTTGAAATAAATCTACATTTAATTTTAACAACTCCTTAAAATCCTCATCAATTTCTCTATCTGAAATTATAAGTTTAATTCTTTCACTATCCAACTTCTTAAATTCATATTTCCTATAAAGAATTGAAGCACTGTCAAACATTATCTTCATACCTAAATCAATAAACTCATCTGTATCAACCTTAACTTTCAATTCCCTGTAATTTCTAACATCATAGTATGCAAGTCTTACAAGTGTCATTTCACTTTCTGTTACCTGTTCCCTTATATCTTCAAGTATCTTGCTCACAACTACCTCCTAAACTGTAATTACTTCTCTAAAGTTTTCTAATATTTCTTTCATATCATCTTCATAAAGTTTAGTTGCTATCTTAAATAATTTATCTAAATATCCAAACTTTTCAGCATAATCTAACTTACTTGTAACCCTAACCATTCCTTTTGTATATTTTAACTTATATCCTTCAAATCTAGCCTTGATGTCAATATGATATGTTTCTTTAAAAACCCTATATAACTCATTCCATCTTTCTTTATAGTTGCTGCCTTTATATCTTACAATTCTATTTAATATCTGTCTTTTTTCCAATAAAGTAATATCTCCTGTTATACCTTTAATAACTTCTTTTTTATGTTCTATAACTTTACCTTGCTCTATAATTTCTTCCTTCTGTTTTTTATTTTCAATTTCCAAAGGCTTCACATATTCCATTTCATATTTATTTACAGCTTCAGCTCTTTCAATATCATTATTAGATTTTACAATATTAAACAATAATATATCTTTTTTAGTAATTTCGCTTTTCAACATATTATTTTCATTTTCTAATTTTTTAATATATTCTATCATTCTTCTTCTAACAAATTTACTTTCCCTGCTATAAATTTGCTTTGCTTGTTCCAAAGTTAATATAAACATAGGTCTTAATTCACCTTTTTTATCTTTATATTCAACGGGCAAAATTTTTTGCTCGTTAATTTCTTCTTCAAATTCATCACGTATAATTTCCATTAAAGTTTTATGTTTAAGTTCAGTTGCTTTATTATTCTTTTCTTCAACCTTACCTAACTTTAAACCATTTCCTTTCTTGTATTCAAACTCTTTCTGTCTGAATACATTAATTTCCTTAACTAAATCTAAACTACTAATAGTTTTTTCATTTTTTAATTGTATCTCCATACTAAATTCCTCCTAAAAATATTTTATCTAATTAATTTTAACACATAATATAGGAAAAGTCAAGATTAAAAATCTTGACCTTCAATTTCTCCATCTATAAAAATATATTTTAACTCTTCTCTTTTTTTTTCTAGTTTTGATATTCTCTTTCTATATAACCTTAATTCAAATAAGTTCAATAATAAATATATAAATTTAAATATCATTATCTTCCCCTACCAACATATCAATATACTTTCTTGCCTTCTTTAAATCTTCTTTACCATTCTTTTTACTAGCTCTTAAAACATACTTAATTACATTTGCTATCTTAAATGCTTCCTGTGGTTTATAATCCTTAACAATCTCATCAATAATATCAATTACTTGAATATTATTACCTTTTATATTTAGTTGGTAATGGTTAGGCTTGTTTACATCATCAAAATTATCTTTATTAGTTAAGTCAACATTATCATCTTTATATGAATTGATATAATCAATTAATCTTTTTAAATTATTAAAATCATATTTGTAATTCATACCTATATTATCACAACTATCATCATAATCTCTACCTTTTTTATCACATAATTCTAATGAATACTTATCACTATTGAAATCTCCATTATTTGATAAATAATTATATTTTGAAAAATCTAACCCTAAAATAAATTTTATTTTATTATTTTCTTTATTAAATTTAGTAACCAATTCTTTAACTAAATCATAATCTCTAATATGTAAAATAGTCCAACAATATAACTCCCCTACTTTAAAATATTCCCATCCAATAATTTTAGCTTCTACAATTTCATCAACTTTCGGTTGACATACTATTTCTTTATATTCAAAATTTTTCATATTAATCTTCCTCCATTTCCATTACTGGTATAATATTATCTTTTTTTAGTAATTCATAAATAAATAGTCTACCTTTCTGTGTCCATTTAGTATTAAACGGTGTAAACTCTGTATAACCTTTTACTACATATTTTGAGTATAAATACCATTTATTACCCTGTTTATACTGTATACCTTTTTCTTTTAAGTAATTATTTAACCATTTGGTATTTTTTCCATAATCTTTAGCAATTTGTGTAATAGTTACAAGGTTAGGGTTATTTAACATTGTATCATAATAAGAAATTTTAGGTGATTCAATTTCTAGTTGTTCTTGTTTTTCTCTATCCCATTCTCTTATATTCTGTTTTACGGCTTCATTATTTCTATCTTTTTTCCAATTCCAGCCATCTTTACAGATTCTTTTCATATTTCTAAATGAATAAAATTCTACTTCTTCATTTTCAATAATTCTTCTTAAATGTCCTTTCTGATATTTTTTATAAAATCTCTTGCTCTCTTTAACATCAATAAACCAATTTATATTTTTATAACTTGGTAAACTTCTTTTAGTTCTGCTCATAAATATTTCCTCCTCATTCTATTGGTTGAAGTTCTTTAAAATTTTTACCTGTTTCTATATCAACTCTAAACTTTACATCTTTATTATACCATACTTCAAATACTTCTGTCAATACTTCTTTAATTTTTTTATCTGAAATTGAATTATCTACTGATAAGTAGCAAGCGTCATATATTGTAGTCATCAAAAATACCTTATCTTCCCAACCCAACTCCTTTAATTTCTTATCTAACCTTATCAATGCCTCATAGATAACCATTGCATTTTCTGATTGAATTATATAATTGGTGGACTTTCTTAACTCCTGTAATATCTCTTTTTTATCTTTATACTTCCAGTTCTTTAATCCTCTCCAATCAATACCTTTTGAATTTTCCATAAACAATCTTTGTCCGTGCATACCTTCCACATAACCGTTTCTACATAGTAAATCTTTATTCCTATTCATAAACTGATTTATGTATGGATTTTTAGCCATATAGTCATTTAACATCTTTTCAGCTTCTTTTACTTTCACTTTCATATTACTAGCTAAACCTTTTGATTGTATGCCGTATGGTAACCCAAAATTAATACTCTTTGCATTGTATCTCATATTCCCCATAAGTTCCTTTATAACCAATAATTTTTCTTTATATGGAATATCTAAATGTGATAAATAATATTCATTATTAGTAAATTTAACCTCTTTCCCTAACAATTCTTCAATTTCCTTTACTTTATCATCACTTATTAAAATACTATCTCCCCATACACCATAAGCCATATTACTATGTAAATCAAGATTATCCTTTATAGCATTGACTAAATTAGGCTCATTACTTAAAGCACCTAATATATATAGTTCACAACTTGAATAATCCAATGCCACTATTCTATGATTATCTTTTAATGGTATTATACATTTCTTCAATACTGATAGATTGCCTCGGCTTGGCAATTGCTGCAAATTAATACTGTTCTGTGCTACTCTATGTGTAATAGTTCCCTGTAAATTAGAGTTAGGATGATTAATTGGGTAATCTTCACTCGTTAAATTCCACAAACCTTTTGTATGTGTTTCATCATTTACCCCTAAAAATCCATCTACTCCCTTAACATATAAAGAATATTCCCTAATCTTGTCAACTAAGTCAATATAAGAATATTTATCCATAAACTCTTTATCAGTCTTAGGTGTCCTTTTTCCAGTAGTCTTGCTAACATCATTAAAAGCTATAGGTTTTAATTTCATAATATCAATAAATAATATTTTTTTATGGTTAGGACTTCTAAGATTAAATTTACTTTTTTCATTTATATTCTGTAACATTTTATTAGTTAAATTAAATGCAAGTTTTTTATTTTTTTCATTCAATGAATTAATCATAAACTCCATTGAATATTTTTCATAGAAAAAGTCTACTGAATTTAAAATATCTTTATTTTTCTTAACTTCTTCAAATTCAGCTTTATATTTATCATCTTTTATAAACTGTTTTAACACTCTTTCTCTTATAAGTTTATCATAGTTAAGTTTATATAATATTGTTTCAACCTGTTTTACTTCTTCATACTTCATAATCTCGTTCAGTTTCCCTTCAAGTATTATATTCCATTCATCATTCAATGACTTAACTACCCCCCTATCTACCCTTATACCATTTACTTTAGCCTTTATATAAATTTTCGTTACATCGTGCTTTAATTTAAGTAAATAACTTAATTTCTTCCAACCATTTTTTATATGTTCTTTTATTTCTTTTATAAAACCACTATATAGTGCATATGTAACAAGTACATCATAATTACCATATGGAATTAATGTATCATCGGAAAACATATCATAGGTAAACTTACTTTTGATTAATTTTAACTCTTTTAATACTTGTATTTTCTTTTCTTCCAGTTCATCTTCATAACCGTATAAATCTTTGTAATAGTATTTACATAACGCTTTCAATGATAAACTTGTTTTTCTATCTTTATCTTCACTTCTTAATAAAATATCACTATGTAACGAGTGTGCTATTATATAAGTACAGTAATCCCACTTAACTGGAAACCCTAACATATAAGTCAACTGTGAAATATCAAAATAAGCATTATGTAGTACAACTTTACATTTAAACTTATTAAAAGCGTTAAATATCCCTCTTAATTGTTTCAATGATAAATCTCTAGTAACTACATATCTACTTTTAGTTTCAGAAAACCCAATACCAAAACCTAATAACTTATTATTTTTCAATTCTAGCCCTTTAGTTTCAATATCAAATGTTATTACTTTATTTTCATCTAAAAATATATTTTTATTTTCATTAAAAAAAGTAACAATATTCTGATAACCTTCAACCTTGCCTATATCTAAATTTAAATTATTATATATTTTCATTATTTCTCTCCTCTCATAAAATATCCATATAAATTTTAACATAACAAAATAAAAAAGTCAAGTAAATTAATACTCAACTTAAAAATTTATTTTTTTTAGTGTTTTGTTAATTTTTCATTTATATAAGGTATCGTTTTTTGAAACGACACCCCCTCCCCCTTTCAAAAATATCTTCTTTAAACTTATCTTTTAATAATAAGGGTATGGAATTTATTTTCCATACCTATAAGTACATTAAAAATTCATTTAATTATTTTATATATATAAGAGGTATGCAAAATTTTCTGCATACCCTCACAAAATTCAAATTCTTCTACATCAAATTTATCTCTTATATTTTATAATCCTATATTACTCTCCTCTATCATATACTTCTAGTTTCTCAATTATAATTTTTAAATCATTAGGTTCATATAATTCCAAAGCACCATATGGAGATTTTAAAAATTCATTATTTTCTTCACTATTAGTTTTAAATTTATATTCTCCATTTACCCTAAATGCTTCAATAACTGATGAAAATTTACTCTCAACTGTCAAATATTTATCTAACGACTTACTTCCAGTTTTTACTCTACTTCCTCTATCTTCTGTTTCTGCGTCTGTATTTGAGTGCCACATTATAATTAAATTTTGTCCATTAATTTTTGGAACTTTTAAACATTCTAGTAAAATTTCATATTGCATAGCTGCTAATTCTACCCATTTATCAAATCCTTTTATCTCCATATTTCTAAATATGTTGTTTTGAGATACGAATTGAAAATCATCAATTATAATATTTTTAAATCTTTTTGCATATTCTATTTTAGTAAAATTTTTAACAGCACTCTTTAATTTTTCTTCTGTATCTGCTATATATATAATACCTTGATTTTCATTAGGTTTTGTATTTTTATTAAATATTACATAATTTTTCTTCCAACCCTTAAAATTCAATGGTTTATAATCCGTCATAATTAATATGGTACTTTTAGGTTCTAAATTTCTCAATGAAAATGTTTTACCCATACCTGTTTTACCTAACACTAAAATACTTTGTCCATAATCTTGTATATTCATAATTTTTTTCTCCTTTAACTAAATATTATTTTTGTTTCATAATCTACTAATTGTCTACTATTAACTGAATAAATCATAAAATCAAATTTATTTTTTATAACTTCTTTCAATTTATTATAACTTTTTATATCATTCTCTGAAAATATTAAGTTATTCTGATGATTATGTATGAATACTGGATATTTCATACTATTAATCTTTGCTACATCATCAATAGTTAAATATAACCCAATCTCCTTGCTATCTTGTGTATCTATATCTTTCAATTCATATAATTCATTAGTCTTTTTATCAACTACTATCATATGTTCAACTGAATTGTCAATATTTTCATCTTCAAAATAACTAAATATAACATTCTTAGTTTCACTACTTAACAAAATTTTAGATTTTTTCAATAACAACTCTAACATATTTTTATACTCATTGAAATGATTTACAAAAAGTTCTTCATCTATGTTCCCTGTAAAATCCCAATTTAATGAAAAATCAAAACCCTGTTTCTCTGTCTGTGGTTTTAACTTAAAATCTAAAAAGAATTTACTAAAAATTCTCCCTAACATACCTTTAACATATAACCCTAATTCATCATTTTTCTTAAAAAATTTTTCAATCTTATCATAATGAATATTATAAGTTATATTATAATAGTTTTCTTCTTCATTTTTAAAGAACGAAAAATCAAATAATATATTTTTTCCTCTTTTAATATCATACTTTAATAATTCTTTCATTTATTATCCTCCAAAAACATACCTAACATTAATATAATACCTAAAATTAATAAAAAATATATTATATCTAAATATCCACAAAAAAGTCCAATAATTGAAGATATTAATACTATCAACATAATCATAAAAAATCCTCCTCATCACTAATTTCATCATCTACAAATACTGCTATTTTGAAAAACTGTAATAATATTATTGTCAACAATGAAGCAATAATCTTTAATAACAATATTTCATCATTAGTAAATAATATAGCTAAAAATGTTGGAATTGTTAAACAAGCCAACATATTCTTTAATTTCATAAACATTCCTCCTTTATATTTTGTCAAATAAAGTATACCATATAAATGAAATTTTGTCAATAAAAAAATGGAGTTAAATTTTAACCCCATAAAACTTTTAATTTTAAATTTTAAAGCCTGTATGAGTACGTATACACTCATTAAAATTTTTCTTCGATAAATACCTTACCTACTTTCTAAAAACTCAACGAAAACTATACTTTCCACTTCTGCATTCCATTCTTAAACATAGTTCTTTTTAATTTTCTATTTGCAAGATACCTTTCATTCCTAAACCCATTATCTCTTTCAAACAATAGTAATTTCTGTTCTTCCTTCGGTATATCATAGTAATCAAATAAACTTTCAATATATACTTTATTAATTATATAATCCTCTATATTGTTATTTGAAGTAATATTATCTTCAAGACTTTCTATATCTATGTTTGATTTCTCAATAATTTTCTTAAAGAAATCTTTTGTAACCAGTCTTACTTTTTGTTTCAAACAATGTACTATATACCCTTGTATGTTTAAAATATTATCTTTTTCTTTTATCTTATTTTCCAATTTCATTATAAAAATAAATAAATTCTGCTTTAAATCTTCTTTATTTATAAATGTATTTTTCCATACATTATACAACATCATATTCATCAAGTTGTTGTATTCTTCATACGTAAAATATTTAAAATCATTCAAAACTTACTCACTTTCCACCACTAACTTGGTGTAAGGCTCATATTCTAACCAGTCCAATTTGTGATTTAATCTAACTTTTATTCTAAATTTTATAATTCTTTTTAATTTCATAATTATTCTCCTTTTCTCAATGTATTTAATTTTATCCCATATTCCTTATCAAGTTTCTCAATTATAAATTTCTTTCCTTTTTCAGTCCACTTTAAGTTATGGACTGTTTTATTTTCTGACACTAATACAGTTTCATACTGTGCATAACCTTTATCCTGATACTTAGCTTTTATATACCATTTACCACCTTTTTTATATTGAATATCTAAACTTTCTAATAATTTATTTAATCTGATTGCACTCATACCTAAATCTTTAGCAATCTGTGATACAGTCAATAAACTTTCACTTTTCAATACATTAGTAGTATATTCTGCATTTTCTTTCAAAGGTATTACAAATTTGTTTTGATATTCATTTAATACTAAAGCCCTGCTAACTTTATCTTCCGAACCTATAATATCTAATAACAATTTATCTTCTTCACTAATACCATAAAAACCTGTTTTACGTATACTAGGCAATACTTCTTTTGTTACCCATAATGTAAATTTCTCTGCCTCACTTTTCCTACTTTGAAATATACATTTATATAAATTACTTTCATCAATAAACGTTGCTTTCTGTTTTCTTCCTATTGAATCGATGACCTCGATACTATCGACCCCATCTTTTAGTAATCTTTTCTTAACATCACTTGTATTACCTATACCTAAAATATTACATACATCTTTTAAATTAAAGTAAGGTAAACTATTTTTTAATACAACTCTAATTTCTCCAAATTCTTCATTTTCAAATATTTTTATTTCATTCACTTTAATCTTTCTCCCAATTCTATAAATAATTTTCTAATATCAAAAGTATAGTTTTTTCTTAATAATCTTTGTTCTACTTTAATATATTTATTTTTATTAATATACTTCTGAATATTTATTGTTTTTGTATTATTTTCTTTCAAATATTCTAAAATATCTTGTACTTGTATAAAATAAGTTTCCTCTAATTCCCTAAATTCAATAATAAAACAACCATATACCCCAAACCTTTTTAGCCCTTGTTTATTATGAATTATTTTATTAATATCGTTTAACTGTCTCAAACTATGTTCTGTAAAGTTAAATGATTTACCTTTAACACTTTTTAACTCTACAAACAATAACTTATTTGCTAAAAATATCATACAATCACATATATTATTTGTAGTAAATTTTGTTTTATCACTTCTAATAAAACTAAATGGACTATCTTTAAACCTATAAAACAGAATATCCTGCTTATCACAAGACTTCTTTATATTATCTTGTAATACATAACCTTTATTTTTCATCAATCCTCCTTCCACATATCCACCTCATACATTCTTATGTTTGTGTCAAGCCTGACCCTAAAACTACCAAAATATTTGATACTATTATCTTTTAATGGTACTTTGTCATCTATCTTTTCTAAGTAACCCCAGCTTTCAATTTCCTTTATATAGTCTTGAAGCTGTTTAAACTCATATTTTAATTTTTCAGTAGGTAAATCTTCTTTTTTAATAATTATATTACTCAATTAAATCAACACTAAATACTTTTTCTAACTCTAAACCTTTTTTCTTACAAAGTTGATATATCTCCTTATAGTGTACTTCCTTTTCCATACTTTGCTCTATTAATAAACTAAATATATTTTCAATTTCTGCTACTCTATTTAACAACATCATATTAACTTTATCTCTAGTTCCATTCTCTATTCCTGCTGTTTTATTAGCAAGTTTAGAATAAGTTGAATAAAAGAATTTTGTATTACTGCAACCTTGTCTTATTGCATATGTTATTAATTTTTTAATATTATCTGTCAAATTTCTTCTAACCATTTTACCATTATCTCTTGTAATTAACCATTCTGAATATTTTTTAGATTTTTTTCCTGCTATATTTTTTCTTAACTCTTTTAATTTTTTAATAATTGCTTTTCTAACATATTTACTTTCTCTTAATAACACTTGCATAGCATTATCAAAATCTAAAATATACATTTTATTTGACTTACCACTTTTATCAATATAAAAATCACTAGACGATATTTTTCGTTCAGCTATTTCATCATCTAATTCATCTTCTATTATAGATAATAAATCACTATGCCTTAACTCAACTGATTTTCCTCTATTTATCTGTGCTTGTGTTAAAGTATTATTTGCTTGTTTTAATTTATATTCAAGTTCTCTTAAATAATTTATACCCTCTAACAACTCTAAACTTGTTATTGTTTCATTCTTTTCATTTACAATCAATTCAAATTTATTTTTCATTTTTTCTCCTTTAATTTTCTAGTTTGTTTATTTCATTAAACTTATCAACATCATAATCTTTAAAATTATTATACAAAATGTCGATAATACTGTTCAACTTATTCAAGTCCTCCTGATACAGCTCTTCATCATCAACTACATACTTGACAATTACTTTCTTCTCTGTATTAGGTTTGAAATCAACCCCAATATAATAAGTTCCATACTTTATAAGTCTTGACTTATCTCTTGGGAACTGCATTACTAAATCACAATTGCTGTTATTAACTTTAAATACTACATCATCTATTTTTTCAATATACTGTGATAATGCTCCTTTTAAAGTTTCTCTCTTTTCAACTAACAAGTCATAAACAAATGACTGTTTTTTAATCATTTTTTCATTTAAAATTTTCATAATACTTCTCCTTTATACATTATATCTAAAAATATTATATCATATAAAAATAAAAAAGTCAAGATTTTATCCTGACTTAATTAAAAATTTTTAATTTATCCACTTTACAACAGTATCTCCTTTATACCCTTTAATCCATACAAACCAAGCATAAGCTATGGCATTTGAAGGGTATTTATCAAATTCTCCATTTTTTGCACAGCTTATTCTCCTGCTGAAAACATAAATGTATCTAGGAGGATTTTCATTAAACAACTCTTTCCTTGATACGCTCTCAAGGAAAGTTAGTTTTAATAGCATTGCAACTTTACAACCATCTTTTACCACATCTAAAGATTTTTCCACAAATTCTTTAGCATATTTATAAGGTGGATTAGTTATTATATCAATATTTCTTTCTATTTTAGTGTTAAATTTAAGAAAATCCATACATCTATCTAAAACTCTTGACCTCTCAATAATATCAGTCTTAAATACTTTATAGCCTTTTTTCTCTAACACATCTCCAATATGCCCTTCCCCATAAGCACATTCCCATATATTATTATTAAACTTCTCAACTTCAAGCAACTTTTCAACAGCTAAAGGTTGTGTAGCATAGTAGTCGTGTTTTTCCCTATCATTTTTTGAATGTGAAGTTGCTCCCATCGTAACAAATACTTTATCTTTAATCATTTTATTTTTAATCCTCCAGTAATTTATTTTTCCTTCTTATAGGTATTTTAACTTCTTTTTCTTCTTCCTGAAATAAATATGATATATCTTCCCTTTTCTTAAAAAAATCATCCAACATAGAAAACAAGTTATCATCTATGTACTTCCATAATACCCACATTCTTATCTTATCAGGTTTAAACCTGTTTTCTTCATTCAATCTGCTTATCTCATCTTTTATATTATATAAGTAATAAAGTAAATACTTAGGCTCATTCAAGCCTTTTTTCAACTTACTTAATTTTATGAAATAATATTGAGGTACTTTAAAGTTCTTGTTGTTATCACTCATATAATAATTAAATAAATCTCTTATCTTTTTTGTATACTCCTTCCCTAAACTTTCAATGTAGCATATTTCATTGCAGAAACATCTTTTACTCCATCTATGAAAAAAGGGAGTACCTTTTATAACTCTTTTACAGTTACAACATTTCATACTCCCCAACCTCCTTTACTTAAAATGGAAAATCTTCAAATTCATCATCTAAATCTTCAACATTTTCTACTCTTTCTTTTTTAACTTCTTCTTTTTTTAGTGTTTCTTTTTTAGTTTCTTCTGATTTATCTTGTTTTGTATCAAAATTAAATTCTTCTTTTTTTGTATTAGCTTCTTTAGTAACTTCTTTTACCTTATTATCTAACTGTTCTTCAACTTCATTAACACTATTTAAAAATTCATTATCCTTTAAACTGTCATTGAAATCTCCAAACTCATTATTATCTTCTCCAAAAACTTCTTCTGAAATTTCAACTCTAGTTTTCTTATTTATACATATACTTTCTAGTGTTTTTTTACCTTTATTCTCTTTTTTCATTGCTTCATTTATTAATTTAACTGTACTTTCGTTAAACTCTTCATCAAATGAAGTTTCTATTATGTTCATATTACCATCAGTAAAACAGAACTCATTTAAATAATAACTTCTTGGATTCCCACCTTCCGCTACCTGAATACATTTACTTACAGATTTGAGCATCTGTTCCGCTTTTTCTTTCAAACCTTTATCTATTAAACTTTGGTACATTAATTGATAAGGTTTTGTTAGTTCTGAAATATCTTTACTTATATCTTTTGTTTCAGTGGATTTAATAACAGGGTAGTAACCTAATCTAACTATACCCCTATTAAATTGTTTCATCTGTTCTAAGTAACTTTGTAAAATTATATTTTCCTCAAATGTAAAACTATCAAAATTACCCCCAAACAAGAAATTAGGGTCTAATTTCATAACTTTGTCTGACTTATACCAAACATCTTGATAACCACTCTTTGTAGCTACCCTAAAATATTCCAACAGACCCATTGAAGTGTCTTTTACATCTTCTTTCTTATATGTAAAAGTTTCATAAATTTGTAAATATTCTTTAACAGGTTTTGTATTTAATACTTCAATATTATTAAATACATATTTTTCCATAATATTGTCATTGTATGCTGATTTTTCAAGATAACCTGTAACTCTGAAATAAGTACCTTTTTCAATCAGTTTTACAATATTATCTTTGATAAATGCCACATAATCTTTTGAGTGATTAAACTCATTAATACTCTTTCCTTTAATAAAATATTGAGATTTGAATATATCAGTAATATTCTCTCTTTGACTTTCTGTTAAAGGTTTTCCTCCACTATAATTAAATTTCTTAGCAACCCCTTTACTATCCACTTCTTTTAAAGTAAATGTTACAGGATTATTAAATGATGTTACTTCTAATTTTAAACTTCCTTGTCTTTCTAATTTTGTACCAAACACTAATCTTTCAAACGTACCTTTATCATTTGTTTGAAATGTACCTTTTACTTCATTTCCATTTGATAATACTCTATTCTTTAAAATTTCCAATCTCCCAATAAACTCAAATGGACTTCTCTTACTAAAATTCATATTTATTCCTCCTAATTATTTTATTTCAATTTATAATATCATATTTAATTCTTTTTGTCAACAATTTTTTATAAAATCAGTAACTTATTATTATTCATTATACCATTTTCTATTTTATTAAATGCTTCTTCTAATTCTTTTTTATTTTTAAAGAAAAGATAAGCTATTTCTTTACCACCTCTTGAAAAATCTAACTCATACTGATTATCTTCTTCACTTATGTTATATGTTACATACTCCATACTATCTAAATTAATTAACTCATTATCTTTTTTTATCCACATAATTTTTCTCCTTTAAAGTTTTAAATATTTTTTATTAGTTTTTAATTTCATTTTTATATTTATATAATCATTATTTCTTTCATTTTCATTATCATAACGAATATATAAATTATCTAAATATATAACATATTCTATACTATCCTCACTAATATTATGATTTTTTTTAGCTATATATGTAATTCTATCAAGGTTATATAATTCATCATTAAGTTCCAACCACATTAAATATCATCTCCTAAAATTAATTTTCCCATTGCATTTACATCTTTAACCGTACCCTGTAATTCTATCTTTAATCCTTTTTCAATATTAGGATATTTCTCATTAACTACATCAACTGCTTTAGCAAATAAATCACTGCCCCAATTCTTTTGTCCTGTACTTGAAATAGTTTTTATAATCTTATAAAATTTATATTTATCAAGTAACCCCATTGTAGTTTTAGGTACTTTTCCTTGCATTATTGTGTATGTTACAAGATGTATTTCAATATCTCCTTTTTTACACTCTGTCATTTTAAAGAAGCCAAAGTTATCTAAAATTTCTTTTATATTATGTACTGCTATCTTATCTCCAAATTTCTTTTTAACTTTATTACAGAATTTTTCTGTATTCAAAGTCATCGTATCATATAACAATACATATTTTTTACCAACATCATTTAATAATAACATAAATAATCCTCCTAATCTTTAAAATAATTTTGTATTTTCAACATATCTATTATTGTCATTCCATATTTTTTATTTATATGTAATATATTTTCAGATTTATGATAAGGTTTTATATCTCTAATATCATCGTCAATTATTAAATATTTTTTAATATTATTATTTATTATAAAATTTTCAATAAATAGTCCTCTATCTTTATTCTGTTTATTATCAACACCAACTATAACATTTGGTATTGGTATTCTAAAAGTTTTTAATATAAAATTTTCCCAATCTTCTTTATCCTTATTTAAAGAGTTTGAAGATGTTATACAAACTTTAATATTGTGTTCTCTACAATAAAGAAATATTTTAATAAAATTTTCAATATTTTTTATATTAAAATGTAAATTAAAACCATAATTATTTATGTATATACTATTATTATACATTTTAGTTGTGTTAAATATACCATCAAAATCTAAAAATATACATTCCATATTTTTTATCTCCTTTCATTTATTCTACAACTTAATAATACCATATAAATATAAAAAAGTCAACTACTTTTTTAAGTAATTGACTAAAAAATTTATTTTGTTAATTCATCATACTCATCTTCAATTATTCTTAATTCTGTATATGTATCATTTAACGTCAAATAATAACAATAAATTGCAATAAATGATAATGGTACAATTGATATAATAACACACATAAAATCTAAAATAATTAATAAAATTAAATAATATAAATTTAAAGTTTTCTTTTTAAATAGTTTAATTTTTAATCTTCTACTTACCTTATAATAATCTATACTTTTGAATATTGATAACACACTAACAACAAACCCTAAAATTAAATTTACAATAAGCAAAGATATTTTTAACTCTAACATATTAAATAGCCACCTCTAATTTTAATTTATATTTATTAGGATTATATCCTATTAAACTATAATCACTCTCTTTAAAATTCATAAAATTATTCCAAGCAATCTTCAATTTTTCATTTTTTGTCATATTATCATTAATATTATTTTTTACATTTATTTCAAGTTTAACTAACTCATTATCCAACGATTGTTCAACATAATTAAATAATTTGTTATCTTCCCAGTGTTTATTATAAATATGACTATTTACCACAAAATGTGAAAAACTTCCTACATCTAGCCCACAACACTTAGCAATTAACTGATGTAAAAAAGCATACTGTACTGTATTCCAGCCTCCAAACAGACTTGCAACCAACATATCCCCACTCATTGATATTCAAGCAAGGTCGCCACACCTTACCCCGTTCTCTTATGAACTGCTACATATCACTATGTAGATTAGACTATATCTTAATCTTCAACATTACTTGTTAAGATACCTACCACTTCCACTACCAGTCGCTTATAGTGTACTCTACTAAGTTCTCATAATATTTTATAATATTAATCCCTTTTCGATAGTCGTTGCACTTCTATTTATAATAATAATTTTTTTTTAATTTTCTTCATAGATAACTAAATTATCCCTATCATATTCTGTTGCATATCTATAATTGTATCTATTTGATTTTATTCTATTAACTATTGTAGTTGTAGATACTTTATAAAATTTACTTGCACTATCCACACTTAAAAATAAAACATCATCACATACAATTAATGTACTCATACCTTTAAATTTAGAATACCTTTCAATTATATCTCTATGTACTTTATTATCCTCATCATAATACTCAAAATTTAGTAAATCTTCTTTAGTTGCTATTCTTATATTAGAATATTTTATATTTTTACTATTTAAACTTACATAGTCCAAACCTACTACATTCTTTAATTGATTTATAGATTTAAACAATAAATTATTATAAAATACAATTTTACCATATATAATACCAGTTCCAATCTTTTTCCTCTCTTTACATTTAAATTTTTTACCTTTATTCCAAGGTATTCTACCTAAATTAGTTAAACTATGTATAGATTTTAATCCTAATTCTTTAACTTTCTTCATTTTATTTTCTCTAATTTTTAATTTATTTTCTTTTGTAAATTTTCCGTGTTTATAATTAGGATTGCTTCCATTCAAATATTTTTTAGAGTAATCTTTTTTAAATTCTTCACTTCTATTATCCCACACCCTTTTAGAACTTTTACTTTGTTTTAATTTTATATTTTTTAAATCAAAATGATAACTTAAATTATCTCCACCTCTTGAATATTTAGATATATTATAATTGTTATCATAATCATTTTGTATAAAATACTCTTCATATTTGTATGCTAAATTTTTATTTTTTATTGATTTTAAAATACTAACTTTAAATATTTTAATATCTTTATGTTCCAAATAGTCTTTTTGCATATAAAAATTATGGTGTTTATTATTTTTCAACTCACGAAAATGTCTATTTACTCTTGATTTAATATTTACGGTTACCCCTATATAATATTTATTATTTATTTTATTTCTTATCTCATAAATATAATACATTTTACCCTCTTTTCATTTTATTATTATTATTATAAATATTTAGCACAGAATTATCTTTAAGTAATTAAAAAGACTTTCTCTGTTTTCAATAGGTTTCTATTTATATATTTCTATATAATGACGCTAGTTTTAACGCTGAGTTAGGTGCATATTCAATTTATTATCTATTATTGTATATGAAGTCATAAATGCACAAGGAGGTAAATTACTTTCCTGTATCTCATCTAAATCATATAAATTAATCATCATTCTCCTGTCATAAGGATTGTCTATTATAATTTGAAATAAATACTCCACTTGATTTAAATACTTTTTATCCCCAAATACATCAGGATATTTATTTAACATTGACTTATATTCTTTACTTGTAATGTAACCATACGTATTCCCCACCGTTCCTGTATTTTTATATTCCCAGTTATTCCATATATTTGAGTTTAAATCTTTTAATTTATTACTTCTCTTCTGAAAAATCCACAAAACTTCATCAATAGCCTTTTTATAATTTATTTTTCTAAAATTTGTTATAGGAAAATCATTCTGTGGATTATCCTCTTTAAAAAATACTTGAGATATACTTACTGTTCCTGCAGCACTTCCATCACTCCACTTTGCCCTAACTTTATTAAACTTACCATAGTATAATACTTCTTTTAAGTATTCCTTATATGCTTTATCAATATTTCTCATTTACTTTCTCCTTTCAATAATTTATAAAACACTTCAACCATTTTTTCATAATATCTAAATGTTTCAGTAGTACCTTCACTATATTTCTTCTTGTCTAACACCCAAATACCGTTACCTTCTATCTTTAAATTTTCCTTATTGGCAATTCTACCTAATTTCTGTATCGACATTTTTAAACCATATCTATCCAACAACATTTTACAAATTTCAGTAGCACTATATGATAATTGTTCTATCTTTGGTAAAGGTAGAATATATTCATTGGCTAAAGTATTTGCACTATAACTTTGTAATATATCTTTATAAGACTGTACTCTTACATTATCTGATAACTCTTTAAATAATTTTGCTTTTTCTAATCTTAATAAATCTTGTTCATATTCAGTAGGTTCATATTTTTTAATAATTTCTTTTACTTCTTTTATTTTAAAATAACTATTAACTAACATTCTCTGTATTTTCCAACTCAAGTCATCTGTAAATGTTTTTACTAACATTAAATACCCACTTTCTGTAAATAATACTTCTTCTTTATTATTACTATATTTTGATAATGCGGTCGCAAATGGCGACTTCATCATTTCTTCTCTTGTTATTACAAAATAATCAATATTTTTAATAAATTTTTCTTTATTTCTTTTAAATTGTTCATTTACTCTTTTTACTTCTCTTTCGTGAAGTTTTGCTATATCATAAACACTAATAACTCTTAAATTATTCCATTCTTTAATCTCTAACTCCTTATTTTCAATTTTTATTAACTCCATATTATTTTACCTCCAATAAACTATCAAATCCAAAATCTTTTAATAAATTATATAAACTATTTACATCATCACACATAAAAGTATTCTCTGTGAAATTTTTATCTCTCAGTGTCAATATATATGACTGTCTATTCTCATCAACTTTCACATCTACCATTACAATTTTGTAACCTTTCTTATTATAATCTCTTTCATTCTGTTTTTTTACTTCTGTAATTAATTTATTTACCATATTGTTTTCCTCCTAATTTATTTTTCTATTATTTAATTTCATATTATAATCTTCAATACTGCTAATTAAACTATAATCTATTATATTACATTTTAAAAAATCATTATTAATTATTTCTAATTTTCTAACTATCAGACTTGAGAATAAATTAATATTCAAATAAATAAGTATTATATCAAACTTTATCAAATTATCTGAAACAAAACTAAATATTATATTAAATTCTAAAACTGTTCCACAATAATCATTTTTCATTAAAACATCTAATATTATACTGTTCATATTTGTATTGGGAACTAAATCAATTAAATCTACTTTCAAGTCAAAATTTTTAAACTCTTTATTAAATATTAATTTAAATTTCTTTTTTATATTATCTTCAAGTTTATTAATTTCTCCCTTTATCATTTATATGTTCATAGATACTACTACTCATACTAGTTAAATGATAAGCATTACATTGTTTGCAGTAATAATATCTACACTCCTTCCTTTTAGTTCTCCCTTTCCTCTTTTTATTTTTGAAATCAGAATTTACTAAGTATAACATAGCTTCAAATTTACTGAATTTCTTTTTATTACATTTCATATTCCTCATATCCTAACTTTCTTAATAATTTTAATATAAAATCTATCCCTTTTGATGTAACTAAAGTAGTGTAGTAAGGTTCTCCACTATAATGATTAAAAGTCTATTTTATTTCAAAGTAATTCTGATTAACAAATTTTTGATATGGTTGGTTAAATCTATCTAAGATATTATTATCTCTCAATATTTCAAATAATATGTTTCTTCCAATAGATCTATTATTAAAGTTTTTAAATTTAAGTAGTTTAGCAACTTCACTCATACTTATTGCTTTTTTACTACTTGTTACTTTATCATAATAATCCACTTTAGGTTTTTGTTCAGTAATTATTTCTTGTTTTTTCTCATTTTCATTTTGTAAATTTTTAATTTTTTCTTTATGTCTTTCAATAGTTTTATTTGCAATTAATAAGGCTTTAGCCATTATTGTACTTTCATCATCATCTATATTTGTATGAATATATCCACCATTAATTCTAATTTCTTTAAGTATTTTCTTAACTTCTCTTTTAAACGATTTCGCAATAGGCTTTGTACTTTGCATTAAAATTTCATATAACCCTTCCTCTGTTAAAAACCACATATTACGATTTTGACCTAATACGAAAATTTTTCGTAGTAGCTTTTCTTCACTATCAATAGTCTTTAACATATTACTTATATCATAATATCCTTGACCTGTTTTTGCATAATCAATCCACTCTGCAACATCTTTTGCTAAAAACAATGGATTATCAAAATCTCCATAAACTTTAAATTGTTTTCCTAACAATTTTCTTTCATCTAATAGTTTTAAATTACTTTCCATAATTATTCCTCCTAATTTAATTTTATCTAATTACAGTATAACATAAAAATATGAATATGTCAAACTAAAAAAGTGGTATTTCTACCACCTTACTTTAAAAATTTTGTAAAATATTTACATATTATAAATATACTTAAACACATAAATATACCTATAAATAATGTTATAAATACTTGTGAAACCATATAGTTTTGTGATATAATCTTAACACATTTGTCATCTGTACATTTATTTACTAATTGCATAACTTCATTAATTTCCATTAAAACAACTCCCCTATATCATTTAATACTTCACTATCAACTAATTTTTCATAATTTGTAGATTTCTTTGAAAAGAAATTGTGTTGTTTCAAATTTTATTCCCAAAAAGCTATAATATAGTTGTTATCAAGCTCATTCCAGTTTACTGCTTTGTATATTTTTTCCATAACTATTTACCTCCTGTTTCTTTATGTGGAACTAATTGTCCTTTTCTGTTATATCTTACATATTTTCTTATTACTTTACTTCTAATATCATAAATTACAAATCCCTCAACTTTTCTATTTTCCTTATTAATATAGTCATTATAAATTGTATCTAAACTCTTTATACTTATATCCTTTAATCTATCAACAAACGGAACTTTAGATATAAAATTTGGAAATTCTTGGTTAGTAAATACATAATGTAATAAATCTAAATCATAAACTAAATTAGATAACTCTAACTTATCATCATTTAACTTAATTCTACCTTTAGCAAACATATAAAATATATTCTTAAACTTATCTAAATGTAAATAACTAATTTTACTCATACCTAACCATTCTCCAAACATTATAGAACCATCATAAATTAACTCTTTTAATTCCTGTTCGTGTTCTATTAGCCAATCTCTTAACCCCTTGTAACCTAATTCTGCACCACTAATAATTTCTTCTAAAGTAAATACATAATTTCTTTGACAAATATAAATTTGTTCCCCTACTTTACCAATACCTAAATTACTTCCATCTAATTTTTCAGTTAAAATAAACCCTTTTTCATTTTCTGAAAATCTACTTGTTTTTGGGTATAAAGTCATTTTAATCATAATTAGTTCTTCTCCTTGTTATTTTTAATTTCAATTATATTATACTACATTAATTATAGTTTGTCAATAAAAAAGATTAATTTAAAAAACTAATCTTTAAAACATTAATTATCTTGTTCTATTACTGGTAAATATCCATTACTTTTCATTAACTCATAAATAAATAATCTACCTTTTTGTGTCCATTTTGTATTTAATTTTGAAAATCCTGTTTTCTCATCAATAAATGTTTCACTCTTAGTATATCCCATTTGTGCATATTTTTGATAAAGTAACCAAGTACCGCTTTGTTTATATTGTACTCCTTTTTCATTTAAAAATTTATTTAACCATTGTCCACTCTTACCATAATCTTTCGCTATTAAAGTTATAGTCATTAAATTAGGACTTTTTAATACTAAATCGTAATATGTTACTTTAGGTTCATACTCAACTAATTGTTGTTTTTGTTGTATATTTTCTAATCTTAATTTCTCCTTTTCTTTTTCACTCTCCAATAATTTTTCCAGTGCTTGTATGTAATCTTGTGGTAACATATTTTGTTTTTGTTTCTTATATTCTTCTTCACATTTAATGAAATATAGTCTTGCTTGTTTACCCTTTTCATTATTTTCTAACATTGCTAACTCTTTAGCCATAGATAGTTTTAGAATATGTTCTTTATAGGTTGTTTCATTACCTTGAGCTGTTAGTCTTTTTTGACTAATAGTTATAAAATCAATATTTTCAATAAATCCATACTTTTCAACTTTTCTTTCTAACCATTTTGTATATTGAGTTTTCACTCCCAAAAACTGATGTAATTCCCTCCCTTCTACAACTTGTTCATTGTTTTCATTTATATTTACTTTTACAAGTTCTTCCATAATATTATTCCTTTCTTAATTTGATAATTAATTTTATCATATAAATTTATATTTGTCAATACATTTATAAAAAAATAAGTAGTTTTCACTACTTATTAATTTCAAATCTTTTTTCTAAAATAGATAAATATTTACTCATCTCATCTTTCTGCTGTAATAATAATTCTCTATTTTCATCATCTAAATTATCAAAATCTTCTGTTTTAATAAATTTAACTAACTTTGTTATCTTACTTTTTAAATCTCTAATCTCTTTGACTAATTTACCAAGTAATTCAAATTTCTCTGTAATCATTTTAACTTCCTTTCATTAATATCCTACTACAACATAGTTATTTATTTCTTTTTTCTATTTTCTTCATTCTTCTGTGAAGTATTTCAGCTAATGAATTAAGTATAAATTGCTGTGAAATCATTAAACCTTTTTCTTCACTGTCTAAATCCTTACTTTCTTCAGTACCAAAGAAATCATTAATTTTATCAACTTTCTCTTTAGTTCTGTCCAGTTCCTTACTTAACTTTCCTAGCAGTTTTGTCAAATCTTTCATTTCTTACCTCCTAATATATACTTAAAGTAATATAAATAATTATCATTATATAATACTTCTATAAAATTTACATATTTTGGTCTGTGTTGTTGCCTATCCCAAAAATCTTCTTTTGATTTTTAAAATTTCCATTACATCTCTCCCATCATAAATAATGTTTTTTTTAAATCACTATAAAATTCATTTTCATATTCAAATACTGGCACTTGTTTAAATTTTTTACTTTTTATTAGTTTTAATGCTTCATCATTAATAGTAACATCTATAAATTCATATTTAATTTGTCTACTATTTAATTCTTTCTTTACATTACTACATCTAGGACAACCATTACTTTTTCCATAAACTTTTAACATAAGCTACCTCCTTTAATTATTAATAAAGCCTATATCTCACAATATAGGCGAAGTAATATATGAAATTATTTAATTAAATGTAGTATTTCTTTTGAGTTAAGCGACTACCTTAACTCTAGGCTCGTCAATCTATAATTTATAAAATAAGGAACATTTTTTATTAAATACTTTCGTACTTCTTAACAATGTATCTACAAGTCAATAACCCTTAAAGATTTAGCTCACTAAATTCTGTTTAAGTTGTAGTCTTTTACACTACTGTTATAACACGCCCAATATGTTGTTACATAGTCATACATTGTTAATAATTTTTATCTTTATAACAGTAATACTTATAATATCAATCAAATATTTGTATAAAATAAGGAACTGTTTTTAAAAGATTAATGTTGTTTTATTCTGCTGTCAGTAAAATTTTCTTCTCATATTAATTATCCAATAAATAAGGAACTGATTTTGCAAAATATTAACTATTCAAATATATAATAATTTTTACCATTTAATTCTGTTGTATCTAATTTTTTATAAGGTATTTCAAGATAATCAAGTAGTTTTTCAACTGTTGGTATAGGTTGATTAATTAAAAATTTTTCTATACTAAATTCTTTATTATTTATATAAGCTACATTATTATTATTTTCTCCAAATATATCTAAGAAAAATTTATTATCTCTAATATATCCAATTGTTATTTGACTTCTTTTAATTTGTGAAAAAGAAATTACATCAGACTTATAAATTATTTTACCTTCTCTTTCAATAAATATTGAAAAATTATCACCTAAACCATAATTACCATAATACAAATTAGCTCTTAAATATCCTTCAACATTTTTTAATTTTACAAACCTAAAATATTCACTTCCTGCACTTGTTACATCTCCACTAAATTTTAAACCATTATCTCCTAAAAAATCATTATTCCAAGATAATACTCTACCGTTTGAAAGTAATAAAGATAAATCTATATCTATATCATCCTCCCAAATAATTCCCACAGAATCATTTTCTTTTAATTCTATGGAACTTTTATAATATACTCCATTACTTCTTTTCTTATCACTAAGTAATAATGGCGTTGTAAATAGTTTTGGTAAAATTAAATCATTGATGATTTCCTTAGTATATTCATTTCCCATAAAGTCTTTTTCTATCTTAATCTCTTTAAGACTTGACAATATTTTTTCTTTTATAATTTTATATAATGGTAGATAACTATTTACATTAATATCTTTCCCTTTATATTCTTTAACATAATTTTTACCATTTCTTATCTTATAACTCTTTAAACCTTTATCTACGTAATGTTTCTCAACTTTAAAATAATTTAAAAGTTTAAAAAGTTCTTTTATTGTTTTACTCCTATAAAATTCTTCCTGTATTTCAAAATTTTCATTTATTATATCTTTATCAAAAGATAAGTTTATTTTTCTCTGTTTATGTTTCTTAGAAAATCTTGTTATTCTATTGATACTATTCTTTAATAAAGAAAATATTTGATGTATATTATTTCCATTATCTTGTGCGTCTTTAAAATTTTCAATAAGATAAATTCCATTTAATTCATAATATCTTAAATTTCTTTTAGCCCATAATTTAATATGTACAAAGAAATCTCTATATAAATTATAATATTTACTTAATTCTATTTCATTTTTAGAAATAATTTTATATATTTCTCTTAATTTTTCATAAGTATTAACATACTCAAACTTCATATTCTTATTTGCATATTTCTTTCTAAAATTAATAAATAATGTACTTCCAGTCAATAAATAATTAATATACCTAACTAATTCATAACCATTTACAAATTTATTATTCTCTAGTCTGTTTTTTATATAAAGTATTTTTACTTCTTTATTCTTTATTTCAGACACATCTACTGTTAAATAATTAAATAATTCTTCAAGTATTGAACTTTCCAAAGCCTTATCAAGTCTTACTAAATGATTACAAAACTCAATAAATTCTTCCTTATTCAATACTTTTATCAATTTAACTTCTTCAATAACCTGTCCAACAGTATGAAATTCTTCTGTTATTTCAGGTATCTGATAAAAAGTATATTCAAGAATTGTTTTTGTAACCTTATCTAACAAAGTATCATCTTCTTTAAATAGTGTAGTTAATTTATCAATCCTTTCACTATTTAATACATCTATTATCTCTTTACTGTCATTAGATAACTTCTTGTCAAATAAATAACCGCTTTGAATTACTTGAGTATCTAATCCATTAACAGCTTTGTCATCTAACAATATATTATAGTTTTTTAACAACCATAATTTCATTTTCATATTTATCATTCCTTTCTTATATTATATTTAGTAGGATATATTCAATGAATAACATTATTAAAAATTGAAAATGTAATAACAATAAACTACAAGGAAAAATTATAATATACCCTACTTTTCATATTTTTAGTTGGTTGCGGAGGCTGGATTTGCACCAGCGTATTTCAGCCTATGAAACTGATGAGTAACTGCTTCTCTACTCCGCCTTAACGACTACCGTTTAAGGTAGCCTGAAATTAATCATTTAATAACTCTTTTATTTTTGGAGAAAATCTGAATTTAGGGACTTTAACTCCACTTAAATCCACTTTCTCATTGTTTGAAGGGTTATGTTTTAAAGTTCCTTCAGGATAAGTTTTCACTGAGAATGTTCCAAATTGATTAAATTGTAATTCATCTCCAGCAACTAAAATATCTTTAATTACTGAAATAAAGTTTTTAGCAATTTCTTCTGATTTGTTTATTTTCTCTCCTGTTTTCTCTGCATAAAGTCTTGCAAAATCAGGTAATTGTAGTTTTTTATCCAATCTACTCCTCCTTTATATCTTATTTACAAATTAAGTATAACATATTTTTTATGAAATGTCAATACTTTTTTGAAATTTTTTTATAAATTTTCACAATCTTCTCCGAAAGTTAATTTACAACATTCATATAGTTGATTAATATAACCTTTTATCAAACAATATTGAATAATATTTACTTTCAATCTTTTTTCTTTATTTTCATTATATTTATCACATTCAGATTTTAAGTCAATAAGATAAGTAAACTTAAATGTATCATATAATCTTATATATGCACCTACTATATTGTAATTACAATGTTTTCTAACAATTTTATTTATTTTATTCTTTTTTTCAACCTCATCTTCTGTATAAACATACTGTATATTATTTCTTAAAGTATCATTTTCTAATTTTAATTTATTTATTTCTTCTCCATATTTTATAATTAATTTTCCTAATTCTTGCGGATTATCAAATAAATTTTCTATTAAATTTTTATTTGTATAAGTTCCAGTTCTTCTTATTGAAGGTATAACATCTTTTGTTATCCACTTTCTAAAAAGTTTCGCTTCTTTTTTATCACTTCTTATAATTAAAGTATATAACCCACTTTCATTAATAAAATTGGTATTTCCTTGACGGTCTATGTTAAACATAGACCGTTCATCATCTTCTAATCTTTGTACAGCTTGAGTAGTATTTTTTATATCTAAAATATCACAAACATCTTTTGCACAAAACCATATTTCATTTTCTAAAAGTAATGTTCTCACTTCCCCTAAATTTTTATCATTGAAAATTTTAAATTTTTCTTTATTAATTGCTATTATTTCATTTTTCATAATTATCAATCCTTTCATCTACTTTATATTGCATAAATATTATATTATAAAAATAATTATTTATCAATAACTTTTTTTATATATCTCTTAAAAGTAAAATCTTTAAAATATTTTCTGTCTTCTTTTATTTCTTCCCATTGTTTCCAGTTTATATATGGAAATTTTTTATCCCCCTCATAAACACCTTTTATATGAGATATATATAATTCATCTATAAGTCCAGCTCTTAGAAATTGTCCATAAACATTTCTTCCACCAATTATAAATACTTCATCTTCACTACTTAAATCTTTCAACCTATCTTTTACTATATTAAATGAAGTATATATTCTTAATCTTCCTTCAGCAATATCTGAATAATCCAAGTTTCCAATATATTCAACATCATTACAGAGTAATACATTTATACGGTTAGGTAAACATTTTCCAATACTTTCAAATGTATTTCTACCCATTACAACAATCTTATTTTCAGTAAACTTCTTAAATAATTTCAAATCTTGGGGTATATTCCATAATAACTTATTATCCTTACCTATGTTATATTTTTCATCAAATGCCACTATCAATTTAATTTTACATTTCATTACTTATCATCTCCTAAATAACCTAATTTCTTTAATAGTCTAATTATAAAATCTATACCTTTTTGAAATACAACTGTTTTTGTACTAACTCTTTCATTTCCAAAGAAATCAATATAATTTTTCTCAACTACCTTAAAATATCCTTGTGTAACATATCTTTGATAAGGTGTATTGGAGTAATCTAATATCTTTTGTTCTCTTAATAGTGCAATAAGATTATTTCTTCCTAATCCTTTAACATTAATAATCTTAGCAACTTTTTTAAAGTCAAACACATCTTCACTTTCAGTAACTGTATCATAGAAATTTACTTTTGGTGCCTGTTCTAATATAATATTTTCTTTTTTTCTAATCAATTTTTCTTTGTTTTTATTCTCCAATTCTAATTTTTCAATTCTTTCAATACTTTCTAATTGCATTTGTAACAATTCTTTTATAGTATATTCTTTCGGTTTTTTAATTTCTTGTTCTAACTTTTCTATATATTTAATCATTCTTTTTCTAACAAACTTACTTTCTCTTGAAAATACCTGTTTTGCTTGTGATAAAGTTAATATAAACATAGGTCTTAATTCACCTTTTTTATCTTTATAAGTAACCTCCAAAATTTTTAGGGCGTTAATTTCTTCTTCAAACTCATCTCTAATTATATTAATTAAATTATCGTGTCTTAACTCTGTATACCTACCATTTTTCAATTCCACCTTACCTAACTCTAATCCATTTTCAACTTTATAATTATATTCCAATTCTCTAAGTTTATTAACTTCTTTCAATAATTCCAAACTCGTTACTTCATCTTTATTTCTTAAATTATTCATCATCTTTTTTCTCCTTTATTAATAATTTTTTATTTTGATATACATTTCCAATAATCTCTAATTCAATGTATTCATTTTTTAATACATTAGGGTATATTTTAGTTTTAGTGTCTATGACAGAGAAATATACTCCTTTAACTAAATGTCTTTTTGCAATAACTTTATACTGTTTACATTTATCTCTATCACGTATAATACAAATATCTCTTTCAAAAAGTTTAGTCTTGTAAATATCTCTTAATCCTAAATATTGGTCTAAACTAAATCTTTTGGCTGTTTCTACTTGATTAAATTTTTTCAGTATTTCTGGGTTTTTAGCTTTTACAGAACTCATTAAACAAGACCCTTTAAAATTATACATAAGTTTTTTAGTAAACTTTTCTTTCTCCCTATCCCAAATTCTTAAAAGTATCATAAATATCTTCCTCCATTTCTTCTTCTTCTATTAGCTTCTACTATATTCTCTAAAGATAAGTCATCTAAAGATGTAGAGTTATTAGATGATTTTATTCCGCCATCTTTCCATAAATCTTCAAAGAATGTATCTATCTCTTGAAATTCTTTTGCTATTCTTTCATTTTCCAGTAAATCTTGTTCTACATAGTTTTTAGTTATAATTTCATTTTTTATATAATCATTCAATGTCTTAACTGTATAATCCAATTCTGTAAATTTACCAATTAAGTCATTTTTTCTTTTAGCAACAAATTCTTCACATTTTTTCTTTTCTACAATAAATTTATCTTGTAATTTTTGACTTTTTTTCTTTAATTCAAAATATTTATCAGCGTATTCCATACCTTTTAATTTTTCAACTTTATCAACAATCCAATAATTTATTTCTTTTGTTAATTCTTTTCTTTGTTCCAAAGTTGAATATTTTAGTTTACAATATGTATAATATCCCATACCAATTTGTTCTTTAGTTATTTTATGATTTTGTAACATATCATTCAAAAGAAAATATGTTTCTACTGAAATATCTGATATTCTATTCAATCTTTTATTAAACATCTCAAACAACTCTATCTTTGAATACAATCTCTCGACATCAACAACACCTTCAATATTAGCCTTTACAAACATTTCATTAAATAGTTTTAACTGTTCTTTTCTGTATCTCAAAGACCCTTTAAAGAAGTCCATTTCCTTAAAGGTTTTATATTGTTCCCTATAATCTTGTATAATAGTGTTATTGAGTTTTAATTCATCATTATTAAATATTTCCTGTTCCAGCTGTTTTTCAAAGTATTTTAATTCAAGTCTTGAACCTTGAGCTACTGTATTTACATTCTCAAAAATATCCAAAACTCTCTTTTCTTGCTTTTTTTCAATCAACTCATCTAACTCCTTGATAAAACCTTTAAACGCTCTGTAATTCTTATATGGTACTGTCAGATAAGACAATTTTTCATTCTTCAGGAACACTCTTTCAGCATAATCCCTGAAATTAATCTGCATACTTTCTTTTGTAACCATAAAATATTTTCTTTTTAAATCTTCATCATAGGAAATCATTTTCTTAAACTCATTGAATAACTTTTCACTATATTCCTTGATTAATTTGTTTATTTTCATAGCTTGACTTACTAAGCAGAAAAAATATTCTGTATAATTTATTTCCTTGTTAAACATAATTTTATAAAATTCTTCTACACGTGTGAAGTTATGAAAATCATTTCTTCTCTTATGACCCCATTTATCACTCTTGGACATTTTTGCGTAATCATTCTTGCTTAGTCTTACATTGTCAAATCTCATATATGAGAAGTATTTTCTTAATCCTTTTTCATTGTAAAGTAATACTCTTTGTAGTCCTCTACCTTTACCTCTCCCTGTTTCAGTAGGTAATTCAATACCGTTAAGTCTTGCAAGTTCCATTCTCATACTCTTAATTTTTTCAAACAGTTCTTCATCAACAGTCAAATGTTTATATTCATCAACACAGGCTTCATAATTACTTCTTTCATTTTCAAGTGCCTTTAAATAGCTATAATCAATTAACTCATCATCTTTCATCTTGATTTCATTAATTCTTTCATTTACATCTCTTAATTTTTTCTGATATTTTTTATCAGATAGCTGTTTTTTAGTCGAAATTAAATAATCTTCCCCTATCAGAAATGTTTGTCTGTATTTGTCTGTTGTCAGATAAGGTCTCATAAATTCCCTCATTCTTGTAATCTTTTGAGTATATCTTAATGTAGTTATTTCTTTTAACAAAAAATAGGATATGACAAAATCAGGTATATATCTTATACCCTTGATTTCTACATATCCTACTGTAATATCATTATTTTCTATACTTTTCATTTTTATTAATTCTATTTTTACATTTTTTTCTTTGTTTTCAATTTTTTTATCTTCATTTCTCATTTTTGTCCTTCTCCTTTACCAATTAAATTTTATATTTTCATTTTACATAACTATACTACAACCAGTCAATTAAAGATTAAAGATTAAAGTATGGAGGGAGACCGGACGAAGACCTCCATACAATATTATTGTAACATACAATGAATGAAATGTCAAGACTTTTTGAAAAAATATTTTAAAAATTTTTCTCCTTGCCTGTTCATATACTATGAGAGGTTGAAAAGGTAAAATGCAACAAAAATTTTCAATAAATTTTAATTATTTTAAAAACTTTTAGTTTAGTCAAAATACTATAAAGTATATTATAATATAGAATATTTTATATCATATATTTAATATTAATAATATATCTTAATTTATATTATTACTGATTATGAGTTTTAATTAAATTTGAAATTTTGTAAATCTTAAAATTTTTATCCTGTACTGAAATATACATAAACAGACATTTTAATTTAAACTTTATAATTAGTCTAAATATATAATAATATTAATATATATATATATATATAAATATAAGTATATATTATATAATAGTATTTTGACTATATAAAGATTTTAAATGGAGATAATTTTTTAATGATATTTTAAATTTTTAATTTTTCTTTAACATAAAAATTTTAGTGTATATGCAAATATTATTTTTAAAAAACTTTTCATTTAGTCCTAATATATTATAGTATTATATTTTATATATCTATTATTAATTATATTATATATTATTATATTTTGACTATTTAAAAAGTTTTAATAAAAGGTAGTTTTTATTGAGGTTTTAGTAGTTTTATATTTTATTGATAATTAAAAATACTTAAAACGGTCAAATATTCTGAAAAATAAATTGTTGCATTTACCGTTCCGCATATCTCATACAAAGTGAAAGGATTAAGTTATGGTTAAAGAAAATGTTAAAGTGTATGGAGTGTCAAGAAAAGACTTAAAAAAAATTATTTTAGATTTTTCAGTAGATGATACAGGCAAGAAAGTTACCAAGTTTGAACTATGTAAAAATAAAGATTTTCTAAAAGCAATAAAATCCAGAAAAAATAAAATAAGTTTTAACACAATCCAATCTTGGTATAAGAGGCTTGCTAATGTAGAGCCATACGGAGAGATAACAGATAAATTTTTATTTGAATATCATCAAAAAGTTACAAAACGTATAGACAAGAACAAGAACTACTATGACTGGACTATGAGAAAATTAAATAAGGAAGGCAGAATTGAATATGAGATAAAATCAAAGATTAAATGGAATGAAAATAAAAAGCTCCTTGCAATGCTGAAGATGAACAATGACAGTTTTGATATTGAAAAATACAGGAACATAAGCCTAAAGGACTTGAAATTTCTTGTCAAGATTAATATTACAAATGAAAAGTTTATTGAGATTGAACAGAGACTTGAAAATATGATAAAACAGGGGGATGAAACAGTTGTAGATTTAGCCCTGTAACGCATTTAGAGCCTTGACACGTTCGTTTATAGAGTTTTTGGTACTAAACTATGCCTAACAGAAAAGAGGTGTACGAAATGACAACTAAAGAAAAAAAATTTGTAGAAGAACTTCAAGAAAAAATATCAGACCTTATGTTAGAAAAATCTAACTTGGAGCAAGACAATGTTTTACTAAGAGAGAGGCTAAAAGAACTTGAAGAAGAAGTACAAAAGACAAAAACAGTAGTTAATGTTGAACTGCTAGATGGAGATATTAAAAAGATAATATTGAAGAACTATGCAAGGAATAAATCTTCATTATCTATTTATAGGGATATTGGGAAGATTTACGGATTGACTATTGATGAGATAGAAGAAATAATTAAGAACATAGATAAGTTGGATATTGAACTAATTGAATATTATAAGAAAGAAGTTGAATATTTCAGGGAAAATGATTTGGCTAAATTCTTATCAGAACAAGATTTGATAAAAGATAGCATAGATGTAACATTAAGTGCAATAGATACACAAATACTTGCCTATACAAAACAAAAAGTAATGGATAAAGATGACTGGAAAATTTACAGTGATTTACTTGCAAGGAAAAAAGATTTTATAAGTATAAGATTGAAAATAGTAGATACTTATAAAGAAGGAACATCACTTGCACAGAATAATAAAGAAAATTCTAATAATATTTCAGTTGAAATTAAAAAAGAAATTAATAATGTTATGAATATAAATACTTTTAAAGATTTAGGGGTTAAAACTTCCGTAGTTGAAATAGATGAGGAAGTGAGAAAGTGGGAATAGAAAATTATGAAATCTATGTAGACCCTGTATCTAAAGTTGTATTTGCAAAAACTGAAAAAGGAACAATTCCTATTGGAGTAAATTATAATAATGAAACAGGAAATTTTGAAAGTATAGAACATATTGATTATTTTCAAACTTTTATTGAATATGTTATAAGAGTTAGACAATATTATGATGTTGTAAGAAAAAAATATAAATATCGTGAATTATTCCCATACCAATGGAGTGTATGCCTTGTAATAATTGATAGTGTATTTAGTAAAAAGGGTAGAAAAATTTTACCAATACAGGCAAGACAGACTGGTAAATCAGAAGCTATTAAAGTGTGGTTACCTTTCATTACTGTATTTGCTAGACAATATGTTGACTTTATGCACGAACGATTCACAAGCATATTAGGAAGTTATAAGAATGATACTATTGAAAAATTAAGAAAAGAAGTTTTACCATACTTTAAAATAGCTATTGAAGTTTATAATGAACTATATCCAGATATTGAATTAGTAAGTGCATTGGATGGAAAAAATACAAAACTTGTAAATAATTCTAACAGATTACAAATAGACGCTAAAGTTGATGGTCAAAATTTACCATATTCTGAGTGTTTTTTTATAACATTAGGAACTTCACAGGATAGTTTAACTTCACATTTAACAGCGATAGATGAAAGTGGTAAATGTGATAATGACTTATTTGACAATTCAATATCCCCATTTTCAAACAGTACCAAAGGTACACAAGTATTTATAGGGGTACCAAGTACAAGTCCTAATTCACTTTTACAGAAAAAGTTTGAAGCTAGGTATAATGAAAATTCAAAGATTGATTGTTATTTTTATGATTGGAAAATATGTTATTCACTTGCTAAAAAAGTAAATTCTGAACAAGCAGAAATAATGAAAGAATCAAGTTTATCAGAAATTGCAGTTACAGGAGGACATCACTCAATTACAAACAGGATGAACTACTATCTTGAATTTAGCAGGACTGATGGGATGTTTTTAACTAAAGATGTAATAAAACAGCACGATATGTTTAAAATTTCCACTTCTAATTTCTATGAAGAAGAAGGTTATGATACATACAGAGTTGCTGGAATAGATATAAGTGCCACAAGTACAGGAGATTATTTTGTAATAAGTCGTGGAACAGCTTGGCAAGATTATTATGGGATATACAGAAGTACAATAAGGAGAATGACTACACTTAATAAATCAAAAGAAGCTGATTTGTTTACCCCTACTTATAAAGTTAATAAGATTTGTGATATTCTTGAAGAAGAAATGATTGATATGTGTATGATAGATAGTACATCACAACAATTACACTTTGTACAATTATTAAGACAGACTATGAATGAAAGAGGTATTAAAACTATGTTAGTACCTTTGAATTATACAAATAAATCTAAACAGATATTATTTAGTACGTGGGAAGATAGTTTGTATAATGGTTTTACAAAATTTCCTAATGTAAAAACTTGTTGGGAAACTGAAAAATTATATGAAGAAATGCAGACATTGGTTAAAAGAGAAACATCAACAGGTTATAATTATGAAGCATATCGTAGTAAAAATGATATGCAGACACGTAGTAATACAGATGACCATTGTAATTCAGTTGCTATGTTACATTATTGTTTACAATATTTAGATTTAGCAATTCAGAATGGAGAATGGTTTAAAGATGGTAGTAATTATGAATGGAGAGCTGATAAATTTAAAGTAAGAGATATTATACAATATAAAGAAAAAGAAAAAAGTAGAAATGAAAGAATAAGAATATATTTAGACTTAATACCATAAAAGGAGGTGTTAAACATAAGTAGTAGATATTTAGAAGAAAACTTTTTTGTAAGGTTAAATAGGCAAAATAAAACTTATAAAAGAGTAAATTTTACAAATTTTAATACATTAAGTTGGATTAGAGGAATTTATAATAGTAACTTGTTTGATACATTTGAAAGAGATGTAGAAATTAATGTATTAAAAGATTTAACGGAAGGTAGAGGATTTATACATTGGCTCAATTACAAAATAAGTAAAAAAGCATTAGATGAAAGCTGTAATATAAATTATAAAGATTATTATAGAAAAAATTTAATATATTTTAATTTTATAAATATGTTAATAGAAGATATAGCTATGCAATGTCCAGTAATGGAAAACTTTGACTCACGACAAGAATTATCTGATAAAGAAATTAAATATCTTAAAAGAGAATTAGAAAATCTTGATTGGGTACAAACAAGTATTGATATAGTTAAAGAACTTGAATTAAAAGGAGATAGTTTTTATCAAATATATTATGATGATGAGGAAAAGAAACACAAGTTTACCAAACTTAAATCAGAAAATATGGTTGATATAATTGTTGAAGAAGATAGTACGAAATATATTTATAGGAATAAAAGAATAGTTAAATCACTTGATTTGGAAAAATCAATATTTATCCGTAAAGAAGTTGAGGACATTATAATATTTACTAATGGGTATTATGTTGAATATTTAGATGTAACTAATCTTGATATTAATTCAGCACAGGATAAGAGGATTGTATACAATACTAAAGAAATGGGGGATATGTTACCAATTATACATATAAAAGGTAAAGAAAAGAGAGAAGATAGTGAATTTTCAAAAATACCTAGTGTAGATTATATTGATCCAAATTTAGATACAAATACAGTAATAACAGATGTAAGAACTTCAAACAGAAACGCTGGAAGTCCACGATGGGTAGTTATTAATGGGGAACTTGATATGGACAAGAGCGTGTTGGACGCTGGGGGACTGGTACATATTGACACACCTGATAGATTAAAAGGATTTTCAAGCAGGAATATACCTGAAACAAACGTTAAGTCTTTTGAGATTACTAATAGTTTATCTAGTTTGAACAAGGAATTGGTTATGTATTTAGATTTTCTTTACAGAATTGTAGGACTTATACCTCCAACTTTGCAGGAAAAAATGAGTAGTAGTGATAGTAGTAAAGCTATTGCACAATTCAGAACTAAACAGGAAGTAAAAAATAAATTTTATATGACTTCGATTAAAAAGGCGTTTAGCGAGTTTTTCGCACTAATGTTAAAAGATATGAATAAAAGAAGTAAGAGAGACAAAGTATTTTTGCAAATACCTAAGATACTTGTTACATCAAGCATATACGATAACTTATTACTTGTTGCCCAAGAGATGAGTTTAGGAATATCAACATTAAAAGATTATTTGAAGGAACAAGGTTACAGTGAAAAACAGATTAAAGATATTATGGATAATCAAAGAGAAGTATTAGAAAACAATGTTATTGAAAAAAATAATGATATAGATTCAAATACACAAGATAAAGATGACTTATTAAAAAAATCTAAAATTGATAAAGATGATAGTACAGGAGTAGATAATAAATTAAAACAAAGTAAGAAAGGATAATTTAAGATATGATTAATGAAAGAATTTTATATATTTTACTTAATGATGAAGAAGTAGAAGATAAAGATAATGGTACTGACGATAATAAGACAGATGAAACTAAAACAGGGGAAAAAGAGATTAAAGAACCTGCTAAAAAAATAACTACAAAGAAAGATAAAGAAAAATCAGTAACAATATCACAGAAAGAATTTAAAGAATATAATGATTTGAAACGTGCTAATATGAGTGCTGAAGAAAGAGAAAAAGCGTTGTTACAAGATATTGAAAATTTAAATTTGAAAATTGAAACATACGAAAGCACAATACAGGAACAGACTAATGAGATTAATACTATGAAAGCACAAGAAGGTATTAAAACAAAAATATCTAAAATTGAAGAAGAAAAACCTTATTTAAAAGAAGCATTAAATAAAAGGAAAGAAAAAGGTTTTAATTCAGTAGATGAAGTAGATGAATTTATAAAATATGTTGATAGTGATGTTTTAAAGGAAGCATATGAAACAAACAAGAAAATTGAAAAAGCTACTAAAATTACAGGAAATACACGTACAGGAGTACCTAACAACAATGTAAATTATAAACTTAAAACTTCAAATTTAGATGATGTTGATTTATCTAAGTATGGATTATAATATTTAATAAATATAGAGTGGAATAAAATAATAAAGGAGAAATTTAGTGAAAGCAGCTATAACAGATATTAAAATTACAGGTGTAAAAGAACTTTTATCAGATTTAAAAAGACTTCATTTTGCGGTAGCAGAAGAATATGCACTTGATGACAGTTATACAGATGGGGTTGATTTATATTCCATTATGACAGTCAAGAAAGGTAAATCTTTAGGGGAAGATAGAAACACTTGGCATTTAGCGGACAATGGGGATATAAATGTAGTTCCTATGGGGCTGGCATTTAAAGGTAGTAGAGATAGACATTTATCAGGGTTAAAAGAGTTTAAGAAATTTTTACCTGCAAAGGAAGAAATTTTAACACTACCTCCGATAGATGTATATGCTCTGATTGTAGGAGGTTACGATACAAATGGTAAAAGAGTATATCCTACATTTGAATTAGAAGATTTAAGAAAACCAGTTTATCTTGGAAAACAAGGTAAAATTACATTTACAAAACCATCTTCAACTGAATTTAACAGTCCAATAGGATATATAGCAAGTAGAGATACAATTATTATAGATTTATCGCAAGTAAATAAACACAATACACCAGTAACAAAAAATTAATAATTAAAAGGAGATTAAATAGTGGAAAAAGAAAGATTAATTTATTTATTGTTGAATGATGGGGCTGGAGTGCCTATGACAGGAAGTATGCAGTTAGGTGATAAAGATATTCACTCTCAAATGACAGACTTCTATGAAGTAGGTTTACATTATGATAGAGTATTGGCTAAGATTAATAACTCTGAAGCAATTAATGGTACTACTCCAATGTTAAATCTTTTAACAAGAATGACAAGAATTAGAACACATACTAATGATTATTATAAAGAAGTATTTAGTGTGGGTACACAGGCATTATTCCAAAAAGCTAGTACGTATGCTGACCCTACACCAGTAAAGAACAAAATTATGACTTGGGAAATGGGTATACTGGACTTAGAAAGTAAAGTTATGAATACAGAGCAAATGGAAATTAAAACAATGCAACGTAACCATATTCCAATAATTCCAAAATTCATTGAAGCTATGGATATTGTAATTTCCACATATACAACTAAAATATATCCAGCATTTTTTTATAAAACAGTATTTTCAGTAGCAAATGCTGGAGGGGCTTATAATGAGAATTTTGGATTGTTAAGAAATGTTGAAATTGACCCAATTATGTTAGCAAATTATGATGAAGGAGCTGTTGCAGGTAGTAAAAATTCAATTATTAGAAACCATTATAGAGCAATTAAAACACCTTCTACTATTACAGGTAAGATAGGTATAACACCAAGTGATATTGATGATGTTAAAAAATATCTATATAATTATACAGATAATGGAAATAAACAAATTGTAGCAATTACATCAAGTAATGTTATTACTACATTAGCAGGATTTTATCAATATTTACCTACAAAAGACCATTTCTTGTCTGAAGGTATTCCAACAGTAAAAATTAATGGTATTCATTTTGTAGAAGCAGATAATATAATTCCTGAAGATTTTATATTTTTTGCTGTATATGATACAGTTGAAACTGGAGCATTATTTACAAAAGTAATTAATTCAGACCCTAAATATCAAGGATTATATATGGATATTGAAGGTGCTAACTTCGGTTGGGAAAGTGTTAATGATTTCAATGTTGCAGAAGTTAAAGTAAAAGTAGGAGAAATGGACGTGCATTTAACAGGAAGATATAGAGGACTTTGGCTTGATTGTGGAAACAGACCTCAAACTGATGGGCTAATGACTAATGACGGTCTTAATATATTGAAACGTAAACAAGCTCAGTATAAATCACAGTTAAATGCTTTAATTAAAGAATAGTTAATTAATCATATCTTAATACATATCTAAGTAGTGGGGTGATAACATATCTTATCACTCTGCTCAATATAAAATAAAAGGAGATTTAATTAATGGATAAAGATTTATTGGAAAGATTGAAAGGTGTTGATGTATTTGGATTACCAATTACAAATTTTATACACCCTGATACAAGAGATAATAATATTGTGGGATATAATTATTTGACAGTATCATTACTCAAAGATATACTAGAAGAATTAAAGAAATTAAATAATTCTAATGGTGAAAAGAAAACTACAAAAAAAGAAGAAGTGAAAGAAACATCTAAAAAGTAGGTGGTAAAGAATGCTAACACCTCAAGAAATAGATGAGAAAATAAGAGACAACAATAAAACTATTGAACAAATAGATGAAAAATTAAAAAAACTTGTCGAAAATTCAGATTTTAAAAGTATGCAAAATGGAACTGATAGGGTTGAAACACAAGATATTGGAACTGTAATAACTTCATTGAGGAATTACAGAAGTGATTTATTAGAAGAAAATAAAAACTTGGAAAATTTAAAATTATCTTGTTGTGAGAAAAAGAAATATAAAAGCAAATTATGGAGTAATTTTTATGGATATTAAACAATTTAAGAGATTACATAAATATGGACAAGAACTTTTATATGACAGATTTCATACACAGTTAAAGGTTGTATTAGAAGATGATAAGAAAAATCAATTTATTGCATACTGCATTATATCGAAATATCAAGATAATAATATAGCCGTTTCAAGTGATTTATTTGATGTAAATAAAGTTTATATTAAATTTAGAACTGATGAATTGAAAGAATGTAAAGATGTTAAAACTAAATCAATTAAACTTGTATATGGAAATATAAAAACTGTAATTCTTGATGGATTAAGATATAATGTTAATAAGTTTGAAGTGAACAATCAGACAAGAGATTTTTTAATAATGGAGATAACAAAGTTTAAAAATTAAGTTCGTACAGGTTGATACAAGCCGATACAGGACGTTAAAATAATTTAAGGTATAAAAGGTTGCCTATATGAAAATAAGTGAACTAAAACAAAGACTAAAAAATATCAAAGATAAGGATTTTTGCTATTCAATAGCTGAAATTGAAATAAACAGTCTTTATGCTATAATTCTTTATTATATGGCACTTGAAACTAATATTGATACAGGACATACAAGAAAATTATGGATACAAGCAATCAATAGAATTAGTAATGTATTATCCAAACTTATACCAGTACCAAATTATGATATATGGAAAAATTATATATTTTTAAATGATTTAAAGGAAAGTAATTTTGTAAGTGTAAATTATGGTAGTTATGGTATTACTGTAAAAAGTGATGATGAAGTTTGGAGAAGTGAAAACAGAAATATAGCAAGGGAAGGGAACTACCCTAAAGAAATTAATGCTAAGTTGTCTGAAAGAAGAAGTCAATATAGAGGTATATTAGGTACTGATTATGTTGAGTTCTATGTAGATAAATTACTTAGTGAAATTCAATATGTGATAAATGGTGGTAAGAATAGTGAATTATATCCTATTGGAGAAGTATTAAGGCAATATACTAGAAGAATAAAAGAGTATATTGAAACAGGTAAATAAAATATGACAGATATTAAATTTAAAGAATTAATAAAAACTCATATAAAAAATGAGTTAGAAAAATTAATTAATCAGGACTGTTTTAAAATATTTAAAGATAAATATGTTATTCAAGATAATAAGTATAATATTGTATCAAATACTGAAAATAAAATTTTCAATATTAATAACATAGATTATGAAAATAATACAATAACAGTTATTAATGTTAATAATTTACAATTTCCACTCTCTAATAAAAAAATATTTGTAAATTATAATAATGAAATAAATGTTGATGTATTTGAGAATAATGAAATAAGATTGAAAGATAGTGATGATATTTATTTATTAGCACTTGGAGATATAGTTACAGAGAATGTTGATAAACAGGAAAATAAAGTATATATAATTGTAGATGTGGATAATGTAAGAGTTGAAACTGAAACTATATCAAATTCATATAACAATACCTACTATGATGTGAATATATTTATAGGAAGCAATGATTATTCAATAACTAAAAAAGAATTTGATTTTTTTTATGAGGAGTTGATAAGAATATTTAATAATCAAAATTTTAATATAGATTTTAATGGGAAGAATTTAGATATTTTTACTGTTGACAAACCACGTTATAGAAGTAGTGTTAAAACTGAAAATGATAGAGTAGGTTACATAATTTTAAGATTTTCACATTTTTACAATAACAAAACAAGAATTTAAATAATAAGGAGAAAATTAATGGCAAAATTAGTTAATAATGGTAATGCTAGAGTTAGATTGACATTTTTAGCAATGGAAATGGTAAGTAAAGATATAGAATTGTTTTCTATTGAAAATAAAACAGTAGACCCTTTATCAAATTTACCTACTAACCCATTGTTTAGTAGAACATATCAATATAATAATCAGTTTAATATGCAAGGAGATTTTATCTCTAAAACACAAGGACAAGAACAAGTTGAAGAACAATCAATTACATTCACATTCCAAGAAGATTTTATGTTTGTTACAAACGGTAAACAGGAATTAGATGAAAGATTGTCAAGAGACAGTTTGATTGCTATATTGCAAGGTACAATGTTTACAGCTGGTGGTAAAAAATGGAGAGTTTTAGGAAATGCTGGAAACATTAATTTAGACGCTAAAATGCTTGGAAATAAAATGACTAATAGACATTGGAAAAACTTATTTTATTGGGAAAATGCTTTTGTTAAAGATGGTACAGCATTAGATGGAGAAGGAAATGCTAAAACAATGCAAAATTCATTACTATCAACTGTAAACATTTCTAGTATAGGTATGTGTTTAGAAGTATTTATTGGAGCTGGTACTGGAGAAACAAGAGTAATGAGATACCCACTTGTAGCATTTTCACAAATTAATACTGATATGAGTGGAGATGTAATTAAAGTTACTACTAATATGAGCATCAATGCAGATGTTATTGAAGCAGAAGACTTTTTTGTATCTGGTGGTAAACAAGAAAATGGTAAGTTTATTAAAGTAGATGGTGTAGTTGCTAAAACTGGTTTAAGTGCAGTACCAAGTGAAGCTAAAGCTAATGAAACTTGGTTAGCATATGATGATGTTACAGGAAAAGTAATGTATATTGTAAATCAAGCAGACAAAACAAGTACAACACCTTTAGAAGTAGGTACTATATTCTACCTTCAAAAAGGGGATACAGGAGCAAGTGCAGGTAGTTCTTCAGGACTCTGTCAAGCAGGTACTGGAGTAGTTAAGAAATCACCTGAATTTTATGTTGTAGGTAAATATGACTGTTCTGTTCCTGAAGCATTTTTGACAAGATGGAATTTAGACCCTGAAATTGCGACAACAGCAGCTAATGCTAAAAAAGTTTTTGCATTAAAAGTTAATGATTTTGATGAATTAACATCAGACTTTAAGAGATTTAACTCAGAAGATTTATAAAAATTTTAGGTTGGCAAGTTGAATCTTGCCTACCTTTAAAATTAAAATTAGATATGTTATAAGGAGAAGATTAAATAATGGCTAAAAAATTAAAATTAAATTTAAATGGATTAAAAAACCAAGTAAGGACTGGTGTAATTACTATTGAATACTTAAATGGTAAAGTAGATTACCCAATTAAATTAAAAAATGACAGAGAATATAAGAAAATATTAAATTTGTCAGATTACAAATATAAAACAAGGTTGATAGATGATAAACTTGTACCTACAAAATTACAAAAATTATCACAAATAAAAGCTGAATACAGAGATGTAATTATGAATAGTGAAGGATATTCCACAAAAGATATATCTTATGTTAAAATATATGATGAAAATGACCTTATAATTGCAAAAACTGATAGAGAGACTATGCTTGAAGGTATAACAGTAGTTGCACATATTGATTTAGATTATGTAGTAGATGATAAAGAAGGTACAACGTTTTTGAATTTAATAAACAATACTTTTGAAGACATAATTAAAGAAAAGTATAATGGTGAACTTATTGGAAAAAATGACTATTATAAAGTAACTGAAATCTTATTTGAAGCTAATTTATTATCTTATGATGTTATAAATGAATTTCTTGTAAATATAAGAGCGTTGAAACACGGAACTAATGTAGAAGATGAAAAATATAGACTTGAGGCTTATAATTTAGGTATGACTAAAGATGAAGATATTGAAAATTGGATAAATGTAAGAAAATCAGAAAAAGAGTTAAAAAAATTAGCTGAAAAAGATAAAGATATAGAAATAGTTAAAATTGAAGATGAAAAAAAAGTAAATGAAGAAAATATTAAAGAAGCTGAAAAAGTAGAAAGTGAAGAGGAAGTAATAAAAGATGATAAAGGGGAACCAAAAGAATAAGGTTAAAACTTCCCTACTAAATTTAAAGAGAAATGAATTGAAAGATATAACCTTGTTAGATATAAATTATCGTACAGTTATATCTTTTTCTTTATTAGGAGAAGAAATACCTATTTTAATTAAACTTGAAGATATAAAATATAAAGATATTAGAAGTGATTTTAAAGTTAGAGGTAAAGAAGTACCGATTATTTCAAGTATACTTTTAGAAGAAGGAAATAATGTGTTAGTTGATACATTATTTAATTCTATTGAATGGAAAGCATTTGATATATTAGATGATGAGTATTACTCTGAAAAAGTTAAAGAAATAGAGAAAAAACATACTAAAAATTTTATATGTAATAGATATTTAATAGATAAAGAAATATCAGAACTTGAAAAAGAAGTTATTTATAATTTAAAAATATATATACTTGAAAAAAGTCTTGTGGAAAAAGAACTTCAATCAGAACTTGTAAGAATTTATATGAAAATAAGAGATATACAAAATAATATTATAAATGAATTTAACGATGTTATAGATAATATTATGAATTTTGATGATGATAAAAGTATAAATTTTAATGATTATTTTCTTGTAATGTTAAAAACTGGAATAATGTCAAAAGTTCCTCTTTTTAAAGAAAATTTAGGAAAATCTTTTGATGAGTATTCATATAGAGAAATAAAGTTACGTATATCTTTTGAGCATAAGGAAACTTTATTAAATGCAAACAAAATGAGAATGATGATGCCAATAATGGCAAGGTCATTATTATTTTAAAAAAAATATTAAGGAGTGATTTATTTGGAAAATTTAGATTTAGGGTTGAATTTAGGATTTTTAAATGATGATAATTTAGATAAACTACTAGATACTCTTACATTATTGGAAAATGGTATAAATTCTTTAAATTCTACTGAAGATAATATAAATATATTTTCAGTAATGCTAAAAAATGCTGTAAGATTGAAACAAGAGTTGATAGATATAAAAGATATATACGATGATATAAATAAGTCCGATAACAAAAATAATGTTGGAAGTAATACATCTAAAGATAAAGAAGATTTAAATAGTAGTATATTAGATTTAACACAACAAATAAAAACTTTAGTTGAAATATATAAAAGTACACAAAATGAGAAAAGAAGAGGGAAATCAGATACTACTGGAAATACAGGTATTGGAAAAAGTAAGAGACCATCTTATGAAGAAAATACAGAATTAGATAGAATAAACAACGAGCTTAGACAAAATGCGAAAGTGTACAGAAAAGACTATTCTAACAAAAGAAACTTGAATACTACTGATATTTTCAGGAAATTGAGTGAAGACAATGTAAGGGTTTTGAAGGAACAGCTTAATATGTTTGAAGGTTTAACAAAGGAAGTTGTTAATAAATTATCTGATACTAATTTTAATAATATCATATCAAATGGTTTTATTAAAAAAATTCAAGAAATATCTTCAAAGACAGATAAAAGTGATGATTACTATTCATCTGTAAAAAAATTAATATCAGATATTTCAAAACAGACAGGTAATGATGACTTTAAAAATCTTTCAAAAGTTAAAAGTGCAATCAGACAGGAAGAATTAAATGTACATAGAAATGAAGTACGTGTTAAGAATTATGAAAATATGCGTAAATATGGTAAAGAATACATTGATGATACATTCTTTAACTCTGTTAAAGACTTCTCAAAGGCACTTAAAGAAAGTGAAAATGAAATCAGATTATATAATAAAAAATTGTATAGTGGTAAAATAAACGATGAAGGGTTACAGACAGACTTAATTAGCTTAAAAGAGAAAAGATATACATTTGATAATAAGGTAAATTTTGAAAAAAGATTAAATGATTATTTTCAACAAAATGCAAATAAAATAAATAATCAAGGGAGCTATATAGATAATCTTAGGCGTACAGCTAGTACGGTATTTTTTACTAAGGAAATGCTTGGATATGTTGGAAATTTATCTCAGTTTAATGAAGCTAAGGAGTTTGAAAGAAATATAACTTCATTAGGTGTTTCTGGTGGATTCAATAGTAAAAGTGCTGTTAATTCTGAAAAGAGTACACTTATGCAGATGACAGAAAAAACAGGTACTAATGTAAATGAGATGGCTAGTAGTTTAAGAGAAGTAATAAAAACAGGAAGGGATTACAATCAGTCAGTAGAATTAGTGAAAAATGCTACATTATTAGCTTCAACTTCATTTGAAGATGTTTCTACATCTATTGATATATTAAATAGTAAATTACTTGCATTAGATATGAATATAGATAGTAATTCAATAAAAAGAATATCTAATAAAATTTACAATGTATTAGATAACACTGCACTTGATTTAAAAGATATTGCAAACGCTGGTAAACAAACTAATCCTATACTAAATTCAATGGTAGATAGTGCGGAGAATAAAGGTAGGTTACAAAACAAAACAATAGATGAATACAAAGAACAACTTATTGATATAGAACAATCATTTATTGGGGAATTAAGACAGCAAGGTAAGACTGGAGAACAAGCAGGTACTGTTATACGTAACTTATTTACAAAATTAATGAGTGTAGATGGTATATCTGCTAAAATGCTTGACAGAGATTTAGCGAAAGTAAGTGAAGAAAAATTAAATAAAGCTGGATTTAGAAGTGCTAAAGAATTATCAGATTTATGGCAGAGTGGTGATATTGAGAAAGCCTTAAATGGCTTGAGTATGCTAGTATCAGAAGGAGAGATTACATTTTCAACTATAAAGAAAATGGTAACAGAGAGGCATTCATCTTCTGTTGTATCAGTATTTAATAAAATAAACGGAGATTTAGAGAAGTTTATAAAAAATATGACAGAAGGTAAGAATTTAACAGAAAAAAATGCTCAAGCAATGAATAACTGGAGTACATCAATTGACAGATTAGTAAACAGCATTAAGAATATAGGCATAGCTTCTTTGACAAAAGGTACTAATGGTGCAATTTTAGGTGGATTAACAGGTGTTGCTAATTTAATTAGTGGTTTTAATGAATCAACTATAAATTCAGACAATCCTATATTTAGAGGTGCTGGATTAGCTTTACCTCAAGGGTTACAACAAGGTATTTTAATAAAAGGTGTTAGTACACAAACAAGAAAATTTGGTATAGGGAATGTTAATGAGGCATTTAAAAGGGCTCAAGAAAGAATAACAGACCCTGAAAAACTTAAAGAAATGGTTGAAACTAAAAATGAAATATTATCACGTTTATCAGAAAATAAAGGATTTAAAGGTTTCATTAATAATTTAGATTTAGCTTCAAGAAGTACAGAAAATTTAACAGATGAATTAATTAAAATGTCTGAAGAAGGTACATTAAGTTTTGAAAACCTTAAAGTAGGGTCTAGTGGTTTATTAAGTACATTGGGTAGTCTTTTAAAACCTACTTTATATATGATGGCAATTAATCTTGTTATTAATAGTACAATAGAATATTATAATAGTTTAAAAAAATTACAAGAAGAATTAGATAACTTAGATGGAAGTATAGAGAAAACAGCAGAATTAGGTACATCTATTCAAAATTTAAAAACAAATATTGATAATTTAACTAAAGTAGAAACATTTAAACAAAAAGAGTTTAATTATTCTAGTTTTATTGATAGTATAATTAATAGTAATGATAAGTTAAAAGAAAGTTTTGAAGCATTAAATAATATTAAAAATACAACATTTAAATCTTTTTCTGAAATCAGAAAAGAAATGTTTGATAAATATACAAAAAAAGAAGATATTAATACTTCTCCAGCAGTTTATCAAACAGGAAGATTTTCTATTCAAAATGGTTATTTAGGTGGAAAAAGTGATAAAGATGTAAAAGGTAGAATTAGTAGTTATATAATAAAAGAAGGTAACGATTTACATTTTAATGGTAAAACTACTAGAAATGAATTAAATATGATACAAGGTTCTGTATATGATGAAATAAAAAAGAATTATGTTAATTTAAATAATAAGTATTTAGAAGTGTTTAAAAAGGATAAAGAATTACAACAAATAATAAGTGGTATTCAGGCTTCTGATAATTTTAATTTTAAATTAAATAATGGAAAAAATTTATTAAGTAAAATTAAAGAAAATAATACTTTAAAAAATATGGAATTTAGAGATGTAAGCGGAACTGTAATAAATTTAAAAGATATAACAGATAAAAATGCTTCTCTTGCTTATTATAATTTACTTAGAAATTTAAAACCAACAGAAAAAGAGAAAGAAATAAGAGATTACGAAAATAAATTTGATAAATATGTTTCAAGTTTAAATACATCAGCTGAAGGTCGTATAGGTACAGATAAATATAAAAAACTAGATGATAATTCCAAAATTAAAGAAATGTTAAAAGAGGGTGGAGGTAAGTTACCTGAATTTATTGTTAGAGCTACTTTAAAAAATCAAAAATTAGCAAAAGATATTGGAGAAGTTGGAGATTTAGAAGAATTTAATAAATATTTAAATGGTTTTGAAGGAAGTACATTAGAAGAAAAATATAAAAATATGGTACAAACTATGGTGTCTACAAGTCAAAATAAGCAGACAATGGAATATGCTATTGCTTGGGCTAAAGAAGGTTTCAATGCAATAAAACAAAGTTATGAAGAATACTATAAACAGTTAGATACTTTTAGACAATATAGGGATAGTATATTAGAACAAATCAATCAATCTAAACAAAGTATACGTGAATTATTTTTAAATAAAGGTATGCGTAATATAGTTGCAGAAGATATGTTTACAGAAAGAAGAAATGCTAAGAATGAATTAATTTCTTTAGATAAAGCTGGATTAAGTAAATATAATAATCAGTTTAGAAAAGAAGTTGCTAGTATTGACAGTGGTACAATTCAAAACAACCCTCAAGCATTTATGAATTTCCAAGCTAGTTTAAAACAAAATTTAAATGGACAGTCAGAACTTGAATATCAGATAAAACAAGCCGAAGCTGAACTTGATAAGGAGAAGAAAAAAGGTATACAAGAAGATATTAAAATGGCAGAAGATAAAGTTACTTATTTAAAACAAAGTAAAAAACTTCTTGAAGATGAAGTACCTATCATTAAACAGCAACTTGCAATGGCTCAATTCAATATTAGAACATTAAAGGAACTTGCTGAAATGTCTGCACAAGTTAAAGTTAAACAAGCAGAGATAAAAAATCAAGTTGGAATATCTTTTGGAAATAAAGGTAGTAGTTTACAGCTTGCATATGATACATTAAATGCTCAAAGAAGTGCATTCAATACTTATGGAAAAATGGGATTACAGACACAGATTAATAGTGCATTAACTTTTGACGCTGGAGGAAAATTTCTTAGAGAAGTAACAGGCAAGTCTAATTATGCAAATGTAGGTATGGGAGATTATCTAAAGGTACAAAAACAAATTGAATCATACAATAAAAAAGTTGCTAATACAGATATGAGTAAATTGAATGACGATGAGAAGAAAAAATTGCAAGAAAAAGCAGATAACTTACAACGTACAGGAAGTATTATATCCTCTGTATTAGGGGAAACTATGGCACTCGAAGAGAAAAGACTTGAATTTGCTCAAAGGGAAAAACAAATTAAAATTGATATTGTAAAATACTGGCTCGAAGAACAAAAATTAAAGACAGAATACGTTGAAAGTGGGGAAATTTTTGAAAATGTTAATAAACAGTCCAATATGGGTATAATTAGTAAAATGACTACTGGAGATGGTGAACTCTATAAGATGAATGACTTACAAGAGATAACTAATCTTAAATTAGAAGGAAATAATCTTAAACTAAAAGACCAATTAGATTATGCACGTAGACAGATTGCTGTTGCAAGAGAGAATGCTCAAAGACAGATTAATGCTATTCGTAGATTAGAAGGGTCTAACACTTCAAATTCAAGAAAAAGTGAAAATGTGTCAAGAATGAATACTAATGTTATAAATAAAACTATTGTAAATAGTGCTAATGCAATTAGTGCAAATTTAGTTAATGCTATGAATACTATGATGGCTAATATGGCTGGTTCTTCAGATGGAGAAGGTGGAGGCGTAATAAGTAATGATATAATAGCTTCAAGTTTAGAATTAACTTCAAAAAGAGAAACTGGAAAAGGTTTATCAGTAGAAGCTAGTAAATCAGTTTCAAAAGATACAGGCGGTAGCTTAAGTTATGGTATTTTCGGCGTTAATAACAAATCTGGCTCATATAGAAGTTTTTATAATATGTTTAAAAGCCGATTTCCTGAACTTAGTGCTAAAGACAGTCCAAGTAATTGGAAAATGGTAGCTCAGAAGTATGGACAAAGTTTTATTAATGCTCAAGTTGAGTGGAAGAGAAAAAGTTACAGTCCTAATGTGTTTGAAGGAAGTATAGAGAATTTCGTACGTAAATATACAGGTTTGACAAATGAAGGCGATATAAAAAGAGCTGGAGTCTATTTAGTGGACGCTTCTACACAGTATGGTGGTGGAGGTCTTATAAGTGCTGTTAAAAAAGGTATATTTAAAGGAAAAAATAATATCAATGATGTATTGTTAGCATTTTTAAATCACGAAAAGAGTAGTGTAGGAAGTTATTTTAAAAAATCACTTGGTGATAGGTCAGCTTCTAGGAGCGGTCTTTACAGCGGATTTAATATGAGATATAATTATTCTAAAAACAGTCAATTTAGCGGAGGAGGAGCTTCAAGTAGTGGTAGTGCTAACTATAAACCTCAAAAAGCAACAGCTCAGTATGTAGGAACTTCAAGTGGTTATGATACAGCGATGGTTATTCAAGGTGCTAGCGGATTAAGAATGAAAAATCCAAAAGAGAATACAGGTGGAGGTAAAATTACAAGGTCTACCTATGAATTTGCTAAGCTAGTACAGGGGAATATTAAAGGTTTTGATAAGTTTACAGCGTTTAATGATGTATTTCATCATAAACACAGTCCTAACTCAGGTCATACAAAAGGGTTAAAATTTGATTTTACTATAAATGGTGGGACTAATGCAAGTAGAAAGACAGTTAATGACCTTTATTCCTTAGCAAAGCAGTATGGTTTTAATATTAAAGTTTTAAATGAGTATACAAACCCTAGTGGGCACGCCACTGGAGGTCATTTAGATGTGAAAGTTTTAGGTAGAGGCGGTAGTACCAACCTAACTATTAACAATGAGTTAAATATTCCTGAAGAATACGTACCTAAGTTGGATGGAAGCTACTATAAGGAACTTCAAAAAATTACAGGAAATGAATTTACTAAGGATATGATTAAAACTGAAGCTGATGAAAACGGTATTAAATATGCGGTAGATTTGTTTAATCAGCTATCAAGTGAAGGATTAACTGATGCAGAACTTATAAAAAGATTTCAAAATGAAATGAATGAATATATATTAAACTCACAACAAGATTTATCAGTTACTAAAGATGTAGTAAGAGGTGCAATAGATAAGTTAAAGAGTGATATGGAAGTTGCAAGGGATTTATTGGACAAAATAACTTCTCAATACTATGAAGATATAAAGGCTTTTGACTATTCATTATATGAAATGACACATAAAGTGAAAAATACAAATGAAGATTGGGATAGATACTTTAAATTTCTTTCACAAAACACACTGGCTGAAAGTTTTATGGATATGACACGTACAATAAACCTTAATCTTGATAAAGTTAATAGCATATATAGAAGTATTTGGAAAGATATTAACCTTAATCAAAAAACTATGTCAATGCTAACTTATCTTCAAACTAATAATGGTATGGATTTAGATACACAAGAAAAAAGATATAAATTTTTAATAGATAAGAAAAATATAGAAGCAGTGTTAAAACTTTATGAAAATAATTTCTATGAAATGGCTAAAAAAGAATTTCTTGAATTAGGTCTTGATAAGATGTCATTTTTTAAATTATCTTATGATGAAAAACAAAAAGTAATAGATGAAATGATTACTAATATAAGAAAAAAAGACCCTAAAAACGCAGAATTAAATGATAAAGCTCAAAACTTTAGTAATAGTATGAATGTTTATAAGCAGCTTCTTGAATATCAAGAAAAAAACAATGAAATTAGGAAAACTGAAATTGAAAGTTTTAAATTATTTAATAAATCAGTAATTGATTTTAATAATGGTATAAAAGAGTTTAGTTCCAGATTATTAAGTTCTGAAAATACTAGAAACTTAAAAACAACTATAAAGGAATATGAATTAGCTTTAAAAGGTATAAGTAATGATAGTATTGAAGGTAAAAGACAAATTGAATTTATAAAATCTGGAAATTTAAAAGAACAATTTAAAGAACAACAAAGACTTTTATATACTACACTTATGACAGATAATGGGGCTAGAACTTTTATGAGACAAATGGGTATGACGAAAGGCGACATTAAAAATATTGATGTAACCAAACCTAATGAAGTAGTTGCTCTAGCTAAGAGTGTAATTACAAGAGATGAAGCTCAAAAGGAAATTATATCTAAATATTATAGTAAGTTTATTGATGAGAATCCTGTATTAAGAAAATATGCAGATATAGATATAACTAACCCTAAAAAACTTCAAGAAATTAAAACAGATATACTTAGTAATTCTCTGATAGATGAAGAAAATAGAAATAAATTTTTAGATGTCATAAATTCATTTGAAAATTATATTCCTAAGAGTGAAAATCTTATTGAAGGTCTTAATAAATATATTGCTACAATGAAAGATATAGGACAAAATTTTCTTGAAAGTTTTAAAAATTATCAAGGTAAATCTATTGATATGTTAAGTAGTATGTTATTCGGTACTGATTTTGAATGGCAAGGGTTAAATCATAAAGAAGCATTATCAAATTTATTTGATATGATAAAAGATGATTATGGTCATATAAAAAATTTTATTGGTAAAGTTTTCAATATCAAAGCTCTTAAAGATAAAGATATTCCTGAATTTAATAAACCTAGAACAGAAGAAAGTGAAGATGAATGGAGAAGTAAAGCAAGAATATATCTTGGTGGAAATGATGTAAGAGAACATTATATAACAAGAACTGAGAATGTAGACTTCTTAAAGAAAAACAATAACACATTCTTAGATGAAAAAGGGGATATATACTTACTTGAATCAGGAACATATGAGGGGAATATTGAAAGTAAGAACAGGGATATAGAAAACCTGTTAAATGTAGATACATTAAAAAAATTCCAGATAAATGGATTACAGGTGGTACCTATATTTGATAAGGATAATATAATGTACTATCCCTTAGTAAAAAATGAAAAAGAAGGAATTATAGGTGCATATGATGAATCCATAGGTCAATTCATATATAAACAACCTTTATATGATAGTAACGGTAATAAAAATAGTTATGAAGATTTTTATAAAACATTAATTGAGAGAAATAAAGCTATTTATGAGGAAAGTAACAAATATGAAGGTAAAGATAGATATGCTAAAATGTACTTCATTGATTCAATAATGCAAGATGATACATCTAAATTAAGCAATCTTCAGACTGTAAAACAGGGGATAATGTTTGGAACTACATTAGAAGGGCTCCAAAATGTTTTTAATAATCGTTCGACAGATAATTTAAAGAAAAATGAAGAACGTTTGAATAAACTTAGAGAATATAATATAATTAATAAAGAAAGATTTAAAAGAATAGATGATTCAATTTTAGATATGATAGATTTAATGTCCAATACTTCAATTAATCCTCACAACTTAAAGGAAACTGGTTTAAAGTTAAATGACCGAACTGGTGAAGTATTACAAGTCTTGAGTATGGAACAAACCGGTGGCAAACATATTGAGAATAGAATAGTTAATGTAAAAGATGATAAATACTATAAAGAGTTTAGAAATGAGTCAATGAACAGGAACTATAAAATATATTATGAAAAAAATAAAAATGGGAAATATGATATATATGGTTCAATAGTTGGTGGTACATTTGGGGAAAATCTTACTGGTGAAAATTATAAGCTGTTTAAAAACTTAAAGAAAAAAGAGCTAGAAAAATATATTAAAAAGGGATATGATACTGTATTAAAATGGGCTAAAGAAAATCATCCTGAAAAAGAAGTCGATAATACAGAAACAGTTACAAAATTACGAAGAATTTTAAATATATACAGCAAAGAGGTTTATGACCCTGAAAAAGAAAAAGATAATATACTTGAACTTCACAGCAAAGGTAACAAAGAAGATGTAGCCAGATATTTTAGTAAACAAAATAAAGATACAATAGCTGGACTTAAAGATACTTCAAATGGGGAATATGACAATATAAGGCTTCAAGAACATTTAAAAACAATGAAACAAATGAGAGAAGAAAAATTATATGATAGTACAGGTAGACCTATGAGTGAATTTGGTAGGTTTAGAAATGTGTCAGAAAATACAACTACTATACAACCTAAAAAAGATGATAATTTACCTAAATTAAATATTAGTAGAACAACTGATAAAGAAGGAAGTATAATATATTCTTTAGGGGATAAAGAAGTAGCTAGAATAATCCCTAAAAAAAGTGCTGGTGGGAAATATGATATATTTAAAAAAATAGATGGTAAAGAACAATTGATAGGTACTAATCTAGAAGAAAAAGATTTGACAGAGTATATTGACAAAACAGTAGAACCTTCTATTGAATATGAATTAACTGAAAAATATAAGGATAAGTTAAGTACAACTAGCGTAAATACCTATTCAAATAAAGAACTCGAGGCATTAAGAAGATACGCCTATGCGAGAGACCATATACTTAATTCTGAATTTATGAATAAAGTATGGAATAATAGCCATAAAAATTCACAAGGTAAATATACAATGTCTAAGGATTTGCAAAAAGAAGTAGCTAACAGAATAAATTTATTTGAAAAAGTTATTGGAATGAATAATTCTGAATTAATAACAGGTCAAATTATAAATGAAAGTGGTAACTTAGCTTCTGTAAGGACAAGAACTCTTGGAAATATAGGAGGTTTACGTGTAGGGTTTGCTAAAGGAGGTAAAAAAGATTCACAAGGACACGATGACTTTGGTAAAGATGTAGCAACAGGTATGATTTCTCACGCTATATATTTAACAAATTCTAGTTATTATTCTTCTTTACAAAATAAAGATGGTAGACCAAGCAGTAGTGAATATCAAACATATGTAGGTAAAGGTGTAAAAAGTGGTACAGCCTATATGAACGATATATTAAATGGTGCTAAAATAGTAAATCCTAATATTACTTGGGATAGTTGGAAAGCATTAGGAAAAGATGGATATTATAATTTTTTACCTAGATTAGATAAAAATAATCAAAATAGTGGATTTGACAAAGAAGAAGCTGATAAAAAAATTGAATATTATAAATCTAAAGGTATGTGGAAAGATTTTGATTTAAAAGAAATAAATATAGACCCTAGTAGTGTAAGTAAATATATATCAAGTATTAATAGTTTTAGTGATAATATGTTAGCTGTATCTGAAAATTTTAAAGATTTAATAGTGTCAATAGATAGAGCTAAGAATTATTTAAGTGCTGAGGTAGCTACTTCAGATATAGGTGATACAACTGTACAAGAATTTGTGCAAGATAAGAAAAAAAATGAAAAAGATTCATATGGAATGAATAATGATATAAACTCATTATCTGATAATTTTAATGTAGGTATATTAAAAAATAAAGGTATGTTTAATAATAATACTGAATTAAATAAGTCTTATATGACTCAAAATGAAGTCTCTTTTACGGATGGTGATAATGAAAAAGTATTTATTGATACTGTATCTAATAAAAAAAATATAAACTTAAATGTAGTAGCAGTAAATCCTTATGAAGTAATGAATGAAAAAGTTGAAAAAAATAATAGTAATAATAATGAAACTCCACAAACATATGAACAGTTAAATAAACAACCTCTAAGTTATTTTACAGGTAAAAATACTATGACAGTAGAAGGTGTTATGAATGAGAAAGTATCAAATGACAATTCTAATAATTCACAACCAAACAAACAAATTGATAATAATAATAATAATACACAAACTACAAATAATGTTAACAGTAAAAAACCTTTTAAATTTGTTATATATGCTGGACACGACGCTTATGGTCAAGGTGGAGATGACCACGGTGCTGTTATAAAAGGAATATCAGAGCAGAAAGCTGGTTGGGACTTAATTAATGGGGGACTTGAAAGAATTAAAGAAAGAAATATTATAGGGCTTGATTTAGTAGGTATGGCTAGACCTAAAGGTAAAAGGTCAGAAGAAAAGGATATGCCTAAAGACGCTGATGCTATGGTTTCTCTTCATTATAATAAAGATGGTAATAAAAAAAATACAAATGCAAATTTTGGTTTAGGTATTATACGAAAAGGAGATACTGAAGATAGTAAACTAGCTTCATATTTTGGAAATAGATCTAAAAAATATTTTGGTTATGATACTTTTAATATTAATAATAATAATGGTAGAGGTGATTATTTCCCAATACTTGCTGATAAGGTGTCAGGTAAAAATATTGGAGCTGCAATGTTGGAATTATTTTTTGGTAACAATAAGATACATTGGGATAAAGTGTATGATGAGAATGGGAAAATGAAAACAGAATATATAGATATGTTTTTAGACGCTGTAATAGATTATGCAAATACTGAAAAAAATGCAGGAATAACTGAAGGAGTACAACAGCCTCAAGAACAACCTCAACAACAACCTCAAGAAACAGGAGTAAATGCAAACAACCTTACAGAAGATGAAAAACCAAGAGATTATTTTGACAATGCAATGAAATCTATGTTAGAGGAGATAGATAAAAAAGCACTTGAAAATAAAAAAGAGCAAGAAAAAGTAGAAAAAGAGAAAAGAAATAGTGAAATTATTAAGAAAATGAATTATGCTTTGACAGGTATTACTGTCCTTGATGGAATTATGAAAAGAGAATTGAATTATAAGAAAAAAGCTCTTGAAATTCAAGCTAAAATACTTGAAATGAATTTACAAATGGCTGAAACTACTGAAGAACGAAGAAAAATAGAACAACAAATATTAGATAATAAATTATCAAGCATAGATACAGAATATAAAACAAATTCAAGTTTTATGGGTGGAATGTTTAAAGGTACTTCAGGATTTGGTATTCAAGGTATAGTTGGAGGAGCAACACAGGGAGCAAGCATAGGAGGTCTTGTAGGAGCTGGGATAGGAGCAGGTTTAGGTCTTGTAGGTGGACTTTTAGGAGGAACACAAGCTAAAATTCAGATGGAACAACAAAAATCAATGCTAATAGCTCAACAAAAATTAAATTGGTTAGCAGAAGATAGAAATAAATACCTTAAGACAATGGCTAGTGCAATGAGTGAACAAGCTAAATGGACTACTAAGATAGGTGTAAATGACGCTATTTCACGTTCTGTAAGAGCTGTAATTTCTAATACAGATACTTTAGGAGGTACAGCTTATGAAACACGTACTGAAACAAGGAAAAAGAAAAAAGGTGGAGGATTATTAGGTAAGAAAAAATATGATGTAGTGCAAGCATTTACTCAAAGTTATAATTTAAATGACCCTATGTTTAATGGTAGAACTTTTGATAATAGGTTGGATTTGGAGTATGCATATACCGTTCTATCACAAAGGCTTTTAGACAGGTCAAATAATACAAGTGGAGAACTGGCTTTTGATTATTCAAACGGAAGATTTGCTCCAAGAGTTTACCGTAGAAATCCTAACGTTATAAATTCTAGGGGAAGAGGACTTGAAAATTATTTACAAAATAGATTAATAGATAGCTCAAGAGAATTAACTTCTGATGAATTTTTAAGATATTTCAATGGTCAAAGCACTTTAGGAATGGATGGATTATTATTAAATAAAAGTAGAGATAATGAAATTGATGAGATAATAAATTCATTGAAAGGTTATGCTAATAATATGGAAGCGAGTCAAGAGAAAGTTGATACTTTAGCATTAATTAATTTTTATGAAAATATAAAAGCTGTTTTAGATAGAGAAGGTAAGACAACTAAGAGACTGTTTGGAAATTATTATGGAATTGAAACAGAAGAAAAGAAAGATGAAAAAGGAAATATTACAGAGTACCGTAGAGTAAATGAAAGTATGTGGAGTGATTATTATAATCAAATATATCAAAATGTTATGAATGGTACTAAAGTATTTGATACAGGAAGTAAATTTATAAGTGGAACTGTTAATGCTTTTATTCAAAATGTAAGTAGTGGTAGAAATTCAGTTAAAGCAATTACAGATGAGTTTAATAGGTTAGCAGACCAAATATATGAAGTTGTTACACGTACTGGAGAATTTACTAATGTAAATGGAACTATTAAATCATTAATTGATAATATGTTTAATCTTAAACAGCAACAGAAAGAAACAGAAAAATTTACTGTTGATTTAGCAAAACGTTGGGTAGCACTCGGTGGAAATATTACAGATGTTATTAAAGATATGAATAATGGTTTAACTACTTCAATGGAAAGCATTAAATCCACAATGCTTGGTGGAAGTATGGAAGAAACAATAAATAATTTTGGTAACAATTTATGGCAAAAATTAGGGGAAAGTATGACAACTAACCTAATTAATAGAAAATATGCTAATGATATTTTCAAAATGAATGGGTTGTTATCTAATGCGACAGATAGTAATTCAATAAGTGATATTGTAAATCTTGCTAATGGATATAAAGGATTATCTTCACGTATTGAAAGTGATAGAGAACGTTTAAGTGCTATTCAAAGATTATTTACAGCTAATAGAGATATTGATTATGTAGATGAAAATATTCAATATGAGACTGGTACAAGTCAGTCAGTTACCAACAATTATACATTTACAACAGATATTAATGCTGGAACTATTGTAGCAGATGAATTGAGTAAAGAATTATTAGCACAGAGTTTATTTGCTCCATTAGTACAAATGTTAAAAGATAATGGATTTATTCATTAAAATAACTTGACTTTATAATAAAAGTATGTTATAATAAACAAAGATAGGTTAGATGAACTATCTAGCCTATACTTTTAAATAAAATACAAGGAGAGTAATGATGAATGAATTGATTAAAGTAAAAGTTGAAAATGTAGAAGGTGTATTGGTAACAACAAGTAACAGAGTGGCAGAGGAATTGGGAGTAGAGCATAAAAATTTACTTACAAAAATAGACAATTATGTGAAACAATTTGGCGGCTTAACTTTAAGCCACGAATTTTACATAGAAAGCAGTTTTAAGAATAGAGGTAAAGATTACAGAAATTACTTAATCACAGAAAAAGGTATTGCACAATTAATTGGTGGATATAGTGCGGCAGTCTCTAAAGCATTTGATTTGAATGTGGCATATATCAATGAATTTGAAAGAATGAAAAACCATATTAAATCACAAAAATTACCTCAAACTTATCTTGAAGCCTTAAAAGAATTAGTCAAAGTTGAAGAAGAAAAAGAAAGATTATTAAAAGAAAATACAGAAAATAAACCAAAGGTTGAATATCACGATGTTATTTTGGGTAGTGAAGGTACTATGACTACAACTCAAATAGCAAAAGAGTATGGTAAGAGTGCCATATGGTTGAACAAATATTTAAAAAACAGAGGAATACAATATAAGAAAGGTAATCAATGGTACATATACTCGAAATATGCTGATAAAGGGTATATAAGAGAAATTACAACTTATAATGAAGAAATTGATAAATCTTTTACTTCAATGAGATGGACTAACTTAGGTAGAAAATTCATTTATGAATTATTAAAAGATGAAGATATTTTACCAATTAGAGTTGAGGAATAATTAAAATTAAGTAGGTTGAAATACCTACTTTTAAATTATGTTGAAAGGAATATTAAAGAATAATGAAAATAATAAATAGTAGTGTAAGTACAATTAAAGATTTAAGATTTTATCTTATAGATTACAAAACTAGAAGAATTACTAATGAATTTGATACTATAAAAGATACAATATTTTTAAGTAAAGTAAATAATACAGAAGATTTATATATTAATCATTTTGAAAATGTTATTTATGTTAAAAATATTTTATTAAATAGTCCATTCAAAAATGTAGTATTAAAACAGGGAAAAAAAGTTTACATAATTCAAGATAAAAAAGATAATTTAGATTTACTTATACCTTTAGATAAAAATAATAAAATTTATGTATACAAAGAATATAAAGTATTAGATATGTTAAGTCAAGAAAAAACATTAGAATATATGTTTGAAGATAACGATGTATATGGGGATGATTATGAAGTATTGGAAGTAAAATTTAATGGGAAAAAGTTGGAAAATTTTACATTTGATGGTGTATTGAAAAAAATAAGTATAGGTGCTAATATACTCGATTATCAATATATAAATAATATTCAAGTTGTATTGGCTAAAAAAGTAAAAAATATTAATGATGTTGAATTTATAGTAGAGCATATAGACCATTCTATATTTGATAAGAATGACCCAATAAAAGTTGTTGCAGATACCTATTTTGACATCTCATATATTATGAATAGATTTGAATTTAAAAGAGGAAATTATGATAATTTTGAAATAAATTCAGTTATGAATAATAAAGCTATACATAAAAAAGCTAAGAATTTTAGAACAGAGATGACTATTGCTGTAAGGAACATATCAGAACACGAACAAACAGGAAGTTATGGTAGTGGTCTTTATGGAAGCGGACTATATGGCGGGGGAAATCTAACATTTACAGGTATAATGAATAAAAGTATTAGATTTAGATTTATTATATATAATACATTAAATGGGGAAATACTTATTGTAAATAATTGTAAAACAAATGAAGATTATAGTAAACAATATAATGATGATTTAAATATAATAGAGTATATAGTAAATGGGGATAGAGAATTGCAGTATATATCAAAAGTTGCGGACAATGGTTATAAATATTATGAGTTATGTTTTATTTAGGGGGTACATATGCTGATAACTATATCAAACGAAACTACTAGAAATATTACTTTTGAGGGAAAACTCACATATACAACTAAAGTACATAATTCACAAAAAGTAAGGACATTAGCTGGAGCTGGTTATACTTTTAACAATGGTGTATACAGAGTTGTTAATATTTCAGTAATAAAAATGAATAAATCTGATATACCAATATTAGAGAATATATTGTTAAATGGTGTATTAGATATTGAAACAGAAGTAGGAGATAATTTTTACAGAGTAGCATTTGTAGGAGATACGTTAGACTATCAAGATGAAAATGAGAATGAAGTAAGTTTAAGTTTACAATTTGAAGGGAACATTTTAAATAATATTAGATATTGACTTTCACTACAAAATATGTTATGATATATTATCAGTAATTAAGAAGTTACTGGAATAATATACAATATAGGAGAAGTGATATGAGAAAAGACATTATTACTATTGAAAATGTAAAAGGTTACATCGGAGGAGATGGATTTATTTATCTTAATTTAGAAGATGTGGCAAGGGGATTAGGTTTTGTTAAAAGAGATGTTAAAAATGGGATAGTATATGAAAGAGTACATAAACAAAATATAGTTAAATGGTTGAATGAGTTCGGATTTATGAAGTCCGAAAAAAGAAAATTTACCTGAATATATACCTGAAAATGTATTTTACTTATTAGCTATGCGAGGTAAGAATGAAATAGCTAAAAATTTTCAGTTGAAAGTTGCTAATGATATACTTCCACAGATTAGAAAAACTGGGACTTATGGAATAACAGAAAAAGATAAATATTTATTAAAAATTATGAAATCAACATCAGAAGTTGAAAAGGCTGCTGCTATTAGTGATTATGAAACTAATTATGTGAAACCGTTAGAGTTAGAGAATGAAAAACAGAAAGAAGAAATTGAGATAAAAGATACAACTATTTCTCATAAACAAGATGTGATAGATGGTCTAACAGATAGTATTACATTATATGACAAGAGGGATATAATCCAAAGAATAATTAAGAAAGATGTTAAGAATATCAGGGAACGTTGGAACGAGTTGTATAGATGTTTTACAGAAGAATATCATATAAATTTAAAAGTAAGATGTGAAAACTATAATAAAACATTACAGAAATCTAAACAAGTATCTACATTTAAGTATGCGGAACTGTTTGGATTTATTGACAAATTATACAATATATATGTAAAACTCTATGAAACTGATATTGAAAATGAGTTAGTTAGACTAGAGTTTTTAAGATAAAAATAAGTTAAATGAGGAGGTTGTAATTTGTTAAAGACGTATGGAAAGAAGAGTTTAGAAACTTATGAAGGTACTAATACAGAAGCCTTCAGGATTTATGTAAACAACATAAAACAGAACAGGGACTTAAATATTGATACATTTCTTGTGGATATAACCTCCTCTAATAACTTGGTTATTAAAGGTTATTATCCATATATCGAACCAAATCAGTTGCTAGTCGTGGGTACGGAAGTAGTCAAGGTAGTCAATTCAAGAACTAATCAGACAGACAGAAAAACAGAGTTAGAAGTAATAAGAGCATATAATCAGACACCATTAACCAATTTATTGGTAGGAGATGGTGTATTTTCTGTTGAAGAGTTTACAATGAAAGTTACAAATTATCAATATAACAGTAAAATGGATGTTATGAATAATCCATTTAATGTAACTTTTGGAAACGGCTATGTTAGAATATTAGATAATATAAAGAAATGGAATATGTTATCAAAAGCAATAGGAAAATATAATTATTCATTATATAAGACAAAAGTATTTATATTTGAAGGGTATAATGATAATGTTATATTGACATTCAGAGGTTACCTAAAAAAAGTGTCATTTAGCAAGACTTTAAGTGATAGTAGACAGATAACTTTACAAATTGTAGACCAATTAGGAAGTTACTGGGAAAAAGATTTAAAATGGAAAAAATTTAAAAGAGATATTGGATTAAGAGATTTCTTAAATCAGTTGCTTGAAATACCAAAGGAAAAAATTTATTTCAAATTTATTGATGAAAATAAATATCCAGTAATCCAGAATATAGCGTTAGGAAACTATTCACAGTATAAAGATGTAATAGGTGTATTAAGTGAAAATGGTATAAGGATTACATTTACACCTAGAGGACATTTATATGTATTTTGTGAAGCATTAGACAATACTTCATTAAGAAGCGATATAGTATTAGATGATGTTAGAAACTTAACAGATATATCAATAAGTGATGACAGTCAATTAGTTTTTAATTATGGAAATATAAAATATAAACGTGCATTTCCCTACTATGATTTAGAACACGGATATAACTATAAATACAATAAACCAATAATAATACCAAAATTATTGGAAAAGAAAGAAAATAATTATTTAATTAAAGAGTTTACTGTTACAGATGATTTTGTAGCAAGTAAGGTTAGCTTAGATGTTTATGGTAAACCTAGTGTGTGTATAATAAAAGATACACAAACAGGGTTAGAATTTATTTGTAGTCCGGTAGATATTAAAGGCAGTCAAGTTACTTTTGTACCTATTGAAATATTAAATGACACAGGATTACTTGAATTTGGTAAAGGTAAATGGTTATGGGATTTAGGATTTTCATTGGCAAGGAATTATACATTATATTATGTACAAGGGAATTTACCAACTGTATTTGCATTAAGTAAAACACAAGCAAGTAATAAAAGTGCTATAACTAACAATCTTGAAATTCCAGTAAGTCCTATAGTATTGGAAGATGACGGTACAGAACATATAAATCTTAATAAAACTTTAACATTACAATTTGGAAGTCCACAGAACTTAAAAAATTTAGAATATACAGGACAGTATGAAGGAGTTGATAAAATTGTAGGAAAATGGACTGGTGGAACTCATTTACTATATGAAAAAGAATGGGAGCAGAGTCAGAAAGGTTTAGATGTATTTGTCAATGCAACTAGATTATCATATACAGGTGGAAATTCAGTAGGTTTACCTATATATGATACATTTAATAATAGTGGGTTTGATTTAGAAATAACCACACCCAACAATACAGATACAGAAGTTGTAAGTAAATTTATAAATACTTTAAAACCAACTGTATATCTTAAAGATTTACCTAAAATATCATTTGAAACAGGAAAGAATGAAATTATAGGGGATTTAGCATTAAGAAGCACACAAAAAACTACAAATATATTATTAGAACCTAATGACATATTATTTCCTGTAAGAACATTGCCTGAAGCAACAGCTCACGAAAAACTTAAATTTAATGAAATGAGAGCTGGTGGTATAGAGATAAGATGTGTAGCAAGCACTACATACAATAATGATACTTTATTACATTTTAATAATCCACTTTTTACAAATATAGAGTATGCTAAAATAAGTGTAAAAGATATTGTGTATATACAAAATTATTATATAAAGTTAAATCCTATCGTACAAGAGACAAATAATTTTTATCATTATGATAGTGAAAGTGTAAAATTATATGATGGTAAAAAACAATTCAACATATCAGAAACAATATTTAATGAAAAATATATTAGAAATTTGTTAAGTTATGTATTTAATGCCTATAAAGGTATAGATACTGAAAGTATTAAATATGTTATTCCAGTCAATACATTAAAAAGATTAGAATTAGAGTTATATGATTTAGTTACAGTAAGTGATGAAACTGTTACAGGCATAAATACTAACAGTTTATTTTTAATTGTAGGTAAATCAGTTACTTTTGATAATCAAAGAAAAATAGAATACACTTTACTTAATTTATATAATAAAAAATATGATTTATTAGATTTAAATTATTCACAAACAGAAAAATTTAACCCTTTAACAGACCCTACATTTAATCATAGTGGAATACAACAAGAAAATAATAATATAAAACAGTATGCAGATAGAGTTGAGTTTTTTGATGAGAGGTTAGGTAAGATAATAGGTAAGATAATTCCAGTAGATAAATTTAGATTATATTCACTTGAAACAAGTGATGACCCTTTAATTGATGTAGAACTTAGAGGAGAACATAAGATAAATTATAAAGAAAGTTTATTTAAAAACACATTGTATGAAACATATTTAATTGTAAGAGTTGGAGATGAATATATATATGTATCTCCATTTAGTTATGATGAAAAAGGTGTAGAAAAATACAGGTTACAGATTATACAAAGACAACTTGCCAATACTAAATTGGAAAGTCAAATATCAAAAAGAGATATTGTAGTATATGTTATAGCAGAGGGTAGTAGTAAGGATAAAGGATTTAAGACATCTTCAATTTATATAGGAGATGGTTCACACGGCGGATTCTTAAGCTATGACCCATTTTATGGGTTATCTATAAAAGCTAATCGTATTGAAATGGTGAGTGGAGGAACTATTGGTGGAAATATGGTTAAAAAATCAGAGTTTGATAGATTCAAAAATGATGTAGATAGATACAAAGGAGAAGTTGAAACTAGATTTACTCAAGTAAATAATCAAATAAATTTACAGGTAAATAAAATAACAGGAGATTTTGTAAAGAAAAATGAGGTGGTAGCTCGAATAAATCTTAGTACCGAAGGTGTTAGAATACAAGGTAACAAAATTCAAATTGATGGAAATACGATATTTAATTCTGATACAAGATTTAATGGTAGAGTTGAAGCTGGGCAAACTATAACAGTAGAAGCTAACGGAAAAAGAACTGTTATAGGTGGTGGAACTATTGAATATTATGAGTGGTCGCCCTAATGGGTATTGGATGTTAGTTAGAACTTATTTTGCTCAAAATAGAATATATACAGTTACACTTTATGTTGATTGGACATATACTATAAGATATAGAAATGGTGGATATGCACAAGTTATGGTTAAATCTATGATTTCAAGAAATGATGGTACAACTCAATTAATTTTACAAAATAGAAGTTATGAAGGTGGAGATGTTTTAGATACATATAAATGTTATAATGGTGATATTGAAGTTGATTTTTTATTATATATATAAGAAAGGAAATTAAATGGGATATTGGAATAAGATAGCCTCAGTACAGAAGAGTAAGATAGTGTCCACTTATAGTGGACAAATTGTTGATTTACATTCATTTTTCCCTTCTATATCTGGAAATTATATGGTTGTAGCTCAAGTAGGTAGTGTATTTAGTAATCAGCAATGGGTAAGTGGTATAAGAGCTGTTGTAGAAGATTTAGGTAATTATGTTTATAGAGGTTGGGTACAATGTAGTAATTCATATCTTACTTTTAAAAGAGGTAATGATATATTTAACGGAGTTATGATAAATCCTTATGAAACACATAATTATCAAAATTTTGAAAATGTAAGATGTAAGACATTTGGATGGTCAATCACACATTCTAGTAATTTTGTAAATTCAAGTGGTTATATTATATTTGGAGATAATGCTGGACAATTTGTAAATAGATTTTATAATGTTTCAAATCACCATATGTCCACTTTTACACTTCCAAACATACCCTACAATAGTACAGGTATGTATGTGTTAAATCAGGGAAATTCTCAACTATGGTACTATATGGAAATATATCAAAGCAGATGGGAAAATTGTGAGGGTATAGTAAATCTTTTTATATCAGAATCGAGGTATTAGAGTGTGGCTAAAAATAAATACTTATAGGAAAAGGGCAGAAATAACATATAATGGAGGAGGAATACATTATACAAATTTAAGAGATTATACAGCTGGTATAGCTTGGGAGAATGAAAAAGCATATATGACTTTAAATAGTTTTTCTTTTGGAAGTTTTTATAACAATGGTTCATACATATTTGCTTGTAATCCTTTAGGAAATAATCAATATCAAATATTTAATTGTTACGTACGTCCTATCTTTCAAGATGTAAATAATGGTGTTATAAGATGGAGTGGCAATCAATATAATTCAACAGTTGAAAATCATTTATATAGTGGAAGTATATATGCTTTTTCTTTTATGCTTGAATTTTTAAGTAAAAATAATGGATTAACTAATAATTGTGGAATAGATGTATTTATAGGAGGAGAAATTATAGCAAGACACTATGTAACAGGAAATTCACATTATTTACAGAACTTTATATGTGGAGGAGTTTATATTGGAGGTAAATATGGGACATTAGGGTTTAGACCAGTAGGAAACTTAAATTATAAAAGAGGTTATGAAAATATAATAGTACATTATTTTAATTTGTATTCTCAACCTATAAGATTACACGAAAGAAATGACTATATAAGTAGTAAAGTATATTATATGGAAGGAGATATATAGTTGGTAGATGAAGAAATAAAAAAAGAGATAAATAATATAAAAAATAACATAGAACTTCCAGCAGATGACAGTGATAAAAATTTACAAGAAGAACAGGAAGATAAATGGGGAAGATTTCTAAATAATAATACTTTTTTAACTATAAAAAATAATTTTTTAAGTGTAAAAAATATATTTTCAAAATTTGTTACTTATATAGATAATTATTTCAGTAAAAATGATGAGAATATAAAAAATTTAAAAAATGATGTAAATGATATAAAAACTAATGGAGCAGGTATAAAAGAAAAAGATATAGTTGATTTAGCTAATAAAAAAAAAGAAAATACCTTTGAGGAATTAAATACTTTTGAAAAAGGTATTAATTCAAAATTAATAAAATTGGATAATAATTCATTAGGTGTTGTAGATAATGATACAATAGTTGTAGGAGATATTACTAAAAGTATTAATATAATAGGGAAAGATAACATATTAAGATATAATGGACAGGAGATAAAAGGTGGGAATAGTTCCAATAATAATGGTTCCTCATCTTCAGATGATAATTCTGTATTTATTGCTGAATATCCTTTAAAACAAACAATAAGAACAAATGAAAAAGGAAATAAATATTTATACTCAGAAAGTATATTTAATAATTCAGTTATGGAGTATAAAACTGATGTTTATAATATTATATGGAGTTTTAATATTGAAGTCAATAATAATACTAAACCTATATTAGATTATAATTCAAATCCACTTAAAAATCTTACTGGAGAAAATGTAGTTGGAAATATGTATAATAATAATTTAAATTCAAATTTTATATATTTTAAAAGTGATAGATTTAATAATATGATGTTAGAAGCATTAAATGTTGAAAAAGGTAAAACACTTATAAATATTAAAAATATTTGTGGTTTAAAATTTAAATTTAGGTTGTATGTAGACCATATAAGAGATACTTCTACTAGCATTGATAGAGGTAGTAGAAATTATTATATTGAAAAAGAATTAAGTGATGGTAATGAAAAAGATTATGAGGCTTTTTATAGTAGCGAAAGCGGTAATTTTGATTTAAATTCTATAAGTTCATATTTAAATAATGATATAGTTTTTGATACAAGTAGTAACATTAAAGAATTTAGAATAATGTATGATACTACAAATAAACTTTTTTATTTTCATATTGAATTTAAAGATAATACATTTCAAAATTTATATAATTCAAATAAAAGATTATGTATAAATTTAAAAATGCGTCAGATAAGATTATTAAAATTGACAACACAGAGCAGTGGTGGTGGAAGTAATGGAGGATATACAGATATTTCAAGTAGTTATGGTTTACCAATAATAGCTGAAACAATAAATAATAGTATTTCTATACCTAATATTAGAATTAATAAATCTGAAGTAACGAATGCTATAAAAATAGATTCCGTAGATTATATTAAAGTTTTTAATGGTGAAATACCTATTAATTCATATTATGGTAAAATTAACGATGATGGTAACTATTATAAGAGAGATGTTCCATTATATACTTTTATAACTTGGTCAGGAGATTCCTATGGACATAACTTTTTTATCCCTAATACATATGTAGGTAGTGTAAATGAAGAATTATATAGTAGAATTTTTAATGATGATACACAAAATATACCTTTTCCTAAAATATACGGTTTTAAATTAAAAATTAATATTAAAGTAGAAAAAGTTTATGGGGAAGAAAGAAAAGTATTATTAGATATTTATGATGATATAAATATAAGATTTGATAAAGATGGAGCTAATAATTACAATGAGTTAATTAAAAAGAGAGATATAAATAAATGTATAGACAATTTAAGTTACAGAGAAGGAGACTTTATTAATATAGTTACTATAGAAGAAGCTAGATTATATGTAAAATATAATAAAAGTGGAGCATATAACAAATCAAAAGTATATGATTATGAATCAAAAACTTTTAAAGAAGAAAATGTTTATACTTTTTTCTATATAGAAAATGCAAGTAAATTGTTTAGTGATAATTTTGATATTATTGATATATCAATAAGTACCATAAGTGGAAGAATATTAGTTAAATTATAGGAGATAAATATGATAGATTTAAAAAAGTTAAATAAAGTAGATACTAATTTAATTATTCCTACATTGGATGAAAATTTAATTGAAGGAGAAAAAGACAAATGGGGAGAAATATTAAATAATAAGACATTTTATAATTTAAATAATAATATTAAATTAATAAAAGATGTAATTGTGGAAACTATAAATAATATTAATACTGGAAATATTGAAGCAAAAAATAAATATATAAATGATATTAATAATTTAATAAATGTAGGTACCGAAGGAAAAGATATTAATTTTATTACAGAACATCTTAAATTTAATGGAGAAAATATAAAATTATATTCTGATAAAGAAATAAAAAATATTGTTAATACTACTGTTGAAGAAAAGTTACAAGGATTTAGCGATAGTTTAAAAAATATTAAAAATATAGCATATCTTGATAAATCAAATACTTTTACAGAACCTATTAATGCAGTTCAATATAAATTAAATAATAATTCAGTGATTTCAGATGATAGTGTAAGCATTAATTTAGGAAATAATGAAAAAAAGATTAATTTACAATCAAGTGATGGTAAATTATATATTAATAATATTGAATTTAAAACTCAAGGTAATATAGAAAGTAAATTTTATACTTTTGATGAATTAAAGAAGTATGATAATAATATAACTAATTATGTAAAAGATTGTATTATGTTTACTCAAGGAAAAATAGGTGTAATAAGTGGATATTTTAAAGATGGTAATATACTAGGATTAGATAGTGGTATAACATTGTTTAAAATCCCAGTTAAAATTAAATTTTATAATACTTCATTAGATTATAGTCAAATGTGGTTTAATAATAATATGCTTATTGAAACTCAATCAAATTGGGATTATAGTGTTATACGGATGGGAGGATATTTTAATAACGATGATAATCACAAACCTTTTCATTTTCAAGGAGTGTTTTATTTAGCTTAATTATAATAAAGGAGGTTAAATGTTTTTAAATTTAAAAGAGAAAGGAATATTAAAAACTGTTAATTTTAATAACATTGTAGAACAATTAAATAATATTACAAAAGTTATTGAAGGTAGTAGTGGTGGGAATATTAGTGATATACAGTTAGAAAACATTAATACTAATATAGATAAAATAAAAGAAAAGTTAAACTTATTAGAAACAGATATAAATAAATATATAGATGAAGGTGAATTAGAGAATGCATTAAAGGATATAAAATTATCTTTAAATGATATTGTAAAAACTAATGATTTAAATAATGCAGTAAATAACTTAACAACTTCAATATCTAATTTACTTCATAAAATAGAGTTATTAGAACAAAGAGAAGTAGTAGATACTACTGAATTTGTTAAAAAAGATGAATTAAATACTAAAGTTGAAAATTCAATAAAATCAAGTATTGATAAAATTGAAACAAAATTTTTAGAAAATTCAAAAGATATAATAAAAAATAATGTAAATGATAAAATTAATGAGTTAGTTGGGAATATTGATACTAAAATAAATGATAAAGTTACTGAAAAATTAGATTTAGAAATTAAAAATATTAATAAAAGTATAGACGAAAAAATAAAAGATAATGTATCACAAAATGATTTAAATAAAGAATTAAAAGATTATGCTAAATTAAAAGATAGTAATGAATTTATAAATAATAATAATTTTAAAAATGTAAATATGAATGAATTAAATAGTAATGTTGTAAATTCAAGGACTTATAAGATAGATAATAATGAATTTATAAGTAATAATAGTATGTTTTCAATTGGTGTTACTGATAAAGATATAAATTTAATTTCTAAAGGTAAATTAATGTTAAATGGTGTTGAAGTAGGGAATAATGAGTTACCACAAACTTTAGTATATACAGATAAAGAAAATATATTAAATTACAAATTGAGTGGAACAGTTGCTGATTTTAATACATTTAAGATAAAGAATACTGAAATAATAAAGAAAGATAATAACAATATAATATTTGGTTCTGAAAATAATACAACTACTTTAAAAGGTACTGATTTATATTTCAATAATGATAAAATTGAATTTAATAAATTTGTTAAAACAGATGATTTAAATGATTATGCAAAATTAAGTGAGAATAATTTTTTTACAGGTAAGATAACAGGTAAAGAAATTAAATCAAATTCTATTGAAACTAATGAATTAAAAGTTGAAGGTAAGAATGTAATAACAGATACATCAAATTTTGCTAAACTTAATACTACAAATGATTTTACTCAAAAGATTAAAGGTACAGAGATTGAAAGTAATAAACTTATTACAGATGAATTATTATTAAATGGTATAAATGTTAATCTATCTGATTATTCCACTAATAATAATGTAATAAAACAGATTGAAAAAGTAGTAGGGTTAGCTTATGATGGAAATATAGAAGATGTTGGAAATAAGGTAAAAGGTAAATTTTATTTTGACAGTATAAATAATTATTTTTATGAATGTATTGTTGAAAATAATTTAACTTATATAGATAATTCTAAATTTAGACCAATAAGTAATAAGCCTATTAGTAATAGAATAGATAATTTAATAAATATAAAAAAAATTAATATTGATAAAGCAAATTATATAGGAAATCATCAATTACACCCAAAAACTTTCTTAATAGGAGTACATATAAATGCAGATGCACAACTAGGAAATGGTAAATTATCAAGTATAAAATGGTTTCCAAGAATTAATGGGGATTGGTATGCTTCACAAATATTTTCTAACTTTACAAACTCAGAAGGTTTTAAAATAAATATAAATGAAAATAATGTTAATATAACTTATTTTGATGTAGCAAATAGTGGGACTAGATTAATAGCTTTATATGAATTATATATTAATTAAAAATTAGGAGGAAAATAATGACAGTATATATTTATGATAGAAACAGTTTACAAGTAATAGCAATGCCAGATGTAAGATTTTTAGATAAATTTAAAGAAAATCCTAAATTATTTTACCCATTTTATGATAAAAATACTATGATATATTCATTGGATGAATTAATTAATCCTATCATTGATAATAATGAAATAAGAGAAATGACACATTATGAATTAATAAAGAATGGTAAATTAAATTTAAATGATGGAGAATATTTAAATGAAGAAAATAAAACAATAGTATTTATTGAAAAACCTAATGAATGGAGTATATGGGATAAAAATATTAATAAATGGATAGTGGATGAGAATTTAAAAAATAAAAAAAGAGAAGAATTAAAAAACACATTAATAAATGATTTAATTATAGCTAAAAATAAATTTATAAATCAAAAAATAGAAATTGAAAATAATAGTAAAAAATATATTTTTAAGAATACTGTTTATGATAGAGAGAATTTATTTACTAAATTATCTTTAATGAGTATATTGAATCAGAATAAAGTTGAAAAAATAAAAGTTATAAATGACTTAGGGAATATAGAATTTATTACTTTAGAAATTAATGAACTTAAAACTTTAATGACTAAAATACAGGATATTATAGAAATATCAGATGTAAATGAGCAAACAGCTTTAACAGGAATGGATAGATATAGTATAGAACAGTTACAAAAATTAGATGTTAATGAATTTTTTACTTTATAAAAAATTAATTTTAATATATTATTAATATTAGAAGGAGGTATTTATGGATATATTTAATCATTTATTTAATTATATTTTATCAGTTGAAGGTGGTTATACCAATGATAAAAATGATACAGGAGGGGAAACTAATTGGGGTATAACAAAGGAAAGAGCTAGAGAATGTGGATATACAGGAAATATGAGAGATTTGACACAATCAAAAGCTAAAGAAATTTATTTAGAAAAGTATTACAATAAACCTAAAATATGTGATATTTCAGATGATAGAATAAAATTTTCAATATTTGATTGGTATGTAAATAGTGGTTATTGGGCTATCATAAAAGCACAACAAGTATTAAATGATTTAGAATTTGATATAGCTACTGATGGTAAAATAGGTAATGAGACATTGAAAGCTCTTGCTACTGTAAATACTGATGTATTTTTAAAAGTATATGCAGATAAGCAAAGAACATTCTATAAAAGAATTGTGGAACATAGACCATCACAAAAGGTTTTTTTACAGGGTTGGTTAAATAGAGTTGATAAAAAAGAAAATTATATTAATACATATTTAACTAATAACAGTATTTATAATATTGAAAATTCAATTAATAAAGAAAAGGAGAAAAATATGAATAAAAAAAGAATTTGTCTTATTATAGGACACGGTGGGAATGATTGTGGTGCTGTAAATAATAATACAAAAGATACTGAACTTGGTTATAATACAGACTTAGTACATAAATTAAAAGAAGTATTAGATAAAAAAAACTATATTGTAGATGTATATAATAGAGGATACGGTAAAGTAGAAAATGTTGGATATTTGAATAGGTTAAAATATGATATTTTAATATCCTTTCATTGTAATGCTTATGACGGAAAAGCAACAGGTACAGAAGTATTATATTGGCATTCAAGCAAAAAAGGTAAAGTATTAGCACAAGATATATTAAATGAAGTTATTAACTCATTAAATTTACATAATAGAGGCTTAAAACCTATTAATATAGGAGATAGAGGAGCTTATTTATTAGGTAAGACAAATGGAATAACTGTATTGATAGAGCCATTCTTTATTGATAATGACAATGATTTAAGAATAGGAAAAGAAAAGAAAAATGATTACATTGAAGCTGTATCAAAAGCTATTGATACATATTTTAGTAAATAAATTTAAGGAGAAATAAAATGACAAATGAAATTTTAATTACATTATTTAGTTTAGTGATAATTTATGGAGTAATTTATTTAGGAAGTAAAGTATTTGTAAATTCAAAAATAAAGAAGTTAGTGCCTTATGGAGTTGAGTTTGCAGATAAATTGACAGAAAATACTAATAAAGAAAAGTTAGTAAAAGCTGTATCGTTTATAGAAATTAAAATACTAAGTATAACACCAACACCAATTAAACCATTAGTTGATTATTTGATAAATAGTGAAGAAATAGCAACTAAAATTGAAAGATACCTAACAAAAAGAAAATTAAAAGAACAGAATAACAAAAAATAAATATAAAAGGAGTTACATCTTATGCAATTTTCGAGAGATTTATTTATTTTTGTTGAAAATCACGGTTTAAGTATAGTTTTTATGACCAGTGTTTTAATAGGTATATGGAGATATGGAATACCTTATTTAAGGGAAAATACATTAATGGTGATTGAATTAAGAAAATATTTTGAAAAATCAAATAAAAATTTATTAGTAGGTAAAGGTCTTGAAGAGCATTTAATATTAAAAAATAATAAAACTAGATGGACTTTACAAACATTAATAATAAATTATATTGAAAGAAATAATATACAGAAAAATTGGCACGTAATAAAAAATGAATTAGAGGTAAAATTTGAAGATAAAAAACAATCTATTTATTTTCAACTGAAAGATTATGTAGATAAAAGTACATTAAAATTATATATGGAACTACTTTGTAAAGAACTTGATGTTACATTATCATTAATGTTAGCATTACTTGAAGATTTATCAAAATATGGACAAGAAGAACACGAATTATATCAAGTTGCTAAAAGGAATGTAGAAATACATTTTGAACATTTTGAAAATAGAATGAATGATAATATAAAAAAAATATTTGAATAAGATATAGTTAGTTTAAGAATAATAATTTAAAGAATAGTATATTTTTTATACTATTCTTTTTTAATGAATTTAAGTTTAATTGTAATTTATATAGTATAATTATTTTGTAAATAAATAAGAAAGGAAGTAGAAAAAAAAATGAGTTATGGAGTTTATATTTACAAAAAAGAATTAATTGAAAATTTTATTAAGAGTTACCCAAAAACTAAAAAAATTTTAGAAGAAGAAGGGGATTGGTTTGATGGAAATCTTGTTATTGGTTTTGATAGTAATTTAGATGATGAACCTTATGATATTATTATGGAAAGATTAAAAGATGAAATTTCTTGGGATGTAAGAGATGAATTTGCATATAAATTATCAAAAAAAAATTTTGAATATGGTGGGTAAAAATAATTTAAAAATTTTAGTTGACAAATAAAAATAAATATGATAAAATATTAATGAAGTTTGATAGCTAGCTAATTGAAAACTTTCAGGAGTGGATAAAATTAGTAAAAAAAATTCTTAATCTTTCTAAAAATAAATTTAAACTATATATTGTTTTTCTGTAAAAATATCCACTTTGTAAAATTAAAATTTAAATGATTTATAAAAAATCATCAATTCACAATTCTTTAAGGATAGTCAATAAAAGGCTATCCTTTTTTATATAAAAAATTATTTGACAGATATAAAAATATATGATATACTTTTAATATAAGTTAAGTAATTAACTTAAATAAAATATTAGAAGGAGAATATAAAATGAAACAATTTAAATTATTAGGAACAATTAAAATCGGTAAATTTGAATTTACAGGAATAAAAGGAGGTTTTGGGAAAGGTAAGAAATCTATATTAGCTAAAGATATTGCTAATATACATAATAGAAAAATATTTCACATTAATGAATTAATAAATAATAACAGAAATAAATTTAAAGATAATGTAGACATTATTGATTTATTAGGTATCGGTTTAAACGATACCGAACTAAAAACTTTTAATATTTCACAACAGACTATAAATTCATATAGAGGTAAAAATGGGAGTATATATTTATTATCTGAAAGAGGTTATAGTAAGTTATTAAAATTATTAGATGATGATTTAGCTTGGGAAATCTATGATGAATTTGTTGATAAGTATTTTGAGATGAGAGAATCAATAAAAGAGAATAGAAATGAAGTATCAAGAAGAGATTTATTAAAACTAAATATTATTAATGCTGATACAGAGTTGGATAGAATGGTGGCACTTAACCAATATCAAGTTGAATATATTAAGCCTTTAGAAATAAAAGAAGAATATCACGATAAAGTATTGAAATCTGAAGGACTTATGACAATATCTACTATTGGAAAAGACTTAGGTTTGAGTGGTGTCAAGTTAAATAAGATATTAAATGATTTAAAAATAATATATAAAAGAGGTAAACAGTGGTATATCTATTCACAGTATGCTGATAAGGGGTATTGTCAATATGAAACAGTCTTGATAACTGATGAAAAAACAGTACATAATCTTAAATGGACTGAAAAGGATAGAAAATTTATCATAGAAAAATTAGAAAATTTGGGTATTATATAAATGAAACAGTTTAGAAATACTTACATTTTTAGAGATGACTTGAATGAAACTATATCTTATCTTGAAAAGTCCAACAAAAACCCAACTGTAATTTTTGGAAAAATATTAGATATAAAACAAAAGGATATGATTTCAAAACTTAAATACCTAGAATATCAAAATATATTGAAGCGATTACTTGATATATGCACCTATGATACATTTGTCTATATATTTTCAGAGATAGATAGTTTACAAAAAGATATACTGGAAATGAGTAATGCAGGATTCAAGTTAAGGAATATATTAAGTTACAAAATAGAATATAAATATGATAAGTTTTTTAAATTATATCAAAAACAGTTGAAATATGTATTATTTTTTACATCTCATAATATTAAAGAAAGAGATAGGAAATTATCAAAGAGAAGTCAGACAAATTTAATAAATAATTCAAGTCCTGTTAAAGTAAAAGATAAAGATTATTCTAAAGAAATTGTTAAAGAGTTGATTGAAACTAGCCTTATGAAGATTACTGATGAAAATATAGTATTAGATATTCATAGTGTTAATGGTAGTATTGCTGAATACTGTTTAAGAAATAATTTAGAATGTTACTCAAATTCATTAAATTATAAAGGAAATGTAGTTAAATTAAGTAAAATACTTGAATATTTGAATAATTATAAAAAAGATGAAATAAAGGATTATTCAGACAGAAATAAAAAAATTAGTGAAAATATGAGAAAAAATAGCCTTAAAAGAAAAATTAAAAATATTGCAGAGAATAAATAATTTTTATTCTCTTTTTTATTGACAAAACAGAGATAATATGATATACTATTAATATAATAAGTTAAGGAGTGATAAAATATGAAATTAAGAAAAGCGACAGTAGAAGATTTAGGAAATAAGTGTCCCGACGTTACTGAACTATTAGAAAAGGGTTTAGTTGAAATCAATGATATGCAAGAATTATTAAATTATATAAATGAATACACTAGAATTGATTTAATGGGTGAAATTACAGAATATTTTGAAGAAATTTATATATTTAATCCTAATGATGAATATTTAGAATATTTTTTAGGTAAATATATAAATAGAAATATTAATAGAATTAAATCTAATTATTCTGAAAATATGAGTGAAGATGAACAGATTAAGGTATTTAATAAAGCAAGAGAATTTGAAGATGAAACATTAGATGAAGTAATGGATTTATTGAATGTTTTTGATAGAGATACTATAATTAAAAAATTAAAAGAATATGATTATATAAATTAGGGGATGTATATTATGAATAAGGTGTTAGAAGAAAGAAAAGATATAGAAAGAAGAATGTTACATAAAGTAATAAGACATAGTAGAAACAATGTAAGTATTTATAATCTTGAAAGAGGTTATAATAATAAATTATTAGGTTTTTCTCCATATAGATTAAATAAAGATACAGACAAATACCAAGACTGTGAAACAGGGTATAAGTACAGCCACCTATCTTCTGTAATTCATAGACAGAATGGTAAAAGGAAAGATTTGGAAGATGAAATATATAAATTAGTACCTTACAGTTCTAATCATATACATTTATTATATAATGAATGGCTAAAAGGTTATAAAAAATTTAAAATATTTTGTGATAATAAATGTTTACCTGTATTAAGTAAAATTGATTATAATAAGTTAATAAAACTCATTAATCAATGGAAAATTGAAAGCGGTAAGTTACATTATAAAATGAGTAGAAATGAAAAAAGGAAATTGAAAAAATTATTTGACAAAAATAAATAATTATGATATACTTAATTATAAAATAAAAACTTGATAAGTAAAGTAGTTTGGAGTTTACTTTTATGACAAGGCTGATTATATATTAAATTTAAAGGGTTTGATGTTTTGGTTTTGTGGGAAGAAACCATATATGTAAAACATTATACGTGGAGTGTAAAGATGTAAGAGAATAACCTACCTTGAAAAATTAAGTTTTAGACTAGATACCTTTAATATCTAGTCTTTTTTATTGTTGAAAAAAATAATTGAAAATTTTTAAAAAAGTTGTTGACTTTTTAAAAGTAATATGGTATAATAATTTTGTAAGTGAGAAGAGTGATAGTAGTAATAGAAAAGGTAAAGTGAAGCAACCTTTACATTTACAGAGAAGAAATTTGAACAGTTACATATCCAGCTCAGTAGAACTGTTTTCTGATAAATAAATGTTTAGGTGGATTGATGATTAATTGGAAATAATTATTAGTTTTTTTGTGAATGCCTGTTGTATTATAGGGTTGGCTACCTATTATAATACAAGATAAGGAATGAATTACCTGTGTCGCAAGACCAAACTATTCAATGTAAATGAGAGGATTTGTTGGATATGCCTTAGTGTTAGAGGGATTAACACAACTAGAAGTTAATTGATATACTGTTTATGTTTTGTGGTTATTTCATTTACAGTATATCAATGAAAAAAATGTAAAAAGGTTGTTGACATCTAATTCAATTTATGTTATGATAAATTGTAAAAAAAATATTTAGGAGATTAATTATGATTAGAAAATATAATAATTTAGATACAGATAAATTAATAGAAATTTTAAATAATATATTTGAGTTAAATTGTAAAAAATTTAATAGAAAATATGGAACAGATATTATAGAAAAAGATTATGAAGATATTATAGATTTTTCAGTTGTAAGAACTTCAAAAACAGATAATCGACTTGATTATGCTGAAATCGAATTAAATAATTTTACGGCAACAATATTTTCAGAAAGAGGAATTGAGAGAATTTACAATAAAAAAGGTTATCAAAAATTAGGAAGAAGGGCAATGAAAGAATCAAGAATGTTATCATTTTTAAAAACACTTATGAAAAAGTGTATAAATAAAAATAATTATAAGGGGTATATTAATGAATAGTTTAGGAGATTTAATTAAATTATATGTAAATATATTTGAAAGCATTGAAACTAGAAAAAATTTTAAAAATTTAAAGTACATTTTAAAAAAGTTAAATAAGAATTTTGAATATAATGAATTTTTCACCACCTATAATATTAGTGATAATGTTAGAGGGGACATTTATAAAATTTCAATATGTGAAATGAATCTTGATAGACGTAATTATCTTGACTATACTGTTGCAATTTATAAAGATTTTAATAAATTAGTATATATTACAAAAAATATAAAAGGAGAGAGATAAAATGAAAAAAGCAATAAGTAAATCAATAACACTTAACGAAAATGAATGGGATAAATTATCTTTACTGAGTGAAAACAAAATAAATAAAATGGTGCAATCAATAGTGAGAGAGTACCTTAATAAAAATGAAAATAAATTTTTATACGATGTTTTAAAGAAAATAAAAGATATTGACTTTTTTATAGTTGATATTGAAAGAGATAGAAAAATATCAGAGAAGTTTGAAGATATTACTGGAGAAATAGTACAAAGGGTGTATGATTTTTCTGACAGCAATAGATATACAATATTTCAAGGGGAAACATTCAAGGTATTAAAAGATAATCAGAATAGATTATCAATGGTTTATAAAACAAAAGTATTACAGGAAGGGGACAAAGAATTAAAGGAGGTGTTTTGAAATGAAAAAATTATTTTCAGAAGTTGTTAAAAATATTTTAAATTCTAAAATAGATTATGAATATATTGAAATAATGATAGAATATAAAAATATAAAATATGCAATATATTCAGATATTGTAGAAAATTATAATAAATTACCTAGAAAAAGGATATTAATTATGACTTATGAATATGATAGAGAAGGAAATATAATTTATAGAAATGATAATATTAATATTTATAATTTTATAGTAATTAACCCTGATGATGAAGTAGATGTAATTTCAGAATTAAAACAATATTAATAAATTAGACAGATGTTAAAGTCTATAAAACATAAACTATTAAAAAATATTGGAGGTAATTAAAGTGAAAGATTTAGTAAATTTATGGAAAGAAACTATTGAAGTTTTAGAAAATGAAGGTAATTCTTGGGAAGATGTAATAAGAGTAGGAACAGAAGATGGTTATATAGATAAAGATTTATTTAAAAAATTAGCTAAAGAAACAAACTATGATAATGGTTATGGTGCAGTTGAAATTGCTGAAGATTTAATTATTGAAGGTAAAGATTTTAGAATGATACGTGGGGAATATGACGGTAGTGAGTGGTGGGACTACATACTGTTAGAAAACTTTATCGGTAATGAAGAATTAAAAGATATTAAAGTGTTGTCTGTTGAAAACAGTAATAAAATTTTAGGTAATGATTATGTTGGCTGGAAAAGTTTAAAGTTATTAAATGAAAGTAATAATAAAAATAATTAAAATTTAGGAGGAATAAAAATGTTGAATAAAAGAGTGAAAGAAATTAAAGAAAAATTAGAAGAAGATTTACCTAGTGAAGTTGTGATTGAGAATGAAACATATTACAGAATTTCATCAAAAGGGGTTACAAATACAGATATTTACATAAATTACAGAAGGAATGACTATGATGATTTATTTCTGATGTTTTGTGTAGATGTAAAAAATAGAAAAGTTAAGTTTTATCCACAGAAGTTGATAAGGGTTGATATAGATAAATATTTCAGGATAGTTGAAAAATATAGAACTATATCAAAAGAGATTGAAGGTGTATTAAAGAGAAGCGGGTTGATAGTATGAGAGTTAAAGGGAAGCGATTACTAAAACAATGCACTTTTTTCAATATGATACAGCAATATCGGGATTTACAATTAAATGATATTGTAAATATTGATTGGGGAAATGATTACATTGTAAAAAGCATATCAAATATCAATAATGAAACAAAATACTCATTAATTGATATAAAAGAGGGTAAAAAAATATATTTAATAGTGTCTAAAGAATATTTAGATATTCAGTATGTAACATTTACTGATTTAAGACATACTATTACAGTAAGAAATGATTACGTATTGATTGATAATAAAAGATTATCTAGAAATTCAGGCTATTATATAATATATATGAATAAATATAGAGTAGAAAATTTATTTGATTTAGTAAAATTATCAGGAGATGAAATTGAATGAGAGATGAGTTAGAAATTTATGAGAAATTAAAAGATACAGCTATAGATTATCTATGTGAGTATTTAAAACAAGGGAGTTGTAGAGAAGTTAAAAGATTAAGACTGAAGATAAAAACATTATGCTGGGTTTTAGATAGAATGGACTTATATGAAGAAATGCCTAAAAACAGGATAGAGGTATTAATTTTACAGA
>ERZ773065.30-NODE-30-length-103055-cov-17.480320_pt1 | contig 103055 bp, 98 predicted proteins | sample MGYA00580623_ERZ773065 | MGnify/ENA primary metagenome ERZ773065 (study PRJEB29015, sample SAMEA2738017) | human oral metagenome | biome: human oral; feature: human-associated habitat; material: dental | place: China | collected 2047 ... | reverse complement strand
TTCCCGAAGCATCGTTCGCAAGCCCGCAGATCGCCCGCGCAAGCGTCGTCTTCCCTGTCCCGTTCGCCCCCGCGATCGCGATGATCTCGCCGGCATTCGCCTGGAACGAGATGCCTTTCAACACCTCTGCGCCGCCAAGCCGGACGCTCAGGTTCTCGAGGGAGAGGACGTTGCCGGAAGCGCTCGGGCACGCTGTCGCCTCGGGCTGCAGGGCGGCAAGGTCGCGGGAACGCAGACCCCTGCTGCGCACATTCTTCGCCGAAAGCCTCCTGAAGTCCTCGATGGGCATGTCCGAAACGATCGCCCCATCCTGCAGATAGATCACGCGGTCCACGATGTCCATCAGATACCAGATGCGATGCTCGGCGACGAGGATCGTCTTCCCCTTCTCCTTCGCCGTCCGCATGAGCTTCGCAAGCTCCTCGATGGACCTCATGTCCAGGTTGGAGGACGGCTCGTCGAAGACCAGCACGTTCGGGTCGGAGGCATAGACGCTGGAGAATGCGATCTTCTGCTTCTCCCCGCCGGAAAGCTCGAACACGCTTCTTCCCCTCAGCGCCTGGAGGTGCAGCTCTTCGGTGACATCATCCAGTCGAGCGCGGAGCTGCGCCCGCGCGATTCCCCTGTTTTCCAATCCGAACACGATCTCGCTGTCGACATCGGCATTGAAGAACTGGGTCCGTGGATTCTGGAATACGGTTCCCACCGCATCGGAGAACGCGGCGATCTCGGTTTCTTGGGAATCCATGCCGTCCACGCATACGGTTCCCGCGAGCTTTCCTTCAAAGAAATGGGGAATCAGCCCGTTCACGAGCCGGGCGACCGTCGTCTTCCCGCAGCCCGATGCACCGCAGAGCAAGACGCATTCTCCACGAGCGATGCGAAGGGACAGCCCGCGCACGCCGCCCCTGCCGCCTCCATCGTCCTTACCGCTTCCGCCGCCTCTGCCGTCCTTCGCGCGGCCCAGGTCGTCTTCCCTCCCTTCCCCGGAGAAGGTCGTCCGATACGCGAAAGAGACATCCTGCATCTCGATCATCAGAACACCCCCCTCGCGTTCGCGAAGACCATGCCTGCGACCAAGGCCGCATAGGCAAGGACCGCCGCCGCATCGACGGCGGAAAAGGAGGGTTCTTCCAGACTGGTCCTCTCGTGCGCATGCTCGATGCCACGCGTGATCGCGGCCTGCGTGATCTCGTCGGATATCCTCGATGCGGATACGAGCAGGGGGACGTACACATGCTCCGTCGTCTGCGCGGGATGGCGGATCGCCCCGCCTACCGAGGCCGATAGGCCGCGAAGCGCCATGGCGTCTCGGATGGCGGCCCATTCCTCGGCCAGGGTGGGAAGGTATCGGAGCGTGACGGCGAGGGCGATCGTCAGGCCTTTGGGCAGCCGAAGCTTCGCGAGGGCGGCCAAAAACGTGCTCACGCGCGTCGTGGAGACCAGGTAGCTCCCCAGCATGAAGCAGGGCAGAAGCTTCCGGATGTACACGGCGAACATGTAGACGACCCCGCCGGCCGCCACCGGAAGATGGGGCACCGCGCACAGCTGCACCGCTAGAAGCAGGACGAAGAACGAGCCGTACCGCACCGCCTTCTTCGGCTGTCCCGACGCCGCAAGCATCAGAAACGGAATGCCCGCATACGCGCATTCGACGGCGATGCTCCTGTTCAGAAAGACGGAAACGCTCGTGATCGCCAGAATCAGGAGCTTCGTGCGCGGATCGAGCCCCATCTACGCGATCCCCGCCTTCTCGAAATGCTTCCTCAGAAGCCTCTTGCCGATCCAGCCCCCGATCAGCGCGCAGACGAGGGTCCCGGCGACCAGCGCGGGAAGGATCCACCACGTTCCCCCGATGGCATGGATGACTCCCTCGAAGGAGGCGACATCCCCTTTGCTCCTCATGAAGGCATCGAACTGCTCAGGCATGACGACCATGGGAACATACGCGCCGAGAGGCGCAAGCGCCATCACGCAATAGGCGGCCAGGTTCTTCCTGAACGACCTGAAGCCCCCCGATGCGCAGATTCCGTCCGCCATGATCCCGAATACCAGGAAGAACGCGGACATCATCCAGAACATGCCCGTGACGAACAGCAGGATCGCGGCGATGACGCCGAGGATGGAAAGGGCGCCCCTCTTCGGGATCTTGGCCACGTACAGCATGAAGACCGTCCCCGTGAACAGGGCCACGATCATCGGCATGAACGGAAACGTGACAGGCGTCATCTGCGCCACGCCGCCGACCACGAACGCCACCACGGCGTAGATCAGCGAGAAGATGCCGACGGAGATGAAGTCCCTCGTCTCCAGCCTCACCGAACCCGTCTTGCTCATGATTCGCCTCCAAACGATACGTTGGTTTGTAAGCTTCAGCTAACTTATTGTGGAAAAGAGCGTCCGCTCCGGATGAGCGCCCTCCTCCGGATGGACGTCCCGCTCCGGAACGAGCGCCTTGCTCCGGACGAACCAACCTTTCCGGAGAGCGCCCTACTCCAGTCGAAGGAGCCCCTCCCAACCCGAGCTGAAGAACCTCGCGAGCTCCTCGACATACTGCATGGCCTCGTCCTTCGGCATGGCATGGACGATGGTCTCGCACACGGCAGTGAAATAGGCGCTCGTGATCATGTGGTGCAGCTGCCTGGACATCCTGCCGCTCAGCTTTCCCCTCTCGCGGAGGATGCCGTAGTACTCCTCCGACCTCTCCACCTCCAGCTCGACGAGGTCATGGATGAAGGAGGCGTATCTCGTGCCTTCCGAGCAGCACAGGATCAGCCTGAACTCGTCGAAGTGGGCGTACAGGTACTCCACGAAGGAGCGGAGGTAGTGCGTGGACAAGGCAAGGCTGTCTCTCGTCTTGTCATCCGGGATCAGGTCGAAGTGGGCGTCCTGTGCGGCCTTGAACTGGCTCACGAGCCCGTCTGCCGCCTCCCCGACGATGTCCTCGAAGAGGGCCGCCTTGTCCGGGTAGTAGCCATAGAACGCGCCCTTCGTGAAGCCGGCCTCGGCGACGATCCTGTTCAGGGAGGCATCCTTGAAGCCCTTTTCGAGAAACTCCCGCTTCCCGACCTCCAGGATCTTTGCCTGGGTTTCCGTTCGGTCCATTCGTCCCCCGTCCACGGACTGGTGCACTCATGCCGAGCTGGCGCGCACACGCTGGCAATACCTTACATACCGGCAGTATATACCACTAGTATATATTTGGCGTCGAGACTGTCTTGCAGAATATGACTGGACGGGACAGCAAGTTTTGTGAGCGGTGCTGGAGGTCAGATCACAATAACTCGTCACACATCCATTTTCCGAGGCCTCAAGGACAGCAGGAGAACTATTGTGAGTGACCTATCAAGCAAGACTCACAATAGTTCGTCTCGTATCCCCGATGCACCTAAAAGATGGACGGGAGGGGAATATCTGTGAACTGCCGCTCCAAGAGGCTCACAACAGTTCCCCTCCCATCCAAGGGCTGCCCAAAAATGGACGACAGGCGAGTTATTGTGAGTTCGCCTCGAGTGGTGCCCTTCGCCTTGCGCGGCACTCACGATGACCAGCCCCTCCTTGCCTAAGGCGGCCAAAAGCCTGTCCCACACCACTCGTTGGGGCCTTGCAAGGTAAAATGACGGTCGCAACTGCGTCCCAGGGGCATCACGGCCGTACCCCAGAGTATATTCAAGAGTATATTCAGGTCTATGGGCCGTGCTCGTCCAGGCCATGCGGGCCGTTTCGGGCCATATGGGTTCGCCCGCCCCATGCGGTCCGCGACGGGTTCTGCTCGCCATGACGTGCTCATGCCCGCCGTACGTCGGGTCGACATGGGGGCGCGGGGAGGGGAGAGGCATGAAGGAGAAGATCGAGCTCCAGGTGGTGCTGGCGCCCACGCACGCGGCATATACCTTCAGGGTTCCGCTGGACCTTACGGTGGCCGAGGCCGCCACGCTCGTCTCGCGCCTCCTGGAGCGACAGGAGCCGGCACTCTGGAGGGCGACCGGCAAGGAGGACCTCATGCTCTGCGACCTCGGGGCCGAGGATGCCGGCGAGCTGCTCAACCCAAACGAGACAATAAGAGCGCTGAGCGCCTTCGGGGTCCTCGCGAACGGGACTCGTGTGGCGTTGGTGTAGGAGGAACGTGAAGGAGAGGCTCAGGAAGTCGTTCAAGGGTGGACTCAGGCTGCTGACCCTGACGCTTGGCAGCGGGGAGCACCTTGACTACGTTCGCTCCGAGTGGCTGGCAGAGGGCCCGGGCGAGGGCCTTCTCCCCTTCAGGTACCAGGGGTGCGAGAAGGGCGCCACCCTCAACTATGATGTGCTGGGCCTGGTCCAGCTCCCGCAGTTCGTGAAGGCCCCGCTCTCGTCCGCCCAGTACGAGTCGCTTCTGCGCCAGCTCTGCTCGGTCGTGGCGCTGTGCGTCTCGCAGGACGTCCCCACCTCCGGGCTCTGGTTCGATCCCGAGGGGGTCTTCGTGACGCCAGAGGGCAGGCTCCGCTTCGTCCTCGTCCCCGTCTCGGGCTACGTCAAGGCACAGCACTCCACGCCGCTCGAGCTTATCGGGTGGTTGGGGTCGTCGGCTCACGTGAGCATGGCCGTGGGGGAGAGCCACCGTCACGTGAGCGCGGTAGGCGACTGGGCCCGGCGCCAGAGCGTCTTCTCCCCCCAGAAGTTCGGCCGCTTCCTCGATGGGGAGTACGAGCGCACGCCTGTGCCTGGGCCTGGGGCAGGCCCAGGCTCGCCGGGCCCCAGCACACTGTCGGACTCCAGCCCATTGGGCCGCGGCTGCCATGATTGTGCGGAGGCGGCCAAGTCTGGCCGTGGGCAACGGGCCGCCCAGGGGCGTGACGGGGCGACCCTCGACCCGCTCGACCTCTTCGGCGTAAACGCCCAGGGGAGGGCTCCCCGTCCCATGGCGAGGCGCATCTCCCGGGCGACCTACGAAGTCGTGCCCCATGAGGTCGAGCGGCCGTCCGTCTCGGGCGACACGTCGAGCCTCGGCTCTGGCTCGCTGGGCACGCGGCAGGACGCCATGCGGCCCGTTCCTGCGGCCGATAACGGAGCCCCCGCGATCGCCTCGCCGCCGGCAGTCTCTGTCAGGCGACTGCGCGACGGGCTGCGCCTGCAGGTCCCGGGACAGCCTGCGGTGCTCGGGAGGTCTGAGACATGCGACCTCCATTTTGGCGGCAACCTCGGCATGAGCAGGCGCCACCTGGAGGTGAGCCCCGATGCCGACGGGCTTACGATCAGGGACCTCGGCTCCTCGAACGGCACCTACGTGGCGGGCTCGCGCCTCGCGCCCCAGGGCAGCGTGCACGTCGACCGCGGTGGCCACTTCACGGTTGCGGGCGACGACTTCCTCGTGGAGTAGGCTCGGGGCAAGTGCGCCGACGAGGTCGGGCGTGCGGTCACCGCCGGTCGAGGACGGTCCCCGAGACGCTGTGACCCGACGCCAGCTCGAAGTGGAGCGTCACGATGCCCAGGTCGACGTTGCTGAAGAAGCCGCCCGTCGACCGGCGGGTGACGGTCTCGCCGTCCGCGCCGAGCGTGAAGAGGAAGTGCTGCTGGTTCATGGCGGTGGGCGCAAGGGCCGCCGCACGCATGCCGCGCCTGAACCAGTCGGGCGTCTCGGGGCCGTGGGTGTGCGAGAGTTCGGACAGCGGCTTCGAGCGATGCGGACATCCCTCGGCGGCGGCATAGCCCACGGCGATGACGATCACGAGCCTCTCTCCCGGGGCGATGTCCGCCTTGACCTTGCGCTTGCCGAAGGTCCCGCCAACCCAGCAGGTGGAAAGGCCCGCCTGCTGCGCCGCAAGAACGACCTTCTCGCCGAAGTAACCGCAGAGCTCGTCCAGGTCGGGCGACTTGGGGCCGATGCAGGCGACGTAGTTCTGCACGTTGTCGAACCTTCTGCGCGCCAGGAGGCCCCTAAACGCCCCGGGACTGTCACGGACCAGCTGAAGATGCAGGCCCGAGGCGGCATTTGCCCGGGAGATGGCATCCTCGAGGGCGGCAAGCGCCTCTCCCTCGATGGGCTTGTCGGTGAAGCGCCGCACCGAATGGCGCTGCTCGATTGCCTGCGTGACGTCCATACGGGCGCTCCTCTCGTTCGCGTGCTCTCGTCTATCCTATCAGGCTCGCAATGACCGACGCGAACGCGATGACGACGCCCACGATGGATTCGCCGCCCAGGACGCCTGAGGCCACCACCAGGGCACCTTCCCGGGCGTCCGCCTCCCGCCGCGTACGCTCTCCATCTGACAGGCCCGTGCTGCGCGCCCTCGCGACGCGATCCCACGCCAGCTTGGCCACTGATCCAAGAAATGCCGTGAGCGTCATGTAGAAGGGCAGGTAGACACCCAGTCCAACCATCATGGCCGGAAGCTTCGCAAGGTACAGGGCAACTCCCGCCGCCAAGCCTGCCACGAAGGCGGGCACGCTCGGGATGCCCGCGACCATGGCGGCCACGACGGACGCCTGGGCCGAGACGAACATCCGGCCAGGCCCGAACGCATCCGGACCGTATGCGGTGACGAGCGCGACCATCACGCCCGCCGCGACGAGGGCGCCCAGCACGCCGCCTATGGCCTGTCCCAGCCACTGCGCGCGCGGGTCGGTCCCCAGGATGTGCCCGGCGCGGAAGTCGTTCATCACGTCGCCGGCAAGCCCGCAGGCCACGGCCACGATGCCGGCCACGAAGAACAGCTTGACCTGGGCAAGCTGCGCGAAGGCGGCCACCAGCAAAAGGACGATGAGACCGAAGATCTCCATGGGGTCTATGCCGGTCTGCCCGCAGGACTGCGCGCTCATGATCGTGGTCACGAAGCTGAGGAGGACGACGGCGATCGAAGGCAGGGGACCCAGACCCAGGCCAAGGCACGCCATGACCGCGACGGCGGCCGTTGCCAGCCCCAGGATTCCGGCGTCCGCGCGCAGCCTGCCCGACACCAGCGACGCGGCCGCGCCCTCATCGCCCGACCTCAGGCCGGATGCGATGGCCCTGGCCTGGGGGAGGATGTCCTTGAGGACGACTGCCGCCCCCGAGCCCATCATGAGGCCCATGCCCAGGGACTTGACGATGCCCTGGGCGCCCGCCACGTCCCAGAGGCCCAGTGCGCCGCCTCCCACGACGAGGCCGAAGTTGGCGAGGACGCCGCCCGCGAACCAGAAGGCCACGGCCGTGCTTCCCACCAAGAAGCCCACGGAGAGCATCATCGGCGAGTTGTAGATGCCAAAGCCCACGCCTGGGATGGGAAGCGCGCAGAGCATGGTGGGGATGGCCCCGAGGGCGTCGCGCAGCGCGCAGTAGAGTCCCGCCACGCCCATGGATGCGAACAGCTGCCGTCCGGTCCTGCCGCCGGCCTCGGTGGCACGCAGGGTCTCGGCGGCGGAGGTGCCCATGGGGAACTCCAGCTGGGAGTCCTCGATGAAGTGGCGATGGATGAGCGCCGTGCAGACCAGGCCCATGAGGGTGCCCGAAAGTGCGACCAGGAGCATCTGGGCCATGCCGACCTGGTCGGCGTAGCCCAGCATCCAGGCGCCGGGGATGGTGAACGCCAGCCCGCCAGCGACCATGGCCCCCGCGGACATGATGGTATGCGTGACGTTCGCCTCGCTCAGCGAGGCGTTTCCCAGCAGCCTGAGGAAGAACAGCGAGACGACCGCCGCAAAGACGATGGGCCAGGGGAGGGCTCCCAGGCGCAGTGCCGTATAGGCGGAGGAGGCGGTGATGATGGCGCAGCCAATGCAGCCGATGACGACACCGCGCAACGTGAGCTGACCACGCCACGAGGCGTGGCCGGAGGGTTTGTCCATGTGCGTGCTCCTAACGTATATCCGCTCCCCCTTGTGGGGAGTCGGGTTACCGGACGTCCGCCGCGTCGGACGGGCACGGCGAACTTGCTACAGTATAGGCAGGCGGAGGCGCAGGCGCGGGCGAGGGGGATGGTGTCCATGGCCGTTGCGGAAGGCGGGGTCGTGCGGGATGGGCCCTGGCAGGTGCTTGCCGTGGACGTGGGCAACACCACGACGGGGTTCGGCCTCTTCGCCGCTTCGGCGGCCGCGGAGGCGGAGCCCCTCTCGACGCTTACGCTGACGACCCCGGCGCGCCTCACGTCCGACGAGGCCTATCTGCAGGCCATCCATGTGCTGACGGGCCTCTGTGGCCAGACGGGCGTCCCGCCCGTCCGCGCGGTCCTCTCCTGCGTGGTTCCCGTGCTGATGGAACCGTGGCGCCTTGCGCTCGACCGGCTGGGAGGTCCACGTCCGCTCGTGGTCGGCCCAGGGGTGCGCACGGGCATCGCGCTGCGCTACCGCGACCCCTCCGAGGTGGGTTCGGACCGCCTGGCCGACGTGCTTGCCGCCCGAAGGCGCTACGGCGCGCCCGTGATCGTCGTTGACTTCGGAACGACGATGAACATGGAGGTAGTGGACCGTTCCGGCACCTTTGCCGGGGGCATCATCGCACCGGGCCTCGCCCTGTGCGCGCGTGCGCTCGACCAGGCCGCGGCACGGCTCCCCATGATCGAGATTCGACCACCGCGCGAGGTCGTCGGCCGCTCGACGCGCGAGGCCATGCAGTCAGGCGTGGTGCTCGGCGAGGTCGCACGCATCGATGGCCTGCTCGACCGCGTGTTCGGCAGCCTGGGTTACGAGGCGCCGGTGGTCGTGACGGGGGAGTATGCGGGGGAGCTTGCAGGCCTGGTGTCCCACGAGGCGGCGGTCGACCCCACGCTCACGCTGCGAGGCCTGCACCAGTTGGCCCTGGCGAATCCCCTCGCGGGTGCGGGTAGGGACGGCTCGGGTGCGGGCGGCTCGGGCACGAGCGTGCATGCAAACTCCGGCAAGGCTTAACCCGGGCGCAAGGAGCGCTTAATCTGCGAGTGAGACCATACGACGCGACAGGGGCGAGGGGCGCCCCGCGGCACCGAAGGGACCCATGGCCATGGAAAGACTCGAGAAGGTCGAACTCATCCGCGAGAAGTGCGACGTCAGCTATGAGGACGCCAAGGAGGCGCTCGACGCCAACGGCGATGACGTGCTGGATGCGATCATCTGGTTGGAGCGCTCCGGCAAGGCGAGGACCCAGAGTGCGCACTGCTCCACCAACTCCACGGCGCAGCAGCCCGTCTCGGACGAGATGCGCGCAGCCCAGGAGGCCTACCAGGAATCCGCCAAGCGGACCGACTTCTGGGAGCACGTGCACTCGGCGATGGGGGTCATCAAGGACCTCCTGCGCAAGAGCGTAGAAACCAGCTTCGTGGCCGAGCGTAACGGCAGGCAAGTCCTCTCCGTCCCCGTGCTCGTCATGCTCTTGGGCATCCTGCTGTGGGGTGCGACCATCTGGCTGGTCATCATCGGCCTCTTCCTTGGCCTGCGCTACCGTTTCGAGGGGGTGAGGAGCGTGACCGTGGACCTCAACGGCGCGATGGACAAGGCGGCCGATGCCGCCGAGACGATCAAGAGGGACCTTACCGGCAATGACTAGGATCCTGGTCGTAGAGGACGAAGAGAAGATCGCGCGCTTTGTCGAGCTCGAGCTCCGTCACGAGGGCTACGAGGTCGACAAGGCCGCGGACGGGCGCTCTGGCGTGGAGGCGGCCCTCTCGTCCGACTATGACCTGGTCCTCCTCGACGTGCTGCTGCCGCAGCTCAACGGCATGGAGGTCCTGCGCCGCCTGCGCCGTCAGAAGGACACCCCGATCATCCTGCTGACCGCACGCGATGCCGTGATGGACAAGGTGGCGGGCCTCGACGCCGGGGCGGACGACTACATCACCAAGCCCTTTGCCATCGAGGAGCTCCTGGCACGCATCCGCGTGACGCTCAAGCACCGTGAGTCGGGCCAGCTGCCTTCGACGTCGTCCGCCACGCTTGCGGCCTGCGGCGTCACGCTCGACCCAGATCGTCACGAGGTCCTCGTCCAAGGTGAGCCAGTGGCCCTCACCAACAGGGAATTCGAGGTCCTGCACGCCCTCATGGCGCACAAGGGGGTCGTCCTCACCCGCGCGCGCCTGGCGAGCGAGGCGCTGGGGTACGAGTACGTGGGCGAGACCAACAACATCGACGTCCACATCGCCCACCTGCGCTCCAAGATCGACGATCGCTTTGGCATCAAGCTGCTTACGACGGTCCGTGGGGTGGGGTATGTCGTCCGCGAATCCTGATGCGTCCCTCGCTCAGGCGCATCGGGAGCCCGATCGACAGGGACGCGATCGCCAGGGTCGCAAGCCACGTGGACGTGAGCTGCGCAGACGTGATTCGCCCGGTCTGCACGGACGTGGGCGGATCTCGTCCATTGCGCGCTCCATCAGCTGGGGCTTCTGGTGGCGCCGCCTGGTCGGCTTCATCTCCCTCGACGTGGTCCTGCTTGCCGTGGCCCTTGCCCTGGTCCTACATGGCTACAACCGGGCCCTGCCCGAGGGCTCCTTCGTGGACTGGTATCGCCCTGCGCCGGGCACCACGGTACGCGTGGGCGGCCCCTCCTCCATCCCAGGTGACCTGCGCGGCGTCACGTACGTCGTTACGTCTCCCAGCGGGGGGGAGCGTAGCTTTCCGCTGGGTGCCGACATGCTCGACGCCTGGCCCCTCTACGTCGTGGTGCTCGTGGCCCAGGCCCTCTCCCTTCTGGGTGGCCTGGATGACACGCGGCGCGTGAGGCGCTCGATGGCCCCCTTGAACGACCTGGCGCTGAGGGCCGAGGAGCTGGGCAACGCAAGCGTCATCGATCCCAGCAAGATGGAGAGCCTCGAGCAGGCCATAGAGCGGGCGACGGTCGAGTCGCCCCGGGTCGTCACGGGCGACCAGGATCTCGCGAGCATCGAGGTGGCCCTCAACAGGCTGCTGCGGCAGATGCAGGAGGCCAAGCTGCAGCAGATGCGCTTCGTGAACGACGCAAGCCACGAGCTGCGCACCCCCATCGCCGTCATCCAGGGCTACGTGAACATGCTGGACCGTTGGGGGAAGTCCGATGGTGACGTGCTCGATGAGTCCATCTCGGCGCTCAAGGTCGAGAGCGAGCACATGCAGGAGCTGGTTGAGCAGCTCCTGTTCCTCGCACGTGGCGACTCGGGCCGCAACTCCCTCAGGAAGGCTCCCGCCAACCTCGCGCGGATCGCCGTTGAGGTCTGGGAGGAGTCCGCCATGATCGATGCGAGCCATGCCTACCGACTCATGTTCGACGAGGGGTTGGCGCATGACGGGCGCTTCGCGACCACGGGCGATGTCGCCCTGCTCAAACAGGCGGTTCGCATCGTCGTGCAGAATGCGGCCAAGTACTCGGATGCGGGGACGCCCATCTCGTTTGACGTGGGCTCAGACACACACGGCATCGGAGACGACCGCGGGGGCGGAGGCAGCGTCTGGGTCTCTGTGGCCGACGAGGGCGTCGGCATGTCGCCTGGTGCCGCCGACCACGTATTCGAGCGCTTCTACCGTGCGGACAACGCGCGCGAGCGGGGGACGCAGGGATCGGGCCTGGGCCTCTCCATCGCCAAGTGGATCGTCGACAGCCACGGCGGGTCCATCGAACTGCTCTCGCGCGAGGGCGTCGGCTCCCGGTTCACGCTGCGCGTCCCGCGCGCGGCGGGCTGACGGCGTGGCGGACCCCGCCCGCCACATACGACCGATTCCGGCGGCCCGCCGGCAAGGGCCGCCCTCGCCGTGGCGTCCGCCAGCCGCCGCGGTCCGCCAGCCGCAGCGCCTACCAGCCGTGCGTCGCGTAGACCGCCTCATCCTCCCAAAGGACGACCTCGCCCGTGGCAAGCGAGCGGGGAACGTCGATGAGGCGCTGGTTGCGCGAGCCACGGAAGCGCAGGCCGATGTCGTACTCCGCCCGGACGAACGGACCATCCACCAGGACGTCCAGCGTGGCGAGGATGCGATCCATGTCAGGGCTGGCATGGTCGCCGTCCCCCGTGAACTCCTCCCACGTGCGACCGGAGTACAGCCAGATGTCCTTGGCGGGATACGCCGCGCGCACCCTCTCGAGGAAGGGTGCCAGCACGGTGGCGTTCTCGGGTTCGGTGGGCTCGCCGCCCAGGACGGACAGGCCGTCCACGTACGATGGCGAGAGGGACTCCAGGATCCTGTCCTCGACCTCGGCCGTGAAGGGATCCCCCACATGGAAGGACCAGGCTCCGGAGTTGAAGCAGCCCGGACAGCGTAGCCGGCAGCCCGAGACGAAGAGGGAGGTGCGCACCCCGACCCCGTTGGCGATGTCGCAGTATTTGATGCTTGCGTAGTTCACTGTCAGCCTTCGGTCACGCTGTTAGAGGTGCAGCACGCGATCCTTGATCTCCTCCGTGCGACCTTGGTTCCAGAACTGGGTGCCAATGTAGCCGCAGGTCCTGCGGGCGACGTTCATCTTGGACTGGTCGTGGTTGTGGCACTTGGGGCACTCCCAGACCAGCTTGCCGTCATCCTCGACGATCTGGATCTCGCCGTCGTAGCCGCATACCTGGCAGTAGTCGCTCTTGGTGTTGAGCTCGGCGTACATGATGTTGTCGTAGATGAACTGCATGACGCGCACGACGGCCTCGAGGTTGTCCTGCATGTTGGGGACCTCGACGTAGGAGATGGCTCCGCCGGGGGAGAGGCGCTGGAAGTCGGACTCGAAGCGGAGCTTGGTGAAGGCGTCGATGTCCTCACGGACGTTGACGTGGTAGGAGTTGGTGATGTAGCCGTGGTCCGTGATGCCCTTGACCATGCCGAAGCGCTTCTGCAGGCACTTGGAGAACTTGTAGGTCGTGGACTCGAGCGGGGTCCCGTAGAGCGAGTAGTCTATGTCCTCGGCGGCCTTCCACTCGGCGCACTTGTCGTTCATGCGCTGCATGACCGAGAGCGCGAAGGGCTTGGCCTCCTCGTCGGTGTGGCTCTTGCCCGTCATGTACTTGACGCACTCGTAGAGGCCGGCGTAGCCCAGGCTGATGGTCGAGTAGCCTCCGTAGAGAAGCCTGTCGATGGTCTCGCCCTTCCTCAGGCGTGCCAGTGCCCCGTACTGCCAGAGGATGGGCGCGGCGTCCGAGAGGGTGCCGCAGAGGCGGTCGTGACGGTAGCGCAGCGCCTCGTGGCAGAGCTCGAGACGCTCGTCGAGGATCTGCCAGAACCTGTCTGCGTCCTGCCCTGAGGAAAGCGCGACGTCTGGCAGGTTGATGGTGACGACGCCCTGGTTGAAGCGGCCGTAGTACTTGGGCTTGCCAGGGACGTAGTTGCCGGCGTTGGCCACGTTGCCGTAGCCCCCCTCGGAGCGGTCGGGGGTTAGGAACGAGCGGCATCCCATGCAGGTGTACACGTCGCCCTCGCCCTCGACCTCGCCGGTCGAGAGCTTGTACTCCCTCATCTTCTTCTCGGAGATGTAGTCGGGGACCATGCGCTTGGCGGTGCACTTGGCGGCAAGGCGGGTGAGGTAAAAGTAGGGGTCCCCCTCGTGAACGTTGTCATCCTCGAGCACGTAGATCAGCTTGGGGAAGGCGGGGGTGATCCAGACCCCCTCCTCGTTCTTGACGCCCTGATAGCGCTGACGGAGCATCTCCTCGATGCAGAGCGCGAGGTCGCTCTTCTCCTGCTCGTCCTTGGCCTCGTTGAGGTACATGAAGACGGTGATGAACGGCGCCTGGCCGTTGGTGGTCATGAGCGTCACGACCTGGTACTGGATGGTCTGGACGCCGCGGGCCACCTCCTCGCGCAGGCGTTTCTCGACCAGCTGGCCGATCTTGTCCGCACCAGGGCGGGCGCCGATGGCCTCCATCTCCGCGTACACCTGGCGACGGATCTTCTTGCGGGAGACGTCGACGAAGGGCGCGAGATGGGCGAGCGAGATGGACTGTCCTCCGTACTGGGTGGAGGCGACCTGGGCGATGATCTGCGTGGCGATGTTGCACGCCGTCGAGAAGCTATGGGGCTTCTCAATCATGGTGCCGGAGATGACGGTGCCGTTCTGCAGCATGTCCTCGAGGTTCACCAGGTCGCAGTTGTGCATGTGCTGGGCGTAGTAGTCGGCATCGTGGAAGTGGATGATGCCGGCCTTGTGCGCCTCGACCACGTCGGCGGGGAGCAGCTCGCGCATGGCCAGGTCCTTGGAGACCTCGCCGGCCATGTAGTCGCGCTGGACGGACACCACGGTGGGGTTCTTGTTCGAGTTCTCCTGCTTGACCTCCTCGTTGTTCGACTCGATTAGCGAGAGGATCTTGTCGTCGGTCGTGTTCTTGTGGCGCTTCTGGTTCTGCAGATAGCGGTAGATGATGTACTTGCGGGCGACGGCGAAGCGATCGAGCGCCATGATCTGGTCCTCGACGAGGTCCTGGATCTCCTCGACGGTGACGGTGTGGCCTGCGGCCTTGCAGGCGTCCTCGACATTCAGGGCGGCGAAGCGCACCTCGCGCTCGGTGAGGCGCTCGTCGGCGGTCACCTCGGCGTTTGCGGCGTTGATGGCATTCACGATCTTCTCGAGGTCGAACTGCACCTCGGAGCCGTTGCGCTTGATGATCTTCATGTCTTCTCCCGTTTGCTTGGCCCTGCGCTGCTGCCCTGTCTGACTCTGCACTGCTGTGCCGTTGGAAAGGTGGTGCACGCCAGTGCCTGCCGGAAGGGATGTCCCCAGCCGGTCTACACCTTGTGCGCAAGAACACTATGACACAAGTTGTTGGGTATATGCGAGAACAAAATACTAGATATTGTTGGAAATAACGCTTGACTTCCTAAGAGGGGAGGCATTGCGCAGGTACCAAATTGGTTCTGTATCAACACTTTTGGCAAATGGGCGAGAGGTGCTTCGGCGTGCCTCCTGCGGGGCAACGGTTTGTCCACATTGGGTGGTGCCGTACGCGCCGAGGCTCGCGCGGGTTGGCCGTGGTGCAGAATGAGGTGCCGGGAGGCGGCCCGTCGGTGGCTTGCCTGAGTCTTCGCGTCACGCGCCAGCTAAGGAGACCGAGGATGACCGCATGGAAGAAGCTCGAGGATATCCGCGCCGCGTTCTTTGACGTCGACGGCACCCTCGTGAGCTTGGAGCAGAACTGCGAGCCAGAATCCACCAAGGAGGCGCTCAGGAGGTTGCGCGCGAACGGCATCATGCCGTTTCTCTCGACCGGTCGTCCCAAGTACACGCTGCAGCCGCTTGACCTGGGCGGCTTCGTCACCTTCGTCACGATCAACGGCCAGTACTGCTACACGCGGGAGAGGGTCCTCTACAAGAACCCGCTCAACGGGCATGACGTGGCGACCGTCGTGGGACAGGTGCGCCAGGGACTCTATCCCGCCCTGTTCCAGGAGGCGGAGCGCTGCTACGCCAGCGACCACAGCTCCCGCGTCCGCGACATGGAGCACTTCGCCAACCAGAGCTACCCCGAGGGCGACCTCCAGTGGGCCCTGGACGGCGACGTCTACCAGATCAACGCCTATGTCTATCCGGGCGAGGAGCAACAGATCCTGGACGCCACCGACGACCTCAAGGTGACGCGCTGGACCGACAAGTTCGTGGACGTGATGCCCAAGCATGGCGGCAAGTCTCTGGGTGTCCTGCGCATGTTCGACCTCTTTGGCCTGCGCCCCGAGGAGACCATCTGCTTTGGCGATGGAGAGAACGACCTGGGCATGTTTGGCGTCTGTGGCACCTCGGTGGCGATGGGCAATGCCTATGACCTGGTCAAGCGCCATGCCGATCACGTGACTGACGATGTGGACCACGACGGCATCTACAACGCCTGCGTGCGCCTGGGCCTGATTTAGTGAAAGTAGACAAGAAGCTAATAAAGGAAGATCGAAAGCAAATAGTAGATACTTAATCTGATCGCCAGACGCACTTATAGGACGGAGTATCACCATGGACACTTCCGCAAGCGATGTACCGCAGGGTGGAATAAAGGTACAAAAGCGGCAGAGTGAAATTCTTGATATGGTTAGCACGAAGCAAAGGGTTTCTGTCAAGGAGCTTGCTTGCGACTTCGAGGTCTCAGAGGTCACGATACGCAGTGATTTGGACTTACTTGAGAAGGAGGGCAAGCTGAAGCGCGTTCGCGGTGGTGCGGTGCTGCCCGACCGAATGCGTGAAGTCGCCGATATTGCCCGCAGAATGGAGATAAACTCCGAAGAGAAGAGAAAGATTGCCATCCGTGCAAACGCCCTCGTCTCAGATGGCGACTCAATCGCAGTTGATTCGGGTTCCACCTCCTTCGAATTCGTCAAGACGCTCTCCAACAAGAAGGAGCTCACCATTCTCACTCACGATCTTCGTATGGCGGCTTACGTCGACCGACAGTTGCCGAACGCATCAGTTATCGTGCTTGGCGGTGCCCTGAGGTCGCGCCATGGGTATTGTTGGGGTCCACTCACCGTGGAGTTTATCAACGAGTTCTTTGTCGACAAGGCTTTCTTGGGTGCCAATGCCTTTACGCCGGCACAGGGGTTCATGACCGAGAGCCCACACTCCGGTGAGGTTAAGAGAGCGCTTATCGAACACTCCCGCGAGTCGATCATGCTCATCGACTCTTTCAAGATTGGCATCAACAGCTTCATCAGGTTCGCTGATATAGGCGACCTCGACTACGTCGTGATGGATGACGATCCGGATGGAATCGTACAGCAGGCTGCGGGTAACACTAGTTCGAGTCCAGCCATCTTGAAGTAGTGGGGGCAGCAGTAACACATGCGATGTAGGTACAAGGTTTAGTTTCATATGCCAAAAGCGATGCGTGTAATTTGCTAGCGGTATTGTGTTTGAAATGCCATTAAGGTGATTTCTAACGAATTATCTTCGTTAATACGCTTAACCGAAAATTTATACCGTTTATAGCTTGCGAAATATTTACGATATATTTCGTATTACTTTCGTTATGATAAAAACTGTCCTGTGGGCGGGGGAGTCCGTTGCGGTACCGCATGCCAAGAAGACCAGATGCAAATCCTCGTTTGCGTTGTGAGAGCACAAGGAAGGGGAGAACGAATGAGAAAGTTCAAGTTCGGTGTCGATACCTTCATCTGGAGTGAGGCGTTCGAGGAGAAGGACCTATGGGTTATCAAGAAGGCCGACGAACTCAACTTTAAGGTCATTGACTTCGCCGTCGCGCATCCCGATGCCTTCCCGACTCAGCAGGTAATTAATGAGCTCGCCAAGACCGATCTCATTCCGGTTACAACCACGACCTTGGGGTACGGCACCAACCCGATTTCCCCCAATCCTGAGATTCGTGCCGCTGCGCTTGAACATATGAAATGTATGGTCAACGTCTCAAAGGCAATAGGCGCAAGGATTACTGGAGGTGTGAATTACGCTGGCTGGGGATACCGTACCCTCAAGCCGAAAACGCTTCAGGAATGGGAGTGGGGTGTCGAGAGCATGAGGCAGATCGCGGAGTATGCGCTTGCGACGTATCCGGAACTCAAGATCTGTGTGGAACCCTGCAATCGCTTCGAGACCCATTTTCTCAACACGGGCTATGAAGCCGTGGCATTCTGCAAAGCGGTTGGAACCCCCAACATGGGTGTCCACCTCGATTGCTTTCACATGTCTCATGAGGAGCAGGACTGGACGAGCGCCGTCAAGGTCTGCGGCAAGCAGTACCTCGGTTACATTCACGTGAACGAGAATCAGCGTGGCATTCCGGGTACTGGCATGGTCGACTTTCATACCTTCTTTGGTGCACTTGAGGATATCGACTACGACGGGTACTGCGTCATCGAGTCTTTCGATCCCAACTTTGAGGAGCTTGCAGGCAATTGCTCTATTTGGCGCCGCTTTGCGCCGACCGGCGAAGAGCTTGCTGTCAGGGGCCTCGCCAACCTTGAGCGTATTGCAGATGAGGTTGATGCACGTAGGGAGCCAGGACCTGAACTGCAGCTTGCTGACTAGCAGGCATTTTGATTTCTGGGCAGGGGGGGGGGTAGTTAATTCATTTAAGTGAGGATCACGGAGGATATCACTGGGCTGAGTAGAGATACAAGGCGAGGAACAGGACCTTGCCGCGAAAGGAGCGCGCAATGCTTGTCAACATGCAACAGATTCTCAGAGACGCAGAAGATGGTGGCTATGCCATCGGCTGCATCAACACCCCAAACCTTGAGACCATTCGCGGCGTGCTTGCTGCTGCTGAAGAGGTCAATGTCCCCATCATTATCGACCATGCTCAGGTTCATGATGACGAGCAGGGGATCAAGGTAGAGGTCGTTGGCCCTCTGATGGTCGAGTATGCCAAGGCAGCGAAGGTTCCCGTATGCGTCCACGTCGACCACGGCTCAGATTTTTCATTTATCCTGCGCTGCCTTCGCGCCGGCTTCTCCTCCGTCATGTATGACCTTTCTGCACTGCCCTACGAGCAGAATGTCGAGAAGGTCAAAGAGTTCACTGAGTTTGCCCATAAGGCCGGCATCTCCGTGGAAGCTGAGCTCGGAATCATGACGCTCGCCATGGGTGAAGGGTGGACCCATGAGACCATCAAGAGCACTTATACAGACCCCCAGCAGGCCGCTGACTTTGCTGAACGTACAGGCGTTGATGCCCTTGCCGTTTGCTTTGGCACTGCGCACGGCATTTACGCCGAACCACCCATCCTTGACATTCCTCGCGTCAAGGCGATTCGTGAGGCCATGCCTGATGCTACTCGTGTCGTCATGCATGGCGGCTCCGGCGTTGACGAGGAGCAGATCCGAGAAGCCATCTCCGCTGGTGTCTCCAAGTTAAATTACTACAGCTATCTCGGTCAGGCTGCGACTAACAACATGGTCGAGATGCTCAAGGGAGTTGGCAAAGACCTTCAGTGGCATCAGAGCCAAGAAGCCCAAGTGGACTTCATCAAGGCATACGCCAAGCATGTCTTGACCGTCTTTAAGAACGACAACTAAGTCGAGCGGGCAGATCGTGGCAACGCAGAGGGTGCTTTGGAACAAGGCCCTTTCCAAAAAGGGGAAGGGACGCCTAGGGGAGGGGGCAAAAAAGTGTATGTCATCGGAGTCACCTCTTGCGCGACAGGCATAGCGCATACGTATATGGCGGCCAGCGCCATCAGGAAGGCAGCGAAGCAGCGCGGCTACAAGGTCAAGGTGGAGACTCAGGGCGCAGTCGGCATTGAGCATGAACTGACCGAGAAGAATATCAGCGCCGCCGACATCATCGTCTTCGCTAACGACGTCCAGATTACCAACGCTGGGCGCTTCAAAGGTTACGAAGGAAGGATCAAGCACTTTACGCCCGACGAGGTCATCAGGCGTCCTGAAAGGATTTTCGAGTAGTCGATGATCCCCTGGCGGATAAGAGAGTGCCCCCTCAGCGGGCAACAGAGGAAAGGGAGGGTAAAATGTCAGGTGGAAAGCAGGGTTTAGGGCGGCAGATCCAAAGCGCGCTCATGACCGGTGTATCTTACATGCTTCCGTTCGTCATCGGTGGCGGCATTTTGATTGCCCTGGGCTTCATGTTTGGTGGCTATCAGGTTCCAAGCGTTGAGCCCTATGGCTCGACCTTTTCGTCAACAATCTTCTGGCTAGGCAAGGGCGCTTTCGGCTTCATGGTGCCTATCGTTGCGGCCTACATTGCCTATGGCATTGCTGACAAGCCCGGCATTGCCGTTGGCATGCTCGGCGGCTTTCTTGCCGGCGATCCCTGGAACGTCGGTCAGGCCTCTGGTTTCATCGGTGGCATCATTGCCGGTCTTCTCGCTGGGTATATTGTCCTTCTCCTGAAGAGGATCAGGCTCCCCAGACACTTTGAGTCCATCGTTCCCACTTTGATCATCCCTCTCGTCGGTATGATTCTCGAGGGCCTGATCATGTTCTATGTCGTTGGCGCCCCTTTGGCTGCGCTTACTGCCGCGCTGACCAATTGGCTCAACGGTCTTGCGGGAGGCTCTGCGATCCTACTTGGCATCATCCAAGGCTGCATGCTTGCCTTTGACATGGGTGGCACCGTCAACAAGGTCGCCTATGCCTTCGCCCTCGCTGCTATGGATGCCCAAAACTTTGCGCCCATGGCCGCAAACTTCGTCGGCTCAATGACCCCGCCGCTGGGCATCGCCCTAGCCGTCATCATCTCCAATAGGCTTGGTATGCATAGGTGGACTGGCGAGGAGAGGAGTTCGGGCAATCTCGTTGGCCTCTTCACCGGTGCTATCGCAATGGTTACCGAGTATGCGATCCCCTATGCTGTCGCCGATCCCCTGCGCGTCATCCCTGCCCTCATGGGCGGCTCTGCCGTAGGGTGTGCTCTTTCCTATGCCTTTGGACTGACCATGATGGCTCCCCATGGCGGCCTGTTTGTTGTCTTTGCGCTGAATAATGTGCCCTTGTTCTTCGTTGCTTTGCTCATCGGAGCCCTCGTCACTGCCGCATTGCTTCTCGTCCTCAAGAAGAGGGTCAATCCCGAGGATGAGGTTGAGTCCGAGGGCTTTGCGGACGACGAGGACGACGAGGAGTAGCTTCGTTCCACTTGACACCCATCTATGGATGCTTTGGGCCCGCCCCTGCCCTCGGGCGGTATGGCGGGCCGCCCCATGAGCCACCTGTCCGTATGCCGCATCCTGCAATTTCCGAAATGTGAGACAGTTCGAAAGGAAGCCGATATGGCCAAGCTCTCTGACATTCTTGAGCATTTCCCATTTGACCCTGGCAAAAAAAAGCCGATGCTGATCAGATGGCAGGACTACTCCACTGCCTTGTATCCGCCCAATGACGCCTCCACGTCGGATAACACCTTCACCATCGTTTCCACGGACACCTTCATGCTCGGCATCTATGAGCTCGCTCCTGGCTCTTTCTTCATGCCGCTCGACATCCACCCGGGCGACGAGTCTTACTACATCCTCGATGGTCCCGTCGTTCAGAGAAGTGGAAACGGACAGTTCGTCTGGCTTGACACCGGTGACGGACTTTGTATGCCCGAGGGCGCTTGGCACAGTGGCCACAACTTCACCGACCACAAGACCCGTATCCTCTACTTCATTGCGCCCAAGGCTTGGAGCGAGGATATACCACCGAAGGTCATTCCTTCCGACGAAGAGACCAAGTTCTACAAGGGTCCGAACAATGATAGGCTCCCTGACATGCGCGATGCTATGAAGGCCTTGGGCGGTCGCCCTGCATGCACCGATGACCTTGGTCACTTCCCTGCGGAAGGCGATGAGCTTCGTGCTGCTGGCGCCATCGTCGGCGTCCACAATTATGAGAAGCTCAACACCATCCACGGCACTCACCACCCGATGCTGATGCGCTTCATCACCAGCAACGATTTCGGCAACTTTGGCGAGATGATCCTTCCTGCTGGTGGCTATGGCCCACGTTGCTCCGATCCTGACAAGCACGGGGGTGATGGTTGTCTCTACTGTGTCAATGGCCCGATTACCGTCAATCTGAACGAGCTCGAAGAGAGTTACGTCCTTCAGGAGGGTGACAGCTTCTTCCTTCCTGCCGGTACTTCCTATCAGCTCGTCAACTTTGAGGCTGGGCCAATTAAGGCCGTCTTCGGAATTACGGAGCTCTAGTTAACGCGTGTCATCCGCATCATGGTCGGTGAGGTATGCGTTGTGGGTCTCCCTCCGTTTTTCTGCCAGAAGAAGATGGGAAGTAGAACATGAAGATTGCCATTGGCAGCGATGAGGCTGGCTTCGAACTGAAGAATCAGGTCAAGGGTTATCTCGAAGGCAAGGGTTGTAAGGTCGTCGACGTGGGCTGTCACTCCAATGATCCCGTGCTCTACCCTGACGTTGCCGAGAGCCTCTGCAAGAAGATCATTGACGGGACATGCGAGCGCGGTGTTCTGGTCTGCGGAACCGGCATTGGCATGGCTATGACGGCCAACAAGATGCCTGGCATCCGCGCGGCGGTCGGACATGACGCCTATTCGGTCGAGCGTATGGTGTTGAGCAACAACGCGCAGGTCATTACGTTCGGCGCACGTGTTGTCAGCTATGTTTACGTGACTCGCATGCTTGACATCTGGTTGTCCCTAGAGTTCAAAGATGGTTCGAGCACCCCAAAGGTTGACGAGATGTGCGCAATTGAGCGCAGGCACGCGCAGGACGAGAGGTAGGAAGCCATGCAGAGAGTCATCAATGATCCGGACATGCTTGTTGAGGACATGCTTCCCGGCTACCTCAAGGCAAACGAGAGGCTTGTTCATAGCTCGGCGGAGAACGTCCGTAGCGTTGTGTCGAATTTCGTTGGTGAGGGCGGGCCTCGGGTCGGTATCGTAACTGGTGGTGGCTCAGGCCATTGGCCAGCATTTATCGGCTACTGCGGAAAGAACATGGTTGATGCCGTGGCAGTCGGCGAGATCTTCTCCTCGCCCACTGTCAAGGCGTTCGAGCAGTGCGTGCGCGAGGCCGATCAGGGCAAGGGTGTTGCCGTTCTCTTCGGCAACTACGCAGGGGATAACATGAACGTCAAGATGGCCATGCGCCGAGTGAGGAGAGAGGGCATCGAGGTTTCCAAAGTCGTCGCGAATGACGATGTGGCTTCCGCAAAGAAGGAGGAGTCTGCAAAACGTCGCGGTGTTGCCGGCGAGATCCTCATGTGGAAGTGTGGTGGTGCAAAGGCCGCTATGGGTGGGAGCCTCGAAGAGGTCATTGCGTGTGCTCAGAAGGCAATCGATAGCACTAAGTCTGTTGGCGTGGGCCTTGGTCCCTGTACCATTCCCTCCAATGGTAGGCCTAACTTTGCCATCGAGCCGGGGACCATGGAGATTGGCATTGGTCACCATGGCGAGCCAGGCATCAAGGTTGAGGAGCTCAAGGACGCTCGCGGTATTGCGGACGAGATGGTGGACATCGTCTGCGGCGACGTTCCTTTTGGTGAAGGCGACGAGGTGGTGGTACTGATTTCCGGCCTTGGTGCCACTCCTGTGATGGAACAGTTCATTCTTGCCTCCCGCATTTACGATGACCTCGCCGAGCGTGGCATCTCCGTATATCGCTCCTATGTTGGCAACTATTTCACCTCGCTCGAGATGAACGGGATCACGCTCACTCTGATGAGGGTGGATGACGAACTCAAGGCGTGCGTTGACTACCCAGTTGATACCCCTGCTCTCGTCCAGGCATAGCAGACTGGAGTGCGACTATGCATTGCGATACCAGTTATGTCGACAGGGGAGGAAGACCAATGGTCGATGCCATCAAGAATGAGGGCAATGGCAGGATTGTCTGGGCTCTTTGTGATGCGATCCATGAGGCGAAGGACGGGTTGAGTGAGATTGACGGCGCTACTGGCGATGGAGACCACGGCGTGAACATGAACAAGGGCTTCATGCTTGCCAAGGGGAGAATCGAGGAGTCTGACAGTCTGTCTGATGCCCTTGCGGTGTTGGGCGGCGCGCTCGTTGATGACATTGGCGGTTCGATGGGCCCAATCTACGGCACGTTCTTCCTGACGCTGTCTGACGACTTCGATGGTAAGGGCGATATTGACGCTGTGGCTTTTGGGAAGGCTATTGCAGATGCGGCGGAGGCGCTCATGGATCTTGCTGGTGCGAAGCCCGGAGACAAGACTCTCGTCGATACCGTGCTTCCCGCTAGCAAAGCATTCGCCGATGCCCTTGAGGATGGCAAAGACTTCAAGACCGCGCTTACGGACATGAGCAACGGCGCTGAGACTGGCTGGCAGTCCACTAAGGACATGCAGGCGAGGATTGGTCGTGCAGCACGCCTTGGCGCGCGCAGCATCGGCCACTTCGATGCAGGCGCAACTTCGTGCCGTATCATCCTCCAGACACTTGCAAAGGAGTTCTCGTCTCGTCTTTAGCCTAGTGCGAAAAACTCACAGACTTGTGGCATTGCCCATCAGGTCCACGATGCTGTCGAAGCGCACGGAGGACGCCTCGATGGCCTCGCGTGGGCCGAAGACACAGACCAGGCGCTCCTCCTGTCGGTCGGCCAAGGGCCTCGCGAGCGCACGGATTCCGTCTGCGGTCACGGCAAGCTCCTGCGCACGGATCTGTGCGCGCCAGTCGGCAGGCCGTGCGCCAAAGTGCTCGCTGTCCTGTCGGCGGGCGACGGCGCGTGGCTTGGCTGGCGCGTCGTGGGCTGCGATGACCGAGACGATGTAGCCATCCAGCTCCTCCTGCGTCCCCGCCCAGCCCGCAAGCCAGGCGGCTGCGGTGCGGTAGCGCCCGAGGGTCGCGTCGACGCTGGGGTCGCGATACGACCAGAACTGCAGGTTTCCTGGGGTAGTGCGGCGGAAGCCAACGCCGTAGGCCCCACCCTTCACGCGGACCTCGTTCCACAGGTAGTCGAAGGAGAGGGCACGTGCCGCGACCTGCCAGTCGCCGATGCTGCCCGTGTCGAGCGCGGAGCGCGGCGAGCCCGCCACGACGAAGCTGACGTTGGAGGGGATGACGAACGCCTCGTTTGCGGGTGAGGGAAGCGGCGCCTCGAGCCGGTGGGCATAGGCCTCCCCGGAAGTCCCGTCGACGGCGGCGAGCCCCAGGGTCCCGCCCACCTCCCAGAAGCGCGCGAGGTCCTCATGGCTGCCGGTGAAGCTCACGGTGACCTCGTCCGCCGTGAAGACGCGACGCTGGAGCTCGGCGAGCTTGGAGGCCAGGGCGTCCCTGCGCTCGTCCCAGTGGGCGAGAAGCCCCTTCAGGAACTGGTAGAAGCCCACGCCTCCCATCTGGTCCGCCACTGCGGCCGAACTCGAGAGGTGCGCGGCGAGGCGCGATGAGGCACAGGAGTGTCCCAGGTTGGCGAAGCCTTGCTCCAGCGCGACGCGACGCTGGGTCAGCGCGGCGAGGATGCGGTCGTCGTCCGCGAAGGACGTCGAGGACCATACCTCGGAGGGTATCGTGGCCAGCTGTGCCATGCGCTCGGACAGGGCGCTGGCACCTACGACCAGCACGGGGTGGGCGAAGGTCGCATCGTCGTCCCGGCCGTAGGTCTCACAGAAGAAGTCCAGGCTGCCGAGGTTCTCCTCGACCAGCGTGTCGAGCTCGGCGGCGGAATGCGCGCGGGTATCGAGCTTGCCGAGGAGCTCGGCCAGGACGGCGGCGTAGGGCAGCTCCTCGAAGGTCAGGCGACGCAGGTCGAAGTAGTGGTAGGCGTAGCCGATCCGGTGAGTCGGCAGGTCATGGTAGAGGCAGGGGAGGGGGGCCTCCACCTGCGCAAGCGGCCTCTCCTCGGGCGCATCTGCGATGTCGTCGACACCCAGGCGTGGCAGCTTGGCCAGGTCGGAGGCCTCGTCGGGAGCCTCCTGCTCCGCACGCAGGCACCCCACCTCGGCGATGATCGCGTCAAGCTCCGCGTCCGTGAGCCCCTCCTTGAGATCCCTCAGTTCGCAGGCCTCCTCGTCTGCCGCGCCCGAGGTGGTGGGCACCAGCTCGATGGCCGCGCAGTGCATGGACTCGCATATCAGCCCGCGCAGCAGCCCCTCGAAGTAGCCGGACTCCAGGCCCGCGCGCATGTGGTCGATGGCATCCTGGTAGCGCAGGTAGTCCACGGGATGGCCGTCGTCGTAGAGCCAGCTCGAGAGGACCTGCATGGAGAGGGCGACGCCATCGCCGCAGGAGCCCCAGTCGCCCTCGCGCAGGTTGAACTCGGCCTGGGCGAGCGATGCCGAGAGGCGCGTGCGGTCGATCCCGTCTGCCACGAGCCTGCCGCAGACGTCCTCCACAAGCCGCTGGAACCGTGCCGCCACGCCGGGCCTGGCTCCCTTGAGCTGGAACATGGCCTGGGGTTGGAGCTCACCGTCGATTAGGGAGGCGATGAGGTCGTCGCCCAGGCCCGCGTCGAGGACGGCGCGCTTGAGGGGTGACTCGTTGGAGCCGCAGAGGGCATCCAGCAGGACGTCCGTGGCCAGGACGCGTTCCCGGTCCGTGGCCAGGCCGACCACGTAGGCAAGGCCGACGGAGGCGTTCTCGGGCGCGGTGGCCATCTCCACGCGTGCGAGGGGCGCTCGCACGGGAGCCTGGACGTCGAGGGGGTTGGGTGCGCCGCAGCCGCCCTCGGTCGCCCCATCGAAGCGCCGTGCGATGAAGGCGAGCTCACGGTCGATGTCGAGGTTGCCGTAGAGGATGGTGTAGCTGTTCGCCAGGGTGTAGTGGCGGGCATGGGCGTCAAGGAAGCGCTCGTAGCTGAGGGTGGGGATTGCACGCGGGTTGCCGCCCGACTCGTGGCGGTAGGCGGTGTCGGGGAAGAGCGCAGCGCTGAGCGCCTGGAACATCACGTCGTCGGGGTCCGACAGCGCACCCTTCATCTCGTTGAAGACCACCCCGTTGTAGCTGAGGGGGCCGTCCCTCTCGGCCAGCTCGAGATGCCAGCCCTCCTGCTCGAAGATGCGCGGGCGCCGGTAGATGGCCGGGTGCAGCACCGCGTCCAGGTAGACGTCCATGAGGTTCTCGAGGTCCTGCGTGTTGGTCGAGGCCACGGGGTACATGGTCTTGTCGGGGAAGGTCATCGCGTTCAGGAAGGTCTGCATGGAGGTCTTGAGCAGGCTGACGAAGGGCTCCTTCACGGGGAAGCGATCGCTGCCGCACAGGACCGAGTGCTCCAGGATGTGGAACACGCCCGTGGAGTCCGAGGGAGGGGTCTTGAACGCGATGGAGAAGGACTTGTTGTCATCGTCGCAGGCGATCCATAGCGCGCGGGCGCCCGAGGCGTCGTGGCGCATCACGTAGGCCGTCGCCGACAGCTCGGGGAGCGCCATCGCGGACGTGACGGTGAAGCCTGCGTGGCTTGTGCCCGCCGCGAGGGCTGGGTCGCAGGTGGTGAAGGGTGTCCTTGCGCTGGTGTTGTCTGACATGCGCGCTCCAAGCCTGGCCGTCTCGAGGCGTGGCGCCCCAAGAGGTGATGTGTGCTTTCCGACAGCCCCCACTCTACCCGTCCTTTCGGTGGCCCTGTCGCGACGGACGGTGCTAAGGTGCAATGCGCCAGACAATCACCAGAGCGTGCGGGGGATGCCGTGAGCAATTGTGCCGCGAGGGACGAGCGGGCCGCAGCGAATGTGGCGGATGGGGCCCGCATGGCGGGCGAGGCCTGCGCGGCAGGCGAGGACCTGGCGGGCGACCCCCGGCCGTCAGGAGGGTCCCGTCCGGTCACGTCCCATGGCAAGACGCTGTTGAGGGGCATCGTTTTCACGCTGCTGGGAGGTACGCTCTGGGGCATCAACGGCACCGTGTCCAAGGTGCTTATGGACGCCTATGGCGTCGATCCCCTGTGGCTCGCCAGCGCACGCGAGCTCACCGCCTGCTGGCTGTTTCTGATCGCCGCGCGCGTGACCTCTCCCGGGCGGCTTCACGGCCTGCTGCACGACCACCATGCGCTTTGGGGGGTCCTGGGCATCGCCCTTGGCTCTATCCTGCTCTCGCAGGTCGCCTACCTCGAGGCCATCGACTGGACCAACTCCGCGACCGCGACGGTCCTGCAGAGCCTCGAGGTCGTGCTGGTCATGGCCTACGTCTGCGTCGTGAACCGCCGCCGCCCACGCAGGCGCGAGCTCGTCGGGCTGGTGCTGGCGGTGGTGGGGACCTACCTGGTGGCGACGGGCGGCAACCCCGGCGAGCTTCGGCTGCCACCCATGGGGCTCTTCTGGGGCCTGGCCTGTGCTGCCGCCGCCACGATACTGGCGATCCAGCCCGTGCGCATGATCGGCCGCTGGGGCAACTTCGCAGTCAACGGCCTGGCCTTCCTCTTCGCGGGCGTCGCCCTGTCAGCGCTCTGCCATCCCTGGGAGCACATGCCCGCCCTCGACGCCTTCGGCGTCGCCCTGGTCATTGCGTCCGTCGTACTGGGAACCTTTGGCGCATATGCCCTCTACCTGCAGGGCGTCAAGGAAGTGGGCTCCGTGCGCGGCTCCATGCTCGCGACCACCGAACCCGTCATGGCCACGGTGAGCTCCGTGGTCTGGCTGGGAACGTCCTTCTCGCCCGCGGACCTCCTGGGCTTCGTCATGATCGTCGTGATGGTGTTCCTGACGGCGTAGGGTGCCTGCGGGCCCATGGGGCTACGGGTGCGTGGGACGGGGTCGCGGCCGAGGTCGCCTGCAGGTCCAGCCCCATCGATGGGTTACGCCCCGAAGCCTACTTCACGACCAGCGTGTCGCACTTGGCGTTGCGGATCAGGAACGTGGAGATCGAGCCGAGAAGGGCGTACTTGATCGACGAGAGGCCGCGTGCCCCGCAGATGATGAGGTCGGGCTCGATGACGTCGATCATCTCCTCCTTCAGGGTCTCGCGGATGCGTCCGGCCTTCACCGTGACCTCGACCTTCTTGATCTGGCCCTCCGCCTCGGCCTTGGCCACCTGTCCGGCGATCGAGCCGCGGAAGTCCCTCTCGAGGCTCTCGAGGAGGTCCATGGGGTAGGTCCCGGCGGTCTCCAGGGCAGTCGAGTCGATCACGTGGCCGACGTAGAGCTCCGCGTTGTTGTTTGCCGCCAGGATGATGGCCCTTTCGAGAATCTCCCCCTGCTGCTCTGTGCCGTCAAGGGAGACGAAGATCTTGTCGTATCCCATGTCCCGATAATCCACCATGTCGGACACCTCCCAGAACGTGCGGCCCATTGGACGTTAGCTGCAGTCTACCCACGACGTCTCCACGGAAGTCCCACAGCTGCGCGCGGTCGGGCGAGTGGTCGTGGTTCTCTTGTGTCGGTCGCCCGGCGCCGTCCGCGCGCTGTCATGATGGCTGTGCTTGATACGCCGCAAACGGGGCATCGGTCTTGCCCCGATGGGGATGAGGGGGAGTCTTTGGATAGCATCGAGCTGCTCAAGTCGGCGCTCTTTGGTCTGGTCGAGGGTATTACCGAATGGCTTCCCGTCTCATCGACGGGCCACATGCTGCTCCTCAACGAGTTCGTGCGGCTCGGTTCCTCCACGGACTTCTGGGACATGTTCCTCGTCGTCATCCAGCTGGGGGCCATCCTCGCGGTCTGCGTCATGTTCTTTGGCGAGCTCAATCCCCTCTCGCGACGCAAGGAGCCAGCCGCGCGTCGCTCCACCTGGGCGCTCTGGGCCAAGATCGTCGTCGCCTGCCTGCCCGCCGCCGCCATAGGCATCCCCCTCGACAACTGGATGGAGGAGCATCTGGGAAGCCCGTTCGTGGTCGCTGCGGCCCTCATCGCCTATGGCGTCCTCTTCATCCTCATCGAGACCCGCCGCGAGCACAAGGCCGAGCTCGCCTCGTCCATGGGGGAGGGGTCCCCATCCGTTCGCGGCAAGCACCTCGCGGCGCCCTCCCCGGAGGGGGACGGGTCCCATGCCAAGGCATCCCCCGCCGACCGGGACGCTCGCATCCAGGACACCGAGGACATCGACTGGCCGACCGCCATCGGCATCGGCTGCTTCCAGGTGCTCTCCATGGTCCCCGGCACCTCGCGCTCGGGGTCCACGATCATAGGTGGCCTGCTTCTGGGCTGCTCGCGTACCGTTGCGGCGGAGTTTACCTTCTACCTGGCCATTCCCGTGATGTTCGGTGCCAGCGCCCTGCGCCTGGCGAAGTACTTCCTCAAGGGCAACGTCTTCACGATGGAGGAGGCGGCGGTGCTCTTGGTGGGATGCGCCGTGGCCTTCCTCGTCTCCCTGCTGGTCATCCGCTTTCTGATGGGCTATATCAGGCGGCATGACTTCAAGCCCTTCGGCTGGTACCGCATAGCCCTGGGCATTGCGACCATCGCCTACTTCGGCCTGCGGCTCGTGGCGTAGGGGTCTGGGCACTGGGTTCCCCGGCAGGGGGCTATCGCTTCTCGGGCGCGCGGGGTGGCGCAACGTGGCCGGCGCAGTCCTCACCGCGGCATTGGTCTCCTCGGGCACGCGGGGTGGCGGGGCCATGCGGGGTGTGCGCCCCCCACGTTTGTTGCACGTAGGTTGCCGCAGGTATAGCCCTTGCATGAATGGGCATAATCGGACGAACAGTGTGTCCTTTTCCGTCATCGGCCCTCACGATAGCGGGCTAGTCTCAAATGAACGGCTTTTTGGGTCTGCCGTGGGGCTACGATGTGGGACACCGTCCAGCAGGAGATTCGAGGGCAGCCCATCGCAGGGCTGCCAAGGGGAGAGGTGCACCATGGCACTCAGTGACATCATGCTTGACCGCCGCCAGGCCATCGGCCTGGGCTTCGCGACCGCTGCCGGCCTGGGCATCGCAGGCTGCAGCACCAATGACGCTGCGTCGACCGACTCCATGCCCACCGACGCGTCGTCGCAGACGGGCGCCATCGATGCGAGCGCGTTCGACGCGCTGCTGGCTGCCGGTGCCGTCGCCGACGATGCGTCCGTCTCGGCCAGCTCGTGGGCCAAGAGGATCAAGGATGCCGGCAGCTTCCGTTTGGGAGGCGTCCAGACCTCCACGCTCTTTGCCCAGCTGGATGAGACGGACGGCAAGCTCCGCGGCTTCGATGCCGGCCTTGCGCAGCTGCTCGTCCGCTACATCCTCGGCGACGAGTCCAAATACGACTTCACGCAGGTCACTTCGTCCACGCGTGAGTCCGTCCTGCAGAACGACCAGGTGGACGCGGTCTTCGCGACCTACTCCATCACGGACGACCGCAAGAAGGCCATCTCCTTCGCCGGTCCGTACTACACCTCCCAGCAGGGCATCCTCGTGGCTGCCTCCAACAGTGACATCAACTCCGTCGATGACCTGGCCGACAAGAACGTCGCCGTCCAGTCCGGCTCCACCGGCCCCCAGATCGTCGCCGAGCTTGCGCCCAAGGCCGTGACCCAGGAGTTCACCACGGACGAGGAGGCGCGCACCGCCCTCGAGCAGGGCCGCGTGGACGCCTACGTCATCGACGTCACCATGCAGCTGAGCTCCATCGCCAAGAACCCCGGCAAGTACCGCCTCGCCGGCGAGGCCTTTGGCCCCACCGACGCCTATGGCATCGGGTTGCCGCTTGACTCCGACGGCGTTGCCTTCGTCAACGCGTGGCTCAAGGCCATCGAGGATGACGGTACCTGGGGGAAGCTGTGGAAGGTCTGCATCGGTGACCGCACCGCCGTCGCCAGCGTCCCCAAGCCTCCCGCGATCGGGGCCTAGCGTCGGCCAGGAGTCACCAAGTCGGAGGCCCTCCGTGCGCAAGAGCACCGAGGGCCTCCCCGCGTGAAGCAAGGAGGGGCCATGAGCTTCTCGGAGTTACTGACGAGCTACGGAGACCTGTACGTCCAGGCTTTTCTCAACACCTGGTCCATGACGCTCGTCTCGTTCGCCTGTTGCATGCTGCTTGCCCTGGCGGTCACCGTCATGCGCGTCTCGCCCGTCAGGCCCCTGCGCATGGCGGGAGACCTCTACGTGCAGATCTTCCGCAACATCCCGGGCATCTCGCTGCTGGTCATCCTGGTCTACGCGCTCCCCAACCTCAAGGTCGTCCTGGACTATCGCCTCTGCGTGATCATCACTGTGGTCCTCGTGGCGTCATCGTTTGGGTCGGAGAACTTCATGAGCGGCATCAACACCATCGGCGTCGGGCAGATCGAGGCCGCCCGCTCCCTGGGGATGAGCTTTCCCACGATGCTCAGGCTGGTCGTCATTCCCCAGGCCCTGCGCTCTGCGGTGCTGCCCATGACCAACCTCTTCGTGGCGGTGCTCCTGACGACGGCCCTGGGCTCGCAGGTCCCACTCAATCCTGCCGAGCTCACGGGGCTTGTGAGCTACATCAACACCCGCGAGGTCGGCGGCATCGTGCCCTTTGCCCTCTCCGCGCTGCTGTATGCGACCTCGGCCTTCGCCATTGGCGTCGTCGGCAATGCGGTGGACAGGAAAGTGAGGATAGTCCGATGAGCGCGCAGGCCTCCATCAGGGACGTGCTCTACGAGGAGCCCGGTCCCAAGGCACGACGTCGCATCCTTGTGGCCACCGTCGCCGCGGCCGTTGCCCTTGCGGTGCTCCTGGCGCTCGTCGTCCGGCGCTTCTACGTCACCGGACAGCTCGCGCCCAAGTTCTGGGCCTTCTTTGCGAGGCCCACGACCTGGGCCTTCCTGTTCCAGGGCTTCCTGGGGACGATGGAGGTCTCCCTCACGGCGGGCCTCATCGCCATAGCCTTGGGCTTCGTGCTGATGCTGGGACGCGTGAGTGGCAGTCGCATCCTGGGTGGCCTCTGCCGTGTGGTCATCAACTTCTTCCGTGGCGTTCCGAGCCTGCTGCTGATCTACTTCTTCTTCATGGTCGTTCCGCAGTACGGTGTGAGGATGCCCTCGTTCTGGATGATCACGCTTCCCGTGGGGCTGGCGGCCTCGGGCGTGCTGGCGGAGGTCTTCCGCGCGGGCGTCAATGCCGTGCCCCAGGGGCAGTCCGAGGCCGCGTACTCGCTGGGCATGCGCAGGATGAAGGTCATGTTCAAGATCGTCTTCCCCCAGGCCGTCCGCTACGTCATCCCCTCGCTGATCTCGCAGCTGGTCGTCGTGGTCAAGGACACCACGGTTGCCTACGTCGTCAGCTACCCGGACATGCTCCAGAACGCACGTGTGCTCATCAGCAACTACAGCGCGCTCGTCTCGACCTATTTCGTCGTGGCGATCATTTACATCCTGCTCAACTATGCGATCAACCAGGCGGCCATCGCGGTCGCGCGCCGCACCGACACCAAGATCATCACGCGTTCGAGCGAGAATCCCGTCTAGTCCCATCGATCGGAGAACCATGGCCTCTGAGCAGCAGAACAGCGAAGCGCCCGTCGTCCGTCAAACGCCCGTCGTCCGTCTTGAAAACGTCAACAAGCACTACGGTGACCTGCACGTCCTCAAGGACGTCAACCTGACTGTCCGCAGGGGTGAGGTCCTGGTGGTCATCGGGCCGTCCGGCTCGGGCAAGTCTACCATGATACGCACCATCAACCGTCTGGAGACCATCGACTCGGGATGCATCGAGATCGAGGGCCAGCCCCTGCCCCAGGAGGGCAAGGAGCTCGCCGCCATGCGCGCCGAGGTGGGCATGGTCTTCCAGTCCTTCAACCTCTTTGCGCACCGCACGATCCTGGATAACGTGACCATGGGTCCCATCGAGGTCCTGGGCACGCCCAAGGATCAGGCGAAGGCCGAGGCGATGGAGCTCCTGCGGCGCGTGGGCGTCGCCGAGCAGGCGCAGAAGGTTCCCGCCCAGCTTTCGGGTGGCCAGCAGCAGCGCGTGGCCATCGCTCGCTCGTTGGCGATGCACCCCAAGGCGATGCTCTTCGACGAGCCCACCTCGGCGCTCGATCCCGAGATGATCAACGAGGTCCTCGAGGTCATGGTCGAGCTCGCGCGCGAGGGGATGACCATGATCGTCGTCACGCACGAGATGGGCTTCGCCCGCCGCGTGGCCGACCGCGTGGTGTTCATGGCCGATGGCCGCATCATGGAGGAGGGTGCGCCCGAGGAGTTCTTCGATCATCCCCAGACCGAGCGTGCTCGCGACTTCCTGGACTCCATCAGGGGGCATTAGGCAATGTCAGCGGCAGCGGCGGCAGTGGCAGCGACAGCGGCGGCAGTGGCAGCGACAGCGGCGGCAGCGACAGCGGCGGCAGTGGCAGCAGCGATGATTTCAGCAGCTCTCCGGACGCTACGGACGTGTGGCGAGCTATTGTGAGCCGCATGCCGGGGGGCTTCACAATAACTCGCCACGCATCCATTTTTGAGAGTCTTAGGGACGGCTGACGAAGTATTGTGAGTGGCTTGCAGGACGAGACTCACAATACCTCTCCACGCGTCCGCAAGGTGTGAAAAAGGCGGATGGGAGAGGAACTTCTGTGAGTAGTCGTGCCAGATGACTCACAGTAGCTCCTCTACCATCCAGAGGGCGTCCGAAAACGGACGTGTGGTGAGTTATTGTGATTTTACCTCTGACTTCACTCACAAAAGTTGCTCTCCCGTCCACCTGCATACCCCCTCTCGCATGCTCCTCACCTATACCCTGCGCGCCGCGCTGTCCCTTGCTGCGGTCTCGTTGCCGTAGTCGCAAGTGCGCGTGCCTGCCGCGCGTGCCTGCTGCATGCGCCTACCGTGCGTGCCTGCCGTGCGTGCCTGCTGTTACGCCAGGCAGCTGGTCAGGTCGTCCTCGACGGTACCGGCGGGGGCGATGTCGTAGCTCTTGACCAGGACGTCCAAGACGCCGGGCGAGACGAACGCAGGCAGCGACGGCCCCAGTTTGATGCCCTTGATGCCCAGGTGGAGCAAGGTGAGCAGGACGCAGACGGCCTTCTGCTCGTACCAGGAGAGCACGATGGAGAGCGGCAGCTCGTTGACGCTGCAGTCGAAGGCCTTGGCGAGTGCCACGGCAACCTGGATGGCAGAGTAGGCGTCGTTGCACTGCCCCATGTCCAGGATGCGGGGGAGGCCGACAACGGTGCCCAGGTCAAGGTCGTTGAAGCGGAACTTGCCACAGGCGAGCGTGAGGACGAGGGAGTTGGCGGGCGTCGCCTTCACGAAGTCGGTGTAGTAGTTGCGGCCGGGCTTGGCGCCGTCGCAACCTCCGACCAGGAAGATGTGCCTGATCTCGCCGGACTTGACGGCGTCGATGACCTTGTCCGCGACACCAAGCACGCTGCCGTGGCCAAAGCCGCAGGTGACCTCATGGCCGCCGTTGATGCCGGTGAACTCTTGGGCCTCGGCATAGCCGCCGAGCCTCTTGGCCTGGGCGATGACGCCGGAGAAGTCCTTGGCACCTCCCTTGGTGTCATCAATATGGGCACAACCCGGGAAGTCGACCACGCCGGTCGTCCACACGCGGTCGGCGTAGGACTTGCGGGGTGGCATGAGGCAGTTGGTGGTCCAGAGGATGGGTGCGGGGAGGTTGTCAAACTCGCGCTGCTGGTTCTGCCAGGCGGTGCCGAAGTTGCCCTTCAGCTGTGGGTGACGCTTGAGCTCGGGGTAGGCGTGGGCGGGCAGCATCTCACCGTGGGTGTAGACGTTGACGCCGGTGTCGTCAGTCTGGTCCAGCAGCTCCTCGAGATCCTTGAGGTCGTGTCCGGTGACAACGATGAAGGGGCCGTCCTCCACGGTGAGCGGCACGATGGTGGGAACGGGGGTGCCGTAGGTGCCGGTGTTGGCCTCGTCCAGCATGGCCATGCAGTCGAGGTTGACAGCGCCCGCCTCGTCCACCAGGGCGAGAAGGTCGTCGGCCGCCGTGTCGGAACCGATGGCGGCCAGCGCCTTGTAGAAGAAGTCGAAGACCTTGCGGCTGCTGCGCCCGAGTGCGGCGGCGTGGTATGCGTAGGCGGCAGTGCCGCGGATGCCGAAGAGCACGAGCGACTTCAGGGAGCGCACGTCCTCGTCCCCCTCGTTCCAGAGCGCGTCCATGTCGAAGTCGGGCGTCGTGTCAAAAGGTGCGATGGCGGTCTTCACCGCGTGGACGTGGTCGATGGCCGCCTGCACGGAGGCGGGGTCAAAGTCGACGTTGGTGATGCAGGTGAAGAGGCCGCGCGTGACGGCCCGGTCGCTCGCGGCAGTCGCGGCGGCACCCGCCACGATCCCCTGGGACAGCGCGATCATCGCGCCAGTGAGTTGGTCCTCGAGACCGGCGACCTCGGCAGATTTGCCGCATACCCCCTGTTTGCCGGTGCAACCCGTGCCGCGTGCGGTCTGCTCGCACTGGAAGCAGAACATCTGTTGGACCCTCTCGGGCGTGAGCGTAGCCTCGACCATGTCCCTCTCCTGTCGTCGGATGTCGCCACATGTGGCGACGCCTCCCCTTCGACAGACAGTCAAGCAGGTATGTCACGCACGTTCTGTTTGATTTCCAACGAATGCTGAGGACTCGACGAACCCTGCGGACCCCATGGGCCCTGAGGGCTCGACGGAACTGACGGACTGACCTCGTCGGTCCTCGTCAGGACCCTATGCTCGAAGGACGATGGGGGAGCCGTCACAGGAGAGCCTGCCGTCGCTCACGGTCACATCCCTCTCGTCCAGGAGGTTCCGGTAGTCGCCGTCCGCGAGGTCGACCTCGACCTCGTCGCGCTTGCCGCGCAGGCTGAACACGCCTAGCTTGCGTCCGTCGGCGTTCGTGCGCGCGAGCAGTGCGACGTCGCCTGCGGCCCGACCCGAGAAGACGTCATCCGCACCCAGGACGTCGTGCTTGATGCGACCCAAGCGGGCCAGCAGGCCGGAGAGGTCGCGCCCCGCGCCCCAGTCGATGACGTCCTTGTCGAAGAGGCTCGGCACATGCGTTGCCGCGACCTCCTGGCCGGCGTAGAGCAGGGCCGTCCCCTTGAGGAAGTACATGAAGGCAGTCAGGTTCTCGAGGTCCCAGCCATGCGCCTCCTGCGCGGCGATGCGCGGCAGGTCGTGGTTCTCAAGGAAGCGCAGCTTGTTGTAACCGGCGGGGTAGGTGCACTCCTGGAAGTCGAGGAGGTCCAGGTAATGGGCGAGCGAGATGGTGCCTGCCAGGTAGCCGTCGAAGGCCTCCTGCACGTCGTAGGCGTACTCGATGTCGAAGGCGGAAAACGCTTCGGTGTCACGGGCGCAGTAGACCCCGCGTGCGCGCATCTTCCTGCCGAAGGAGCGGTGGACCGTCTCGGCCAGCCACACGCAGTCGGGGTTGACCTCGGCCACCTCGGCACGCGCGCGCCTCCAGAAGTCGACGGGGACGAACGACGCGACGTCGCAGCGGAAGCCGTCCACCAGCCGCGCCCACTGCACGAGGCCCTCGACCTGGTAGTCCCAGAGCTCGGCGTTGCCGTAGTCCAGGTCGATGATGTCCGTCCAGTCCCCCACGCGGTTGCCCGGCCTGCCGTCGGGCCTGCGGTAGAAGAACTCCGGATGTTGGGCAAAGAGGGTCGAGTCGGGAGAGGTGTGGTTGTAGACCACGTCGATCATGCAGCGCATGCCCTGCTCGTGGATGGCCCGGACGAGAAGAGCCAGGTCCTCGTAGCTGCCGTACTCGGGGTTCACCTCGCGGTAGTCGCGGTTGGCGTAGGGGCTCCCCAGCGTGCCCTTGCGGTCCCTCTCGCCGATGGGATGGATGGGCATGAGCCAGATCCAGTCGACACCCAGGCCCCTGATGCGCGGCAGGTCGCCGATGAGGGCCCTGAAGCTGCCCTCGGGTGTGTGGTTGCGCAGGTAGACCGAGTAGATTACCTGGTTCTGCAGGCGCGGGTCGGTGTCGGTTGCCATGGGCCTCTCCTTCGTGCGCGTGTCATTGCGCGTGTGGCGCGCGCCGTTGGCTTTACGGATGGGTCGGTATCTCGCCGAGACGGCCATATTGACCGCTCGTGAGTCAAAGCCTACCGCTCATACCGAAAAATCGTACGCTCACACCCATATGAAACAATCCACGGGCCACAGAGAACCTAAAATGCTATAAAGGTTCCATACGTTCTGGAAACGTTATCAGTAACGATACCAGAAACGTTTCCGAGCATACGGAAGGGAGGCGGGCCCATGACCATCAAGGACGTGGCGGAGTACTGCGGCGTTTCCGTGAGCACCGTCTCTCGCGTCCTGAACGACCATCCCGACGTGAGCGATTCCGTGCGCTCGATGGTCAACGAGGCCATCGAGCGGCTGCACTACGTGCCCAACAAGACGGCCCGCGACCTAGTCAGCGCCCCCTCGGCCACGCTGGGCGTGGTCGTGCGTGGTCGCGGCAACGCGTTCTTTGCCCCCATCATCGATGCCATCAGCCGCGAGGCGGCCGAGGAGGGCTACTCCCTGGTTCCCCAGATGATCACCTCGAACGAGGACGAGGTCTCGGCCGCCGCCGAGTTCGTGCGCGCCAAGCGCCTGCGCGGCGTCGTCCTGCTGGGCGGTCACTTCGACTATACGCGGGCGGAGGTCGCCGGCATCAACGTCCCGTTCGTGTGCTGCTCGTTCGACAACCAATTTGGCGACCTTGACAGCGCGGACTACTCGTCCGTCTCCATCGACGACACCGCAGAGGCCTTCAAGGCCACCTCGACCCTGATCGGGGCCGGCCACACCCATGTCGCCATGCTCCTGGACTCATCCTCGAGCAACTCCATCGGCGAGCTCCGCTACAAGGGCTACTGCGCGGCGCTGCTCGATGCCGGCATCCAGCTGGATGACGACCTCGTGGTCGAGGTCGGGGACTTCTCGATGGCCGCCACGTACGAGGCGACGGCCAAGCTGCTCGCACGCCGCCCTGACGTCACCGCGATCTTCGCCATCTCCGACCTGATGGGCGTCGCGGCCATGAAGGCGGCCTCGGATGCGGGCCTCAGGACTCCCGATGACATCTCGGTCATTGCGATCGATGGCATCGAGACGACCCTTTACACCATCCCTACCCTCACAACGCTCTGCCAGCCCCAGGAGACCCTGGGCAAGCAGGCGGTCAAGATCCTGGTCGACGTGCTGGACAAGCGGCTTCCCAGCAAGCACGTCAGGCTCGAGACCACGCTGCGCGAGGGTGGGTCGGTCGCACGTGCAAGGTAGTTTCCCCATGCGCCAAGGGCGTGGGGAGGAGAGAGAAGGAGTGTCTCACATGAAGGCAATCACTCGTAGGTCGTTCGTGGGCGGCGCCTCTGCCGCCGTCGTTGCCGGTCTTGCCGCCTGCGGCAACGCCGGTTCCGGCAGCTCCGAGTCGAAGGACAGGGCGCCCGAGGACCGCAAGGGCAACGTCTACTGGCTGAACTTCAAGCCCGAGCTGGACGAGACCGCCCAGGCACTCGGCAAGAAGTACATGGAGAAGTTCCCCAACGTCACCGTCAAGGTCGTCACTGCCGCGTCCGGCACCTACAAGCAGACCCTCACCTCCGAGATGGACAAGTCCGACGCGCCGACCCTCTTCGTCATCGGCAACCAGGATGGCGTCAAGGAGTGGGGCGACTACGCCATGGACCTCAAGGACACCGACCTCGTCAAGGCCCAGAACACTGACGAGTACAACCTGAAGGATGGCGACAAGGTCGTCGCCGCCGGCTACTGCTACGAGTGCTATGGCATCTGCGTCAACGACGACCTCGTCAAGAAGGCCGGCCACAGCACGGACGACATCAAGGACTTCGAGTCCCTGAAGGCCGTCGTCGAGGACATCCACAAGAACGCCGCGACCCTCGGCTTCGACGCCTTCGTCGCCACCGACCTCGACGACTCCTCCTCCTGGCGCGTCACCGGCCACCTCGCCAACCTCGAGTATTACTACGAGGAGAAGGACGCCGGCGATGCCTGGACCAAGGCGCCTGCCACCATCAAGGGCACCTACCTGCCCAACTACAAGAACCTCTTCGACCTTGCGGTTAACAACAGCACCGTCGAGCCCAACACGCTCGCCACGGGCGGGCACGACCCTGCGACCGAGTTCGCCAGCGGCAAGGCCGCCTTCATGTTCTCTGGTTCCTTCGGCTACGCCGACCTCGGGGGCGCCGTCGAGAACACATCCTGCATCCCGTACTACTGCGGCGTCCAGGGCGAGGAGAAGGCCGGACTGAACTGCGGCACCGAGAACTGCTGGGCCGTCAACGACAACGCCTCCGACGAGGACAAGCAGGCCACGCTCGACTTCGCCCTCTGGCTGGTCAGCGATCCCGAGGCCGCCAAGTCCATGGTCGCCGAGCTCGGCGTTCTGCCCTTCAACGACGCCCCCGAGGGTGACAACCCCTACCTCAACGACGCAGTGTCCTACCAGAAGGACGGCTGCTACACGATGGACTGGGCGACCAACTACCAGCCGAACGTCAATGAATACCGTGCCGCGCTCGTCTCCGCGCTCAACGCCTACACGGCTGACATGAGCGACGCCAACTGGGAGCCGGTCAAGACCGCCTTCGTCGACGGCTGGGCCTCCAACTACCAGAAGGCTAACGTCTAAGGCATCGGCACGCGTACCGCACGTCAGTCGGGGCTGGGTGGGTTCCCGCGCCCGCTCGGCCCCTTTGTAGCCTTGTTAGGGGTCTCCCATGAGCAAGAAGAAAGTCAAGGGGGGAAGCATCCGGCAGAGCTCCATCAAGAAGTGGGCCATCATCTTCATCTGTCCCGTCTTCGCGGCGTTCTGCATCGGCTTCGTATGGCCGTTCCTCCAGGGCATCTACCTCTCGTTCTGCAACTTCAAACTTGTCTCCAAGGCCACGTGGGTCGGCCTGGACAACTACGCGGCGGCATTCGCCGACGCGAGCTTCGCGCACTCGTTCTGGTACACCGCAAGCACCGCCATCGTGAGCCTCGCCCTGATCAACCTGATCGCCTTCGCCGTGGCATACGTGCTCACCCAGGGCATCAAGGGCTCGAACATCTTCCGTACCGTCTTCTTCATGCCCAACCTCATCGGCGGCATCGTCCTGGGTTACATCTGGTCGATGATCTTCGACGGCATCCTCCAGGCGTACGGCACCTCGATCCTGCTGGACACGACCTACGGGTACTGGGGCCTCATCATCCTGATGTGCTGGCAGCAGATCGGCTACATGATGATCATCTACATCGCCGGCCTGCAGGCGGTGCCCGAGGACATGATCGAGGCGGCGAAGATCGACGGCGCGAGCAAGTGGCAGACGCTCACGAAGGTCGTCATCCCCAACGTGATGCCCTCGATCACGATCTGCGTGTTCCTCTCGCTCACCAACGGCTTCAAGCTGTTCGACCAGAACCTCGCGCTCACCGGTGGCCTGCCGTACATCATCCAGCCCGACGGATCCACCATCAACACGACCGAGATGATGGCGCTCAACATCTACAACACGTTCTACACGACGGGCGCGGCCACCCGTGGCGTCGCCCAGGCGAAGGCGGTCATCTTCTTCGTCCTGGTCGCCGGCCTCGGACTTGCCCAGCTCGCCTACACCCGTAAGAGGGAGGTGCAGCAGTAATGGCCGGGAAGCAGGAGACCCTCGCCTCCGAGAGGCGCCGTAAGACCACACTGTCCGTCGTCCTCGCCGTCATCTGCGTCATCTACGTGCTGCCGGTCGTGGCCGTGGTGATCAACTCGTTCAAGCTGAACACCTATGTCAAGACCGAGACGTTCTCGCTGCCCACGTCGGAGAGCTTCGCCGGTTGGTCCAACTTCATCAACGGCATGACCTTCGGCAACTACCCGTTCGTCATGTCGGTGCTCTACAGCGTGTTCATCACCGTGGTGTCCACGTTTTTGATCCTGCTGTTCTGCTCCATGGCGGCGTGGTACATCGCCCGCGTGAACTCCAAGTTCTGCAAGGTCGTGTACTACCTCTGCATCTTCTCGATGGTCGTCCCGTTCCAGATGGTCATGTTCACCCTCTCCAAGACGGCCGACTCGTTGGCGCTCAACACGCCGTGGACTATCCCGGTCGTGTACCTGGGCTTTGGCGCGGGTCTCGCCATCTTCATGTTCGTCGGCTTCGTCAAGTCCATCCCGCTCGAGATCGAGGAGGCGGCCTCCATCGACGGCTGCGGTCCCATCCGCACCTTCTTCCTGGTGGTCCTGCCCATGCTCAAGCCGACGCTCATCTCGGTCGGCATCCTCGAGATCATGTGGGTCTGGAACGACTACCTCCTGCCCTACCTCGTGCTCGACATCAACGCGTACCGCACCATCCCCATCCACATCCAGTACCTCAAGGGCAGCTACGGCACCGTGGACCTAGGCGCGACCATGGCCCTCATTCTGCTCAGCATCGTCCCAGTCATCGTCTTCTATCTGCTCTGCCAGAAGCACATCATCAAGGGTGTCGCGGCAGGCGCCGTAAAGGGGTAGGAAATGGACCGTTCGAGTGGAATCATCCTCCCAATCTCATCTCTTCCTTCTCCCTATGGGATCGGGAGCCTTGGCAAGGCGGCGAGGGAGTTCGTCGACTTCCTCGCCGCTGCGGGCCAGTCCTGGTGGCAGATGCTGCCGGTCGGCCCCACGAGTCTGGGCGACTCGCCCTACCAGAGCCCCTCGGCCTTTGCGGGCAACCCCTACTTCGTGGACCTCGACCTCCTGGTCGAGGACGGGTTGCTCCTGCAGGACGAGGTCAGCGCCCCCGACTGGGGCGAGGACCCCGCGTCCGTCGACTACGCGCTCATCTACCGGAGCCGCTTCGACCTCCTGCGCAGGGCGTTCGGACGTGGCTGGGGGCGCGACCGGGAGAAGGTCGCGGCCTTCGTCCGGGAGAACGCCTTCTGGGTCGAGGACTACGCCCTGTTCATGGCCATCAAGGCGCACTTCGGCATGACCTCCTGGATCGATTGGCCCGACGAGGGCATCCGCCTGCGCAGGCCACAGTCCCTGGCGGCCTATCGCTCCCGGCTTGCCCGCGAGGTGGACTTCAACCTCTACGTCCAGTACCTGTTCTTCAGGCAGTGGGACGCGCTGCGCGCCTACGCGCGCGAGAAGGGCGTCGGTATCATCGGCGACCTGCCCATCTACGTCGCACTGGACTCTGCCGACGTGTGGGCCGAGCCTCAGTGGTTCCAGCTGGACGAGAAGAACGTCCCCATCGAGGTCGCGGGCGTGCCCCCCGACAGCTTCAGCGCGGACGGGCAGCTCTGGGGCAACCCGCTGTACGACTACGACGCGATGGAGAGGGACGGCTTCGGCTGGTGGATCCGCAGGATCGGCGGCGCGGCGCGGCTCTACGACGTCATCCGCATCGACCACTTTCGTGGCTTCGAGTCCTATTGGGCGGTGCCCTTCGGCGAGAAGACCGCTCGGAAGGGCCATTGGGTCAAGGGGCCGGGCATGGCGCTCGTGGGCACCCTGTCTGACAGCTTCGAGGGCCTGCACTTCATCGCCGAGGACCTGGGCTATCACACCCCTGAGGTCGAGCAGCTCCTGTCGGACTCGGGATTCCCGGGCATGAAGCTGCTCGAGTTCGCCTTCGACTCCCGCGACACCAGCGCGTTCCTGCCTCACAGCTTCGAGCCCCACTGCGTGTGCTACGTCGGCACGCATGACAACCAGACCATCATGGGATGGCGTCAGGAGGCGGACGCCACAGACGTGGACATGGCCCGTCGCTACTTGGGCCTGAACGAGGAAGAGGGCTTCAACTGGGGCTTCATCCGCGGTGGCATGTCGAGCGTCGCGGCGCTCTTCGTCACGCAGATGCAGGACTTCCTGGGCCTGGGCCCGGATGCACGTACCAACACTCCCGGGACCCTGGGGGGAAACTGGCAGTGGAGGATGCTGCCAGGTCAGATTACGCCAGAGCTCACCGAGCGCATCGCCTCGATGACTCGCATGTATGGAAGGAGCGCGGGCTAACCATGGCCGAGGTGAGTTTCAAGCACGTCAGGAAGGTCTATCCCAACACCGAGCGTAAGGGCAAGAAGGACAGGGGCAAGCAGGAGGCCAAGTCCACGATCGAGGTCACGGACGAGGGCGTTGTCGTCGTCAAGGACTTCAACCTCGAGGTCGCCGACCGCGAGTTCATCGTCCTGGTCGGCCCCTCCGGTTGCGGCAAGTCTACGACGCTGCGCATGATCGCCGGCCTCGAGGACATCACCGATGGCGAGATCTCCATCGACGGCAAGGTCGTCAACGACATCGCCCCCAAGGACCGCGACATCGCGATGGTCTTCCAGAGCTACGCCCTGTACCCGCACATGAGCGTGTACGACAACATGGCGTTCCCCCTGAAGCTGCGCAAGCTCCCCAAGGACGAGATCGACAAGAAGGTCCGCGAGGCCGCCGAGACCCTGGGCATCACCGAGTACCTCGACCGCAAGCCCAAGGCCCTCTCGGGCGGCCAGCGCCAGCGCGTCGCCATCGGGCGCGCCATCGTGCGCGAGCCCAAGGTCCTGCTCATGGACGAGCCGCTCTCCAACCTGGACGCCAAGCTCCGCAACCAGATGCGCGCCGAGATCATCAAGCTGCGCAAGAAGATCGACACCACGTTCCTCTACGTCACGCACGACCAGACCGAGGCCATGACCCTGGGCGACCGCATCGTGATCATGAAGGACGGCATTGCGCAGCAGATCGGCACCCCTCAGGAGGTCTTCGACCACCCCGCAAACCTCTTCGTCGCAGGCTTCATCGGCGTCCCGCAGATGAACTTCTTCGACGCCGAGCTCAAGCGCGACGGCGACAGCTACGCCATCGAGATCGGTCCCGTCACCATCGTCCCGGGCACCGAGAAGCAGGTCAACCTGCGCGAGCATAACATCCAGTCCCAACCCATCACGCTGGGCGTGCGTCCCGAGCACGTCGCGCTCACCACGACGGAGAACCCCGTCCTCGAGGGCACCGTCGAGGTGTCCGAGATGATGGGCTCCACCGCGCACCTCCACATCAGCTCGATGGGCCAGGACGTGGTGGCCGTGGTCAGTTCCACCGACGGCGGTGACGTCAAGGTTGCCGACCACTCCATCGGCGAGCACGTGACCTACCTGTTCAGCGGTAACGCCGTCCACATCTTCAGCAGGCAGACGGGCAAGAACCTGGAGTTCTAGGCCAGCAGCCGTAGGAGTCGCGGCGCTCTCGTCCGTATCACGTTGCCTTCCGCCCCGCAACCTCGCCCGTCCGGTTGCGGGGCTCTCCTATTTGGGATCTAAACGCCTGAATAACTTCAGCATGCCCGAATAGCCTCAGCGTTATGTTCAAGCGAGCCGCAGGGAAGGGCCCAAGCAGGTAGGGAAAGGCAAAACTAGTGGAAAAACAATCCCGCCCGGGACTTTCCTGAGACCCCTGCCCCACGCCTTCGAGGTACATTTGAGACCAGAGATGAAACCCTGGCAAGCATTCGTGTGCGTGGAGGCGAAATGATGGAGAACTATCTGGCAGAGACGCGAATGCTTGATTATTCTGACCCCTCCATCCAGGGGCTTCTCCAAAGAAGAGGCTGGAAACAAATGGGGGAATTCGAACGGATCAGGGCGATCTATAACTATGTGAGAGACGAGGTTCTTTTCGGATACAACATCGATGACGACATTCCAGCATCTAGGGTACTTTCGGACGGATACGGGCAGTGCAACACGAAAGGCACCCTTTTCATGGCACTCCTTCGCGCGTGTGGCGTCCCCTGTCGCGTGCACGGATTCACTATCGATAAGAATTTGCAGAAAGGCGCAATGACGGGACTCGTCTATCGCAGCGCTTCAAATGAAGTCCTGCATAGCTGGGTTGAGGTGTTCCTTGAGGGCGTATGGTACGAACTGGAGGCCATCATATTGGATAGGCCTTACCTTGAGGGACTGCAGTCGACAAACGGGGGTTGCTCTGGTGCGTTTTGCGGCTACGGTGTCGCGGTAGAGGATTTTCGGCATCCTGTGATTGACTTCGACAGAAACGACACCTACATCCAAAGCGAGGGCATCAATCAGGACTTCGGAGTCTACGACTGTCCGGATGACCTGCTCAACGAGCATCACCAGGAATTATCACCAATAAAGAAGTTCGCATATAGGCACTTTGGCAGACACTGCATGAACAGAAACGTCAAACGAATTCGAAATCGCTGGCGTTGACGGGTGACGCGTCGGCTGGAGCTCCGCATGGGAAAAGGGCGAAAGCATTGCAGCTTCCAGCCGACTGGCTTCTGACCTCGCCCGACGGACTGATGGCGGAGTTCATCCTGCACGCCACATATGAGGTGGCTGATTCCTGTCGACCTATGAATCTGTCCCACCGATACGCCATCCGGCGGCCTCCCGGCGCATCTCGATGAAGCGTCGGTAAATACCTTCTTTCTTTATCAGTTCATCATGTGTACCACGCTGAACGATGCACCCGCTGTCGATCACAAGGATCTGGTCAGCATCGCGTACCGTGTTCAGGCGATGCGCGATGGTAACAAGGGTCTTTCCTCGTGTCAGCTCTGCTATTGCCTTCATGAGCAGGTGCTCGTTTTCCGGATCGACCGAGCTCGTAGCCTCGTCAAGGATGACGATCGGCGCATCCTTCATAATGGCGCGTGCAATGGACACTCTCTGGCGCTCTCCGCCGGAAAGGTTTGCCCCGCCTTCCTCGAGCACCGTGTCGTAGCCATCGGGAAGTCCCATGATGAAGTCATGGCACCGCGCACGCTTGGCCGCGGCGATGACCTCTTCGCGCGGCGCATCGGGGCGACCAAAGCGGATGTTGTTCTCGACGGTATCATTGAACAGGTATACGCTCTGGAACACCATCGATATGTTTGCAAGCAGGCTTTCCGCCGTTCCCTCGCGGACATCGATGCCGCCGATGGTGACGCGTCCCTTCTCGACATCCCAAAAGCGCGCAAGCAGATTCACCAGCGTCGTTTTACCCGAGCCGCTGGGACCGACAAGCGCGCAGGTTGAGCCTTCGGGAATAAAGAGCGTTACTCCGTCTATGACACGACGGCCGTCGCCGTAACCGAATGAGACATCCTCCATGGCCAGGGCAAATCCGTCGGGCGAGAGTGTCTCATCCGTAAGGTCTTGCTTTGGCACCGAACATACCTCGTCAATGCGGTTAAGCTCTCCTTCGATCTTCTTGGTGAGAAACGCACTGTTGTTCGCGCTGATAAGCTCTCCGTAGATCATAAAAGCGGCAACCAGCAGTGTGAGCGCCCATGAGAGAGACAGAGCGCCTGTCAGATACAGTGCGCATGCGGCGAGAAGGACTCCGCAGCTTGCAAGGTTGAACACGAGCGCATAGAGCTTGAGGATGCCCTGTGCCGCCTGCTCTTGGTCGTAGTCTGCCTGACGCTTCCGCTCAAAGGACGCCTTTGCTGCGGCAAGTGTCCCGTCAGGTGTCGCGAATGCCCGCAACACGGCCATGCCGCGGGCGTATTCGATCACCTTGTCGGTCATCTCCTCCTGTGCGGCAGTGACCTCCCGTGTGACGGCGGTCGAGCGTCTTCTCAGCCAATCCAAAACAATGAGGCCTACGGCAATGCCGACAAAGGTGATGAAGGCGACCGGCGGCGCTTGAAGCAGGAAGAACAAGCTCATGATCACCGCCATGGCCACGCCACCCGAGAGTCCCGTGAGACAGATGGTCATGAACTCTTCGAGTTGGTGCACCGTGGTAGTGAGCGTGGTGGTTATCGCCGAGAGACGCTGCTCGGAAAAATAGCCCATGGGAGCGCCCTTTAAGCGGTCGCCCACCCGTAGCCGCAGGTCACGGAAGATGTGGAACCCCTCGGCGTCCATCTGTATGTCCACGAGATATTGGAAGGCAAACTGACCCGCTACGCTGATGGCGAGGATCCCCAGACATTGCAGGGCAACTCCGGCGCTCAGGTGGCTTCGCGTCTCAAGGGCCCACCATACCGCCATGAGCATTCCTGACATGAAGAACGCTTTGATGACGTTGCAGACCATGCCTGCCATGAGGCTGCGTCGTGACGTTGGCGAGAAGCTCCCGGCCAGGTCAAGGATGCGTTTCATTATTGCAAACATGAGCGCTTCCCTTCTGCGTTGACGGTAGAGCTCATATGCTCCTTCCACATGCGAGCATACAAAGGACAGGTTTTCAGCAGCTCACCGTGACGTCCGCGCGCAACGATGCGTCCGGCATCCATCACGAGGATCTGGTCGGCGCCTGTGATCGTTGACAGACGGTGGGCGATGGTGACAAGTGTTTTTCCTGCTACAAGCTTGCTCAAGGCCCGCTCTACCAGAGCTTCGTTCTCGGGATCGGCATAGGCGGTCGCCTCATCAAGAATGACGACGGAGGCATCTTTTAAGATGGCGCGGGCAATGGTGATGCGTTGGCGCTCGCCGCCGGAAAGCCTTGCACCTGCCTCACCGGCAGGAGTGCGATACCCTTGAGGAAGCCGGCTGATGAACTCATGAGCGCCGGCTGCACGTGCAGCAGCCTCGACCTCTCCATCGGTTGCATCCGGCATGCCCATGCGGATGTTGTCGGCGATGGTCCTATCAAACAGAAACGTGTCCTGTGCCACATACGAGACGTGCTCCATAAGCTGCTCGAAGGGAATGTCCCGCACGTCGGTACCGCTGAATGAGATGCATCCGGAACTTACATCCCAGAAACCGGCCATAAGCTTGGCTACCGTTGATTTGCCCGATCCGCTGGGTCCTACGATAGCTGTGATCTGCCCGGGCTCCGTCTTAAAGTTGATATCGTGCAACACTTCCGTGCCCTCATGATAGGAAAAGGAGACGTTCTCAAAGGTGAATGACTTGCCATCAAGCATTACGCGCTCACTCGGCCGTGAGAGCTCAGGCTCTCCCAGAAAGTCCCAGACTACGTTCAGGCAGGTATCCATGCGTGAGATTTGACCTGCCGCCTGGGAGAACTTAAGTATTCCTCCGATGAATCCCAATGGGATGGTGATGCACACCATGAAGGCGGGCAACGCGATCCGTCCGACCGAAAGCAGCCAAACGCCGAGCGGTAGCGAGAAGAGCAGCGTGCAGGGGACGATAGCCCGTATCGCCGCCATCCATATCCAGCTTTGGCGAAACCATGCAAGCGTGGAGTCGTGATACTCGGCTACCGCCTCGGAAAACGAGCCGTATGAGGATGCAGTGCGCCCGAATGCTTTGATCACCTGGATACCGTTGACATACTCTACCAGCGTTGAGTTCATCCGCTGTTCGCTTGCGATATAACGGGCCATTTTGGGCTTATAGTCCCGCATCATGCCAAGATAGAAGAGCATGCATAAGGGGATCGTGGCAATCCCGGCAAGCCCCATGCGCCAGTTGATGGCGAACACGATGACCATTGCCAAAAGCGGCGCGAATACCGTGCTTGGAAGCTCGGGCATGAAGTGCGCGATGGCGTCCTCAAGCTGGTTCACGTTGTCCACGAACCGGTTCTTGAATGCGCCCGTCGGCGTGTCGACGATGGTCCCCATGGGCACGCGAGCCATCTTCTCCGCCATCTGCTCGCGCATGGTGCGCAGGGCCTTGAAGGCGATTCCGTGGCTGATCATGGAAGAGCGCCAAGTGAACAGGAACTTTGCAATCTGGGCTGCCGCAGCAGCAGCTGACAGGAGAGCAGCCGACTCAAGTGTGATCGTCCCTTCCACCAATCCCGCGGCAAGTAAGGCAACGACGACATAAGGAACCATGCCCGCCGCCTCGCCTATGCATGCCAGAAGAAGCGAGAAGAGCATTCGATGCCTGTCGGGTCGCATGAAATAGAAAAGCTTGGAAAATGCACTGGGACGTACCGCTTGGTCTTTTGGCGTAATGCGGCTCATGGAGATATCAACCCCTTTTCTGCGACGACAGGTCAACGATGCGGTTGCCTGCCAGTCGCGCCAACAGCTCGTCGTGCGTTATGACCACAACGGCCCTTCCCCCGGATGCAAGTTTGCAGCACCAGCATGCAACCTCGCGCATCCCGCGCCCATCGAGCCCGCTCGTGGGCTCGTCGAGCACGATGAGTTCGGCATCCGAGCAATATGCTGCGGCAAGTATGACGCGCTGCTTCTGTCCGCCGGACAGGCTTGCCGGATGCCGGGTGGCCAAGTCCGTCAGGTCGAAAGCCGCCAATGAGTCCCGGGCACGCGCCTTGAGAGAGTCATCTACATGCCTGCCGAGCACTACCTCGTCCGCAACACAGCTGGCATAGAGCTGGTAGTCAACGTCCTGCATGACAAAGTAGCTGAGGAGACGGCGTTCCTTACGGGAAAGGCGTTTCCCGTTCCTGGTGACGATGCCCCCCTGCTCACGAACAGCTCCCACAAGGACCTTCGCGAGCGTAGTTTTGCCTGTTCCGTTTTCACCACATATGACCGTTACGGATCCGAATGGAAATTCGGCGGTAATGCCATCGATTCCACGTTTTGTCGGAGGGTACCGATAGGTCACATCTACCATGCGCCATCCGTCCGAGTCCTTTGCGGAATAGGGTTTGATTTTGGAGTCGGACTTCATGTCGGGATGCCGAAGCCCAAACTTTGCCGTTTCGCGTTCGGAAAGAGACGCGAACCTCTCGGCGCTCCACCGAGCGGCTATGCGTCCTTCCCGAAGATATACGAACTCGTTGGCCACGGGCAAAAACTGATGGAGCCTATGCTCGGAGATGACCATTGCCACGCCGCTTCTCCTAAGCTCTCCGAGGATCTTGACGAGCGACCGAGACCCCTGTGCGTCCAGGTTCGAGGTGGGCTCGTCAAGCACCAGCACCTGCGGATGGCATGCCGTTGCCGCCGCGAGGGCGACGCGTTGCTTCTGTCCGCTTGAGAGCTCGGTGAGCCTCTCATCAAGAAGATCCTCGATGCCGCACAGTGACGCCGCCTCTCGAACGCGCTTGATCGTGAGCGAGGGATCGGTACCCATATTCTCCAAGGAGAACGCGATCTCATCGCCTACCGTCCCCATGAAGAACTGGCTGCGCGGATCCTGCATGACCACGCCTATGCTTTCCGTGCGATCGCGTGGGGACAGATCAAACACGTCCGTTCCTCGCACGAGGACCGCACCGCCCTTCTCGCCGGGGAAGAAGGTTCCTGCCAAACCGTCGATGAGACGCAGTACCGTGGTTTTTCCGTTGCCGGAACGGCCGCAAAGTATGGTGCATGAGCCGGCCAAAACGCTGAGACAGATCTCCTGTACGCAGCTTTCCGTAGATTCTCGCCTGCCGGCTGATACCTTGCTATCAGCTGACACCTCGCTCGAAAGCCCAGACTCGTCGAGGTAGCAAAACGAGGCGTTCTTCAAGGCAACGGCTTCCGGTCCACTCACGAGACCGCCCCCAACGCGTATATGCCTGCCGCGGCTGCAGCCACGACAACAGCGCACACCGCGTCGCGCAGGGAGAATCCCACGTGGTATACTGACGTCCGCCCTGCTCCTATATCAATTCCTCGCAGTTCGGCCGATGCGGCGAGCTCGCTTGAGAGTCTCAGCGAGCGCATGACAAGCGGCGTGTAAAAGCATTCGTATGCGAGTGCGGGTTGCCTTGCGATGTCTGGCAGGCTGGGGAAGATACCTCGCATGCGGATCCCGCGAAGTATTGAGCGCATCTCAAACGGAAGGATCGAGGCAAATCTGAATATCATGCAGATCCCAACGAGGAGCTTTTGCGGGAGATGCCACCGGTCGAGTGCGCACATGATTGCCGAAGGAGAAAGCGAGAAGAACGCGCACCCGGTCGTAAACGGAGGGATCATGTGCAGCATGCTCACGAAAAGGACCCCGTACAGCCCCGGGAGGGGAAGGAAGCTCAGGCCGCATATGGCCGCGAAGCCTACACAGGACTTCGCCGCACTTCTCGTCCGTCCGTTTGCAGCGAGATAAGCGGCAGCGAGTGCCTGCAAAAGCGCTGTCTCGAGGAGGCCCACTATCAGCATGGAGACGATTCCCACAACAAGGAACGACGACAGATGTGTCCTTGGGTCAAGGCCGAGAAGACCGCACTTGATGTCCGCCCCTCCCATAGCGTCTATGCGATCTTCGCTTTGCGGACGTGCCTTTTCAGGAACTTGGATCCGATGAGGCCGCCCACGATCGTTCCCGCTGCAAACAGCGCCATCATCAGAAGGATCCAGGGGAGTTCGGTATATTGGGCGATCATCGCGGTGATGTCGGCGGCATTGTAGTAGGTCCCCAACTGCTTCATGTAGGCTTCCCTAAACAGTAGGTACGGCATGATCCCATAAAAGCCGAACGTCACCCAATACACGATGTAGCCGCCGATGACGCGTCTGATGTCGTGATAGGAGTCCTTGCCCCACATGGCCAGCTCGCCTATGACTGCGCCTGCAAGGGCAACCGGTGCACAGTAGAGTCCGCCCATGAAGGTGTAGAGGATGCCAAATATGAGGATCGATCCGGCAAGTACGCCGCGCTTGCCGATGCGGTCGGCCATGACGAGGTAGAACGGCGTTGCAAGCAACGGAAACAGCCACGATCCGACGAAGAACGTGTTTTGTGGCGCCAACAGCATGTCCTCGACCACCTTCGCCACGGTGATAAGCACCATGATGATGAGGTTGAATATCACAAACGTCAGGACGTCGCGCATGGTCCACCTGTTGTCGACAGGGTGCCCTGCTTCCGTTCTCATAAGGTGACCCCCTTGCGGTCGAATCTCCATGTCGATGCGTACCGATCGACCGTCGACCAACCCGATCAATTGTTATCTATAGGAAACTCTGCCTTATAATGGACGGACGGTGGGTCACTGACCGTTGCATTGGCGAGATGCGTCCCCATACGGAAAGAGAGTGCCGAACCGGGGAAGAAGACCGGGAACCAGACAAGCGGAGGGGAGGGAAGATGAAGAGCATCGAGACAGATCTCTACAGCGGGGCGTTTCGGGGGTGGGGCCTCAAGCCTTTGAAGGGAGTCCGTGGTTATGGCCCTGAAGGCGTCCTGCACACGTTTGAAAACGAGATAGGGTCCGGTGAGTACTGGGCGTACTTCCGTGGAAACCTTTTTGCCGTGAATGCGTTCAGGATGAGCTTTGCAAAGAGCGGGACCATGCGGTACCGCTGCAGCGAGCATATCTGCCTCGGATGCTACGATGACGTCAGAGGCATGGCGCAACGGAGGGGTGCCGCGCTCGTTCCGGGGGCCATCATGGTGTATCTCGGAGACGAGCATGGGGAGTACGAGGCGCACTTCTCGAAGGGGGCCGTCGCGAGGGCCTCGTCTATCACAATTTCTCCTGACTACTACAGGGATTACCTGCAAAGCAGGTTCGGGAACGTGAAGGATGTCCGAAAAGCCTTTGCCAAGGTCGACGGAAAATACGATCTTCCCGAACTTGTCGATCTGCTCCGCAAGGCACGTGCGTATCAGGGCAAGGGAATTGCCGCGGAGCTGTTCTATGAGGGCGTGGTCGCAGAGGCCGTCGCTCTTGTCATGGAATACGCAAGCCGGGAAGACGGAAGCGGAGAACACAGGGCCTTGTCTCAGGGCGATGCGTGTGCAATCAGCCATATCAGCAGCTATATCGCTGATAACCTGAGCGGAGACCTCTCTTGTGCGCGACTTGCGTCAGAGCTGTATATCGGGCAGACCAAGCTGAAGAGACTATTCAAAACAGCGACGGGGCTTTCTCCTTCCGCATACGTCACACGGGAACGGATGGAGGAGGCGGCCCGGCTGCTCAGGGAGACCGACCTTCTGATTGCGAGCATCGGCAAGGCGGTCGGGTACCACAAACCGGGAGCGTTCACGGAAGCCTTCCGAAGGAGCAAGGGCTTCTCGCCGGCAGACTTCAGAAGGAGCAACGGTGTCTGGCGGTCACAGCGAATACCAGAGCAACCTGCGCATGCGGCATGCCACAAGGCTCGTGACGGAAGGCAGTATGAGGGTGGGTGAGGTCGCAAGCGCCGTAGACCCTGCGAGCCAGCCTCGCCTTGCGAAGGTGTTCCGCACCCGTTTTGGGGCTTCTCCTCTGGTGTGTCGGCGCATGAAAGACCGCGGCTGCGATCCCTGCCCAAAATGAGATGGGGTCCCTTATAGGCTTCCTGCCGGATACCGATTTCGATACGTCTGGCCTGGCATTCACGACCGTGCCACAGACACCGCCTCCGCGAGGGGCGATGCCTCGCATCGCCTCTTATCCACGGGTTCCTGTTGGCAGGTGGTATATGATTGCTGCACAAAAACAGTCCGAGAGGCGACCATGAGCACCGACATCACCATCCGTCCCATTACGGCAGCAGACGACACGGCGATGGGCATCATCGCACGAGAGAACCTTACTGCCAACGGGCTTGACATCCCGGCACGGCCTTCTTCGACCCACAGATCATGCATCTGAGCTCATTCTACGACGCTGACCCTGCCCACCGTGCGTATTACGTAGCCGTCGATGCCACGGGGCAGGTGATTGGTGGCGGAGGGCTTGCTGAGTTCGAGGGCTTTCCGAACACCGCTGAGATGCAGAAACTCTATCTTGCGGATGCCGCCAAGGGCCATGGCTTGGGCGCACGGCTTGTCGGTTGTATCGAGCAAGCCGCACGCCGCATGGGATGCGAGCGGCTTTACCTGGAAACCCATTCAAACCTGAAAGCAGCCATTCACCTCTACGAGAAGCTCGGCTACCAACGCATACAAAAGCCCGCCCTCTGTCAGCATAGCGCAACGGACCACTTCTTCATAAAGCGGCTTTAGCAAACGTCGGCAAGGCGCCCCATAAGCCCCACCCATAGTCGAGGATTCCTCTATGAGCTGGCATCCTCCTGCAGGAAGAGGCAATGGGCCGCCTGCGTTGCGCGCTACGCATATCGATTGCATCTTGGCAACGTTCGCTAGTGCACCGATGCCGTCCCGCCTTCCACGCACAGCGCCCGGTCGCAGGCACACGCGACGAGCTCCAGGTCGTGCGTCACCACCAGGATCGCGCCAACTTGCGTCCCATCGTCGCATGACGAAAGGACAGGAACATGAAACGACCGTTCCAAGAGCAGGCGTTGCGGAAGCCGTCGTTCGCGCAGGAGCCTTCGCCACCGGGGTTCGGTCCGCTCTGGCGCTCCTATCGTTCGCAAGATGGAAACTGCCGGGGCTGGTTCCACTTCCTCTCTCCCGAGGACGCGCCGTGGAGCATCAGCATCCATGACTTCACCATGCGCGATGACTACGTCATGGACTTCAAGCCGCCCAGCTACCTCACCGTCACCTGGTTCAAATCCATCACCGGCGAGGAGTTCAGCCCGTACCGCAAGCTCAAGCCCAACAGCATATGGGGACAGAGCATCGGCGGCCCGTGGAGGGGCGTCGCGCATGGCAGCATACCGGTGCAGAGCGTCTCTATCGAGGTTTCATCGGAGTTTCGGCACGGTTCCTGGAACGGGAGTATGGAGGAGAATCCCAGAACGTAGCACAGGCCTTCACCTCGCTGGGCCGCGATGACGAATTCCCTGAGATGAAGGCCCTGCTCTCCAGGCTATGGCCCCGGTCGGGCGACGAGGGACGCAGCGCGTTGCACTACGAAGGCAAGGTGCTCGAGGCTATGGGACTCATCGTGGAGCGCTCGAGAAGGCGGACGTCCGATGTGGGCGGAGCCGCAAGCGCCGCCGATCGCGAGCGCATACACGACGTGGTGTGTTACATCGACGACCACTGCTCTGTCGACCTGCGCATCTCCGAGCTCGCCGCCATCGCCTGCATGAGCCCTACCAAATTCAAGGAGACGTTCAAGTGCGTGAACGGCATGACGGTCACGCGCTATGTGCAGGGGAGACGCATGAGCCAGGCTGAGCTGCTGCTGCGCCAGGACGACTTCACCATCGAGCAAATCGCACGCGGTCGGCTACACGTGCGCAAGCCGCTTCTCGGCCCTGTTCAAGCGCGAGGTGGGCATGCTGCCCAGCGAGTTCAGGAAGATGCTCAAAGAGTAGCCCCGTCTTGCAAGATGGCGCATGACCCTTGCTCATTTTCATTTAGTCAGGTCTGCGGTCGGATGACGCATGGGGCGCCTATCCTGAAAGGCTTGCGTGACGTCCTTCGACCCTGATCGTCTCGTCACAGGCGAGTCTGCAGAGCAGGCGGTCATGGGTGATCACCAACACCGTTTTGCCACGCCTCGCAAGACTTCGGGTCCACGAGGAAACCGCGATAAGCCCATCGGCATCGAGCCCGCTCGTCGGCTCGTCCAGCAGGATCACCTCGCTGTCCGCGCAGTATGCCGCGGCAAGCGTCACTCGCTGCTTCTCGCCGCCCGAGAGAGACGCGGGATGGCGTCGCGCCAAGCCCCCGATGCCGAATGTCTCCAGCGCCTCCATCACGAGGTCGTCGGAAGGGATGGCAGATCTTCCCATGGCCAGCTCGCGGGCCACGCTGTCCGAGTACAGCTGATAGTCGGGATCCTGCATGACCATGTAGCAAAGAGCCCGCCGCCGCTCCGCGCGCAGGGCGACCCCGTCGATCTCCACCGAGCCGCTCACCTGTCTGTGGAGGCCGCATATGGTCTTGGCCAAGGTCGTCTTGCCCACCCCGTTCTTGCCAGAGATCCCGCACGCCGTCGCCCTCGGGATCGAAAGGGACACGTCGAGCACGCAGGGGTCGGATTTTTCATAAGCGACGGTCAGGGAGCGGAGGGAAAGCCCGGGCGTGCGGGAGACGGACGATGGAGTGGAGGTGGGGATAGGGCACATATCAGGATGGCGCAGGCCCATGCTGCGAAGGACGTCACATGGCAGCGCGGAAAACTCCCCGGCCGTCCATTCGTGCGCCACGCTCCCCGCGGAGATGCACACATACCGGTTGGCGACCGGGAGGTACTCGTGGAGGCGATGGTCACATACCAGTATCGACACCCCCTGATCCTTGAGCTTCGCGAGAGAGGAGACGAGTGCCGCGATGCCTTCCTCGTCGAGGTTCGATGTGGGCTCGTCGAGCATCATCGCCTTAGGCGCGAGGAAGGAGGCCGCGGCGATCGCCACCCGCTGCTTCTGCCCGCTCGAAAGCTCGTCCACGTGCCTGTCCAGCAGGTCGGCCACGCCGAAGAACTCCGCCACCTCATTCAGGCGCCGTCGCGCCCAGCTCTCGTCGCAGCCCACGTTCTCCGCAGCGAAGGCTATCTCGTCGCGGACCAGGGACATGAAGAACTGGCTGCGCGGATCCTGGAACACCGCTCCGACAAGGCGGGCCTTCTCGCTCGGACTCATCGCATGGGGGTCCTTGCCGCCTATGGATACGACGCCCTCCCGCCTGCCAGGGAAGAACCCTGGTGCGAGGCCTTCGGCCACACGCATCACCGTGCTCTTCCCCGATCCCGACCTGCCGCAGAGAATCGTGCAGGTGCCGTCGGGCACCTGCAGGGACACGTCATCTATCGCACGTTGCGCACTGCCAACGCCGTAGGAGAAGCCCACGTTCTTTAGCCCTATCATCGTCGCATCCGTTTCCTAAGCCCCGATCGAAAGCAGGAGGGGGACGGCTCCCAAGACGAACATCGAAAGGACAAGCGTTGCGTCCCATCTGGAAAACCCTATGCCGTGCAGACACGATCTCCGTTCCCGGCTCGCGAGCCCCCTCAGCTCCGACGAAGCGCCGAGGTCGGACGAAAGGCACAGGCAGCGTATGATGAGGGGAACGAAGAAGCACTGGTAGGCAGTTACCGGGTGGACCAGCACGTCGCGCCACCTCGGCAGAATTCCCCTAGCAAGCTGGCCCTCCCTGATCCTCCCCATCTCGACACCCATCACGGGGAAGAACCTGACCAGTAGGCACACCACCGCAAGTCCCGTCCTGGGGATGCCGACCTCCTGAAGCGCAGCCATTATCCTGCTGGGGTTGCTCGCCACGAGCGCCGCCGCTGGCATCATCAAGGGGATTGCCCGTGCGAACGTGCTGAGGATGACGTAGAGCAGCGGCATGACGAACGCGGATGCCCGGGCAAGCAGCGTGAGGGCCACATGGCCGACAACGAGGCCGCAGGCGTGCCGTGCCATGCCGTTGGCAGCCAGGTATGCTGCGCACAGGGCCGCGAGATAGTGTATCAGCGTCGGCGGATAGGCCGCCCAGAGCACGGTCGCCGTCACGAGGACGGCAAGGTGCGTGCGGGGATCCGCCCTGTCCGTCCCATGCGCCGCTGCCGGCTTTGTCATGCCAGCTTAGCCTTCTTGATATGCCGCCTGTAGAGTGCGTTGCCGGCCATGAACCCCACAGCTGACAGCACGACGGTTATGAGCGTTATGAGGGCAAGCATGTTGGGTGAGCCGTAGAAGCTCAGAAGAACATCGATTCCTTCCTGCGTGTAGGACCCCTGCAGGGATGCGAGGTACTGTTCCTTGAAGAAGAAGAGGGGGATCGCGCTGCCGAGCGCGTAGAGCGCCCAGTAGACGGCGTAACCGATTCCGTTCCTCATGGGCGAGCGGTAGCTGTCCTTTCCGGCCATGGCCACCTCGCAGATGACGCCTACGGCGACCATGACCGCAAGGAACCAGGCGGATCCGAATGCGGCCATCATGAGACCGGCGAGCAGCGCGGTCACGAAGTACACGCCCGTCTTCGCGACCCGGTTCGACATGACGACGAAGAGCGGCGCGCAGAACAGGGCCATGACGCCCACATACGCCAGGTAGTTGAACGCGGGTGTTGCCAGCAGCGTGATCAGCATCTTCACGACCACCATAACGATGAGGATGGCGACGTTGAAGATCACGAGCGTGATTATGTCCTTCATCGTGAGTCGCTTGGACTCGCCGCTCTCGACCACTTGCCTACTTTCCATCAATTGCCCCTTTCGTAAGGTTTTATGTTGCCCTGAGCTGCAGCGAGACGCCAAAAGGTGCCACGGAATGCGTGCTGAGGTAACCGAGCGACAATTCGAAGGGATGGGCGAAGCACGCCTCTCTCATCCACATGCGGGCGTTTCCCTGGCTGTGTGGCGACTGTCAGCCTGCCATCGACGTATCCTCCCAACAGACGGCGTCGCATCCGAAACAAAACGATGCCGTCTCGCGTATCAATCAAACGGTGGTATCCTGCAAGTTAGTCGAAGCTTACTGTATGTGAACGTGAATCCTTTCGAGGTGCATGTCGGCCACTGGAGGATGCATAGACAACGAATCGGAAGGAATGACAAAGGCGCGATGGCCCTCTCACGCTCCCTCGACAGGCTCTATGCCCCGCAATTCGAGCAGCTGGGGCCGTTTCGAGCGAAGAACGCGGGGCGCAGCCTGTTCGCCCGCGTGCTGAACGAGTCGTGCTCCGGGTACCTGCTTGCCTTCGAGGTGAGCCCGAGCTGCATCCTCACCATCCACGAGATAGACGTCAGGGAGCCTCTGCTGATAGAGGAGGACCTTCCCGAGCACCTGTGCCTCTGCAGCTGCTCTCGCGACTCCTTGGTAGGGGTTCCGCAGGATGTGCGAAGCAGGAGGAGCGAGAGGGCGTCTATCGCCTATGTGCAGCCCAAGGAGTGCTTTACGATGCCCATGAACCCTGGCGAGCGATTCAGCTGCACCTCCATATGCCTCCTACCCGAGTACTTCGAAGAGATCGAGAAGCGGTTCCCGGACGACTTCGAAGAGCTTGGCGAGCGGATGATGTCGCACGGCCCCATATCCTCCGACATCCGGCTCGACCGGATTCTGAACAGCATCACTGCGGCGAGCATGCTCAGACCGGGGGCCCTGCCGAGGCTCGAGGCGAAGATCCTCGAGGCGACGTGCTGTCTGAGCGACGCGCTTGCGGGGGATGCGGCCGCAGCCGAAGGATCGATCGGGGCATGCGCGCCGATGACGGCATCCGACATCATGAAGATAATCGAGCTTTCCATGCCCGACCCTCCGACGCTCGAGCAGTTTTGCGCGATCGCCCACATGGGCCATACGACCTTGAGTGGGATGTTCAAGTTCGAGACGGGCGTGCCCTTGGGAAAGTATATTCGCGGCGTGAGAATGAACGCTGCGAAGGAGCTGCTTGCCGATACGAATCTGAACACCAGAGAAATAGGCGAGATGGTGGGCTACGGGGACGCCGCCAGCTTCACCAAAGCGTTTAAGCGTTGTGTCGGCGTGACGCCCGGCAGGTATCGAGACGAGATCGTCCGGTGACGAGATCCATATCGGGCACTGCCAGCCAGCCCAAGGCCGCCCGCGACCTCACGCAGCTCATCCGTAGGCACCCCCGTGGACAGCCGCCAGGGCCACGACGTTCCCGGACTTCATCTACGAATGCCCGATGGCCTTCAACCTCACTGCCAACGCAGGCGAGAAGGGGGCGGATTCCATGTCGGCAACGGCGGATCGTGCCTCGGGTCCAGGAAGGATGATCCCTCCGACACGATCCGCTCTAACGCCTATGTAGTGTCATGCGGTATCCCTTGGCGAGGCTCTTTGGCGATGCCATCTCTGGGCTTCAGGAGGAGCTTTGGCCCACACTTGTCGATGGCCCGATTCTTGGCGGCGCCTCCGATGCGAGGCGTAAAGGGGCCCAGGAGAGCTCACACAGCCGTCATCACCGCAAAGCGCTTCACGAGCTCTGGAAGCCCGTGGGTCGAGTGCTCCCGCTCCCAACCCGTCTGGAACGAGCCTGTGCGGTCTGGACGTCTCCCGTTTGCATGTCCTGGATCGCTACCTGTTCAGACAATGCGCTCCCGATCGTCTCCCCCGCCACCGACGCCAACACGGAGACCTTACGACGTGCGAGGTGCCCGCCTACCCCTCGCGCCCGCGCAGGAGGGCGCCCGCGGCCAGGGCGAGGCCGGCTGCCGCGAGGGCGGCAAACGCAAGGCAAGGTTACAGCGACGAGAGCTCTGCCTGCCATGCAAGCCCTAGGCACCGGATATGTAGCTCCGGTCCACGGTGATGACGCAGTCGTAGCCGGGATGCCTCGACTTCACCAGGCCACTGATGGTGCCGCGCAGCTCGTCATCGCTCATGGCGAGCCCGTGGGGGCGCACGCAGTCAAAGATCACGTTGGTGTGCGTGGGCCCGGGCACGCAGCGCAGGTCGTGGATCGTGAGCTCGGGGTCGATGACCTTGACCTGCTGGGCAATCCAGTTGCGCAGGTCGCATACCTGGGGGTCGTCGGTCACGATGGGATCGTAGTGCAAGACGACGTGCATGCCGTCCCGCTCGAGGAACTCCCGCTCGATGTTGTCGAGCGTGTCGTGGCTGTCGAGCGGGCTTGCCTCGGCGGCCATCTCCACGTGGGCGCTCGCGAACTGGCGGCCGGGGCCGTAGTCGTGGACCATCAGGTCATGGGTCCCCAGCACGCCAGGATAGCCCATGATCGTGTCATGGATGTGCCGCACAAGCTCGTCGCTGGGCGTGCGCCCCAGGAGGGGGTCGATGGTCTCCCTCATCAGGCCAAAGCCGCTCCACAGGATGAAGCAGCCCACCGCCAGGCCCGCCCAACCGTCCAGGTCGACGCCGGTCAGCGCCGAGACCACCGCAGCGGCGAGGACCGCCCCGGTCGTGATCACGTCGTTGCGCGAGTCCATGGCCGTCGCCTCGAGCGTGACCGAGCCGATGCGCCGTCCCAGGGTGCGGTTGAACAGCATCATCCAGGCCTTCACCAGCATGGACGCGACCAGGACGATGGCGACGGCAGGGGAGAACTCGGTGGGCGAGGGATCGACGAGCTTCTCGACCGACGAACGGACCAGCTCCACGCCGATGACCAGGACCAGGACGGCAACCACCATGCCTGCCAGGTACTCGTAGCGTCCGTGGCCGTAGGGGTGCTCGCGGTCCGCGGGCCTGCCGGCCATGTGGAACCCCAGCAGGCTGACCACGTTGCTCGAGGCGTCGGACAGGTTGTTCACGGCGTCTGCCACGATCGAGACCGAGCCCGCGAACAGGCCGATCGCACCCTTGCCTACGCACAGCAGCACGTTGCAGACGATGCCGACGGTGCTTGCGAGCGTGCCGTATGCGTTGCGGACGGCGGGATTGGCGGTGTCATCGGCGTTCTCTATGAAGCGGTGGACGAGCAGGTCGACCATGCGGAGGCCCTCCTTGGGCGTGGGGTGGTGCCAGTGGTGGAGAGTGTACCCGTTTGGCGTGATCCGACCGGTCAGCACCGTCTCGCGTTAGACTCTTGGAGGTGCGAACACGAGGCTAGAGGAGAAATGCATGCCCTTTGACCAGCAGCAACCGCTCTTTTCGACCGAATTGGCTCCCGCCGGGGACGCAGGCCTCGCTCCTGTTGGCGCTCCTCCTGGGGTGCGGCGGGCGACCGTGGACCTGTCGGGGCTGAACCCGGCACAGCGCAAGGCCGCCGAGACCACCCGTGGCCCGCTCCTGGTCCTGGCTGGTGCCGGCTCCGGCAAGACGCGCGTGCTGACGTACCGCATCGCCCACATGATCGCGGACGAGGGCGTGCGACCCTGGCAGGTCCTTGCCATCACCTTCACGAACAAGGCCGCAGCCGAGATGCGCGAGCGCCTGGGGGCGCTCCTTCCCGGCGGCACGCGGGGCATGTGGGTCTGCACCTTCCACGCCATGTGCGTGCGGATGCTGCGCGAGGACGGCGAGCTTCTGGGCTACCAGCCCAACTTCACCATCTACGACGACGACGACTCGCGGCGCCTGGTGAAGTCCATCATGGCTGACCTCGACATAGATCCCAAGCAGTGCCCCCTGCAGTCCATCCGCGCTAGGATCTCGGCCGCAAAGAATGCCCTCGTCGGTCCCGAGGAGATGCAGGCCCACGCCCAGACGCCTCTGGACCGCGCCGCCGCCCGCGTCTATCACAGCCTCGAGGGTCGTCTGGCGCGTGCGAACGCGATGGACTTCGACGACCTCCTGGTCAAGGCCTTCGAGCTGCTCTCCAAGCACCCCGAGGTGCTCGACGGCTACCAGGAGCGCTTCCGCCAGATCAGCGTGGACGAGTACCAGGACACCAACGGCGTCCAGTACGCCATCACCAACCTCCTGGCCAAGAAGCACCAGAACCTCATGGTCGTCGGCGACGACGACCAGTCCATCTACAGCTGGCGTGGCGCGGACATCGCCAACATCCTGAGCTTTCGCAAGGACTACCCCGACGCCGTGGTCGTCAAGCTCGAGCAGAACTACCGCTCCTTCGGCCACATCCTGAACGCCGCGAACGCCGTCGTGCGCAACAATGCCCGCCGCGAGGAGAAGCGCCTGTTCACGGACCGTGGCGACGGCGAGAGGGTCGAGCTCTTCCAGGCTGCGGACGAGCGCGACGAGGGGCGCTGGATAGGCTCTGAGATAGAGAAGCTGCACGACGGCGGCACCGCCTACGATGACATCGCCGTCTTCTACCGCACCAATGCGCAGTCCCGCATCCTCGAGGACATGTTCCTGCGCGCGGGCGTCCCCTACAAGATCGTGGGCGGCACGCGCTTCTTCGACCGCGCTGAGATCCGTGACGTCACGGCCTACCTCAAGGCCGTCGTGAATCCCGATGACGATGTGAGCGTCCTGCGCGTCATCAACACCCCGCGTCGCGGCATCGGGACCACGTCCATCCGCAAGGTCCAGGCCTATGCCGCCGAGTACGGCATCTCCGTCTTCTCGGCCGCCCAGGCCTGCGTGGCCGAGACGGGGCTGCTCTCCGCCAGGGTCAGGGGGGCGCTCGGTGACTTCACGTCCACGATCGAGGCGGCGCGTCACTTCGGGGGCGAGCTGGCGGACGTGGTGGAGGCCATCGTGGACCGTGCGGGCCTGGTGCGGGCGCTCGAGGCCGAGAAGAGCGTGGAGGCGGACGGCCGCATCGAGAACATCCGAGAGTTCCTGAGCGTGGCCCAGGAGTTCGACGAGACGCACGACGACGCGGCCGAGACGCTCGAGAGCCTGCGTCAGCTCCGTGCGGCGGGTGCCCTGGACGATGCCGCCGCGTTGGGCCCGGCCTCGGTCGCCCCTGTGGGCGCCCACGCCGCAGGCGCGGGCGTTCCCGCGACGGCGGCCGGCACGCCGGGTTCGGGGGGAGCCCTGCCCGACGTGGCAGCGGAGAAGCTGCCTGCGTTCATGGAGTGGCTCGCCCTGCGCTCGGACCTGGACGCCCTGAGCGGACAGACTAGCGCCATCACGATGATGACCGTGCACGCGGCGAAGGGCCTCGAGTTCCCCGTGGTCTTCGTCGCAGGTATGGAGGAGGGCATCTTCCCGCATCGTGGCCACGAGGACGAGCCCTCATCCGTGGAGGAGGAGCGCCGCCTGGCCTACGTCGCCATCACCCGCGCCGAGCGCAAGCTCTACCTGACCTACGCGGCGACGCGTCGCGTGTTCGGCTCGGTCCAGGCCAATCCGCGCAGCCGCTTCGTGAACGAGATCCCCGAGGAGGACGTCAACGCCATCGGCGTTGGCTCGTCGGGCTTCAGCGGCGTGGGCTGGGAGAAGCGCGGTGACCGCCACGGGACCTTTGGCAGCGGCCGTGGCTCCGAGGTCTACGGCGGCAACGTCTTTGGCTCGCGCACGCGCTCCACGGGTGGCAGCCCGCGGGTGCCTAGGCGCGAGGGCAGCTTCGCCGACCTGTTTGGAGGGGCTTCGGGTGGCAGCTTCGGCAGCGGTGCCCGTGCGGGTCGTGCGGACGAACGCGTTGCCGGCGCGAGCACCCCCATCCGTCGCGATCGCGCCAAGGCGGCAGAGGCGTTTGCGCCTGGCGACCACGTCTCGCACAAGACCTTCGGCCCGGGCGTGGTGAAGAGCGCCTCGGGCGACACCATCGAGGTCTTCTTCAGCCGCACCGGGAAGACCAAGAAGCTCATGAAGGGCTTTGCGCCCATCGTCAAGATCGAGGGGTAGGGACAGGGGGCGTCCAGGACCCGGATGTAACAAAATCGGGGGTTATGTGTGGTTCGGGAGCCCAGCTGGAGGGGACGGGCCGGCCCGTCCGCGCGACCGATCGGGCGGGCGACGCCCCCGGAGCGGCGCACCGCGCAAAACGCCTGGCAGGTGACGTGATCAAAAAATACAGCACTCCCGCACCCCGCGACGGGGAGGCGCTCCTCGGGCGCGGATACGCTCCGAACCACACATAACCCCCGATTTTGTTACATCCAGCCTTTTGCCGCGGCGCGGGACATGGGCGTGGCCTGCTGCGGCGCGGGGCGCGGTTGCGGACGGCCTCTCGGGTCACCCATATGGTGCACCTATGGGGGGTGGTCTAAACTGGGCGCCAAGCCGACCAGGCTGAGGGCAGGCGGCGTTCCGGATGGCCCGGAAGGGGGAGCGCCGCGGCAGTTGGGGAGTGGTATGGCATCTTATGTTCCTATATCTGGTCTTTTTTCTGCGGCGACCGTGGAGGTCGCCCTGGGGGATGCCGCCGCAGGCGGCAACGTTGGGGCGATTGGCGCAAGTGGGTTGCCGGGGAAGCTCGTTTTCCTTGGCGTTGTCATCGCCCTAGCGCTGGTGGTGCAGCGTGTGTTGGTGCGTCTGGCGAGCAAGGCGCTGGATTCGTCCAACGTGCCGTCGGCGTCGATCTACATCAACATCCTTCGTGCGATCATCTGGTCGTTTGCGCTGCTGGCGGTGCTCGAGCCGGTGTTTGGCGTGCAGCCGACCGCGTTCGTGACCGCCTTGGGCGTGACCTCCGTCGTGATCTCGCTGGGTCTGCAGGATACGATTTCGAACGTGATCGGTGGCCTGGGACTCATGATGGGGCACGTGGTGCAGCCCGGCGATTACGTGGTGGTCAGCGGATTCGAGGGCTTCGTGACCGACGTCAACTGGCGGAGCACGACCGTCGAGGACCGCAACGGCAACGTCCACGTGATTCCGAACAGCGTGCTTAACAAGTCCGCGTTCACGCGTAAGGGGCCAGCGACCAGGGGATCGTGTGCAGTGGAGTTCACAGTGGACGCCGAGGCGGATCTTGCGCAGGTGAGCGAGGAGGTCGTTCGGCTCGCCACGGAGGCGTTGGGGGAGTTGCGCGACCCGGCCTACCCCGTGAGCGTGCTCTTCTCTGACTTCGATAGCTATGGCACGCACGGAGCCGTATGGGTCCACGTGACCGATGACGCAGGCTTCTCTGCGGCGAGGGATGCCGTGGCGCGGGTACTGCAGGGGAGGCCCTGGCTTGCGCATAGGTAACTCGACATCGTGACTTTGCGCGGCAAGGGCGGGTGCGGGAACGACATCGGCCTGCTGGGGTTGGACGGCCGCTTCGTTCAGGTGATCATGATCAGCACACCTGTCGCGCGGTCTCGATCCACGGCCGCTCTCCGAGCTTGTGCATGACCCTTGCGAGGAAGAGGAGCATTCCCCTGGGCGCGCTGCGCAACGAGCGCTTCATCCTCTTGGAGAGCAAGTCGGACATCACGCAGCGCTTCGTGACCGAATGCGCAAAGGTGGGCTTCTGCCCCAACGCCCCGCTCCATGCATCACGCCATCGCGTCCTGCTGAGGGCCGTGCAGAACGGGCTGGGAATCACCGTCTCGCCAAAGCGGATGGTCGAGAGCTACCTCTCGGCCGTTCTCGTAACCGTACCCTTCAAGGAGCAGCTCTTCACCACGGTGGGCTTCGTGTGGGCGGGCGACGTCCAGCCCAGCCAACTCATGCAGGATTTCATGCAGGGAGTCCATGACAACTTGGGGAGGATGGGGAGCCTTTCCTATAATCTCTTGGACTGACAGGATCGGACAGGAGATCAGAAGTATGAAGATCGGAATCATCGGCGCCATGGACGTCGAGGTCGCCCGCCTCAAGGACCGCCTCGAGGACCTCAGCGTCTCGGTCGTCGCGGGGTCGACCTTCTGCGAGGGAGCCATCGGCGGTACGCCGGCGGTCATCGTGAAGTGCGGCGTGGGCAAGGTCGACGCAGCGGTCTGCGTGCAGGTCCTCGTCGACCTCTTTGGAGTGGAGGCCGTGGTCAACACGGGTGTGGCCGGCTCGCTCGACAACCGGCTGGACATCGGTGACGTGCTCGTCTCGGCCGACGCCGTGCACCACGACGTGGACGTGACGAACCTGGGCTACGCCCCGGGCGAGGTCCCCGGGCTGGGAACCACATACTTCCCGGCTGACGAGCGGTTGCGCAAGGCGGCCGTGGACGCCGTTGCGGCCGTGGCGCCGGAGATCGCCTGCGTCGAAGGGCGCGTGGCCTCGGGCGACCAGTTCGTGCGCTCGCAGGGCGAGAAGAGGAGAATCCGCGACACCTTTGGTGCAAGCTGCGCCGAGATGGAGGGCGCCTCCATCGCCCAGGCGGCCTGGATGAACCATGTGCCGTTCGTGGTCGTGCGCGCCATCAGCGACAAGGCGGACGGCTCGTCCCAGATGGAGTATCCGACCTTCGAGGCCGCTGCCGCCGAGCACTGCGCGAAGATCGTCGAGTACATGGTGGCCCACCTGTAGGGAGGGGGATTTCTGGCGCACCCCCTTTCGTCGCGGGGCACACAGGCGCTCCTTGTCCGATGCCCTCCGCAGGGTCATTGAGAAGATGAGGGAGGAAGGGCATGCATCACAGACTCGTGGTCGCTGGAGAGGGTCGCTTCGCCGTGACCCTGGAGGCAACGAGCACCGATGGCCAGGGCATCTCGTGCTTCCTGTATGGCGGCACGCTGCCGCACGTGGGAGGTTGTGCCCTGGCCGCCCCTGGTCCCAAGTTGCACGGAAGGCAACTCTCGCGGGCGGATCTGTGGACCATAACGGTGCCGGGGCACAAGGACGCCGAGGCCGCGAAGACCGTGGCGCGTCGGCTCGCAATCGTAACGGGGCAACCCGCATGCGTCTCGTGCGGCATCCATGTCGACGATGCCACGCCGGAGGAGCTCGAAAGGCTGGGGCACAGCATCGACGCGGCCGTGGATGGGCTTCTCGAGGAACTGGGCTTCGACGGGACTGGTCAGGAGCCTGCTTCCAACAAGGGTTCCGACGAGGCGTCCGCTCCAGGGGAAGCGACGCATCATGCTGCGGAGGAGACGGTCTTTGATGGTCGATGACTCCTCCGGTCGGCTGGTTCTGGTCGACCTCGCCGATCGCGAGCTTGGCTTCTGCGAGAAGCTCCCCTGCCATCAGAAGGGCTTGCTCCACCGGGCCTTCTCTGTCTTCCTCTTTGATGGTAACAAGGTGCTTATGACGCAGAGGTCGCTCTGCAAGTACCACTCGGGCGGCCTGTGGACGAACTCCTGCTGCTCACATCCTCGCGTAGGGGAAGGGCTGGACGAGGCTGTCGCTCGCCGTCTGTACGAGGAGTTGGGCATCTCGGGCGTCACGTGTCGCGAGGCGGGCCACTACTGCTACCGCGCCACCTTCGACAACGGCATCGTCGAGTACGAGTACGATCACATTTTTGTGGGCGACTATGCGGGTCCGCTCGCACTCGACCCCACCGAGGCGATGGACGCCCGCTGGGTGGACGCCGCCCAGGTCGCGTGCGACGTGCGCAAACGACCCGAAACCTTCACGGCCTGGCTGCCGGGCGTGCTCCCTATCGCCTTTGCCGCCCAGGCCGTGCGCTGGTAGGGTCGACATCGACACAAGAGACGCCGCCATTCGTGGCTACTCCGGCCTTTTGTCGTGGCGCGCGGCATGGGCGCGGCCTGCCGCGGCGCGGGGCATGGGAGCCCCACGGCAGTTGGGGTGCGGGAGCGCTGCGCACACATCGTAGGGCGCGTGGTCGTCGGGCTGTAAGCGGTTATCTGAAGTCGGACGCTGGTCGGAGCCAAGCGGAGCGTTAGGCCTCTTAGGCCCCATGGCGCCTTTGGGTCCTGTGGGGACCCTAGGCTCGCTGGGTGCATTGCTCACCGCGTCTGGCAGGCCGTGCTAGATCGTCCTCCACGCGGTCTCGAGCGAGACCCTCATCATATCGGTGAAGGACTGCTCGCGCTCCTCGGCGGAGAGCGACTCTCCCGTGAAGAAGGTGTCGGACACGGTCAGGATGCTGATGGCCTTCTTGCGTGAGGCTTGTGCCTCGATGTAGAGGCCGGCGGTCTCCATCTCCACACACAGCAGTCCCAGGTCGCGGTAGCGTCGGGCGGCGTCGGGACGGGGGTTATAGAACACGTCGGAACTCACCACCTGGCCTACCTTGTAGCCAACGCCCAGCTCCTCTGCCGAGGTCACGGCGCTGCGCAGCATCTCGAAGTCCGCCGTGGGGGCCAGCTTGACGGGCGAGTCGTAGAGCTCCGCGATGCTGCTGTTGGTGGCTGCGCTCATGGCGATCACCACGTCGCGCGCATGGACGCCGTCGGCCAGGCCACCCGTGGACCCCACGCGGATGATGGCGTCCACGCCCAGCTGGGTGTACAGCTCGTGTGCGTACAGGCACATACTGGGGATGCCCATGCCGCTGCCCATGACGCTCACACGCTTGCCCTTGTAGCTGCCGGTGTAGCCCAGCATGTTGCGCACATCGTTGAAGAGGGTGGGCCCCTCAAGGAAATTCTCTGCGATGAACTTGGCGCGCAGCGGGTCACCCGGCATCAGGACCACCTTGGCGACGTCCTCCTTGTCGCAACGGATGCAGGCGGATACGGTCTCGAACTGCGACATGATCCCTCTCTCCTCCTCTTTGATGGGGCTGTCCGCCTGAATGGTGCGGGCACGCCGAGGGTGCGGTCTCACTTGAACAGCGCGGCCAGGCTTTGCGCGTACGGTGGGCGACAGACGCCCCGCTCGGTTACGATGGCGGCGATCAAGTCGTGGTCGGTTACGTCAAAGGCCGGGTTGTAGCACTTGACCTGTGGCAACGCCTTGGGCTCAAGGTAAAACATCGTCTTGATTTCTTCGGGGTCGCGTTCCTCGATCTTGATGTCGTCACCTGTGGGACACCGGCGGTCGATGGTCGAGGTGGGCCCCAGCACGTAGAACGGGATGCCGTAGTGCTTGGCCAGGATGGCCACGCCCGAGGTCCCGATCTTGTTGGCCACGTCGCCGTTCATGGCAACGCGGTCGCAGCCCACCATGCACGCCTGCACCCAGCCGTTCCTCATCACGATCGAGGCCATGTCATCGCAGATCAACGTCACGTCGATGCCTGCGTGCGACAGCTCGTAGCTGGTCAGGCGGGCGCCCTGCAGCAGCGGGCGCGTCTCGTCGGCAAACACGCGCAGCCGCTTGCCGTGGTCATGGGCAAAGAACAGCGGCCCCTGACCGGTGCCATAGCCCAAGCACGCCAGCGGGCCGGCGTTGCAGTGGGTCAGCACGCCGTCGCCATCCTTCAGGAGGCTTGCGCCGTACGCACTGATGGCCTCGCTCATCGCCAGCTGCTCCCGGTGGATCGCCACGCATTCCTGTCGGAGAAGAACTACGACCTTGCTTGGCGCCAGCTGGGGATGCGCCTGGACCGTGGCGTGCATGCGGTTGAGCGCCCACGAGAGGTTGACTGCCGTCGGGCGAGAGGAGCCGAGGTAGTCGCGATGGGCCGCCATGGCATTCGCGAACGAGGACGGCCCCGCACCCCTCTCGGCCTCCTGACGGGCGAGCACATAGTAGCAGTAGCCCGCGCAGACGCCGATCGCCGGGGCACCGCGCACCTTAAGGTGGTAGATGGCGTCGTACATCTGCCGTGGCGTGGTCAACGCAACGTGCTCCAGCCTGTTGGGCAGAAGCGTCTGGTCGATGATCACGACCGCGCCGTCGCCATCCGCCAGCTCGACTGCGCCCGCGTCCGTGACGCCGGCGCGACGGGTCGGACCTTCGGACTGAGCCATGCCTCCTGAATGCGCCACGTCACCTTCGGGTTGGGCCATGTCGCCTCCACTCCTTGAACGTAGGTCAACGAGTTCGATTGTAGGACCGACTTCATCCGGTGGGGCGACGTATCGGACAGACGCTACAATCTGGGGGATCATCAGCGGCGGCGTGTGCGTCGCAGCGTCGGAAGGACACGCAATGGAGAAGATAGCGAGCTTCACGATCGACCACCTCAGGCTCGAACCCGGCGTCTACGTAAGTCGTGTGGACAAGGACCCCGCGACGGGAGCGGCCGTAACCACCTTCGACCTGCGCATGTGCGCGCCCAACCGCGAGCCGGTCATGAACACCGCCGAGCTCCATACCATCGAGCACCTGGGCGCCACGTTCCTGCGCAACGACCCCGAGTGGGCGAGCCGTGTGGTCTACTTTGGGCCGATGGGTTGTCGCACAGGCAACTACCTGCTGCTTTTTGGAGAGTATGGCTCGCATGACGTGATCGGCCTCGTCACGCGCATGTTCGAGTTCATCCGCGACTTCGAGGGGGAGGTCCCGGGCGCCAAGCCTGACGAGTGCGGCAACTACCTGGACCAGAACCTGGGAATGGCGAGATGGCACGCCAGGCGCTACCTCGAATCCACGCTCCGGCGCATGGACGAGGCCCACATGAGCTACCCCGCCAGGGGGTAGCGATCCTGCGGTCCACGATCCCGCAACCCTGCTGCCTCGGTCCCGATGGCTTCGGCCGGTCCTCGAGGCTCCCCGCCCGCCCTTGGCCCCGCAGGGGCTACTCGGCTCGCTGGATGCCGATGCCCACCAGGTCGGGACCGGTGTGGACCAGGAGGTCCGCCGAGATGTCGCTCTCGAGCATGCTGACGATCGTCGAGGGAACCTCCGCGTGCAGGCGGTCCGCTAGCTGCCGCATGTGCACGTTTGTGGCGTCCGAGCAGCAGACGGACAGGCGGACCCGCTCGAAGCGGCCTGCCGACCTCACCGCCAGCCCGACCATGGCATCGAGCGCGCGGTCCCAGCCACGCGCCTTGCGTGCCATGACGTAGCGCCCCTCGTCATTGCAGGTCAGGATGGGCTTGATGTTGAGGACGCTGCCGATGCGGTAGATGTGTCCGCCGATGCGACCGCCTTTGTACAGGTATTCGAGCGACTTCACGCCAAAGTAGATGTCCGAGTCGCGGGAGCTGCGCTCCAGCCGTCCGGCGAGCTCCTCAAACGGGACGCCTGCCTCGACCATCTCGACCGCGCGCGCCACGACCATGCCGCCGACCATGCCTATGGACTTTGTGTCGACCACGATGGTGGGGAAGCCCTCCATCTGCGCGGCGACGAGCTGCGCGGTCTGGTTGGTGGCCGAGAGCCCGCTCGAGATGGTGATTATCACGGCCCTCTCGTAGCCGTCGGCGCGCGCCTGCTCCAAGGTGGCGCGAATCTGCTCGGGCGAGGGCAGGGACGTGGTCGGTATCTCCTGCGCGAAGCGGGCGACGACCTCGGACGGCGTGATGTCGACGCCGCTCTGGTAGGTGGTGCCGTCCGAGTAGATGATGCGCAGTGGCACCACGCGCACGTCGTGCTCGCGGATGAGGCATTCTGCGGTGTCGGTTCCCGAGTCGGTGATGATGGCGATGCGCTGGCTGTTCATGGCTCCTCCGTTTGGCAGGTGGCTGTTTGGGCGCAGCCGCCCCCTCGACCGTACTTGCGTTACCCCGGCCCTAGATTAATCTAGTTTTGAATACTAGGTGATATGGACTACAGTAACAACAAAGTTGGACGCGAACGGATGTGATGGCTGCCAGGGGGGGTGTGAGCATGGGTGCCAGGAGGGACGTCGGCAAGGATGTGGCAGAGAAGGATGCCCCCTTTGACTTCGCGGCTGCCTATCAGGAGCTCTCCCTGAGCATGTCCAGGGTCCACATATCGCGCTTCGAGGAGCTCCCCCGCATCGACCTCTATCTCGACCAGGTGCTTGCGCTGGTTGCCGACGAGCTGTCGTTCATTCCGCTTGAGGGGGAGAAGCTCCTGACCGGCTCCATGGTCAACAACTACGTGAAGCAGGGGCTCGTTCCGGCCCCGGAGCGCAAGCGTTACTCCCCGCGCCACGTCGCGTACCTGCTCTTCGTCTGTTCCCTCAAACGCTCCCTCTCCATCGCCCAGGTCGCCGACCTCCTGTCTGTCGTCGACAACGCCCAGGTCGACCTGCTTCGCGCATACAACGACCTGGTGTCCGCCTTCGAGGTTGCCATCGCACGGGAGTTCTCGGATGGGCCGGAAGGTCGGGGGGACCCCGTGCCCATGAGGGTCTACGACGTCCAGGGGGTCGAGGTGGACGATGGTGTCAGCAGGCTGCTCACCACGGGCATCAGGTTGCTGGCCAGCAAGGTCTATGTAGACCATGTGCTCGAGCTCCAGTCGCGCCGCCTAGGCTGATCGTCCACCGTTTGCATGCGAGGGGAACGTGGGCCCTGTGTCAAGATGGGGCGCGTCGGCCTTCGTGCCATGTCCTGCCCCCGTCACGAGGAGTCTCCTTGAGCACGGTCTACGTCTTTGGTCACACTCATCCGGACAACGACGCGATCCTCTCCGCCGTCGTCCTGTCCCAGCTTCTGAACGCCCGTGGGGACGGCAACCTCTACCTGCCGTATCGCCTGGGCGACATCCCCAGCGAGAGTGCCGCCATCCTCGACGCGTGGGACATCCCCGAACCGGCTCTCCTCGACGAGGTGCCAAGCGCATCCGTGACGGGGGAGCGCCAGAAGGTCATCCTGGTCGATCATAACGAGGAGATCCAGTCGGTACGCGGCCTGCGTGGCGCCGACATCGTCGGCGTCGTGGACCATCACCGCATCGCTGGCTTCTCCACTCCGGCTCCCACATACTTTGTCGCGCTACCCTGGGGCTCCACCTGCTCGATTATCTACCACCTGTTCGGCACGCTTGGCATCGAGCCCACTTCGGCACAGTTCTGCCTCATGCTCTCGGCAATCATGACCGATACGATCATGCTGAAGAGCCCCACCACGACCGACCATGACCGGAGGATAGTGGCGGACATCTCGCGGGAGCTCGGCGTTGACCCTATGGAGTTTGGCATGGGCATCTTCCTCGAGCGTGCCGACGCCCACCCCTCGCCGCGCGAGGTGGTCTCCGGTGACGTGAAGGCCTTCGAGATCGAGGGGAGGCGCGTCGTCATCTGCAAGCACGAGACCATCAACAAGGACGTCGTTCTCGAGGACGTCCGTGCCCTGCGCATCGCCATGGACGACTACCGCCGCGAGAACGACTGCGAGACCCTGGTCCTCGTGGTGACCGACGTCGTGCGGGAGGGGAGCCAGGTGCTGCTCTGCGGAAGCGTGTCGCTGCCCGAGAGGGCGCTCGGCATCAGCGACGCGCCCGAGGGCGCGTGGATGCCGGGCGTCATGTCGCGCAAGAAGCAAATCGTCGCCCCCATCCTCGTCGCCAGCGACCGGTAGCCCCGCCTTGCGGAGGGCTCTTGTAATCGCCCTGTTTTCGGCAGGCGGTGTGGGGGGAGGGACTTCCGTTCGCCATATGCTCTTGGGACAGGCAACCCAGGAGAAGGCACGATATGACGGACGACAAGAAGCACATGGCACATACGGTCACGGTGGCCACAGGCGATATCGGTGGCGCACCCGAGGGCGCAGCCGGTACGGGCGGCAGACCGAACCGCAGGGTCACCATCATTCGGGAGCCCGCCGTGACCCGTCGCATCGCGCATCGCTCGGCGCTGCAGAAGGTCACGTCGAATGGGACGATCGCCGCCGCGGTCATGGTCGCCGCGGCCCTCCTCGCCGTGATCGTGGCAAACTCGCCGGCGTACGAGGTGGTGCACGAGGCCATCGAGACGCCGCTGGGCGTCACGGTCGGCCCCCTGGCGGCCTCGATGTCGGTCGAGTCGTTCGTGAACGACTTCCTGATGGCGATATTCTTCCTGCTGGTGGGCATCGAGCTCAAGTACGAGATGACCGTCGGCCAGCTCCGTCGCCCCCGCCAGGCGGCCCTGCCCATGCTCGCGGCCGTCGGCGGCGTATGCGTTCCGGCCTTCATCTACCTGGCCCTCAACCTCCCCGCGGGCAACGTCCACGGCTGGGCCATCCCCATCGCCACCGACATCGCCTTCGCCCTGGGCGTCATGTCGCTCCTGGGCAACCGCGTCGCGTCCGAGACCAAGGTGTTCTTCCAGACGCTTGCCATCGCAGATGACATCCTGGCGATCGTGGTGCTCGCCCTCTTCTATGGGCAGAGCCCCGACGTCGCCTGGTGCGCCGCATCGCTTCTGCTCGTCGTGGTGCTCGCCCTTCTCGCCCGTGCCCACGTCTTCTCGTCCAAGCCCTACCTGTTCGCCGGTCTCGTGCTGTGGGTTTGCATGTACAACTCGGGCATCCATGCCACGCTCGCGGGTGTCATCCTGGCCTTCTTCCTGCCCGCTCGCTCGGATGTGCGTCTCTCGCACCTTCGGGATTGGCTCAGCTCACAGGCCCGCTCGCTCGACGATGACTACGACGACGAGGCCCACGTCCTGGGCCAGCATGACTTCACGGCCTCCGCCGAGCGCGTCGAACACATCCTGCATCATGTGACACCGCCGCTCCAGCGCGTGGAGCGCCTCATATCGTCCTGGGTCAACTTCGTCATCCTGCCGCTGTTCGCGTTCGTGAACGCGCAGGTCCGTCTGATGGGGGCGGACTTTGCCGCCCTGGCCGCCGACCGCGTGACCCAGGGCGTCTTCCTGGGGGCCGTGGTGGGAAAGCCCCTGGGCATCATCCTGGTCACACTGCTGCTCGTGCGGGTCGGCTTTGCCCGCCTGCCCCGACATGTCAGCTGGGATCAGGTCGTTGCCGTGGGCATCATGGGCGGCATGGGCTTCACGATGTCAATCCTGATCGCCGGCCTGGCGTTTCCCAACCCCTTCGAGGTCGTGGCTGCCAAGTGCGCCATCCTTTTGGGGTCGTTTGCGGCGGGGGTGCTGGGCATCCTGTTCGTCCGCGCCCATGACGCCCTCACCTCGCACGGCGCGTCGGGTGGCAACGCTGCGGGTCGCCCCGCGCGGGGTGACGCCCCTGCGCCAGGCGAGGGGGACTAGGCGCCGGTCAAGCAAGGGACGGGCGGGCGGAGGCGGACGAGAGGGGCCGCCCTCCCTATTCGACGGTTCCGTAGGCACAGGCCCAGCCGTGCGCCGTGACGATGGAGTTCATCTGGTCGCAGAGGCGCTGCCGGGTGTAGCTGCCGCCGCCCGGCAGGAGGTCGATGACCTCGCGCAGGTCCTCGCCGGGGTCGTCCATCTCGACGCGCATGAGGGCGTCCAGCTTGGTGACGGTGCCCTGGGGGTCGTCGCAGAAGAGTTCGTCCACCAGGCGCTGCAGGTAGCCGTGCTCCTCCGAGGGCTGGTTGGCGGGTCCGTGGGTGTCCTTGTGGCTATCCATGGGACATATCATACCTTGCAGCCGCGTCGCCGTCGCCCGCGCCCTGCCACCTGGTTTCTGGGGAGGGGTGGATGCCGCCGTGGCGATATACTCGAAGCTGCCTAGCCTGGCTCGGCCTGACAGCGACTCCCCGGGAGGAGAAACTATGCCCAACACATACCAGGGCCTGCCCACCGACGAGCTCGACGCCCTCATCGCAACGCTGGAGCGCGAGGCTGACGGCCTGCGCGAGCAGCATCTCTCGCTTGATATGGCCCGCGGTAAGCCCTCTGCGGAGCAGACCGCGCTCTCGCGGCCGATGCTCGACCTCATCTGCTCCTCATCCGACCTCACGGACGGCGATGCGATCGTCGACAACTACGGCACCCCCGAGGGGCTGCCCTCCGCGCGTGCCCTTGCCGCAAGGATCCTTGGCGTCGACGCCACCAATGTCGTGGTCGCCGGGTCGTCGAGCCTCAACCTCATGCACGACCTCGTAACCCACGCCTTCACGAACGGCGTGGCGGGAAACAAGCCCTTCTGCCGACAGGGGGAGGTCAAGTGGCTGTGCCCTGCACCAGGTTACGACCGGCACTTTGCCGTGACGGCCCACCTTGGCATCAAGAACGTGCCCGTTCCCATGAAGGACGACGGTCCCGACATGGAGGTGGTCCAGCGCCTGGTCGAGAGCGATCCTGCCGTCAAGGGCATCTGGTGCGTCCCCAAGTACGCCAACCCCACGGGCATCACCTACTCGGACGCCGTCGTCCGCCGCTTCGCGTCCCTGAGGCCTGCCGCTCCGGACTTCCGCATCTACTGGGACAACGCCTACGCGGTCCACTCCTTCGCCGAAGGTGACGATCGGCTCCTCGACATATTCGAGGCCCTTGCCGAGGCGGGCGCGTCCGACCTCGTCTACGAGTTCGGATCCACCGCAAAGGTGACCTTCCCCAGCTCGGGCATCGCCTTCGTGACGGCCAGCCCGTCAGACATGGCTGCCATCCGCCAGGCCTTTGCGGTCGAACGCGTCAGCTCCGAGAAGTTCTCCCAGCTTGCCCACGTGCGCTTCCTCAGGGACCTGGATGGCGTGAAGGCCCACATGGCCAAGCACGCCGCAATCGTGGCGCCTCGCTTCGCGCTCGTCGAGAGCAAGCTCACGGAGGGTCTGGGGGCGCTTGGCATTGCGAGCTGGAGCCATCCCCACGGCGGTTACTTCGTCTCGTTCGACGGGCCCGAGGGGTCGGCCCGCAAGGTCGTCTCGCTCATGGCCGAACTGGGCGTCAAGCTTACGCCCGCAGGCGCCACCTGGCCTTATGGGCACGATCCGCGCGACACCAACATCCGTATCGCCCCCACCTACCCTTCGCTCGAGGACCTCGGGCAGGCACTGGACGTCTTCGTGGTCGCGGTGAAGCTCGTCTCCGCCCGTCTCGAGCGCGCCTCCCGTCGCTAGTCGTCTGGGAAGGACCTGAGCCCAGGGCTTGCGGCCACGCTCTCCCTTCCTGGCCGGCCGTGTGACGGTTTTGGTGGGGGACGGCGGGTGTGGGGCTGTTTCGGTAGAATGGGCAACCATGCGCCCCGACATCCGTCGGCACCGACGCGCCTCCCGCGCCCTCGCGGCGCGACTCCACGAAAGGTCTGCACGCAATGGCACAGAACGGCTCGAGTTCGTCAAGGCAGAACAAGCGTCTCGCCCGCGCGCGGGTTGCCCCCATGGACGGCGGCGGCTCCGCTGCCAAGGGGCGTGCCGGCAAGGGAGCCTCCCCCAAGGGTCCCTCCAAGCCCAAGCCGGCGCCCGCCGAGGCCCGGAGGGCTCGCAAGAGGCGCACCATGGAGATCGTGGTCATCGCGTTCGCGGTCATCATGGCCCTCTCCATGATGCTGCCCTCGCTCGCATCCATCTTCGCCAACAAGTCGTCTTCGTCCGTCCAGGAGCAGTCCACGGATGGCACTGATGACTCGACTTCAGAGGGGTCTCCCGCCTCGTCGGATGCCGCCTCCTCGTCAAGCGAGACGAAGTCTGGCGTAGAGGCGGCCGACGCCAAGTACTCCGCCGCCATCGCCTCGCTCGAGTCCAGGCTCGAGGGGGACCCCGACAACCTGGCGACGCTTCTGAACCTGGGCGACAGCTGCATGAGCTGGGCATACTCCGTGTCCCGCTCGTCGGCCACCGATGCCGACAAGAGCCACGCAAACGACCTCTATGCCAGGGCCATCGGCTACTTCGACCGCTACCTCGCCCTCAACGACTCCAACGCCGTGCGGGTCGACCGCGCGCTCTGCCAGTACTACTCGGGTGACGCCGATGCCGCCAAGACGGCGCTCGAGGAGCTCACGCAGGGGAGTGCCGCAGACTACGGTCCCGCTTGGGCCAACCTGGGCCTTCTGTACGAGTCCTCGCGTGACGCAGATGCCGCGAGGAGCGCCTACGGCAAGGCGGCAGAGACCGACTCCGACGACGAGTACGGCGCCAAGTCCTTTGCCGAGACACGCCTGGCAGCCCTCAACGTGGCGCAGAACTCCGCGTCCTCGACCTCGTCCACAAGCGCTGGCCCTGCGGCCGCCGGCCTGTCCGACGCGTTGGCCAACGCATCCGGTACCACCCTCTAGGAACAGGAACAAGACCATGGCACTCTCCATCACCACCACCGGGCCCGCATCAGAGCGTCTTGTGACGGTCACGGGCGAGGTCGACGTCTCCAATGCCGCCGAGCTGCGCAGCGAGCTTGACACAGCGCTTGCGACGGGCGCATCGACCGTGCGCGTCGACCTTGCGGGGGTCCCCTACATCGACTCCACGGGCATCGGCGTTCTCGTGGGCGCCGCCCATCGCGCCGACGAGGCGGGTGCGGACCTCGCCGTCCTCAACCCCCAGCGCAACGTTGCCCGCGTCCTCGACATGCTTGGCGTGAGCGGCGAGCTTGGGATAGGGGACTAGCCCCCCTCGTACATCACACGCACAGCAGGAGGTGCAACCGCGTGTTTGGCATCGGTGAGACAGAGTTCGTCATCATCCTGGTCTTCGGCTTCATGCTCTTCGGCCCGGACAAGCTTCCCGGCATGGGCCGTACGATAGGTCGTGCCCTCAGGCAGTTCCGCGAGGCACAGGAGGGCTTTACCGAGGTCGTGCAGAGCGAGGTCATGGACCCGCTCAACAAGGCCATGAGCGAGCCGCTCTCCGGGGACGCAAGGAGGCGCGCCGCAGAGAAGAGCGCGGCGTTCGACGAGGACAGCGATCTGGATGGCGACGGGGCGCACCGCGAGCGCCCGACCGAGACCTTCGCGGAGCGTCGCTCGCGTCTCGAGAGGGAGCGCAAGGAGCGCGAGGCACGCAAGGGCGAGGGGTCTGCCAAGGCCTCTGGCGCCTCTGCGGTCGGCGGGGGCGCGACGGGTGCCGGGTCGGATGCCGAGGCGGTTGCCGACCCCGCTGGTTCGGACGCTCCTGCCAGCACGGACGCCCCCGTCGGCACAGGCGGCGACGGCCGTGTTCCCGCTGCGGCCACCGGGCCCTCGTCCCCCGGGACCGCCAAGGAGGCCAGGCCCGACATCAGCGCCGCCGCCCTCTACGCCATGCGGCCGGTCCGCGGGGAGGCCGTGGAGGCCCCTGCGGACCCGAGTCCCGGTGAGGCCGCAGACCCCACCGCCGACGCCAGCGCCATGGGGGAGGAGTAGAGATGCCCATCGGACCCGCACGCATGCCCCTGATGGATCACCTCGGTGAGCTCAGGAGACGCCTCACCATCGTCGTCGTCTCGGTCCTGGTCACCGCCATCGTGGTCTACGCTGCCACGCCGACCTTGATCGACATCATGATCGACCCCATCCGCAGCGCCCTCCCCGAGGGCAGCTCGCTCACGGTCCTCACGGTCCTGGGAGGCTTCACCATCCGCTTCAAGGTGGCCCTGTTCTTCGGCCTCATCATTGCGGCACCCATCGTCATCTGGGAGATCATGGGCTTCTTCCTGCCCGCCCTGAACGAGAGGGAGCGTCGCTGGGTGGTGCCCACGGTCGCCGCCATGGTCATCCTGTTCCTCCTCGGCATGCTCTTCTGCTACCTCGTGATCCAGAACGCGGCCGTGGGCTGGATGATCGACCAGTCGACGGAGTTCGCCGCGGTCATCGCCGACGCGGAGGACTACCTCAACATCATGATGCTGCTCGAGATCGGCTTCGGCGTCGCGTTCCAGCTGCCGCTCGTGATCTTCTACCTCTCGATCCTCCACATCGTTCCGTACAAGGTCTTCCGCGAACAGTGGCGCTACGTCTACGTGGGGCTCATGATCCTCTCGGGCGTCGTCACGCCGGACGCCTCGCCCGTCACGATGATCCTCATGTTCGCGGCGCTCATCGCGCTCTACGAGGTTGCCCTCGCCGTGGCGCGCTACATCCTCATCGCCCGCGACGGCAAGGCGTCCCTCAAGTGGACGCGCGAGGACTACGAGCGCCACGAGGAGGAGAAGTACGAGGAGGACCTCTCCAAGCAGTAGGCGTGCGGCGCATGCCCGCCACATCCGGGTGGCGCCACGTCCACCCAATAGGGTATAAAGTGTTCGCCGCAGGCAAAGGCGTCGTGGTGTGCATCAGGCCTTGTCGTGCGCCGTGCGAGGCGTGCCATCGGCGTGTCCGTGCCAGCGTATCCGCACCACCGGCCAGCACCCGTTGGCAAGCCGCCAAGAGATCAGGGGTCCCAGCTTGAAGCTCGTCGTCACAGAGAAGAACGACGCCGCTCAGCAGATTGCGCGTCTGCTGTCGACGGTTGGTAAGCCCAAGGCCGACAAGGTCTACGACACGCCCGTCTATCGCTTCACGCGCGAGGGCGAGGAGTGGGTCACCATCGGTCTGCGCGGCCACATCATGGCACCGGACTTCCCCTCCGAGCTCCATTACAGCAAGCGGGAGGGATGGTTCGCGGTAAGCGAGGGGGGGGAGGTCCTTCCGGCCCAGATCCCCGACACCCTCCTCCGCCCGCCCTACGAGAGCAAGCGCAAGCCCTTCCTCAAGGATGGCATCGACATCAAGGGCTGGAAGGTACCCAGCCTCCCGTACCTGGTCTGGGCTCCCATAGAGAAGCTCCCTGCCGAGAGGGGCATCATCCGCGCCCTCAAGAACCTCGCCAAGAAGGCGGACTCCATCGTGATCGGCACGGACTTCGACCGCGAGGGCGAGCTCATCGGCTCGGACGCCCTGCGCCAGATGCGTCAGGTCGCCCCTGACGTGCCGGTTAGCCGTGCACGCTACTCCGCCTTCACCAAGGCCGAGATAGACCATGCCTTCGCGAACCTGGTCGACCTCGACCAGGACCTCGCCGATGCCGGAGAGAGCCGCCAGTACATAGACCTCATCTGGGGCGCCGTGCTCACGCGCTATCTCACCATGGCACGCTTCGGCGGCTTCGGCAACGTGCGCTCGGCCGGTCGCGTCCAAACCCCCACGCTGGCACTGGTGGTCGAGAAGGAGCGCGAGCGCCAGGCCTTCGTGCCCGAAGACTACTGGGTGCTCTCGGGCATGCTTGCGCCTGCGGGCACCGCGGACGAGGACGCCCGGTTCAAGGCCACCCACACGACGGCTCGCTTCAAGGACCAGGCGGCGGCCCAGGCCGCATGGTCCCACGTGCGTGATGCCAGGACGGCCACCGTCACGGCCGTGGAGAAGAGGTCCCGCACCACGCGGCCGCCCGCGCCGTTCAACACCACGTCGCTGCAGACGGCGGCGGCATCGGAGGGCATCTCCCCGGCACGTACCATGCGCCTGGCCGAGTCCCTCTACATGGATGGCCTCATCTCGTACCCCCGTGTCGACAACACGGTCTATCCCAAGTCGCTTGACCTCAGGGGATGCGTCCGCACGCTGTCCCAGGTGCCGCAGTACCGCGCCGCCTGCAGGGAGCTCCTGGACGCGGGCCCGCTCCACGCGACGCGTGGCAAGCAGGAGACCACCGACCATCCGCCCATCTATCCCACGGCCGCGGCCGATCCCGGCAAGCTGGAGGGCGCGGCCTGGAAGCTCTACAACCTCATCGCACGTCGCTTCCTGGCGACGCTCTCGCAGGCGTCCGTGAGCGAGGGCACCAAGGTCGCCTTCGACGTCAACGGCGAGCCCTTCAGTGCGTCCGGAACCGTGCTGGTAAAGCCTGGCTTCCGCGCGATCTACCCATACGGCCTGCGCAAGGACGAGCAGCTGCCCCCGCTCGAGGTGGGGGATTCCTGTGACGTCGTCTCCATGGCGCTCGACGCCAAGCAGACCGAGCCTCCGGCGCGCTACAGCCAGGGTCGCCTGATCCAGGAGATGGAGAAGCGCAACCTCGGCACCAAGTCCACGCGCGCCTCCATCATCCAACGGCTCTACGACGTCAAGTACCTCAAGAACGACCCGGTCGAGCCATCGCAGCTGGGCATGGCCGTCATCGACGCGCTGACGCAGTATGCCCCCCACATCACGAGCGCGGGCATGACCGCCCAGCTCGAGGACGACATGACCAAGGTGGCCGAGGGCACCGACACCCAGGACGAGGTCGTGACCCACTCGAGGTCCCTCCTCGCCTCCATGATGGACGCCCTCATTGAGCACAAGGACGACCTGGGCGATGCCATCGCCGACGCCGTCACGGCCGACGCGAAGGTGGGCGTCTGTCCCAAGTGCGGCAAGGACCTGGTCATGAAGACCTCCGCAAAGAACCGCTCGAGCTTCGTGGGCTGCATGGGCTGGCCGGACTGCGACGTCACCTACCCGGTGCCCAAGGGCCGCATCTCTCCCATAGAGGGGGAGGGCGGCGTCTGTCCCGAGTGCGGCGCACCACGCGTCAAGGTGCAGCCGTTCCGTCAGCGTGCATACGAGACCTGCATCAATGCGGCCTGCCCCACCAACCGCGAGCCCGACGTGGTCGTGGGCGAGTGCGCCGTCTGCAAGGCCGCCGGGAATCACGGCGACCTCGTCGCCCACAAGAGCGAGCGCACGGGCAGGCGCTTCATCCGCTGCACCAACTACGACGTCTGCAACACCAGCTACCCTCTGCCCCAGCGCGGCGAGATCCACGCCACGGGCAAGGTCTGCGAGCACTGCGGCGCCCCCCTCGTCGAGGTCACCACGCAGCGTGGTCCCTGGCGCATCTGCGTCAACATGGACTGCCCCGGCAAGGAGAAGAAGTCGGCTCGCGGCACCCGCAAGGCCGGTGGGGCAAAGGCCGCTGGTGGCAAGGGGGCCTCCCGTGGGTAGGGGCGTGCGGCGCGCCACCCCCGTCCCTGACGTACGAGAGGCACCCGCCGAGAGCACCGCCCGCCGCGGCCGCCTCGTGACCCTGGAGGGCATCGACGGCTGCGGCAAGTCCACCCAGGCGGCCCTCCTGGCCGACCATCTCGAGGCATCCGGGCACGAGGTCGTCTGTCTGCGCGAGCCCGGCGGCACCGCCGTCAGCGAGAAGATACGCCAGCTGCTGCTGGACCCCGTCAACGACGAGATGGCCGACGAGTGCGAGCTGCTGCTCTACGAGGCCTCCCGCGCCCAGCTGGTGCGTCAGGTGATAGAGCCCGCGCTCGAGCGGGGCGCCGTGGTCGTGTGCGACCGCTACTTCGACTCCACCTACGCCTACCAGCACGGGGGCCGCGGACTGGACCGCACGCTGGTCGAGCGCTGCAACGAGCTGGGCAGCTGTGGCCGCAGGCCGGACGTCACGCTCGTGTTCGACCTCGACCCGACCGTCGCCTTCGCCCGCGCGACCCAGGGGGGCAGGGACCGCCTCGAGGGCGCGGGCCTGCGATTCCAGGAACGGGTCCGTGCGAGCTATCTCGATCTTGCGGCGAAGGAGCCCGCCCGCGTGCGCGTCATCGACGCAACGGGCAGCGCGGACGAGGTGGGCAGGCGCGCCCTTCTCGTCCTCGCCGACGTCCTGCGCTGACGAGATGCCCACATCGGCCTGCTAGAGTAGGGGTGTCCATCCCACCGTCCGCCCACGATGGCGCGGCTTGTCCGCGCGACAGGAGGCGTTTGTGCCCACAGCCTCACCCACGGCGTTCGACTGCCTGTCCCAGCAACCACGTGTGAGGGAGTTCCTCTCCGTGGCGGCGGGCGAGGGACGGCTGAGCCATGCATACCTGTTCGTGGGGGCACCAGGCTCCGGCATGTTGGAGGCCGCCGAGGCAGTGGCGCAGGCCGTCGTATGTCCCTCGGGGGGTGACGGCAGCTGCGACGAGTGCATTCGCGTGCGCCATCACACCCATCCCGACGTGCGCTTCCTTAGGCCCGAGGGCACGAGTGGCTATCTGGTGGCACAGGTGCGGGAACTCATCGAGGACGTCTCGCGTGCGCCCGTGCGGGCGCAGGGCAAGGCCTACGTCCTCGAGGATGCGGGGCTTTTGCGGGGAGCTTCAGCAAACGCCCTGCTCAAGACCATTGAAGAGCCACCGGAGGGCGTTCACTTCATCCTGATGGCACGCTCTGCGGCGGCAGTGATGCCCACCATCGCGTCGCGCTGCCAGCAGGTGCCCTTCCGCATCGTCTCGCCCGGCACCGCCGAGCGGGCCGTCGAGCTTGCCGCAGGCACCGTCGGCTGGGAGGCGCGCGTCGCCCTCGCCGTGGCGGGGACGCCCCAGGGGGCGGCCGAGTTCCTCGCGTCATCCGAGAGGAGGCAGGTTCGGCGTCTGATGGTACGTACCATAGGCGAGCTCTCGCGTGACGACGGCTGGGACGTGCTGCGCTCCGCCAAGAGGATCGTCGAGGCCGTGAAGGCCCCCCTGGGCGAACTCAGGGGCGAGCAGGAGGCGGCCTTGGGCGAGAGCGCCGACTACCTGACTACGGCCGCCCTGCGCAGGATCGAGGACGCCAACAAGCGCGAACTCACCGCCCGGGAGCGTTCGGGTATGATGGAGGCCCTCGCAGCGGCAGACTCCCTGCTGAGAGACGCGCTCCTGCGTTGCGAGGGAGTTCGTGAGCCCATCGTGAACGAGGACGTCGCGGATGTGGTCGAGCGCATCGCGTCCGACTCGTGCACCGAGGGCGTGGTCCGTGCGCTCGATGCCATTGACGTCGCGTCAGACGACCTTGCCCACAACGTTGTCCCCCAGCTGGCCCTCGAGGCCATGCTCCTCACTGTCAAGGAGGCACTCGCATGCCCGCCGTCATCCCGGTGAAGTTCAAGTATGCTGCCCGTGACCTGTGGTTCGATCCCGCCCAGACGGACGCCCAGGAGGGTGACCACGTCATCTGCACGACCGAGCGTGGCCAGGAGATCGGCCTCGTGACTGCGGGTGCCCGCGAGGTGAGCGACGAGCGGCTGCGTGAGGCCATCGGCGAGTCCACGCTGAGGCCCCTCGACCGCATCGCGACCGAGGGCGACCTCAACCATGCCGCCAGGCTCGCCGACAAGGGCGACGAGGCCCTGCCGACGTTCAGGCGCCTGGTCCACGAGGCCGGGCTGGACATGAAGCCAGTGGGCGTGGAGTACCTGTTCGGTGGCAACAAGGCGGTGTGCTACTTCTCGGCCGAGGAGCGCGTCGACTTCCGCCAGCTCGTGCGGGACCTCTCCCGCGAACTGCACGAGCGCATCGACATGCGCCAGATCGGCGTCCGCGAGGAGGCGGCCATCGTCGGCGGCTATGCGCACTGCGGACAGGAGCTGTGCTGCGCCCGCTTCGGGCACCAGTTCGAGCCCGTCTCGATCCGCATGGCCAAGGAGCAGGACCTGCCGCTCAACTCGTCCAAGATCTCCGGCGCCTGCGGACGCCTGATGTGCTGCCTGCGCTACGAGTTCGAGGCCTACCGCGACTTCAAGGGGCGTGCCCCCAAGCGCAACGCCGTGATAGAGACGCCCCTGGGCAAGGCGAAGATCGTCGAATACGACACCCCCAAGGAGCAGATCTGCCTGCGCCTCGAGAACGGCAAGCAGGTGCGCGTCCCACTGGTCGACATGGAGGCCTCCGAGGCAGCCCGCAAGAAGAGCGAGGAGCTGGGCTGCGCCTGCCGTCCCGACACCGTCACGCGTTCCGCCCTGGAACGACTCCAGTCACCCGACGTGCAGATGGCCCTCGCCGAGCTCGACCGCCAGATGGGCATCGAGACCGGGGTCACGACCTACAGCGAGTCTGACATCTTCGTGGAGACCAAGCCGAGGCGCCGTCGCGGGCGCAAGCAGGGCGGCAGCGGCACCCAGGCATCCGATGGCCCCTCGGACAAGGGCGATGTGGTCGAGAGGGGTGCCTCCAAGCGCACCCGCCGTCGTCGCAAGAAGGGCGAGCCCCCCACTGACACCGCGGGACAGGGCGCACCAAACGCCGACGAGCCCGCCTCCCGTCGCCGTCGCCGTCACCACGGCGTGACGGGAGGCGCTTCCGCAGCTCAGCCGGATTCGACTTCGCGGCACCACGCCCGGCGCACCGCGGAGCCGCAGGGTTCCGCCGGGCCCAAGCCTGGTGCGCGTCCCGTGCGCCGTCGTCGCCGTCCGGGAGATCACGGCGGACAGGGTCCCGGCGACGCCAGCGCACAACGACCCGACGGTCGTCCGCAGGGGCAGGGTGGCTCCCGTGGCGAGGCTGGCCTGCAGGGCGAGGGTGGCGGCAGGTCCAGGCGCCGTCGCAGTCGCGGCAGGGGTGGCAGCGGCAGCGGCACTTCCGGTGCAGGCGGTAGCGAGCCTGTCAGCGAGTAGGCAAGTGGTGACGTCAGGGCACCAGGGCGTCGCGGGGTGCGGGGGCTTCGCGCGGGGTGCGAGGGCGCGACGGGCGAAGACGACAGGGGGAGCGCGTGTACGGACTCAAGACAGAGGCGAGCTTCGACGGCGCGCACTTCCTGACGGACTATCACGGCAAGTGCGAGAACCTGCATGGGCATCGCTGGCGCGTCGTGGCATATGTGCGGCAGGAAGAACTGCAGGCCGAGGGCACGACGCGCGACATGGTCGTGGACTTCGGCGCCTTCAAGCAAGCGGTTCGCGAGGAGGTGGCCAGGCTCGACCACATGTTCCTTGTCGAGGAGGGATCGCTCAGGAGGTCGACCATAGAGGCGCTCCAGGGCGAGGGGTTCACTCTGCTGGTGCTGCCCTTCCGCACTACGGCCGAGAACCTCGCCAGGTACCTGTACCAGCGAATCTCGGCACGCCACCTGCCCGTCAGCCAGGTGGACGTGTACGAGACGCCCCTCAACTGCGCCAGCTACTTCGGGGAGTAGGCATCGGGAGGGGCGGTCCGGCGGGCAGATGGTCCGGCGGGTGAATGGCCTGGCGGGTGGATTGCCTGGCGAGAAAGCGGTTCGTCCGGGGATGCTGTGGCCCCTGCCCCCGAGGCGCTGTCCCTCGGCCTGTTTTCACAATAGTTGCTCACACGTCCGCTTTTCGTGACCGTGTGGACGGCTGGGCAACTATTATGAGCGGCGGGATCGGGAAACTCACAATAACTCTTCAGCCATCCCAAAGAGCGTCTCCCAAAGGACGCGTGGAGAAGTATTGTGAGTCTGGTGATGCTAAAGTTGAAAAACTTTTCACAATAGTTCGCCAGCCGTCCACGGGGGTCGTGAAATTGGATGCGTGACGAAGTATTGTGAGTTTCGGATGGCCGGGACTCACAATTCTTTGTCAGGCATCCATTCGGCATTAGTTGACGACCTGTCACCCACGCTGCGGTACCGGGATCGGTGACGTCAGGGCAAAAGGGCACCCGACGTTGATGGGGTCGACGCCCTCGTATGTTGCTGCGCCGTGGGTGGTCCTTCCGGTTATGACGATGCCGACGTCGCCCACGGAGCAGGCGACGGTTCCGGCGTAGAAGCCCGGCCGGCCATCGGGGAACCTTGCGGGTCTCGGAGCCGGACATCGGCGGCGCTGGGAGCGCCGGAACCCGGTGTCGGTCTCGCCAATCGCCAGAAGTGAGTACCAATGCTCACTTCTGATAGTTTCAGTAGGCTCAGTACCTGCGACGATGTTGAGAAACGCAACTTCGTTAGGCGTCACGTGCCTCTGGAGGGGCGAAAAAGTACTCACTTCTGACTTACGGGCCAGGCCTTTCGTACCGACGTCCTGGATGATGAGGCCAGTGCGTCCATAGGCGCGAGTGACGTCCACTTCTCCTTGGCCGAGACGAGCCCTGGCCGAGACGAGCCCTGGCCGAGACGGACTCCCCTCTCGTCCGATTCGTTGCCTATGAACGCCTCCTCGGGACGAACGTCGCGGGTCCTGGCAACGGCTTTGCGCAGGGGCATGCATGTTTGTGGCGAGTGGGTATACTCGAAGCCAGACGCGACGGGACGAGAGGAGGGCAGCCGTGGCGGAGCGTGCGCTGCATGGCGTGAACCTTACGGGTTGGTTGACCCTTGAGCCGTGGGTGACCCCGGAGCTTTTTGCGGACTCCGGAGCCCTCGAGGAGCCGGACCTCGTCTCGGCCGTGGGCCGCAGGGGCTACAACGACCGGGTCTCTCGCCATCGCGCCTCGTTTCTGGGGGAGTCTGACTTCCGGCAGATCGCCGCTCGCGGCTTCAACGCCGTGCGCCTGCCCGTTCCCTGGTACGTGTTCGGTGACGCTGGGCCCAACCCCGGGCCGTTCCTGGGCTGCGTGGACCTGGTGGACGCCGCGTTTGACTGGGCCGATGGCATCGGGCTCAAGGTCGTGCTGGCGCTGGCCGTGAACCCCGGTGCGGAGGGGCACGAGGCGGATCTCGTGCACGACCATGATGACTTCAGGCGCTACCGTGATGATTTGGTTTCGGTGGTGGCGGCCCTTGCCAAACGCTATGCGAGTCGCGTGGCGTTCTCGGCCATCGAGGTGGCGGATGAGCCGGCGATGCAGGTTCGCCGTGGTCTCTCGGTCATCCCGGGCGTACCTCCCCACCAGCTGCGCAACTACTATCGTAGCTGCTATGAGGCCGTACGTGGGATTGCGGGGGAGGACCTCGTCGTCGTGGTCCCCGACGCCGGGCAACCGGGCGCGTGGCGCCACTTCATGTCACAGGACCGCTACCACAACGTCTGGCTTGACAGCCACCTGTACCACTATGCCGATCATGTGGACTCGTCGGGACCCGTAGGCATTCGCATGCTCACGGACCGCTCCCGCAAGTCGGTCGAGCTTGCCGGTAGCAGCGGGCTGCCGGTGATGGTGGGCAAGTGGTGCGCGTCCCTGCCGTTCTCCGATACCGTCACGACGCCCGAGGGTCGCATAGCGCTCGAACGCGTCTTCTCATCCGAGCAGATCGGTGCCTTCCGGCCCTGTCCCGCCTGGTTCTTTCAGACATGGAAGACCGAGGGCCGCCTGCCGGGCTGGGACGCCCGCGTCGCGCTTGCCTCCTTCGAGCGCAGGATGCTCGGCTGATGGCAGGGACGCAGACGAGCGGGCCCCTCGGCGGAGTCCTCTCCGTCGTGGGCACGCCCATCGGCAACCTACGGGACGTCACTCCCCGCGCGCTCGAGACGCTGCGTGCGGCCGACCTGCTCCTGTGCGAGGACACCCGCGTGACGTCCAAGCTGCTCGCACACTTTGGCATACGGGTCCCCCTGCAACGGGCCGACGAGAACGTCCTGGCCGAGAGGGTCGCGCCCACCATCGCCCGGATCGAGGCGGGAGGGCGCGTGGCCTTCGTGTCGGACGCGGGCATGCCCGGCGTGTCCGATCCGGGCCAGAGACTCGTCGACGCGGCCCTGGACCGCGGTCTGAGGGTCGAGGTCATCCCGGGGCCCTCAGCCGTGACCTGCGCCCTCGTCGCCTCGGGCCTGCCGATGGAACACTTCTTCTTCGAGGGCTTCCTGCCGCGCAAGGCATCGGCCATGGCCAGCCGCCTCGAGGCGCTGGCAGGCATCCCCGGCGCCCTCGTGGTCTACGAGTCCCCCCATCGCGTGACGGCGACGCTCGATCGCATCGCCGAGGAGTTCCCCGCGCGCCAGGTGGCCCTGGTGCGCGAGCTCACGAAGCTGCACGAGGAGGTGGTGCGCGGGGCGAGCCTGGAGGTCGCGCACAAGCTCGCCGCCAGGGAGACCCTGCGGGGCGAGTGCGTCATCGTCATCGGGGCTCCCGACGCCGCGGAGCTTGCCGAGCGCCAGCGTACCGTGGTGCCAGGGGATGTGCCCGCTACCCTCGAGGAGGCCATCGCCCGCGGTCTGGAGGAGGGTGAGCCCAAGAGCAAGCTCGCAAAGCGACTCGCCAGGCCCTTCTCGACCAGCAGGGCCGAGGTTTATGAGAGGATCCTGGACCTTGCCGCGCATGAGTGACGGGTCAAGGCTGACGCATGGTCTGCCTGCACGCGAACGACCAGCTGAGGTCGACGCGTGACGTTTGGCATGGCGTCGGGCATGGTGCGTGGGTCCGTGCCCCGTGGGACGGTGACCTATCCCGCGAGATGGCCGCGCACGGCTTCGATCTGTGTCGTGGCGAGCCCGCATGCCGAGAGGTACGCCGAGCACGATCCATAGCGCTTGAGCAGGATGCGAAAGACACTGCGAATCACGTCGACTAGCAGTGGGTCGAAGCCCTGCGGGGGCGTGTCCCCGAAGATGGCCGCGTCTGCGACCTCGTGCGGGAAGAAGGAGTAGGCATAGTCCGCTGCGACGTGGTCCTCGTCCGCGCCGGCGAGCGCGAGAAGGAGCATGCTTACGATGCCGGTGCGGTCCATGCCCGCCGCGCAGTGGAATATCACGCAGTCCGTCGGTCGCGCGGTGGCGAAGAACGTGAAGATGCGCCGAACGGCATCTTGGTTGGCGAGAATCCTGAGGTAGCCTCGTGCGAAGTAGGAGAGCTCCTCGTCACCTGTCTGGGCTGCCTTGAGATCGGGGTCATGGAGGTTGAGGTCGAGCGCGGGGACGTTGAGGTAGCGGATGGCGCGGTGGCGGCCAAGGACGTCGGGCGAGCGCATGACCTCTTCGGGACTGCGGAGGTCCAGATCGAGCGTGATGCCGTAGCCGACCAGGTAGTCTACGTCCTCCTTCGAGAGTTCTGAGAGGCTTGCCGAGCGCACGAAGCGGCGTGTGAGCGTGGAGCCTCCTGGGACGGGGATGCCACCGAGGTCGCGGACGTTCTCGCTCGTGGGCACGCACAGGACGCCGTCCCGAGGATCCGGTCTGGTCGAGTTGGTCGCGTGGACGTGCCTGAGGATGTTTGGAAAGCGCATGGTGCCTCCGCCCGTCGGTGTGCTCAGGTGGCATGTTCCTCGGCCCTATTGTAGATGCTGGTTGCTTGTGGGTACCAACTGGCCGATAGGTTGCGGGCGCTGGCGGGTTGCGGGTGCCCACTGGACCCGGGTTTCTTATCGGCCATCTCGTCGACCGTCCCGCCGGATATCTCGTTGATCCCCGTTGACCGTTCCGTCGGTGGGACACCTTCACAGAACCTCACCACGCGTCCATTTTTTGAAGCCGCCGGGATGGCAGGGGAAGTTCTGTGAGTCATGGTGAAGGAGAAACTCACAATAGCTCGTCACACGTCAATAATTCGTACTCTGGGGGACGGCAGGAGAGGAATTGTGAGTCGGTTTGCGACATCCACTCACAATAGTTCGCCTACCATCCTCGAAACTCCCGAAATCGGACGTGTGACGAACTATTGTGAGCGATGCCCCGAACTCCACTCACAATAGTTTCTCTGCCGTCCAGACGCTTCTCCCGTCGGAACGCTCCCTCCCGCTTGGACGCCCCCTCCCGTCCGCATGCCCTCCCGTTCGCATACCCCTCGTCCGGATGGCTTCGGAATCGGCCGTTCCTGCGGGCGACCGGCCCCGCGACTGAGGTACAATCAGCCGTCGTGTGCGTCGTGTGCGTCGTGTGCGTCGTGTGCGTCGTGTGTCTCTGCGTGGCGCCCTGCTGCGTCCCCATGCGGCGCCTCGCGGTGCTGCACGACGGCATACGGCGTCCCGACGTGCGGCGCGTTGCGGAGCGCAGTGCCCCACGGCGCCGTACGGCCCGGACCCAGAGTCCCAAAGACCCAGGGCCATATCCGTCATTAGGAGACTTCACCCATGACAAAGACCCCCTTCTTCATCACCACGCCCATCTACTATGTCAACGCCAGGCCGCACCTGGGCACGGCCTACACCACCGTCCTCTGCGACGTCCAGGCACGCTATCGCCGCGCCACGGGCTTCGACGTCAGGTTCCTCACCGGTATGGACGAACATGGCGAGAAGGTCGAGGAGGCCGCCCGCTCCCATGGCATGGATCCCCAGGAGTGGTGCGACAGCCAGGCGCCGTTCTTCGAGGACCTCTGGCAGACGCTGGAGATCTCCAATGACGACTTCATCCGCACCACCGAGGCGCGCCAGACGCGCGCCGTCCAGTACCTGTGGGAGCGCATGAGGGAGTCCGGCTACCTGTACAAGGGGACCTACGACGGCTGGTACTGCGTGCCGGACGAGACCTACTTCACCGAGACCCAGGTCTCCCATGCGGACGAGGAGCGCGGGACGCAGGGCCAGCACCTCTGCCCCGACTGCGGCCGCCCCCTGGAGCGTGTGCAGGAGGAGTCCTACTTCTTCAGGCTCTCCGCCTTCCAGGACCGCCTGCTGAGGCTCTATGACGAGCACCCCGACTTCGTGATGCCAGACTTTCGCATGAGGGAGGTCCGTAGCTTCGTCGAGGGCGGCCTGCAGGACCTCTCGGTCAGCCGCACCTCCTTCGACTGGGGCATCCCCGTTCCCTTTGACGACAGGCACGTCACCTACGTATGGTTCGATGCCCTTCTCAACTATATGACCGCCGTGGGCTTCGGCCAGGGCACAGACGAGGCTGCAGCCGAGTTCGCACGTCGCTGGCCCGCCCAGTACCACATGGTGGGCAAGGACATCATCCGCTTCCACTGTGTCATCTGGCCTGCGATGCTCATGGCCATCGGGGAGGCCCTGCCCGAGCACGTCTTCGCGCATGGCTTCCTCATGGTCAAGAACGAGGAGACCGGGCAGGGCGAGAAGATGAGCAAGTCCCGCGGCAACGCCATCGCGCCCGAGGAGGTCATCGACCTCTTGGGCGTCGAGGGCTACCGCTACTACTTCATGACCGACTGCGTCCCCGGCGAGGATGGTGCCATCAGCTTCTCCCGCATGGAGCAGGTCTACAACGCGGATCTCGCCAACAGCTGGGGCAATCTCGTCAGTCGCTCGCTCAACATGAGTGCCAAGTACTTCGACGGCAAGACGCCGCAGCTCGCGGATGGGTGGTCCGAGCGCCCCAACCCGCTGTGCGACATCGCCCAGGGCATCTTCGGGCGCTATGCGGAGCACATGGACAAGATCGAGTACGTCGCAGCCAAGGACGTCGTGATGGAGCTGGTCCACGCCGCGAACCACTACATCGAGGACTCCGCCCCCTGGACCGTCGCCAAGGACCCCGCCCGTAGGGAGGAGCTCGCAGGCATCATCTGCAGCCTCCTCGAGTCCATTCGCATCTGCGCCCACCTGCTCTCACCGTTCATGCCCCAGACCTCCGCAGAGGTCCTGCGTCGCATGAGCCTTGGGGACGAGGCCACAACCGACGACCTCGCCGCCGCCTGCGCGTGGGGCCAGCTGGCGGGGGACGCTCCCGTCAGCAAGGGCGACGCGCTCTTCCCGCGCCTCTCGCCCAGGGCCTAGGGGAGAAGACGTGTCCTGCCTGGCTGACGCCGACGGCGTTTCGGGCACCGATGCTGTTGGCATCCCGGGTGCCAGCGCCGCGTCGGACAACGCCGCGCTGCCGCATTCCTGGCTCGCCAACCCGCGTGCCACGAAGTCCGTCCTCGATGGGTTCGGCCTCTGCACCAAGCATCGCCTGGGGCAGAACTTCCTAGTGAGCGATGCCGTGATCGGGAGGATTCTCGGTCTGGCCGAGTTGGGGACCTCAGACGTGGTCCTCGAGGTTGGTCCGGGCATCGGCACCCTCACGGTGGCGATGCTCCCGTTGGCGGGTGCCGTCTGCTCCGTCGAGGCGGATCGCTCCCTCGCGCCCGTCCTCGCCCACACCTGCGCGCGTGACTCCGAGCGCTTTTCCCTCGTCTTGGGGGACGCCCTTGACGTCGACGGCGCGTCCCTCTCGGCCGAGCTTGTCTCGCTTGGCATAGACGGCCTGTCCGCCTCGCCCAACAAGCTCGTCAGCAACCTGCCCTACCAGGTGGCGGCCACCATCGTCCTCAAGGCCTTCCAAGAGATGCCCAGCATCCGCCGCGCCGTCGTGATGGTCCAGTCCGAGGTGGCCGACCGCATGTCCGCACGTCCCGGCAGCCGCGCATATGGCGGCTACACGGCCAAGCTGGGGCTGTACGGCACGGTCACGGGTCGCTTCGAGGTGGGGCCCGGCAACTTCATGCCGGCGCCCCACGTGGACTCTGCGGTGGTCCGCATCGACCGTGTGTCCGCATGCGATCCCCAGACGGCCGAGCCGCTCGACACGGGGCGCCTGGCTTCCTGCGTCGCGGCAATCGACGCCGCGTTCGCCCAGCGCCGCAAGACCATCCGCAACTCCATGGCCGCGTCAGGGTTCGAGAGGGACGCGCTCGACGTGGCCCTGGCGGAGGCCTCCATCGAGCCGACCGTACGTGCTGAGGCCCTCTCGACGGCAGACTTCGTGCGTCTGGATGCCGCGCTGCGCTCGGCGGGCGTCTCGGGCGCAGGGCCCGATGCCCCGACGCCGTCGGCACCCGCCACGCGCTAGGAGGCCGCCCATGCCCCGCAAGCCCCAGACACCACCGGACGCCCTCGCCCCCGAGGATGGCACGCTCTTCCATGATGCCAAGGGTCGGCCGGTGCCACTGCCACGGCCACTGGCCCCTCTCGCGGACACCCACGGTCACCTCACGCACTTCCGCACGCATGACGCCTCGGTGGCCCTCTGCCGCGCTGCCTTGGCGGGCGTCTGCCTGCTGGTGGTCCCCATCGATCCCGCAGACGACATGGAGGGCGATGCGACCTGGGGCACGAGCGTCGGCGCCCTTCTCGGCTGGCTTGATGACCAGGTCGAGCATGCTTGTGAGCGCATGGGCGAATGCGCGGCGCACGGGCTGGTCCCCCCGGAGTTTCCCGGCTTCGCCGACGTGCCCGACCTGCTTGGCAACGTCCGCATCGTGGCGGGCGCGCACCCGTACGGGGCCCGACGCTACCTGGAGGACGCCTCGGTCCGCGCACGGCTCGAGGAGCTCATGGCGTCCCCGCGCTGCGTGGGCGTCGGCGAGATCGGCCTGGACTATGGCCCCTACAACGAGCTTTCCCGCGACGTCCAGCTCGCCGCCTTTCGCGCCCAGCTGCGCCTGGCTGCCGAGAAGAACCTGCCTGTCGAGCTGCACCTCCGTGATGCCGACAATGACCCATCGGCTGCCGCGCATGCCGATGCGGCCCGCGTCCTGTCAGAGGAGGGCGTCCCCTCGGCTGGCTGCGACATCCACTGCTTCACCTGTGGGCCCGACGTGATGCAGCCGTTCGTGGACCTGGGTTGCCACATCGCGTTCGGTGGCGCCGCGACGTTCAGGCGCTCGGAGGACATCCGTGTCGCCGTAGGCACCTGCCCGGACGGCTTGATCATCTCAGAGACGGATGCCCCGTACATGGCCCCGGTGCCCCTGCGCGGGCAGGAGTGCGAGCCGGCCATGGTTGCCTTCACGGCATCGCTTCTGGCAGACGTCCGTGTCCGAGCGGGCATCGCCACGCGTGGGGAGGCCTACCGCCAGCTCTGGGAGAATGCCACCTCGCTTTTGGGAGGGTAGACACAGCCATCCTGTGCCCATGGGGCGCCCGCTCGCGCTATCATCGTCTCACAACCAAGCCGACCCCCCGCGCGTACGAGCGCCAGGAGGGTCGTGTGCTTTTTCGTGCTGGTACGAGGCTGGAGGCGCTGCTACGCGATGCCCTGTGCGACCCACTGCATGATGCCCTTGGCAATACCTTGCATGGCGGCCTGCTCTCCGGGGGAGAGGAACTCGTCTGGCCCACGCGCTGCGTTCGCTGCAATGCGCCCGGCAGCCTGCTGTGCGAGGAGTGCCGCACCCACCTTGCGTGGATAGGCCAGCGTTGGGCCTGTCCCGTCTGTGGCGCCCCGTTCGGCTGGCTCACCTGTACGGAGTGCACGGGGGACTGGGAGCTGCGCACGACCACCTGCGCCCTCGTGTTCGCGGGCACGGCAGCGCGCATGGCCACGGTCCTGAAGGACGAGCACGAGCTTCGGCTCGCGCCGGTTCTGGCGTCGGCCATGGCGACGTCCCTGGACGAGGCGTCGGCATGGGCCGCACCCGACGGGAACGCCCGCTTCGATGCGGATCGGGTCGACGCGCTCTGCTTCGTTCCGGCAACCCAGGCGGCGTGCCTGCGCAGGGGCTTCGACCACATGGAGCTCGTGACCCGCGCCCTTGCGGCGGAGCTGGCCCTTCCCGTGGCTGACGTCCTGGCGCGCGATCCCGCTCGGGACCAGCGCACGCTGGACAGGCGAGGGCGTGCGGCCAACCTCGAGGGCGGCGTGCATGTGGTCGACGACGTGCGTGGCGCCCGGCTCCTGCTGTTGGACGATATCGTCACCACGGGCGCAAGCATGCGGGCCTGTGCCCGCGCGCTCATCTCGTCGGGCGCTGCCGAGGTGGGCGGCTGTGCCCTGGCACGCGTGTGGTAGCGTCCCGCCACGAGCCGTCCCGAGACCCAGGGCACGACGTTCGCCGTGCCCTGGGAGACAAAACGTTGCAACTGTTATAATCGGTACGTTTTACCCAGGTCTGTGGTTGCGGGCGCAAGCCCTAGTTCATGGCAGACGAGGCCGAAAGGATCCACGTAAGCCCGGGTGTGCGCACCCGGGCGAGCATGGCTCGTCCTAGAAGTAAGTCGCACCGCCCGAAACCAAGCCGAGGCGTCCAGCCTCACGGGCGAGAGGGCCATCAGTGGGGGACCGTGCAGTCCCGAAGCGAGAGCCCCGGTGTGCGAGTGTGGGGTCAAATACCAGGTCAGCTGGGTAAAACGCTGGCTTGAGGCACTTGGGGCGCGCGTGCCGGGCAGTGTGGCGGAGGGGCAGACAGAGGAGCAGGGGCAGGCAGATGAAGAACACAGGCACATTCAGGTCCGTTGCGGCGACGGCGTCCCTCTCCCTCGCCCTGCTGCTCACCGGTTGCGATGGTCTGCCAGGCGTCCAGACCACCTCCGTCCCAGACGCCAAGGCCGCCCATGCCGCGTCGCTGTCCCCCAAGGTCGATGCCTCGGCACTCGTCGAGGCAGGCTACCTCACGGTGGGTCTCAGGACCTCCTCCTCGACGGCCCCGTTCTGCGTCACCTCGGATGGGAGCCAGGTGCAGGGCCTCGACGTCGAGCTTGCCTACGCCCTGGGTGACGAGCTGGGCCTCAGGGTCAAGTTCGTCGATGTCAGCGATGCGGGTTCCTCTCTGGGTCAGAGCTGCGACGTCGTGATGGGCATGAAGGGGAGCGACACCAACGCCGCCGTGCTCGCCGGCAGCTACGCCGAGTCCGCAGCCGCGCTCTTCCGCAGGGGCTCGACGGGCGTGGCCAAGATCGAGGACCTCTCGTCCAAGAAGCTGGGACTGCAGGCAGGCTCCGTGTCCGAGAAGACCCTCGGCAACACGGGCCTCGTGGTGGAGCGGGCCAGCTACAGCAACCTCAACGAGGCGTTTGCCGACCTTGAGGCGGGAAAGGTCGACTACGTCCTGTGCGATGCCTACTCTGGCGCCTACCTGGCAAAGGCATACGACGACATCAGCCTTGCCGGTACGCTCGACGCGCCCGCCGCTGTCGGCGTCGGCGTCGCGCGCACGAACTCCGAGCTCTTCTCGGCCGTGAGGTCTGCCCTGGAGGCCATCCAGTCCAACGGCATCATGGACCTCGAGCGCACCCGCTGGGTGGGGTCTCTGGAGTCCCTGGGTGCCGGAGCCCAGGTCAGAGACATTCCCGAGGCAACCACATCCGCCGGCTCGGTGACGGGGTCGTCCGCAGGGGAGGGGACTGACACGAACGCTGCCGGCGTCGACGGTGCTGGCTCGAATGCCGTGACGATGTAGCCACCTCGCTCGGGAGCCTGGCATCCCTTCGGGTGTTGCCCTGCGGATTATTGGCCCATTCGCCGGACGCGTCCCGTTGGGGGCATTCCGATTGGGTATCAATGGGATACGACAGGACTCCCATAGGGGTTTAAACGCGACACGAGGAGGTACTGATGGTAGACATCAAGATCTCAGGACGCAAAGTCTCCGTGACGGACGCCATGCGCGACCATGTGAACGAGAAGGTCGGCGAGTCCCTCAAGGTTTTCGATATCAAGCCCATGACCTGCGACGTAGTGCTGCGCGTTGACAAGAACCCCTCGAACCCCGACCGCAAGATGTGCGAGGTCACGGTGTTCGTCCGCGACAACGTGGTGCGTGTCGAGGCCAGCAGCGCCGACATGTACGCTGCCATCGACGAGGCGGCCGACAAGGTCGCCCGCCAGCTGCGCAAGTACAAGACGCGCGTGATCGACCGCAGGCAGCGCCCGGTTCCCATGCCCGTGCCCTCGAGCAGCGACGACCTCGCAGACCTCATCGTGGACGAGGACGATGCCCTGGTGAGGGAGAAGCTCATCGACCTCAGGCCGATGACCGAGGAGGAGGCTCTGGTCCAGACCGACCTCATAGGGCACGACTTCTATGTTTTCGAGAATGCGACCACCGGTCTCATCAACGTCATCTACCACCGCCATAATGGTGGTTATGGAATCATCAAGCCGAGACTCGAGACCGAGGACGGCGTGGCATAGCGGGAGATACCACACATGGCTCAGGACCTGTCTGACCAGCTGGCGCCTGCGGGGGCTCCGGTCGACGTGAGAAGCGTCGGCCGGGCCTATCATCAGAAGCGCCAGGTCAAAATCATCGTAGACTCCACCGCAGACTACGCGCCCGGCGTCGCCGAACAGCTGGGCGTCGAGGTCATTCCCTTCACCTATGTGGGACCCGACGGCGAGCATGTGGACGACCTCTGGGCCACGAGCGACCCGCACGAGTTCTACGAGGGTATGCGCAAGAACCCCCACGTGCGCTACACGACGTCGGCCGTCACCCCTGGCCGCTACCTCGAGGTCTTCGAGCGCGCCGCCGAGGAGGGCCTGCCCACCATCTACATGGGCCTCACCGCCGGCCTCTCGTCCTCCATCTATGCGGCCGAGCAGGCCGCCCAGATGGTGCGGGACAGCCATCCCGACTTCGAGATCTACGTCCTGGACACCCGCTGCGACTCCGCTGCGGGGGAGCTTCTCGCCATCGAGGTCGTGCGCCAGGCGTCCAACGGCCTGAGTGCGGAGGAGCTCTACGCCTGGGCGTCCGACGCCCGCTACTTCGTCCAAGGCTACTTCACGCTCGATAGCTTCGACGCGCTGGCGGCAGGCGGGCGCATCCCGCCCGCAGCGGCGAACGTGGGCGGCAAGCTGGACATCAAACCCGAGCTCTCCTATGACCTCAATGGTGCCCTGACGCTCAGGGGCATGTGCCGTGGTCGCAAGAAGGCCCTGCGTGCCATCATCCAGGACTTCCGCGAGAACTACGCCCACGACAGCTCGCTGCCGCTCGCTATCGTCTCGACCGATGCCGAGAAGGACGCAGACTGGCTCGAGCGCGAGGTCCGCAAGGAGAAGGGCTGCGAGGACGTCACCGTCATTCGCAGCCAGGTCTCGCCGATCCTGGGGTCCCACGTTGGCCCCGGCATGGTCGCCCTGGTGTTCTGGGGCACCGACCGCAGGGAGAAGGTCTCGCTGACCGACCGCATCGCCCGCAAGGTCAAGAAGGGCGCCCAGTAGGGAGAGAGCATGGCAGTTCAGAAGATCCGCAGGGTCGCGTTCGTCGGGACCGGCATCATGGGCGCCCCCATCGCGGGCCACGTCTTGGACGCAGGCTTTGGCCTGACGGTCCACAACCGCAGCAGGGAGAAGGCAGACGGCCTCGTCGCCCGTGGCGCCACCTGGGCCGACAGTCCCGCCGCAGCCGCTGCCGAGGCGGACATCGTCTTCACGATGGTAGGCTACCCGGATGACGTGGAGGACGTCTATCTGGGCGCAGGGGGCATACTCGAGGCGGCCAAGAAGGGGGCTTGGCTCGTCGATCTCACGACCAGCTCTCCGACGCTTGCGCGCGAGCTGCATGATGCCGCCGAGGTCGTGGGCAAGCATGCCTTCGACTGCCCCGTCACGGGCGGCCAGTCGGGCGCCGAGGCCGGTACCCTGACACTGATGGTCGGTGCCGGGGAGGATGACGCACGCATCCTCCTCCCCGTGCTCGAGAGCTTCTCGTCCAAGGTCTACTACTTCGGCGCAGCCGGCAGGGGCCAGGCGGCCAAGCTCTGCAACCAGGTGTCGCTGGCGTCGTGCATGATGGGCTATGCCGATGCGCTGGCGCTGGCCGAGCAGTCCGGGCTCGACCTCGACCAGGTCGTCGACATGATGTGCGACGGCATGGGTGGGTCGGCCGCCATGGAGCGCCTGGCGCCCAAGTCCGTCGCCGGCGACTTCAGGCCCGGCTTCTTGGCGGAGCACCTGCGCAAGGACCTGGGGCTTGCCCTGATGCGCGCAGACGACCTCGACCTTACGCTCCCGGGCGCCGAGACGGCCTTCAACCTGTACGACACCCTCTGCACCGTAGGTGGCTCCCGCCTGGGGACCCAGGCGATCTCCCTGCTCTACGCCGACGAGCAGACGGGCTCCGCAGCTGGCTTGGACTGGTCGCGCCTGGACGCGAGCGAGTGGGAGGACGAGCCCGGATGCGCTCACGACCATTGCGACCATGACCACCGCGGTGACGGCCATGGCCACTGCGAGCACGACCACTGCGGCTGCGGGCACCACCATGGGGAGGCCTAGCCTTGGCGTTCTCCCTGGCGGTCGTCGCGCTGCTCCTGTTCTTCTTCGGCACCGTGCTGGGCCTGCGCGTCGGGGCCGAGCTGGCGCCGCGCTGCGTCACCCGGCATGAGTATTGGATGGCCAACCTCGGGGTCCTGGGTGTGGGGGTGGTGGTCTCCGCCGTCGTGTGGGCGAGTGGCCTCCTGCTGCTCTCGGGCATCCCCTTGGGAGGCATGGCCGGGGCCATCGCGGCACTGAAGATGGACTTCGGCGAGAGCGTGGGGCCGTGGAAGTTCCACGACCGTGCGCTTCGCGTGAACAAGGACCAACTGAGGCGTTCCGAGGACGGCAACGCCGAGGCGGTGCGCCGCGCGCGCAGGGACGGCACTCCCGAGCCCGAGCTCATGAGTGTCGCGACCGATGCGAGGCCGACGGACCACGAAGGGAAATAACGACACATGAGTGAAGCAAACCAGAGCTCCCTGGCGGTTCTCATAGACTACGAGAACCTGGCGCTGGGAACGGGCCGCCGCAAGCGCAACGGCCACCAGGATCCGGGTCCGCGCCCCGACGTCAAGCGCATCCTGGAGCGTCTCGTCGACAAGGGCCGCATCACGGCCAAGCGCGCCTACTGTGACTGGCAGCGCTTCGATGACGCCATCACGCCCCTCCACGAGCTGGGCATCGAGCTCATCGAGATACCCGACCGCGCCTTCACGGGCAAGAACTCCGCCGACATCCGCCTGGCGGTCGATGCGATGGAGATGTGCCTGACCAAGGACCACATCGACACCTTTGCCATCCTGTCCGGCGACTCGGACTTCTCGCCGCTCGTCGCCAAGCTCAAGGAGTTTGGCAAGACCGTGATCGGCGTGGGCATGAAGGAGTCCACCAGCACGCTTCTGGCCGAGGTCTGCGACGAGTTCCTGTTCTACGAGGACATCGTGAGCGCCGGCGGCGTGCCCGACTTCACGCAGAAGGTCAGCAAGGACAAGCATCCCTGCTACCAGCTGCTGTTCGAGACCATCGACGCGCTTCAGGGCGAGAGCGACAGCGCCGTCCTGGCGTCGCGCCTGAAGGACACCATGAAGCGCAAGCGCCCGCAGTTCTCCGAGAGAAGCTATGGCTACCGGTCGTTCTCGATGCTGCTGCGCGAGGCCTCCAAGCTGGGCTTCATCGACATACACCAGGACCTTCGGAGCGGAACCGTCATGGTAGACGGCTTCTGCGAGTGACGCGAAAGGAAGCAACGCATGGCAGAGGATGAGAGCAAGGACGGCGCGTCGCTCGAGGCGCTGGTGGAACGGCTGAAGGGATCGCGCCGCCGTGGTCGCCAGGAGGCCGCGCACGAGATCGCCGTGCTGGCAAAGGCAGACCCCCAGTCGCTGGTCTCATATGCCGACGATCTCGTCGACGCGTTGGATCGCCCCGAGGCCCAGACGCGTTGGGAGATGCTCGACGCCCTGACCTCGGTGACATCCGTCGACGCGTCGGTCGTGGCGGCAGGGTTCGACGGTGCCGAGGCATCCCTCTTCGATGACGGGTCGGCCATCGTCCGCCTGGCCGCCTTCAAGTTCCTGTCCTGCTATGGTGCCACCTCGGAGCGGGCCTCCGATGCCGTCTGGCCCCTGCTAGACGAGGCGGTGCAGTGCTATCACGGAGACCCCGAGTACCATGACATGCTGGTGAGCATGCTGGAGTTTGCCCGTGGCTCCCTCTCGGAGAAGAGCCGTGACGCCCTGGCCGCTCGCGTCGCCTTCGACGCGGAGAGCGGCCGTGGCTACATCAAGGCCTATTCGACCGAGATAGCTGCGGCCGTGGCGGCCGCACGGGAGCAGTAGGCTCGTCTTCGGGGCTTTGCGCCTCTCGACCCGAGGGGAAGGCCCCTTTCAGTCGGTGCGTAGAGATATGTTCGCTTGGATGCCAGGCCCGTGGTTCTTGCCGTGGCCAGACCAAGTAGTAGCATGAAGACGTTCTGCCAAGCGTACGAGCGCAATCGTACGGAAGTGACTCCCGTTCGTCGGGAGCGACGAGTGGGAGGTTATGCGATGGATGACTCCACCAAGGAGCCAGAGGTGACCGAGGAGACGGTCGAGGACGCGCCCGAAGAGGAGGTCGAGAAGGACACCAAGAAGGACACCAAGAAGGACACTTCTGCACCCGATGACAAGCCCGCCGCCGCACGCAAGGGGCCTTCGACCCCGGTCTGGATCGCCCTCGTGGTCGTGGCGCTGGTGGTCGGCGTGCTGGGTGGCCACTTCCTGCTGGGCGGCATCGGAGGCAGCAGCCTGTCGGGCAAGACGACCCTCTCGGAGGACCAGCTGGACTCCGTCATGGGTACCTACACCTATGGTGGCAAGACGTACGACGTGACCGCGCGTGACGTCATCACCACACAGTCCTCGCTCAGCTCCGCAAAGCAGGAGGACGGCAGCTACAAGGTTCCCGCTGCCGACGGCGTCGTCTCGTACGCGCGCTCGGCGATCCTCGCTAAGGCCGCCGAGGACCAGGGCATCTCCATCTCCGACGAGGACCGTGACGCATACGCCCAGTCCACCCTGGGCAACAGCGACTACGACAGCATAGCCTCCTCCTATGGCATGGACGCCGACACCGTGAAGAAGCTCATCAGCCAGTCCGCCGCCATGAGCAAGCTGCGCGACAGCGTCGTGACGACCAATGCCGGCACCGCGCCGACCGCCCCGACCAAGCCGGCCGACGGCCAGCAGGACGCCGCCACGTCAGACTACGCCCAATACGTCATCGGGCTCGCCGGCAGCGAGTGGGACGCCGACAACAATGGCTGGGCTGCGACCGATGGCCCCTACGCCACCGCACTCTCCAACTACACCATCACCAACGACTCGGCTACCTATGAGGCTGCCCAGGCCGCGTATTACGTTGCCTACCAGCAGTACTCCTCGACCCAGTCGGTGGCCAAGTCCCAGTGGACGAACTACGTCAACGGCCTGCTCTGCAACGCCAGCATCTCCGTCTTCTCGCTGGTCGCATAAGGAAGGCATGCAGCTTGCCACGATGGTCCTTCGGACGAGCTTGATGTAGCGAAGCCGAAGGTCCTGGCATCGCGTGATGCCATCGCGCCGCAGTCCGCGACGCAACCGTGGACACTCCTGTCATGGATCAAGCCCGGCCGGGCCCTTTGAAGGGGCCTGGCCGGGCTGCCCTTATCGGGGCAGGCAGAGCCGTTAGCCTCTACTGAGTGGGAATAGGTCCATCTAGTGCATTCTTTTAGCATCTAGTCGCATCCTTTGGAGAGCATCGTAACAGCTTCTGCTTTTGCTGTGGTTGCG